>JABAOC010003883.1_pt3 | contig 10977 bp, 11 predicted proteins | sample 7062161 | NCBI WGS metagenome assembly JABAOC01 (sample SAMN14538625, study PRJNA623070) | marine sediment metagenome | biome: marine biome [ENVO:00000428]; feature: marine pelagic biome [ENVO:01000023]; material: deep marine sediment [ENVO:00002113] | place: India: Gulf of Khambhat ...
TCGTGCTCGTGTCACTGATGGCGTGACCGGTAATTGGAATGTTTACCACACTATACCCCTTTTTGCAAGCCTTGATTGGTTAGGGGAAGAGCCCGTTAAGTTATATCCCCCATGCGGGATTTGGGCCCGAATTTCCTCATACTCCTCAAAACAAGCCTAGCCGCATTGATCCCAGAGATGATCACCATTGGTACACCTCCACCAGGGAAGGTCCAGTGGCCTGCCTGATAGAGATCTGTAATGGGTGTCTTCTGGGTACGAATCCTTGAGAATTCTTTTGCAGATAGGTTCCAACCCATGGCAGCGCCGTGTCTGTTTAATGTCGTTCTCTCGTATGTAAGGGGCGTCGAGGCATCCCGGACCATGGTATGAGTGGATAGGCCAGGGATCACTGTTCCCGTGATGCTCATGATCTTTTGAGCTATCTCTTCCTTGATTTCCCTATAACGGGGGCTTATGATGACCCCATCTCTGAAGATTTCATAAGGGACAAAGGTAGAGATGGCGACGGTATGCTTGCCCGGTGGGGCAAGCATCGGGTTATTTATGCTATCCATACGGATTGCCATCCTCCCCTTTTCGATGTCAAATCCCCCTCCGTCCTTTTCCTCCCATGGATTCTTACTCATTGTGGGGTAGTAATGGATTAGGGCTCCATCAAAGCCCATCTTTGCCAGATCGAGATCCACACCCAAATAAAGGGTGAAGGTTGGTCCTGAGAGTTCCTTTTTCTGGAGACTCTTTACGAACCGATGGGGTAGTAGATGCTTACCTATCAAATATTGAAATGTTGAGTGACCATCCCCATTTGAGATGACATATCTGGATTGGATCTCCTCTCCTCCCTCAATCAGAATCCCGCGGGCCTTGCCCTGTTTAATCACGATCTTCTTCACAAGGGTATTAAAGGAGATCTCCCCGCCGTAAGCATTATAATATCTGAGAAAAAGCCGAGGCAACGCCTCTATCCCTTTGCCCTTGATGTGATAATAGTCCCCCTTTGTAGCCCACATGATAGGACTTGCACAGGTAAAGATGGGGGAATCCTTGCGGGCACCAAAAGTGAGGAGGTTTTTCAAGACAGGGTCTTTGAAGAAGGAGTCCAGGACTTCCTGGGCCGTTTTGCCACGGTACCGGAGTACCTGAGGTACCTTGAGGATACCCTTATATAATAACTGAAACTTCTCCTTGAGGCCGATGAGATCAAAGGATTTGAGGGGGAGGTCCTCGATGCTTTTAACCAGCCTCTTCCATTCCCCAATATATGAATGGATAGATTGTCTCTCCCTGGGGAAGAGTTGGATTAAATCCCTCTCGAACCGATCGATATCGGTGGAGAGGATGAGATGGAAATGGGGGGTAATTATCCGGCGCTGGGGGTCCTGTGGACAAAATTCGATCTCGGGAGGGAGGCCCAAGGTTTGGAAGGCCTCTTTCATCTGACCATTGGGACCAAATTCATTGAGGAAATGGACAGCAGGTGTGAAGGTAAAGCCATTGCGTTTGAAATTCTGACAATAACCACCAGGTTTTGAGGATTGCTCACAGATCAGTACCCTTAGTCCCTCCTTGGCCAACAGGGTACCACAGCTGAGCCCCCCCATCCCTGCCCCGATGATTACGGCATCGTAGTTTATCCCCATATCATCGTTGCCCATGGTACTATAATGGTTTCAATAATGCAAAACATATTTAAAGAATCATCGCATTTTTGCTTTTAGCCCGGCAACTTTTTATCAAGATAATGATAAAATCGCCTTTTCTCTCAAAGGGGGACTGCTGAGACCTTACTGCTTGGCTTCTATCAGGGAGGCCTGGAACTCCCCCATTTCCGCCAATAAAAGGATGAAGCTTCAGGTCGATTTTTTTCTTGACAATGGGATTGTTTCTGGTATGATTAACCGGAACTTTGTGAAAAAAGGGGTAAAGAGAAAGGAGGTTAGGGTTTCATGAACAAAAAACTCATTTCCATTGTTGCTGCGATTGTGTTCTTCGGATCCTTGCTCGTCTTGCAGGGCGTCTTCGGTCAGCAGGACGCGTTCACCATCGAGAATCCCGGTCTTCACACGACGGATACGTACAAGGGGGTTCAGTTCGAGCACAAGAAGCATGTCGATTGGGTGAAGGACTGCAAGGAGTGCCATCACAACTATAAGGAAGGAGCGACGCCTCAGAAGTGTACAGGTTGCCACACAAAGGACTCCAAGGTCACCGCCAAAACGGCCTTTCACAATACCTGCAGACAGTGTCACAGGGATTTGAAAAAAGCCGGTAAGACGGCGGGCCCGACCCTCTGCACGAAGTGCCATGCCAAAAAGTAGGCTTGGATTGGAACCCGAAAGATATGAGGGGCCGGATGGGAAGAAGCTCATCCGGCCCCTCGTCTTTCTCTCATGGTCCCATCCTCTTTGTGGGGATGAATGTCCTGCAGGACGAAATCGTTCACTTCAACGAGAGGGATGCGGCAAGGGGCGGTACAGGTCGCCTTCGGGGCCTGGATATCGTGAATATGGCCCTGAATTTGACCGATAGGGCAAATCTCTATGGGACGCGGCACAGTGCTCTTTAGGCTCCCTCGGTACCTCCTGAGCCGGTCCTCTTGAAGACTACATTGGACCATTGAGAGGAGCAAAAACCTACGCTCTTCCGCCCCTCACCTCGATGGACTCACTTACGGATCAAACCCGGCAAGAGTCCTTCTAACCCTTTCCCCTTTCCCTCTTTGCTCGTGACAGTACGGCTGAGAAAATCGATGTTTTCCTGAACCAGCGATTCATTTGATCCGAACTGATTCAAGATGTGCAGTTTGCCCTGGGAAAGGGCATTGGAAAACCCCTTCATCTCCTTTCCGGAAGCACCATCGATCTGGGTCCAAAGAGAGGCCCTCAATGCATCCACCTTTTTGCCCACAAAGTTCTTCAGTTGTCGGGCAAAGAGCCGGTCAATGTCGGAAGAGATGGACAGTTGCACATTTTCCCTCACCCCCCTGACCATCACACCGATACTCAGGGAAGGAGCTGTCTTCATGGCCTCCTTCACCATGTTCACCATGAGGTTTTCCGTACCTTTTTGCGAGAAGTTGAGGACAAGATTCTTCACCGTGGTCTTGGTCTCTAAGTCGATGAAGTCGCCCTTCAATGCCAGATCTGCCTTGAGATCTAACAGGCCTTGGGCGATATTCGACAGCGAAAGGAGATTTTCCCCAAAGGCAAACCCCTCCAAAGGATACCCACTAAGATCCAGGGATACGGTGTCGACGGGCGTTTGGGCAGTATGATCGAAAATTCCGTTGAGGACCAGCTTGGGACGTTTTCCTTGGATGTCTACCCGCGTGGGTTTTCCGTAGGAGGTGGGATCGGAGGTGACCCCTCGGATGGTTCCCCTGAGGGACCATTTCTCCTGTTCCATGGAAAGCCTCGCTTCCCTCAAGAGGAAGTCGGGGCCTTTCTCCATGCTCGGAAATATGACATCCCGGCCCTGAGCCCGGATCCTCGTCTTTATCGGTTTGTCCTCTCCCGTTTTCGGCATGCCGGTTCGAATCTTGTCCATAGTGTTCCAGATGAAATGCAGGACCTTGCCGAAGTAGGGACAGAGAAAGGCTTCCGCCAAACGGACCTGGGTAAACTGCTCAAGGCCTAACTCCTTGAAAATACCTTGCAGATCCCCCTCTTTTAACATATTCATTTCCTCTTTGAGCGATTTTTCCAGCGCTGCCGCCTGCCTTTTGAAGGCCGATTTTTTTGCCTCGATTGCCTCTCTCAGACCCTTCAGGGCGTCAGTTGCTTCCCTGAGATTTTTCAAATCGCTCTGTAATTTCAGCAGATCACCAGGGCCCTTGACCTCTGTCTTCTGGAGGGATTCGAGGCTTCCCCGGACCTTGGCCATGATCTCATCGGCCTTCGTCTTTACGTCCAGATCCTTGAGTTCCGATTCCCATTTAGATTGCATCTTGGAGACGTCTGCGCTGAGCTGCTTGGCCCTCTTCACCGATTCCAGGCGGGTGATATCGACCAGCTCTTTGACATCGAATTTCTTCTTAAAGACATCGAGATTGGGTAATTTCACACAGGGAACCTCGGTCGGTTTTTTCTCCTTCCCCTCCGCTTTCAACCTCTTCTTGAGGCCGCGAGGCAGTTCGCCCGACGTCTTCCTTTCGGTATTGACCTGCACCTTCTCCATCACCATCTCGTCGATGATGACCTTCTTGGAGAAGAGGGGGAGGACGGAGACCGCAATCCTGATATCCGATACTTCAACCATATTCCTCCAAGGATTATCGGCATTGGCCACGGCCAGACCTCGAATCCTCACGCCCGGTTCCAAATACCCGATATCGAGGTCCTCGATTTCGACCTTCGCCCTATTGAGGAGACTCGCCCTTTCTTCCACGATGGACTCGACGATCCCGTCGAGGAAGAAGGTCAAAAAGGCAACGATGCCCAAGACGAACGCCAAGAAAGGAACGATAAATTTCCAACGCATATCTCCCTCCTATCCCCTGATGCTCCTATAGGATTGGTAGTATTTGTAAAAGCGGCTCATCTTAACCGCCTTGACGATCTTCCACTGTTGAAATTTGGCCGCCAGATCGGCTCGGTACCTCTCGACGCCGTATCCCGTAAAGTGAAATACCGGGTACAGGAGGATCAGGGAGATGGCGAAGCTTCCCATGACAATGGTATTGTTGAATCGTGTGAAGGGAACGATAGCGGCATTGTACGCCTCGATCCAGAGCGGCCGTAGTGCAGTGGAGGTGAGGATTGCGTGGCCAAACCAGTCGGAGAGGGGGTCCACCCCGTAACCGATCAAATCGAAGGCGAACATGGACAGAATGGCTGCGGTGAGGTTTACCTTGATGACCAGGATAAGGAAGACCACACCGATGTTGTGAAGGCTGAACGTGGGCGTTAACCCGATGATCATGCCCAGCATCACCCCACCGGCAATCTGTTTGGGCGTCGCCTCGGCGTTCAAAATACGGAAGATCTTACCGATTATCTTTAGCCAGATCATAATTGAATTCCCCCAGTATGAGGAGATTGAGCGGGTGAACCCCTTGAGCAAACAGCGTTCTTATTCTGTAAGATAACCACCGCGGCCACATTTTTTCAACCCCAACGTTGACTTCTCGACCATCGTTTCCATACACTATGACCATTGGTGAAAACGGGTGGGTTCATGGTGGCCGAGATCATCGAGGAGAAGTCCCTCAGGGACAGGACCCATGTCTTCACGGATCGACTGGAGGCGGGGGATCATCTCGGGCGGAGACTCGAGAAATATAAGGGTAGGGAGGGTCTGGTCCTTGCCATTCCCTCGGGGGGGGTTCCAGTTGGGCTCAGGATCTCTCAACATCTGGAACTTCCGTTCGACCTCCTGATCTCCCGGAAGATCCCCATTCCCGGTAATCCGGAGGCCGGATTTGGCGCCCTCTCCTTCGAGGGGAGTCTCTTCCTCAACGACCCCCTCGTGAGGGAGCTTCGCCTTACCCAAGAGGAGATTCGAAAACTGAGCATCCCGGTATTGGAGGATATCCAGCGCCGAAATGCCGTGTTTCGGGGGGGACGCCCCTTTCCCGATCTCGGGGACAAGATTGTCATTGTGGTGGACGATGGCCTGGCCTCGGGGTACACTATGATGGCATCTATTAACTTCGTTAAGAAGGAGGAACCGAGTCGGGTTGTTGTGGCCATTCCCACCGCGCCCGAGAGCTCCATCCAGTTCATTTCGGCCGAGGTGGATGAGATCCTCTGCCTCAATATCCGTAGGGGCTTTTTCTTCGCAGTTGCCGATGCCTATCACGAATGGCATGACCTCTCCGAGGAAGAGGTCATGGGGTTTCTCGAGCAGCCTCGGTCGCCTTGATCCCGATAAGCTACCCCCAAAGGTATTCTCACCGTGAGTTCAATTTCGGAAAGGATCGATAGGATTCTCGAAGTTCTCCCTGACAGGAGGTGGTATAGGCCGTTAACTCCCTTCGAGAGATTGATTTCCACCATCCTTTCCCAGAATACCTCCCGAGAGGCGACGATTAAGGGCTTTGAAAACCTGAGGAAGAGATTTACGGTCGTCCCGGAGGTTTTGGCCGAGGCAGAGGTGGAGGAGATCAAGGAGTGTATTAAGCCATCGGGTCTCCATAACACAAAGGCACCGAGGATCAGAGAGGTCTCCCGGATTATCGTGGAGGAATATGGGGGAGACCTGAATAGCCTCTCCCGCTTGTCAACCGATATGGCCAGGGAGAGGTTATTGAAAATACCGGGGGTGGGTTTTAAGACGGCCGATATAATCCTGTCCTTGGTGATGGGAAGGGAGAGTTTCGCCGTGGATACCCACATCGGCCGGATTGCCAAGCGGTGGAAGATGGTCAGGTTCAATGCCGGTTACGAGGAGATCAGATTGGCCTTCGAAGCCGTTATTCCCTCGTTGAAGAGAAACAGAGCCCATCTCGCCCTCATCGAATTCGGCAGAGAGATCTGTAGGGCCAGGGGGCCGCGATGTGCGATGTGTCCTGTTTATGGGGACTGTGAATGGGAGGGAAAAAGCGAGTCTAAAGACGTGGCCTAACGGTTCTTGACAAAATCCTCATAGATCATCTGAGCCATCAATTCCGCAGTGGTGGGTTCGTCCTCATGGAGGTGCAGTAGACCATCGGCAAGGGTCTCCGAGCTGATTTTTCCGTCTCGTGAGAATTCGCCGGATTTGTCGTGAAAAATGAGCTTTATCGGCATCCAACCCCCCGTTTCGACAAACAGAATTAAAGCACAACGAGCCTCAATTGTCAACATCAATCCTGTCTTTCGGGCGCATTCCGCGAGGACGCACGTCGTGGATGGTTTGACCTTAGACTTTACGATATTAAAACGATAAATGAATACAAAGTAGAATCTTGTTGTGGGCGGCTAACAAACGGGTAAATCGGGTTTATTTTTTCCAATATAAAATCAAATACTTCTGTTTGAGAAAAATTCTTTTGTCCTGTCTATAATACCTTTATAATTCTTATTCTTTCTTAGAATATCTCCTATTTTCTCAAAATTTTGCTTGACATTTCACTTCCGTAACGATAAAAAGGGGCCTGATAGATGGAGGGGTTGGTAAACAGAAGAGAAAGGAGGTGAAGGGGCGGGATCCGAGGGCACTATTTAATCCATTCATTCGAGTGGGCGGTAGGAAAAAAGGAGGAAAGGGAATGAATCTGAAAGATATAACAAGGAGGAATTTCTTTCAAAATGTTGTTAAGTATTGTGGGGCCGGTGTGGCTGCTGTTGGTCTCGTGGGGTTAAAGAAAAGATCTGCTCACGCAGTCGAGGATCTGGATACACCTGCGCACTGGGGTGTCTGGGAAATGAGAGACGTGCAGCTCGATCAGTACGGTGAGTTCATCCGAAACGCGCCACTCCCAAAGGGCTATTTCGAAAAAGAACCCGAGGAGATGATTAACGGCGGAAAGCCCGTAAAATGGTCTCACCTCCACCCAAACTATTATGCAGAGGGCAAAAAGTCTCTGGTCAGCATCGTGAACGCCACACCACTGGATAAGGACTTGAAGGGGGATATCAGCAAGGCGGTCAAGAAAATTGGGGGTTTTGGGAAGGCCCTCAAGAAATCGGATAAGATCTTGATCAAACCCAATATGAATACTGCCGACCCATGGCCGGGTGGAGGCACTGACCCCGAATTTTTAGATGCTCTTATCAAAGTGCTGAAGGATGAGGGGTACGCCAATTTGACGGTAGCCGATACGTGCGGCCCATGGGGGCCCACGGAAAGGGTGATCAAAAAGGTGGGCTATGATACGGTTTGCAGGAACAACGGTGTCACCCTCAAGGATTGGGATAAGATGAAGTGGATGAATATCAGAAACGAGAGGGCAGAGTTCTTGGGGAGATTCGGTGATGGCGATGGGACGGTTGGATATCCTGCGGATCTCCGGAATTACGATAAGGTGATCTACACGCCCATCATGAAGACCCATTTCCTCGGCCACATCACCCAGAGCCTGAAGCTATCAGTGGGAATACTCCACCGGGCCGACAGGGGGGCACATCTCCATAACTTCAATCACATCTTCGTAGGCCAGCAGGCGGCCGAGATCAATCTACCATTCCACCCAGACCTGGTTATCATGGATGGACGCAGGTCGTTTATCAGCGGTGGACCGTCTCATGGCGAATTGGTGAAGCCTGGGTTCATCGTCGCCTCTGGCGATCAGGTGGCCAATGACGTAACGGGGATCAAGATCCTGCAAGAATGGTATCCAAAAACGCAAAACAAGATCACCATGGACGCCTGGCACGTAAACCAGATAGCCCACGCGGTAAAATTGAAGATAGGCTATGCTAGAAGCGATGATGATATCAAGTTACTAATCTAGTAGTGACTTTTCCTGCTTGAACAGCCCCGCCCGTCTCGCTGTTGGCTTTCGATCCTGAGGTGGGTGGGGCTATTTTGATCTTTTGCCTTCAATAATTCCCTAAGGATGGGGAGCACGATGAAATATTTATTTATCGTCATCACGATGATCCTCCTTACCCTTCCCGTTAGGACATTCGCGGGGGATGATTCCCCGGGCGCATCTGTTTCGGATTTCAAAGCTCAATCCCTTTACCGCGCGGTAAAACTGAATTGGAGGGTAAATACCCCTTTCAAGAATGAAGTTAGTTTTCAAATCCTTCGGAGTGATACCTTTATCGAGGGACCGTATGAGGAAATTACGACGGTTCCATACGACATAAAGAAAATAACATATATGTACCTGGACAAGAGCTTGGGTTCTGAATCCAAGTACTACTATAAGCTCGTTGTCAAAGGAGCAGATGAAACCTACGGTCCGATCCCAGCAAGGCCATACTTCTCGCCGCCTGCGACGTAGCATCTTTGCGCACCTGTAAAACAATTTAAAACCATTGGGCGATCAAGATTGCTCGCTTCGGAAAGGAGCCGGGTCCGGTGGCAGCGGAAAATGGTAAGAGTCACGTGAGGATTTCGAACAGCGCCGAAAAAACTGGCCATTTCCTTTCAGACCCCGTTACGAGACGTGAATTCCTGAGGAACGGCACAGCCGGAATCGTTACAGTTCTCACGGCCGTTGCAATAGGGGATTTGTTAGATATCATTACCTTTCCGGACGGAACAAAGATTGCCCTGGCAAAGGGTGCCGTCTTGGCTGATAAGTCAGTCTGCTCGGGTTGCCGAACGTGCGAGGCGGTTTGCACTAATTATAATAGCGATGGGAGGAACACCGCTGTTCTCGGGTAATACTGGACAAAGACTACGTGAGTGGTGATTATCAGCCAAAAGTTTGTTTTCAATGTCTTGACCCGCCATGTCTTCGGGCCTGTCCCGTTGCAGCACTGCAGGTTGATAAACAGTCTGGGACATATGCCAGGGTTATAGACGAAAGGGTCTGTATCGGGTGCAAGAAGTGTCTTGAGGCCTGCGATCGGTATTTCATCCCGGCGAGGCCCAGGTTCGATCCCAACAAAAACATCTATGTTAAATGTCATCTTTGCTTTGGCGATCCCAAATGTGTCAAGTACTGTCCCACCGGAGCACTCCGATTTGAGAGGTCTGAAAAAGGTTTGAGGATCGGCTATCCAATCGTTAAGGGGGTGTGAAAGTGTGAAGACTTACGGTTGGGTTGGCAAAATCTTGAGAGTCGATCTCACCCAGGGAAAGACCTATGATATACCGAGCTCGGATTATGTGCCGAAGTTTCTGGGTGGGAGGGGACTCGGAGCCAAGATCTGCTGGGACGAAATACCCCCAGAGGTAGGAGCATTTGATCCTGAGAACCGCCTCGTGTTTGCCACGGGCCCTTTACAGGGCACTCTGGCGCCAACCTCTGGGAGGTTCGCGGTCATGGGTAAGGCGCCGCAAACCGCACCTGTGGAATCGTATTGCCGTTCGGGCGTTGGAGGTCACTGGGCTCCTGAGCTTAAGTGGGCGGGTTATGACGCGATTATTATCCAGGGCAAATCCCCCAAACCTGTATACCTGTGGATCAACGATGGAAAAGCGGAGATCTTGGATGCTACGCGGCTGTGGGGGCTGGATACCTACCGGACCCAAATGGGGATCTGGGATATCCACGGACCAAATACCCGGGTTATGACGATCGGCCTGGCGGGAGAGAGAAAAAGCCGCATTGCCATTATACTGACCGATACCGGGGACGCCTCAGGGCAGGGTGGCTTTGGCGGGGTAATGGGCTCCAAGAACCTCAAGGCCATTGCCGTAAGGGGGACGGATCATGTGCGGGTGGCCAAACCCGAGCAGCTCATGGACATTATTCAATACACAAATGACCTTTTCGCCAGAAAATCGGCCCATGGAAACCCTTTTAAACCTGAGAAACCAGGATTCAAATATAACATATGGGGAGGAGGATATGGGAGAGGCTCCCTGGGGGAGGCCCCGGGGGAGCTATTGGATCTGGTGAACGATCCCTCCTCCGGTTATGGCCGCGTGCTTGATGGTTGCTTTGCCTGCCCTGTGATCTGTCGGGCACACATCAAGGGACCGGATATAATCAGCGGGGTAGCTCTCTGTGCTCAAGCATACATGTACATGGAGTCTACGGTCTACGACTACGAGAAGGGTTATAGCAAAGTGACCTGGCAGGCGGCCAAGATGGCGGACCTCTACGGCATCAACGCCTACGATGTTATGGCCATCATACCGTGGTTACATGATTGTTATCGAGACGGTCTATTGAGCGAGGAGGATACTGGGCTTCCATTAGAGGAAATTGGAAGCAAGAGGTTTATTTCCGAACTCCTCAAGAAAATTGCCTATAGAGAAGGCCTTGGGGATCTTCTCGCGGAAGGATGTCAAAGGGCAGCCATGAAGATCGGAGGAGCGGTTGAAAAACGCATGGAAATGTACTATACCCGGGCCGGGAGATTTGGAGGCTACCGGGAACACTGGGGCTACTTGGGCGGTTTCCCCACCGGGTACGCGGTACCTTACCTG
>JABAOC010021711.1_pt2 | contig 10972 bp, 17 predicted proteins | sample 7062161 | NCBI WGS metagenome assembly JABAOC01 (sample SAMN14538625, study PRJNA623070) | marine sediment metagenome | biome: marine biome [ENVO:00000428]; feature: marine pelagic biome [ENVO:01000023]; material: deep marine sediment [ENVO:00002113] | place: India: Gulf of Khambhat ...
TTGCAGAGATCGCAGGTTTCCAAAGCAAAGTTCAGTAATTCTAGATCATTAGTAATTGTGCCTGTTTCTTTTGCTTTGGCTAATTTACCGCCAACCATTGGGTGTATGATTGGTTTTTTGGGTTTTAGGATCGGTCCAACACTTACAATTTTCGCGCTTGGATTAGCACCAACAATGCCTTTGAGAACATTCACGATGCTAATTTCATACGGTTGANNTAGAGATTTCATAGGGTTGAATATCATTATACTTCCGAACACATTTCACTTCATCACAGATCTTTTCGGGTGGTGATGTTGGGGTTGCGCCATAACTCAGGATTGGTAAATCCTTTTCTTTGGCATGGAGGACACAAGCCCAGGCAATATCATCACCCAGGTAATGCGGAAATACTTCGATTTCAACAAGGATGGCCGCAATAGATTGACCGTTTACATCTATATTCTGTTTTTCCCACTTTAAAAGCTTTCCAACGTGACGGCTTGTATGACTGAACATAATTGGTCCTCCACGTTGTTCAAAAATGGGCATATTCTTAAGTAAGCCATCAATTGAGACTATATCTCCCTGACTATCCTCTTGTTCTGCAGAGGCGTAGGCCGTGAATCTTCTTTGTTCTTTTTTCAGATCTAAAATGGTAAATTGACCAATCATATCATGGATATCAGATAGACTATCTTGTGACTCTTCCAACTCATCTTTTTCTTTTTCAATAACTTTATTGTATGCAGGGTTAATATGTTTTTTAACCCAACTCTCTTTATAAGGAAGATATTTTGCGGTTTCTGCAGTGGTCATTCCTTCTTTACGCAAAAGAACACCATATTTAATGAGATCTTCGTTGTCTAGAGAGTGTTTAATTTTTTCAAGAAGTGGTTGTTGTAACTTGATATCAAAAATTTTTCCTGTTTCCAGCATTCGTAATAACTTCATATCAAAAAGAGATTCAGACTCAATCATTCGTAGAATGTCTGCTTTTTCAATTCCAAATCGCTTTCTACATTTCGAATGAGCTATCGCAACAGCTTGTTTCTGATCCATTTCTGGATGTGTTTTCATTTGATGAGGGATCTCTTTAGACACGCATTCACGAAAGGTTTTGGCCTGAACGGTTTTATTTAATTCATTATTAGTAATTTCTTGAACTTCTACAGTCATAATTTACAACTCTATTCTATTATATCCGTTTTCCGTCTTACCAAATGATTGATTTTTTTCAATATTAACCGATTTCTAACCCATGTTTTCTAGCGATATTTCGCATTCTAATCTGATATTTGCCAATGGCGGGGCGTAAGAAAGGATGAGCATCAGTACCATCTTTCATGATAGATTTCCAGAGTCCCCACCCAAAGGCAGTATGAACACCATAATATTTTTTGTTGAGCCAACAATGAATCCCTTTTCTTTTCCCTTTTCTCCACGCATACCAGTCTAACGGGTTAGTGGTTGGATCTGGTGTACCTTGAAGAATTGGTTTACCTTTTTTTGATTTCTTGTAGGGAAGACTAGGACCTAATGGGGCAATATGTGGGCGAGTACCAAATTCAACAAAAGTCGCATAAATCGCGCCAAAAACAACGCTCCCCTCAAATCTGGCATAACTATATTCAGTGCGTCCTGATCGCGCCAAAGTGCCAGTGACCCAAGAATCATTTTGTTTTAGATTTTCGAGACTCCATTGAAGAACAAGATCAAGCGATTCAAGGATAAAGGCATCTATTTTTTTGGTGAGGTTTTCTACATAGTCCTCTGTCTTAATATTAATCTCCANNTCCAAAGACATTTCAATCATACTACTCGCCTCAAGACTCGCCTACAATTTGCATGAGGCGACCAATCTCGAAGTTGCCATTTAGTACGTCGGCCTTGATTGGCTGTGTTCACTACACTTTTCATGATCTCTTTCAATTCTTTGAGAGTTACACCTTTTCCCTTCCCTGCAGCTTGGACTCGTCTTTCAATTTCTCGGCATTCATCAGATGTGCGAGCATCTAACGGTCCAAACCAATCATAGCGATTTTTGCCCGCTGGATCCGTTTCTTGAAAGGCTTGTTCTCGTCCTGTGGCGGTGATTGCTGTTGTTTCTGTCCGGGCAATTCGTTCGAGTCTGTAGACATCTTCTACTACCACTTTTTTCATTTCAGCAATAATTCGAGGAAGAGAAAATTTGCCTAGTCGCCCATACGTAATCCGCATCTGGCGTTCTCTACTGGCAGTGGGATAATCTTCTTGAACGTTTTTTAATTCCGCTCTGAAAGCGTCTTCAGTAGGAGCCATATAGGATTGTGTAATAATCTCTTTAAATTTCTCACTGACAGATTGGGTCAGATTACTGAAGGACTCCCAAAATGGATTTCGTGAATAAATAGCACGTAACACCGCATTATCACTTTTGGAATAGGGCAATTTANNCTTTTTTCAGATCATCCACTGAGCGTTTCCCTTTAAAATACGCCCGATTGACTTCTAACCAGCCTTCCTTTTCGATTGGTTCTAAGATCCTTGCTGTAGATTCATCTATTTCTGCCAAAATTTCTTTTTCTGATAGTGTTGTAGGTGCAGCTTCCAATCGTTTGAAATACAATTTCGTATATAATTTCGTAATATTTTTTGTGAATTGTGCTTCAATCTTATTTCGCCCCACTTCCAGCTTACGACCTGACTCTTCTTCTTTTACGAGATTGATTAGATCTTCCTTTTGGAGTTCTTTGATAGCGGAAGGATATTTATGCCGAATATGCCCACACACCGCTTTAGGATCTCTTGCATGAGGTTTAACTACTTCAAGACATTCTTCCCAGGTCATAGCTTTTTCTATATTTGCTTTTGATTGAAGATCCCATTCAATAGGATGACATTTCGGATTGGCTGCAGTACGATGTTTCCCCGGAGGACACGGAGCAGAGAGATCCGTCTCTTCTTCTTCGGGTGAAGTTGGTTGTGCACCTGGTTGACCCGATGGAAAGAAGGGACTAGGTGCAAATTGTTGTTGTGTAGGACTTGTCACTTTACCAGAGTATTGAAACTCCCCTTCTTTGAGTTCAATATCGAGGCCCAGTTCAGCACCTACTCGCGCGGTTTCGACTTGCTGATGCCAACGTTGGAGTTCTGCCATTTCATCTGTTTCACGGCTCGGGCGTAGTTTCAATTCCCAGTCCGTAATATCAAGGGCTTTCAGGAGTTTCGGAAAGACAATATTATGATATATGGATTGACCAAAATCTACGGCTCGATCAGTGACTTTAATTTGAAGCCCTTCATTGTTTAGTCCTCCAGACGTGGAGAGATCTGCCTGGAAGACGGGCATTACACCATAAATAGCGGCAATCTGTCGTGACATTAATTCCTTGGCGGGAATATAATTCATTTCTGCAAGCGAGTCCACCATCTTAATGAATTCGGCTTTCCCTCTACCTGTTTCGTGTTGTACACCCATAGTAGGAATATAATGTGGATCGTTTTGGAGCCGTTCCTCATCCTGATCCATGATTGCTTTAATGCTATTGAAATTATCCGTATTGAACACGAGAATGCCTTTCTTCCGTCCTTTCTCATAGAGTTTTTGCACGTAGATATCCATACACACTAGAGTTCTAGCAATAACCCATAATGTATAGACGGGAGAGGTTCCATACAAACTAGTAGGTTCATATTTTGATGCATGAATGACCTCCCCTTTGATATAAAATTTATATTTGCGTTCTTCGAGATCCACAGCGGCATCAGGGCCTCCACCTTCACTTTCTACATAAAACGCCTCTTGCAGTGGCCACTGGCAATTTGGCTGTTGACAAAAACCTGGTTGCATTTGCCCAATTGATCTATGAACAGGGCATACCCAGATCCCGCCCCGTCGCCCTTTGCTATCGGCAACAATCCGAAATAGTTTAGGATCCCCTCTATACAATTCTCTGGGAATTCCAACTAGAGTCGAGCCTTCCATGAAATAATTCTTTAGAATGACTAGATACATATCATCATAAGTATTGAGATCGTCTTCTTCATTATAGAGGACTTCTAGTAAGGTTTGCTCTGCTTGGTTCGCTTCTAAAAGGAATTTATCAAGACGGGCTTTTTGGCGTGGATCAGGTTCAGAAAAACTTTGACCACCACAATTTGTACACGTTTGAATTTCTTCCTGATAGTCCCTCTTACAGAGATTACATTTATAATCAAACTTGGAATTCCACAGGAAGCCCTCCTTNNAAATCTCTTGTTTAATCTTCAGAACAACCGTTCGAAGTGTGACCGAATCCATCCGCATATAATAATACCATTCGGGACGGATATGATAGGCATATTGAGGGAGTTTAATTTTTTCAGTAGGATAACGGTGAAAACGATCAGAAACAGGGGTAGGAGTGGAACTAGCTTTTAAAAGAGACTTAAGGACGCCCTCATATTCGTTAAGTTGTTGTTTTTGGGCGGTAGCTATTTCTTGATAGTCAATCTCATCATTTCGTCTAAGTAGTTTGTTTAAAATTCCTGCCAAATTGACTCACAGGGGATATAGTACATACTCTAATATTTAAATTATGTGTGAATGAGATTTTAGCATGAAGAAAAAACTTCGAAAACAATACTCTCAATTAAGAAAAAAGAAATTAAAGGCGAAAGAGAAAAAGAGTTATTTATATTATGAACTTCACTTGTAAGACTTTTTCGGACAAACGTAGTTCAAGCGCATGCAGGTGAAACTTTTTGCGATAAACATGGACAAACAACATGCAGGTGACACTCACTTTTGTGAAAACTATTCTTATATGCAATTTTTCCTTTTGGGATCTATCTTTATTAATAAACTCTCCAAATAACACTCGGGACACGGAATCTGATCAGATCCTTTCTTCCAAGCCTTAAACTTGCCATGTTTAGAACAATCAATATGTACGACAGCTGCCATAATGGAGCACCCTTACGAAATCTTACTTAAATTGAGTGGGATACACTAAAACTTCGTTATAATCTACTTTCTTTTCTCGAATGTAGTTCAATAGTGCATCATATTCCTCTTTTGACTTTGGAAATATTTCTATTCTATGACACAGAATTTCTTTAACTTCTTCAGACATACAATTTCAACTCATTCCTCTCAGAATGCGAAGGAAGGCACATGATTAGTATAGTCCTTTAGGATTATATCCCTAAGTTGTTAAGTACTAGCTTCCTGACGCTCCGAGAGACTAGTTTTTTGTTTCCTATAGGACACTTAACAGGGAGAAAATGACAACCTAAATTCATAGCATTTAATTTCATCATAATTGGATTGTTCTTGATCTTTTAGAGTATAGACAGTTCTAAGATCCAAAAAAAGACCTAGAACTTTATAATGTTCAAGATCTATACTATCAGGTTTGTATTTTTCACCAATCACAAGATAGACTTTCAATTTTATCACCTAACATAGATACATAAATCCTGTGGAAGTTGTGCAAGAAACGAATTTTCAGGTAAAATTATTCTAATTGAGGATGTTTCTTTTACTTCTTTAAAATTAAGACGGATATATTCACGAATTGAATCTACTGCACATTGGGAGTCTCCATTTTCGATAATGAAAATCTTTTTTATGTTTGGGGTTATATCAATTGTTTTCATATTACAACTCTCTACATACACCAAGTAATATTTTTTCATTATTTTGAAGCGCTTTAATTAATCTACTACGTTCGTAGTCATTAAGTTGAATTCCGAGATAGGTTACTTCATCAAAAATGATTTGTTCGAAATTTCCTCTCTGTAGTTCAAGCTGTACATACAGCGAATAGTCTTCTGATTCACTTTCATCTATTTTAAGTTCCATAGTTTATCATCTCCTTTTCTTTTGTGAAAGAAAAAAATCTAAAGATTTGATTTGTCGATCATTAGGCTTATGTTTAATTTTATTATTTAATTCCTGCATTTTCTGAGAATATAGGCAATTCTCATCACCAGGATCGATCTCCTCATTACATTCATCTACATAGTCACAATAATTTTCGCAAATATCATGACTATCATCGCACCAGCCTACAGGATCATAATCCATAATCAAACCTTCTAGAATTTATTCCTTCACGATGTTTTTGCGTTCTTGAACTAATTTATACACATCACATTCAGGACAGGCTGACTTTTTACCTAATTTAAGATAACCATCCTGACAGCCTGCACAAATAGAATCTAAACTTCCATAATGTCGAAACATGATATCAAAACCTTCCTTCAATACTTATATTCCCCTAAATATTCTATTTTATTGAGACGGGCGTGGACTCCCCAGTGCGCCCATACCGTCGCATCTACATAATCGTCTTTTTCTTTTTCGTATTCTTCCCGTATAGTTCCTGCGGTCTCCTTGAAATGGTAGTTAATCAATTGTTCTGTGGTTTTGCGGAAAATGCGAGGAATCTTGACTTTACCTTTCTCTAATCGTGCCTTAAAATTATTAACCACTTGATTTTTCTTTCGGCTAAAGGTTTCGGTACGCATACGAATGCCAGGAGGCAGATTATCTCGTAGATTGATGTTAGCAAATTTAGAGATTGGTGCTTGTTCTGATAGGATGAGAGGCATATACATTTCACAAAGATGGAGGATTCCATTCAGAATAACGTGTTCTGACTTCTTTTGCCAGCTTTCCACTGCATACAAAAACCATCTATCATTATGTTGAGTGGGATCCCCTTGGAGTCCCCATACTGATGCAACTGTTTCATGAGCATAACCCCAATCGATTCCCATAAAAAAACGATCAATTTCATGCACTGGAGGTAAATCTGCCATATCACATTTAGCTGCCTGAATGTCTTCATAGCGAAAGACTGAGCCAGTTGAAGCAGTCCATTGAGCTAATACCATAATACGGAATGACGCTTCATCTAATCTGTTTCTGAGCTCATTTATTCGAGTTTTGGTAATGTGTTTGGTCTCGTAAGCGGTAAATTGATACCGAATAATATTTTGTTTCTGATAGTCATCCCACCAATCTTTGCAGATGTGCCCTAAATTATCTGGCGTAGTCAATAGAACTGTTTTCTCTTTGATAGCTGTAATTGTTGTTCCGAATAGAGTTTGCAGCAACTTTGAATCTGTTTCGCAAACTTCATCTACAATATTGATATTTGAACGAGGTCCTTTGGTCCGTTTGCCAGATGCTGGAATAACTCGAATATAACCTCCCGCTAAAAATTTCGTTCTACTCATGAGAGGCTTCCCATCCACTAATTTCGCTAACTCAGGACAACTATTGATAATATCACGCAAATAATCATAACAATTCTGGGCTTGGTCTTTGGATCCAGAGAACACATTGATTTTGAGTTTTGGATTATAAAAAATTAAGCAGCTGATCGCTACTGCGGTTAACCATGTTTTGCCCCATCCTCTACAACAGATAGCAAAAACCGTAGGCACTTTCCAATTACAAATGTCTCGTAGAAAGGCGATCTGTGCAGGATGCCACCCAAGCCAGTTACCTCCTTCTACTACATGTTTTTCATAGAGCTCTGAGCCCAGATATTCATCGGCCCACAGGTGGGGATTATTCAGATGCCAATCGCGCTTTTGTTTGTTCTTCATTCTTTCTGCGAATAAACTCTTGATGATAGGGGCAGACACTACAAAATTCCTCCATGTCAGCAAAAATTTTGTTTACATCCTCCTCATCCAATTTGATAATTTGTTCTTCTTTTTTCTCTGCTAAATTGTATTTCAATTGGAGCTCAAAGTTATACCGGATCTCCCGGCACAGGGTCGTAAACTCGCTCATCGTGAGCTCGATCTCGCCATTCAATGCCTTATCTAACAGCGATTGCTGGATCGTTTTGAGGTTTGCAGGGGAAAGATACTTCAGTTGATCGTCAGTAAGTGTAATAGTCTGTTCCGCTAAGGGATTCAGAGGAGTCTCTTCGTTCGCCTTAGTCGGGCTTTTAGACTTCTGTTTAGATTTTGATTTAGGACGTGATTTAGTAAGATCCAGTGGTGCTTTTTTGGTAGACAGTGACGAGAAATTATCCTGAACCTGAAGCTGATGACGTTGCATATATTGAGTGATGTTACTTTTCGAACACCCCAGAATTTTAGCTGCTTGAGATTTAGTAACCTTCCCTGTAATGATTTCTTCTAACAAGCGTGCTCCATCAGGATGTTTATCAAAAATGGATTGACGTTTTCTCATTATAAGCATTACCTGTTAGTTTTTGTATAGAAACAATCTGCATGGAAAACCTAGATAGGATATTTTTCGTATGGAATCACAAACCTCATTCCTTGAACAAATATTACAGCTTGTACATATACAAAGAATTCCCAAATAGCGGCAAAGAGTTTTTTGTTTCTTGATCACTTAAAATCATCCGCCTCTAGCCACTCGTTTAATTCTTCTTGTGTTGGGTCACCAATACCATATCCCCCGAAAAAAAACCCAATCGCTAAAAGAAAATTCATTTAGAATCACCAAATATTTTCCCTATTAACTGTTTCAATGCTTCGGGGTTGATTTGATCGTCTTCCTTATCGTACATCAGCATCACCTTTCAAGTCATTCCTTTTCATCATCCTTTAATTTTAAGTCAAAAGTTACTGTATTCTTTACTTCATTAATTACTCGGACAGTACCTAGAAACTCCTGAGTGATTCTTTCTCCTGCTGGAGTGGTATATTGTATAGTAACATCATACTCTGATGAGTTGTTAATCTCCTTAAACCAATCCTTGGAAATAGTTATCGAATAAGAAACAGGAGGGTAGCTAATAATAGGGCAATAATAAGGGTCATTTCTGAGTTTCTCCGCTAAGTCTTTCCAGAATCTTTCCGCATCCTCAGAGGAAGATATCGTAACATGCGTTTTGGTAGTAAATTTTCCTTCTTCTTTTTTCATCATTTTCCCTCCAAATCTAGAGAAATCTTTGGAAAAAGAAACTCACAACAAGTCACAACATACCANNCCACTTGTACGTCTTGAAGGTTTCTGTCAGAATAGCATCAGTGAGTTCCTCAATAGGCGTGATTTTGGGAGAGGTACATTGTGTTATTTGAGCATCAATTAGTCGTTCCTTAATTTTCTCTCTTAGAGCATTGATTTCAGTTTTGATTTTTGTTTCAATAAAGAGTTTGACTTGATTGATTTCGGCTTCCGTAGGTCTTTTGTTACTTCTCCCTGGAACATAGAGAGGATCAGNNGCGGTCATCAGCTCTCTTTCTTGCCATATTTCAGGACGTTTACAATGAGGACAGCATCTATCGCAATATGCGTTTTCATTTTCAGGTACTTTTGCCTCTTCTCTAGCGTCCAGAACAACTTGACACATCTTACAAACAATAGTCATGGATCTTACCTCTGTTTACCCTAAGAGTATAACTAAACAAATTATAATGAAAAGACCACCACAGATGGCTTTCATTATATCCATAAGTAAATAATCGCGTCTAGTTTGACAGTCAAGACATAACCGCTCTTTTGTACATTTGCTACACTGATTTGTTACCATCTATCTCATCCTCATCCAAATGTTTTGATTGTAGTTTCTTCCATCCATTTTCCTGGTTCCAAGTAAATTTTGGCCCACTGAAAATAAAATCTAATGGAGCTTCTACATCTGGGGGATCTTTGAGCGGATGAATTACAGTAACTTCCTTGGGAGACAACACTCTTAAAGTAGTGGTGGTTTCTTCTTGTTCTCTCACCAGATAGGCGACACCATAGAGTTTTACATATTCACTGATCTGTCCTTTAACGATAGCAGGAAGATTGAGAATTGGATCAGGATTCTCTTCTTGTTCATCGTCTTGTTTAACAGTCTTTTCATTATTAGACATTCTTTACACCAGTTTATTACAATTAGAACAATGGTCTTTTCTTGGCATGATTTCCGTACCGCAGTATGAACAATATTTAAGGTTCATACGTCGTCGCGTCTCATGAGCTTTTACGGCATCATTTACTCTAGCTCTTTCAAATAGTTTCTTATGGAAAGAGTCTACACGACGATCTTGTTCTTCAGAAGTCAAGGGGGAGTTTTTGGTCTCTTCTATTTCCTCTAATAGCTTTTGGTAGGCAGTGTTTTTGTTTTCTTCCTTAATACCCATGTTTTACACCCGTTTTGATTCTTACCAAATGAGTCCGTTCTTTGTATGAGAAACGGATAATAATACTAAAAGTGAACTCCCTTATTAAGTTAACTTATATGAACTGAACTGAAAAATACAGTGAACTTTTGAGAGAAATGCTTGACATTATTGACACATAATATAATCATGATGTTTTTCTCACGTATCACTAATGAGACGGATCTTACCAAACTACTACTTTTTATATTATGGATACTAGTATTCTTTTGGTGAATGAGATGTCTGACGAAATCTTGAAAGTAACCACGGAAGCAAAAGAAGCTTTGTTTAGAGCAAAAAAACATTCGAAAGAAACCTACTCCGAAGTGATTTTGAGGCTCTTAGGCGAGTATAAAGCGCGGGAACCTCTCCGTCAACAATGGCTTGATGAAGCTAAAAAATATTCGGGGCAAGTTCTAATTAAGACCCAAGAGACCGACAAGGTACATTGTCTCGATATGGCAGTGCGATATCTTATCAAAGTGCTTAGTCCAGGCAGCTATATCTGGTGAGGAAAAGATTATGAGTGAAAAAGAAAGTAGGAATGTCTGTGTGTGTCTGCATGAGCGAGAAAACCATAAGCACGAAGATGGAGGAACAATTATTGTTTTTAGGGCTTGTCAAATAGAAGGCTGTGCTTGTAGGAGATATACTACGTTTGATATGCGCTGGAACCCAGATGAACGTGCAAAAATAGATGTGTTGATCCAAGAAGAAAAATTATTTGATACCCTATTGAGAGTCCAGAATATTTTGCATCGTGATAATCCTTTCTTATATAGTGTCTTTAGACAAATTCAACAATGTGTGCATGAAGGAAGAGAAGACGATGCCAAGGAACTCTCTTTAACAAAAATAGATGTGTTGATCCAAGAAGAAA
>JABAOC010029609.1_pt1 | contig 10969 bp, 7 predicted proteins | sample 7062161 | NCBI WGS metagenome assembly JABAOC01 (sample SAMN14538625, study PRJNA623070) | marine sediment metagenome | biome: marine biome [ENVO:00000428]; feature: marine pelagic biome [ENVO:01000023]; material: deep marine sediment [ENVO:00002113] | place: India: Gulf of Khambhat ...
GGGCAAGGTGATGGCCTGGGACCTGGGCGGAAACATGGGGAACGAGATCCACCGGGCGAAGATCTTGGCCGCTCTCGGCGAGAAGGCGCTGGCCCAGCTGAACGCCCCCTACCCGGACGACCATCCGGTCATAGTCCCCACCGGAGTCAGTTGGGACCGTTTGCGCCTCGACGAAGTGGCCGACTATGGCGAGCGCGCGTTTGCCTTCGGACGAGGGGAGGGCATCGGCAGCAATAACTGGGTCATCGCCGGGAGCCGGACCGAGACCGGGATGCCGCTGCTGGCCAATGACATGCACCTGGGGATACAGATGCCGGCGATTTGGTACGAGGTCGGGCTGCATTGCCGGTCCCTCGACGAGGCCGGTTGCAGCTTTAACGTCACCGGCTTCTCCTTCGCCGGCGTCCCGGGCGTGATCGTGGGTCACAACGACCGCATCGGCTGGGGTGTGACCAACCTGGGTCCCGACGTACAGGACCTGTACGTGGAGCAACTGAACCCCGAGAATGGCAACCAATACCAGGTGAACGGCGAGTGGGTGGATTTCGACATCGTGCGGGAAGAGATAGCCGTCGCCGGCCGGGATGAACCCGAGGTGATAGAGGTGCACATCAGCCGGCACGGACCGGTGTTGAATCCCGTGATGGAGGATTTGCCCGGGGCGCCGGACCAGGTGCTGGCCCTGCGCTGGACCGCGTTGGAGCCCGGCGAGGTGTTCAAGGCCGTTCTGGCGTTGGGCAGGGAACTGGGACGAGTTTCGCGCGGCCTTGCGACACTGGGACTTTCCATCTCAGAACTTTGTCTACGCGGACGTCGAAGGCAACATCGGTTACCAGGCGCCGGGGCGGATCCCGATCCGGGCCAACGGGGACGGCCAGCTACCGGTTCCGGGATGGACCGACGATTACGAGTGGAGCGGCACCATCCCCTTTGAAGAGCTGCCGAGCCGCTTCAACCCACCCAAAGGTTTTATCGTGACGGCCAATCACGCTGTGGTGGACACTAGCTATCCGTACCTGATCGGCCTCGATTGGGCGCGCGGTTACCGGGCGCAGCGCATCACCGAGATGATCGAGGCGCTGGAGCGCGCGTCGGTGGCGGACATGCAAGAGATTCAGGGGGACAACAAGTCGCTGTCGGCGGATGAGATCATCCCGTACCTGATGGCGCTCAGTCCCGACGAGCCAGAGCTGCGCCAGGCGCTGGACCGGTTGGCGGAATGGGACCGCCAGGAGCACAAGGACAGCCCTGAGGCGGCGCTGTTTGAGGCAGTTTGGGCGCATTTGCTGCCGGCGGTGTGGGATGAGGTGCCGGATGATCTCCAGTTCAAGGGCGGGGGCCAAGCCATGGTGCTGATACGGGATCTGCTGTCCAAACCGGACGATCTCTGGTGGGACGACGGCCGCACGGGAAGGGTGGAGAAACGGGATGACGTCCTGCTGGAGGCGCTGCGGGAGGGCTACGCTTGGTTGGAGGACCGGTTTGGGGACGATATGGAGGCTTGGTCGTGGGGCGAGCTCCATAGCGCCACTTTTGAAAACCAGTCCCTGGGGCAATCCGGGGTGGGCCCCATCGAGGCGATGTTCAACCGCGGCCCAGTCCCGGCTAGCGGCGGCACCTCTATTGTCAACGCTACCAGCTGGTCTGTGGACCAGCTGGCGGTCGTCCGCGGGGTGCCCTCCGAGCGGATGATATTGGACTTGGCCGACTGGGAGCGCTCGCTGAGCATGCACACCACCGGCCAATCGGGCCACGCCTACCACGAACATTACGGTGATATGATCCTGCCGTGGCGGGACATCCAGTACCACCCGATGCACTGGGGTCGCCCGGCGACAGAATCCGATGCCGAAGGGGTGCTGCGCCTGGAACCATAAACCCACCGCGGATAGGGAAACCGGCTTTAGGAGGCGAGATGTCACAATTACAAGATCGCGTCGCCGTGATCACAGGCGCGAGCAAAGGGATCGGACGCAGCATCGCCGTCGCATACGCGGCTGAGGGCGCCCGGGTGGTGCTGGCCTCGCGGAGCCGTGAAGGGCTCGATGCGGTGGCGCGGGAGGTCCGGGAAGCCGGGGGGATGGCTCTCGCCATCCCGACCGACGTGACCGTGGAGGAAGAGGTCGTGGATCTCTTTCGCAGGACCGCGGATGCCGTGGGTTCCGTCGACATCCTGGTCAACAACGCCGGCATCTCTGTGGGCGCCCCAGCCGACGAAGTGAGCTTGGAGCTCTGGCAGCAAGTGCTGGGGGTCAACCTGACTGGCGCGTTCCTGTGCAGCCGCGAAGCGCTGAAGATCATGAAGGGCCAGGGGTCCGGCCGCATCATCAACATCGGCAGCGTCTCGGCCAAGGTGCCGCGGCCCAATTCGGCGCCCTACACGGCCTCCAAGTTCGGGCTGGAGGGGTTGACGCGCGCGTTTGCACTGGATGCGCGCGAGTTCGGGGTCGCCGTTTGCATCCTGCATCCCGGCAACACCGCGACGCCGATCTGGGAGGGTCGCGAGGACGTGGCGCAGGCGGAAGGCGTCATGTCGCCCGACGACCTCGCGCGGGCCGCCGTGACGATGGCGACCCTGCCGCCCGACGTGAACATGCTAGAGAGCATCGTGCTCCCCGTGAGCATGCCCTTCCTCGGCCGCGGCTAATCCCATTGACGCGGCCTCCTGCGCCAACGCTTTTGCGTCGGCATAGACATCCGATCTCGACCTTGGCGAACAACGGTTTTCGGAACCAGGACCCAGATTTTCGCTGAACATCGCTAATTCTGTCTGCCGTTTTTGCGGAAATCTGCGTCGCGCAGCGTCCCGGCGCGCAGCGGAGCGGATTCCTGCCTCTTAATCCGTGTTTCACCGAGATGCGCCAGATTCCAATTCGGATTTCGGAAACGTTTGTGCCTGCGCAGGTTTGCCCCATTGTTGCCAGGGGTGTATAATGAAAATATCATCGCAGTTCACGCCTGAGCCAAGGTCGACTTGAGAGCAACCTGATATGGGACACCCCAGGGGCAGGGGCGCCCTCACCCCGCACGTTTTGCATTCGTCGGGCTAACGACAGCATCAGATTCTCGAGCGGCACCCGCCGGTCATCGCCGCATACGTCCGTCGTTTCGGCGTCACGCAACCAAGTCTATAACGGCCCCATCCTTGCGCCCGCGGGCCTTGGGAAAGGCCCACGGGCGGCACAAGGCATCATCCGTGTGGTCCGCTGCGCTCACAGCGAGGGCTCCCAGCGTAACGCCGGTCAGGGAACGCAAGTGCTAGCAGGGCCTTCGTCCCGCGCATATGCGGTTTTCTTTCAGCCTGAGGGAGGAGGCACATGAAGGGGAAGCTCCAGTTTTCTCTCCTTTGGGCCATCTTGGCGCTGGCTATGTTCGCGCAGGCGGGCAGCTCAGCTCCCGCCGCGCTTCCAGACGCCGACGGGTTCAACCGCGTGCGCATATACGACGCCTTCGGCAGGCAGCAGGGCACGGCGATCACTACAGAAGGCCCGGGGCGGGTCGTCCCCACGGGGTTTGGTTTCGCCCTCATCGACGATGGCGACGAGCGGGTTAGAATTTACAGGGTGGACGGCGTGCTACAGAACCGCGCCATCCGCACGACGAGCCCCGTCACAGTCGTGCCCAACGGCAATCTCGTGGCCATCACTGACGGGACCGGCATGCAGATCTACACGCTCAACGGCGTCCCCCAGGGGGGGCGCGTAACCGTTCGTGAAGCCGCCGAAGCCATGCCCGCCGGCAACTTTTTCATTCTTATCGAGAACTCCCGGGTGCGCATCATCGATCATTTTGGCAACCAGATCGGCAGGGCAGTCCTCACCAGTGGCCGGGCGAGAATCGTGCGTGGCAACACCCGCTTCGCATTGATCGACAGAGCTGGAGTGCGCCTGTACGACTTGTTGGGAAACCTCATCGTGAGCCTCTCCCCCGTCGGACCCGGAGACGTCGTGCAGACGAACGACGTCTTTTCCGTCATCGACAACGTGAAGGTCAGGTTTTTCAATATGTTTGGCGCCCAGATGGGGAACACGGTCCCGACGGTCGGGCGCGCCACGGTCGTCACAGCGCCGAACCGCATTGTCGTGGCCGACAATGCACAGGTGCGGTTTTTCTTCGCGGACACTGGGGCGCTGCTCAGAACGCAGAGCACCCGAGGCGCGCCTCGCTTGGCGGCCAACCTGCTGCGGATCAGCGTCATCGATGACGACGATCGCCGGCTGAGGCTCTTTACGCTGGCAGGCGACCAGGTTGCCGGGGAGATCACCGCTGGCGTCCGGTTCGACGTGGCCGTCATCCCTAACAACCGGTTTGCCGTCATCGACGAGGACAGGATGCGCCTGCTTGATCCTACGGGCGCTCGCCTGAGCGACGACGTCATCACGGTCGGACGGGCCACGATCAGCACGGCGAGCGACCGGATGTTCGTAACGGATGACGCCATGGTGCGCATCTATGATGATTTTGGAGTGAGAGTCGGCCCCACGTTCAACACGAGCGAACGGGCGGAAGTGGTCAGCAACATCCAGGGCGTCGGTATCCACGCAGACGATGGGGTGCGATTGTTCAATCACCTGTATCTCCTAGAGGTGGGTACGGTCCGCACGGACGGACCGGTCACGCTGACCAGCGCCATCGACCGCATCATCATCGTGGACGAACCCGCGGTCAATCGCGCGCCGGTCATCGACGACAGCGGTACGCCAGCGTTGGGCACGATCAACGAGGACGCACGCGACAATGATGGCACGCTGGTGGCCGACCTCATCGCAGCGGACATGATCACAGACCCGGATGACGACGCCCTGGAGGGCCTGGCCGTGACCGCCGTCGGGAGCGGCCACGNNCTCTTGCTGGCGTCGGATGCTCATACCCGAATCCGCTTCCTGCCTGAGGAGGATTTTAACGGCACCGTGAGCGACGGCATCACCTTTCGGGCCTGGGACCAAACCAGCGGCAGAAATGGGGGCACGGCCAACACCGACGTCAACGGTGGCGAGACCGCCTTTAGCGCTGCGCTGGAAACGGCCACCATCAACGTGAACCCCGTGAACGACGCCCCGAGCTTCGTCAAAGGACCCGATCTGACCGTGAGCGCCGTCGCGGGTCTGCAGACTTTCCCCAACTGGGCTAGCGGTATCACGGCCGGGCCACACGATGAGATCGTGCAAGGGCTTAGCTTTGACGTCAGCGTTGATGACGACGCCCTCTTTGCCCGCCCGCCAGAGCTCTCACCCACAGGCACACTGACCTTCGAGCCGGCGACGACGGCGGACGGCGCAGCTACGGTGACCGTCGTCCTGCGCGACGACGGCGGGACGGCGGATGGCGGCGTGGACGAGAGCCTTGCGGGGCAATTCAGCATCACCATCACCCCAAATGACGGCAGCCCGGTTGCTGTGGACGATGAAGCGACGACCTCCGCGGACACGCCGGTGGAGATCCCCGTGCTGGACAACGACATCGAGCCGGACGGCGACCCCCTGAGCGTGGTATCAGTGACCACGCCGGCGCACGGCGCTGCTTCCACCGCCGGCATCAGCGTGACGTACACCCCCACGCTGAGCTTCAACGGCATCGATACGTTCGACTATGTCATCAGCGACGGCAGCCTAACCGACAGCGCGAGCGTGACCGTTTTCGTCGGGGACGTGAACCGGGCGCCAGTCCTGGACGACAGCGGCGCGCCCAGCCTCGGCGCCATCGACGAAGACGAGAGCGATAACCCGGGGACACTGGTCGCTGACGTGATCGCCAGTGTGGCGCCGCTGGACATGATCACGGACCTCGACGCCGGCGCCCTGGAAGGGCTGGCGATCGTGGAGAGCGACGGTGGACACGGCGACTGGCAGTTCTCCACGGACGGGGGCAGCACGTGGGCGGGCCTTGCGACGCCGTCGACCGGAGCGGCGCGTCTGTTGGCCGCCGACGCCGACACCCGGCTGCGCTTCCTCCCAAACCCCCACTTTCACGGTACAGTGGAAGGGGGCTTGACCTATCGCGCCTGGGACCAGACGTCCGGGTTGAACGGCGGCACGGCGGACACCAGCGAGAACGGCGGGAACACGGCCTTCAGCGCCGCGACCAAAGTCGCCAGCATCACGGTGCACCCCGTGAACGACCCGCCCGACGCAACAGACGACAGCGCCAACACGCCCATCCGCACCGCGCGTACGGTCGCGCTCCTGGGTAACGACAGCGATCCGGACGGCGACCCCTTGCAGGTCGTCGCCATTGGAGCGGCAGGCAACGGCAGCGCGACGCTCAACCCCGACGGGACCGCGACGTACCAGCCCAGCGCCAGTTTTACGGGGGGTGACGTTTTCACCTATACCGTTGCGGACCCATCGTCAGCGACCGACACCGCCAGTGTGACGGTGCAGGTGGGGACGGAGAATAGCGCCCCCAACGCGACGGACGACCTCGCGCACACAGACCAGGACGCCGCGATCACGATGGCCGTCCTGGATAACGACGTCGATCCCGACGGTGACACACTGATGGTCTCGGCGGTGGGCATGCCGGGTAACGGCAGGGCGATGAGCGACGGCATTCGCGTGACCTACACCCCGGTCCCCGCCTTTTCGGGCAGCGACAGCTTTTCCTACACGGTCAGCGACGGGGAGCTGACGGACACGGCGACGGTCACGGTCACCGTCTCGGACCCCGGCAACCGCTTCTGGGAGTACGATCCCATAGATGACCTGGTTCTGGGTGAGCTGCAAGGCCAGAACGGCTGGTCCAAGGCCCGGTCGGACCGGGCCAGCCCCATCGTCGTCGCCGAGGGTGGAGGCAACGTGCTGCAGATCGACCCGGCGGGGGGTGCGACCATTATCGTCGGCAAGGATGTACCTGACCAGAGAAGCGGCCGCCACACTCTCGCGGTTCGCGTCAGGGTCGCGGGCACGCCGGACCCCGCTGAGCCTTCGCTGGCGAAAATCGAGGTGCGCAAAACTTCCAGTCTGGGTTGGGACAAGAAGTTTCAGCTCTATTTCGGTACGGCCATGCGCGTCAACTATGGGCCGGGGGGCGAAGCAGCCACCTTCCTGGCGTCGGCCGCGCCGGACCGTTGGTATGCGCTGCGGGTGGAGATGGACCTGGCGAACGAACAACTCGACCTGTGGCTGGACGGCACCCGGGTGCTGAGCGACATCCCGATGCATCCCGGTCCCATCACCGACCTGGAAATCTCCGGCTGGGACCGCCCCGGCGCGGTTTTCCTCGACGAGCTTATAGGGTTCGCGCAGCAAGGGACTGGGCCGGGCGAGGCAGCGTGCGCCGCCAGCATGTTTGACGCGGGCGATGAAGGCTGGCGCATCACCGGAGATGCCCAAGGCAGTTCGCCCTTCCCCGATTGGTCCCCAACGGGCGGGAATCCGGGGGGTCACGTCTACGCCACGGATGACGTGGTGGGCGGCGTGTGGCACTGGCAGGCCCCAGCGGCGTATCTGGGCGACAAGTCGACCTCTTACAGCCAGACGCTCACGTTCGACTTGAAGCAATCCCAGACAGACAGCCCGTTCAGCTGGCCGGATGTGCGCCTGGAGGGCGCCGGTCTGGCCCTCACGTATCGCCTTCCGGCGCATCCCGGCGCGGAATGGACCAGCTACGCCGTTCCCCTCAGCGAATCAGTCGGCTGGATGGTCGCGGACGCGGGCCGCGCCCCCACCCAGGGAGAGATGCAGGCCGTCCTCGGGTCTCTGACAGAGCTTCAGATTCGCGGGGAATATCGCAACGGGCCCGACACCGGGCGGTTGGACAACGTGGTACTCCACCCCAGCGGATGCCGAGAAGAGGGGTCGCAGGTGTATTGGACGGCAGGGACCGATGGGCGCTGGTTTGAGGGGGAAAAGTGGAGCAGCGGCTTGATACCAGGCACAGCGGAGAGCGCATTTGTGACGCTCGCCGGGGATTACACCATGCGCGTGTCGCTGCCCCAGGCCATCCATGACCTCACTGTCGGCGGCGCGCTGGGCTCACAGACCGTCTTGTTGATGGGCGATGACGCGCTGCCGGGAAGGCTGGATGTCGGCCACGGGATGGTGAACCGCGGCAACANNGAACAGCTTTGACGCAGAAATGCCAGCGTACCTGAACGTGCTGGGCGGGCGTCTCAGCAATCGTGGCGTGATTGACGTGCTGGGGGCGCGGCCGGGCGAACCGAGTACGGGCGACGGCAGGCGCGGCATCACGGCCGACCTGGTCAACCTGGGTGAGGTGAACGTCGAGAGCGACCTGCATTTCAGCGGCACCTTGACTAACCAGGGCGTCGTGAACATCGCGCCTGGCGACATCCTGTTCATCTCCGGGCCGGTCCAGACCTTCGAGCAGCGAGAGGGGGCCGTCTTTGCTAGTGGGCAGCTGGTTTTGCAGAACGGCGCCATGTTTCACCAGGAGGGCGGGAGTGTCTTTCGCTCTCCCGTGCAGCTCACGAACGCGAATCTGAGCTTCGGCCCCGCCGCCGGAGGGACGGCGGGATTTGTGCTCCAGGGCACGGACAACGGGCTCAGCGGCGACGTCGGCGTCGGGCATACCGTTTGGCTGCGCGGTGGCAGCGACGGGGAGGCGCGCGCTGCTGCAATGGGGGATCTGGTCAGCTTTGGCGCGCTGCATCTCGAAAGCGCCGATTCGCCAGCGCTGGCGTCGCTGGCTGTGACCAGCGGCACCCTGACCAACGCGGGCACGCTGGACGTACACCAGGGGGCGGGCGGCGACCGGGCGGTCCAGGGGGATTTGATTAACGGCGGCGCGCTCACCCTCGACCTTGCCCCGGACCAAGCCCTGCGCGTGACCGGGACCCAGTTCGAGAACGCCAGCGGCGGCACGCTGCAGGGGACGGGGGAGCTGGTCATCACCGGTACGACGTTCGTCAACGCCGGAGAGGTGCTGCCCGGTCTCTCCTACGGTGTCNNCGAGTTGGGCGTGGAGATCGGCGGATTGGCGCCCGGAATCGCTCACGACCAACTGCTCATCTCGGGCCACGCCGCGCTTGACGGCAGTTTGAACATCGACCTGGCAAGGACGTTCGAACCGGACGTAGGTGACAGCTTCCAGATCATGACCTGCACGCCTTGCTCCGGCAGCTTCGCCCAGGTCGAGGGCACGAAACTCGACGGCGGAAAATGGTTCGAGGTGCGCTACGAGGCCGACAGCGTCAATCTGGTAGTGGTGACGGAGGAGATCGAGAATAACATTTATCTGCCGCGCGTTTTCAGATGGGCCTACGTGTCTGCCTCTGGACAGCATTGATGCGAGCGTCCTGCGACGTGCGTTCTACGCATGTGTGCAGTTATATCAAAAGCAGTTGTATCAACAATAGTCGTAATCATCTCCTTCGGTTTCCTTGTGCTCAACGGGCGTGTCACTTGGCTCAGTGCGCAGCACGGAGAGCAGCGGCAGTCCCATGTCGCGGACCCGGATGAGCAGACCGTGCAGCGCTGCCTGGTCGGGCACGGTTCCCACGAGCGTCGTCGTGTTGAGGGCTTCATCGCGGCTCAGGACCATGCCGTCGAACCAGCTCGCCCAATGGTCGTCCAGACAACCCTGCACGCTGATTCGGTACGCGGCTGGGGCGGACAGGCGCAGCGGCGGGTTCTCGCCTGCTCGAGTGGAGGATTGCGCCTTCATTGCCGGTCACCTTTGCGCCGGAGGCGGCGCGCGACCAGAGCGATGGCCAAACCGACAAACCCCACCGGCCAAATGCTTTCCCACCAGGCCGGTTGGTACGACGCCACCAGCTCCGCCAGCGCTGCACCCAGCTCGTCTTCCGTAAACCAGCTGCCGCGCACCATGACGCCAGTCCGTCCCCGAACGTGGGACACGTCGTCGAGGGGGTTCTCCCGCAGCAGAATCAGGTCGGCACGCTTCCCAGGGCTGACGGTGCCGAATTCATCCAGCGCGCCCAGCGCTTCGGCGGCGTTGCGCGTTCCCGCTTGCAGGGCCTCGTAGGGGCTGAATCCGGCCTCGACAAGATAATCCAACTCGTCGAGCAGCGAAACCCCAGGTACCATATAGGGGTTGCCCGCGTCCGTCCCCAGGATGACCTTCGCCCCGGCATCGTGCAGCTCTTTCGTCATCCGCGTGTAGATCTCGGCGATGCGCGCCGGAAAATCGTCCCCCTGGTACGTGATGCCCCCTCGGTTCTCCCGCAGGAAGAGCTTCCAGAGGATGCGCGTGCGCGGGGATATGTGCGCCATCTCAGGCAGTCGCTCCAGTTCGCTCAAACGGTGATCAGGCACGAGCTTTTGATAAATCCCAATGGTGGGACAATTCCACACATCTGCTTCGCGCGTCATTTCCGCATAGCGCGCCAGCTCATCCTCAGGGATGGCATAATCCGCAGCGTCGGGAACTATGGAGCCGGTCAGGTGTTCGATGGAAACCTGCCCCGACGCGAGCACGGCCTCCAGACCAGCCTTTTTCGGCGCGTGGCCGATGACGGGCAGGTCGTGTTCCTGGGCAGCGTCCAGGACCGCGCGGTACGTCTCCGGACTCAACTGGTCGTACACCTTGACGAAATCATAGCCTTGCGCGGCCTGCCAGGCAACGGACTCCCGGGCCGCGTCGGCCGAGTCAAAGACCGGCATCAGTGGCATCGTCGCGGGCGGGCCTTCCATCACGGGGCCGGAGACATAAAGCGTGGGCCCTAAAAGCCGGCCCTCATCGATCTGTTCCCGCAGCTGTAGTTGGTCCGGCAGACCCAGCCGAAGTTGGAACCCCGTCGTGCCCCACATTTCGCGCAGCGCAGTGACGCCGTTGGCCAAGAACAGCAGCAACCAGTTTGTCTCTGTGACGTGCACGTGCATGTCCACCAGGCCGGGCATCAGATACTGGCCGGACGTGTCGATCACCCGCGCGCCGTACGGGACCTGTGTTGCGCCGCGCTCCCCGACGTGTTCGATGACGCCGTCGCGGACGATGACGGTTTGGTCCGCCAATACGCGCTCGCCGTCCATGGGAATGACGTTCACGC
>JABAOC010012468.1_pt1 | contig 10968 bp, 8 predicted proteins | sample 7062161 | NCBI WGS metagenome assembly JABAOC01 (sample SAMN14538625, study PRJNA623070) | marine sediment metagenome | biome: marine biome [ENVO:00000428]; feature: marine pelagic biome [ENVO:01000023]; material: deep marine sediment [ENVO:00002113] | place: India: Gulf of Khambhat ...
TTTTTCTTGCCGCCGCTTCGGTAATTTTCGATTGCCGCTTCGAGGGCTTCCCTGCCCATTACTGAGCAGTGCATCTTCTGCTCCGGCAGCCCGCCCAGGTAATCAGCGATATCTTTGTTGGTCACCTTGGCGGCTTCTTCCAGTGTCAGGCCTTTGATCATTTCGGTTAAGACCGACGATGTTCCGATGGCGCTTGCGCAGCCGAACGTCTTGAACTTCGCATCGGCGATTTTGCCGTTCTCATCGAGCTTGAAAGTCAGCTTTAAAGCATCGCCGCAAGCCAGAGAGCCAACCTCGCCGATGCCGTCCGGCTCTTCTATCTCACCGACGTTCCGCGGATTGAAGAAATGGTCCTTGAGCTTATCGGTGTATTCCCACATGGTTTCGTATCTCGTATCTTGTATATCGTATATCGTCATTCCTGCGAAAGCAGGACTCAACACTATCCTAAAAAAACCAACTAAGAACTGGCTTTTAACGCCTGTTCAATATCAGCTATTATATCGTCAATGTGCTCTGTTCCAACCGATACACGAATATAATCATTTGTTACGCCGGCTGCAAGCTGTTCTTCTTCCGAAAGCTGCTGATGTGTAGTGCTGGCCGGGTGAATTACCAGGGTTTTACTGTCGCCGATATTCGCCAGATGGCTTGCTAATTTGACGCTATTGATAAACTTAACTCCGGCTTCTTTTCCACCTTTGATTCCGAAGCCAATAATAGCTCCCTGTCCGTCCGGCAGGTATTTTTTCGCCAACTCATAGTCAGGATGCGATTCGAGTCCGGGATAGTTCACCCAGGTTACCTGCGGCTGTTTTTCGAGCCACTTTGCAAGCTTCAGCGCATTCTCGGAATGCCTCGGCATACGCAGGTGCAGTGTTTCGAGCCCCTGCAAAAACAGAAACGCGTTGAACGGTGACATACAACCACCCATATCGCGGAGGAACTGGGTCCGGGCTTTTATTATATAAGCTAGCTCGCCGACTGCCTCGACATATTTTACACCGTGATAGCTTGGGTCCGGCTCGGTCATCTCGGGATACCGCCCGTTAGTCCAGTCGAATTTGCCCGAATCGACAATCGCACCACCGATGCATGTGCCGTGTCCGCCGATGAACTTCGTACAGCTATGAACGACAATATCTATTCCGTATTCAAAGGGTCTAAGCAAAATAGGTGTCGTAACTGTATTGTCACAAATTACCGGCATGCCGTGTTTATGAGCAATATCTGCAATCTTATCATACTGCAGAACGTCATTCTTGGGATTGCCGATGCTCTCGATATAAATCAGTCGGGTATTGTCTTTTATCGCCTTGGCAAAATTCTCCGGATCCTTAGGATCGACAAAAGTCACCTCGATTCCAAGCTTGGCGAAAGTCTGGCTAAAGAGCGTCACTGTACCGCCGTAAAGCGAGTTTGACGAGACGATATGACCGCCGGCGCCGCAAATGTTGAAGATGCTCACATATATCGCCGACTGACCCGAGCTGAATGCCAGGCCGCCCACTCCGCCTTCCAGGGCCGCCAGCCGCTTTTCCAGCACATCCGTCGTCGGATTCATCAGCCTTGTGTAGATATTACCGAATTCCTTCAGCGCGAAAAGATTGGCAGCGTGGTCCGTATCTTTAAAGACATAGCTGGTTGTCTGATAAATTGGCACGGCTCTGCTCAAAGTATCTGAATCGACCTGTTGACCCGCATGCAGAGCCAATGTCTCCAGGCGATAATTTGTATTTTCGTCCATTTTATTTCCTCATATATGTACCAATGAGCAGCAGACCTACAATAGGAACATGCTGCTTTTAATTGCACAAGAAGCTGAGGGTAATCTACCCCACTACTTCCAACGTTACTTCCGCGGCCCTCTTGCCCGAAAGCAGCATGCCTCCAAACGTGGGCCCCATTCTTGGAAGACCGAATGTAGTTGCCACAGCCATTCCAGCAACGATTAAACCCGGATATACTTCCGTAGTATTTTCGACAACCGCATCCTCCGATTCTTCAACGCACATCGCTCCGAAGCCTTTCATCTCCACGAGCCCCCGCTGCTGAAGGGATCGAACAACAACAGCATCGTGTCCGGTTGCATCGACCATAAGTCTGGATTCGATGGCCACCGGGTCCACGCATGTAAGCGCTCTTGGCAGCGCCGAAACCGGCGTCCAGTTAATCACGGCACCGCAAACTCTGCCGTCACGCAGCACAACATCGTCGAACTTCGTCATATTCAATACCTTCACGCCGGCATCGCAAGCAGCAGCAATCAATTTCGAGCACGCATGTGGCCCGTCGGCTACATATAATCCGTCTGCCGCTTCCCTGTAAGGCGCGCCAATCTCATCGAGGACTTCATTAGCGGGAGCCCTGACCGTCACTTTGTTCATCAGGTAGCCGCCTATCCAGAATCCGCCGCCAAGGTAATTGTTACTTTCGACAACGAGCACCTTCTGGCCCTGTTTGGCGAATTCCGTCGCCGCAACAAGTCCGCTCGGACCGGCGCCGATGACAATGACATCGTTTTCGATGTGGTCTTCAAATTCACTTGCAAATTCAGATACGATTGCTCTGGTTACATCCTTTTCTGTCGCTTTTGAGAAAGCCATACTATCATCTCCTTCTAAGAATAAGTTATGTTTCGTTGTTTTTTGATTTCTGTACTGTTAAAATGGAAGAACCTTGCCTCCAAATAATTTATTACATCTGTTTCTACAATTCATTCTTTACTTGTCACATAAACTACCTGCTCGGCAAATAGATTTGGCGCAAATTTTACCGGGCTGAGAGTTGTTTTATGCAATGGAATCCTTTTTTCGATTTTTACACCCAGCTTCCTGCAGAACCGGTCGAAATCCTTGAGCGACAAACAGTGTATGTTTGGCGAGTCGCACCAGTCAAACGGAAGCTGTCTGGTTACCGGAGCGCTGCCATGGAAAAGCAGTTGTGCCCTGCACCGCCAGTGAGCGAAGTTTGGAAAACTGACGATTACTTTCCTGCCGACCCTAAGCAGCTCTGTAAATACCTTTTCAGGATTCTTTATTGTCTGCACCGTCTGGGATAAAATGACATAATCATAACTTTTGTCGGTGTAGTTTTCCAGGCCTTGTTCAATGTCATGCTGTATGATCGGCAATCCTTTTTCTACACAAGCCAGAACAAGGTCCTGATCGAGTTCGATACCCACTCCTTTTATGTTCTTGTCGGCGGTAAGATTCGCCAGCAACTGGCCATCGCCGCAGCCAATATCCAGAACGGTGCTGTCCGGATCTATCAGAGATTCAATCTGGTCATAATCGACTCGGGTACGAGTGGCCTGCTTAATATTAAGCTCTGGTAAAGTTTCTTCGATCATTGCTTTGCGGCTTGTCTTTTTCTCTTCAGGTCGATAGGTGGCTTGAAGGAAATCGGAAAGAAATGAGCCTAACGTCTCAGGCTCCAGCAAAAACGCATCGTGACCGTAAGGCGAGGCAATATCGCAATAACTAACGTCTTTGTTGTTAGCCACAAGAGCATCGACTATATCTCTGGATTGAGCGGGGGTAAAGAGCCAGTCACTTGAAAAGCTGATTACCAGAAATCTGCAGCTCGTATTTGCAAAAGCATTCTTTAGAGAGCCGTAATCTTTTCCGATATCGAAGTAATCCGCCGCTTTGGTTATGTAAAGATAACTATTAGCGTCAAACCTTCCGACGAAGCTTTGCCCCTGATGGTCCAGATATGTCTCAACGGCAAATTCCGAATTGAAATCGTAACTATAGCTGTGAGAATTTCGAAGCTCCCGCCCGAACTTTTCGCGCATCCCCTGCTCCGACAGATATGTTATGTGCCCGATCATGCGTGCTATTGCCAGACCTCTGTCCGGGCCATTTCCATTGATATATTGTCCATCAGCAAATTTCGAGTCCGCCAGTATCGCATTTCGTCCGACTGCATCGAACGCGATAGACTGAGCCCCGAGGTGTGAGGTTGTGGCAATCGGAATCGCAGCTTTAACAAAGTCCGGGTATGCGATTGACCATTGCAAAACCTGCATTCCGCCTATAGAACCGCCGATTACAGCCAATAATCCCTTAATTCCAAGCTTATCGAGCAGCAGCTTTTGGACTTTTACCATATCGGCTATAGTAATAATAGGAAATTCAAGTCCATAGGGCTTGCCGGATGCCGGATTAATCGAAGATGGCCCCGTTGTCCCGCTGCAGCCGCCTAAAAAATTCGAACAAATAACAAAATACTTATTCGTATCTATCCCCTTGCCCGGCCCGACCATAACATCCCACCATCCGGGTTTATTGTCGTCTAGACTGTTTAAGCTGGCAACGTGAGCATTGCCGCTGAGGGCATGACAAATCAAGATTACATTGTCCCCAACGTCATTGAGCTTGCCGTACGTTTCATAAGCTACATCAATGGGAGCAAGCTTTTTGCCGCAGTCCAACTCTAAGGGCTGGTCCCGCTCAATGACCCGAATAGTCTTGGTTTCCACTATGCCAACAGAATTTCCCTTTGTCTCTGCCATCCTTATTTTACCGGCAAAATCTCCACCATTCTGTCAAGAGATTTTTGCGCTTTGATTCTTATTGCCTCAGGAACTGTAATCTTATGTTTCATTTCCTGTAATGAGCCAATGACCTTATCTATTGTGATTTTCTTCATGTTGGGACAAATCGCCCTGTGACTGGCCGGGAAGAATTCCGCATCGGGATTCTGCTTTTTCAGGGCATGGATGATTCCGTTCTCAGTCGCGATGATAAAACGTTTTGCTGTACTTCTGGCTGCAAACTTGAGCATCTGGCCGGTGCTCAATAACTCGTCTGAGAGTTCTTTGACAGGTTCGGTACATTCAGGATGAGCCATGACGACAGCATCGGGATATTTTGCCCTTGCGGCTTTTATATCATCGGCGGTTATAAACACATGTGTTGTGCAATAACCAGGCCATAGAATCAGTTCCCGTCCGGTTCGTTCGGCGACAAACTGTCCGAGATGCTGGTCCGGCACAAAAATAATCCGCTTGTCTTCCGGTAGAGAATTGACGATTTCAACTGCATTGGCACTCGTGCAGCAATAATCGCTTTCGGCTTTTACTTCTGCCGAGCTGTTTACATAACAGACTACCAGCGCATCTGGATTTTCCTGTTTGAGCTGACGCAGTTGATCGGCAGTAATCATATCGGCCATCGGACAACCGGCGGATTTGTCCGGCAGAAGCACGGTCTTTTCCGGCGAGAGAATTGCCGCGGTTTCTGCCATAAACTGTACCCCGCAGAACACGATGACATCCGCAGCCGTCTTCGAAGCCCGGACGCTCAGGCCTAGCGAGTCGCCCGTGAAATCGGCAAGGTCCTGTATCTCGCCGGGCTGATAGTTATGGGCGAGTATCACAGCGTCACGTTCTGCTTTTAATTTTTCAATTTGCCTGATTAACTGCTCAGTCATTTCATATCTCGTATATGCCGCCGTCGGTTCTGGGATTTCTGCATACCAGATCAGCATTGGCGGTGGTAACGGTGAATCCGGCGGGTACGGATTGTTTGACCCAGACGTTGCCGCCGATGATTGCGCCTTTGCCAATCGTGACGTCACCCAATATGGTCGCCTCGGCGTAAATTGTTACATCGTCCTCTATAGTCGGGTGCCGTTTCTTGCCCTTGATTATCCTGCCCCTCTCATCCTTCGGGAAGCTCATCGCTCCAAGGGTTGTGCCCTGATAGATTTTTACATTGTCGCCTATTATCGTTGTCTCACCGATTACAACGCCCGTGCCGTGATCGATGAAGAAATTCCTGCCTATTGTCGCTCCCGGATGTATGTCAATGCCGGTCTTGGAATGCGCGCATTCACTCATTATCCTCGGAATCAGCGGTATCTGCCTTAGATTCAATTCATGGGCAATGCGATAGGTTGCAATGGCCGTAATGCAGGGATAACTTATCACAATCTCCTCGTAGGATTTCGCCGCAGGATCGCCATCGAAAGCGGCACCGACATCGCCTTTCAGCAACTGTCTGATTTTCGGAAGCTGCGTCAATAAGTACAACGTTGCATCCTCCGCCATTGCCCGGCAGTCTCCGGTGTCACAATCCTCCATCCTGCATTGATACCTGTAAGCTCTTTCGATCTGTTCGGTCAGCTCCGAATATACATGGTAGAGAATATCGATAACGATAAAGTCAATATTTGATTTTTTAACCAATCTTTTACCAGTATAGCCCGGGAAAAGAATTTCCGTAAGCAACTCAAGTACCTCTATAATTTTATCCCGTACCGGCAAATTCAAGACGTCTATAAAATTGATGCCGGTGTCGCCCTTGTATGTCTCGATTATTTCGTCAACGATGTCCTTAATTTTCTGATCTGTAAGCCGGGTCTTCCGCATTGTTGGAGTCCTTGAAAACGCGGCACGTCTTGGATTTTTAACCATACATTTCAGTTGAGATATATCGTTCGCCGGTGTCACATACGAAAGTCACGATGACTTTGCCTTCATTTTCCTGTTGTTGTGAAAGCTGTACTGCGGCCCACACATTGGCTCCACCACTTATACCCGATAGAATACCTTCCTTCAGCGCAAGCTGCCTGGCCGTCTCAATTGCATCTTCGTTTGAGACCTGGATAACCTCATCGATAATGTCGACGTTCAGAACATCCGGCACAAATCCCGCTCCGATACCTTGTATCTTATGCGGCCCGGCATTCCCGCCGGACAGCACAGGTGAGTCCTTCGGCTCAACCGCCACGACTTTCACATTTTCGTTCTTTGCCTTCAGTACCTCGCCACAGCCGGTTAGAGTACCACCGGTACCAACACCTGCAACAAGAATGTCAACCCGGCCGCCCGAGTCAATCAAAATTTCTTTGGCCGTAGTATCCCTGTGGATTTGAGGATTCGCCGGGTTCTTGAACTGCTGGGGCATAAAGGAATTTGGATTCTCTGCTAAAAGCTCTTCTGCTTTTTCAATCGCCCCAGCCATACCCAATTCAGCGGGAGTCAACACAAGCTCGGCACCGAATAGTTTCAATAACTTCCTTCGCTCGATGCTCATCGACTCAGGCATCGTTAAAATCAAACGATGCCCCCTCGCCGCACAGATAAATGCAAGACCGATACCCGTATTGCCGCTGGTCGGCTCAATCACGATTGTGCCCTCGGTTATCTTACCCTGTTTTTCAGCGGCTTTGATCATCGACAGGGCAATCCGGTCCTTTACACTCCCGGCCGGATTTTGTGATTCGAGCTTAGCCAAAATAGTGGCCTTACCCGATCCTAGCTTGTTAATTTGAACTAATGGGGTAAATCCTACAACAGCCGTTATATCTTCAAATATCGCACTCATTGTTTCTTCTCCATTTGTATTATATTTGATAATCCATTTTTTTCTCTTCGTTTGCTTTGTCGACCAAATCTTGGAGAGTTATCGATTGCAAGACATGCTCAATAGCTTGCTCTACCTGCGTCCAGAGATACCTGGCCGCACAGTCAGCAGATCGTGAACAATAATCTTCGTTTTCCACACATTCAACCGTACTCACGGTCCCTTCCAGCCTATCCATGACTTCGTTCAGTTTGATCTCATTCGGGGCCTTGGCGAGTACATACCCCCCTTTGGAGCCTCTGATACTCCTTACAATGCCTGCTGACCTTAGGACTGCCATCAATTGCTCAAGGTACTTGACCGATATATCCTGTTTCTGAGCAATGATTTTAAGCTGTAATGGTCTATTGCTGTTGTTTTGGGCTAATTCTATTATTGCCCTTACTGCATACCTGGTTCTTGTTGATAGTTTCATAATCTATTTCCCCATAATTCCTACTGCAATAGTAGCGTATTATACGAATTTATTGATAATAAGTGCAAAGGAAAAAATAAAAATTAGGCTAAAATCTAAAAAATTTGCTAATTTCTTTTTTATCAACGGCTTACATCACATAATCGTTGGATATTTTCAAAAAATACAATTTTATGCCAGTTCTATGGTCAATTCGCTTGACGACTATGCCAGCTACCACTAAAATAGTAGAATTTAGTTCATGCTATTTGAAATGGGATACTGTGGATGACCAAAAGTACCGCGAAAAAAGTGGTGTTTATTTCCTCTTTCCCTCCAAGAAAATGTGGAATTGCAACTTTCACATCGGATTTGATAGATAGTATCGACTTAGCCGCTAAGGGCGAGTTCGAACCACTTGTGGTTGCAATGCGGTCGGAAGGCAACAAATATGATGATCCGGTAAAATTCGAAATCCGCCAAAATGTCAAGAGCGATTATATCTGTGCCGCTGATTATATCAATTTTAGTCATGTTGACATAGTCTCTGTTCAGCACGAATTTGGCCTTTTTGGCGGCGAGGCCGGTTCGTATCTGAGCCTGCTGCTCAACAGGCTAAAGGCCCCGGTAATAACAACTCTACATACAATCCTCGATGATCCGAGCCCGCCTTACTACAAGTCGTTAGTTGATATCTGTAAGGCCTCATACAGAGTCATTACAATGAACGAACGAGGCGTCAGTATGCTGCGGGATATCTATAATATACCCACCAGAAAAATAAAACTGCTCGCGCACGGCATACCTGATTTACCTTTCGTTGACAGTAACTATTACAAGCATAAATTTGGTCTGGAAGACCGCAGAACGATTTTGACGTTCGGCCTGCTAAACAAGAATAAGGGGATCGAGATAATGCTCAAGGCGATGCCGAATATCGTTACGGCTGAGCCGTCCGCGATCTATATCATCCTGGGCATGACACACCCGAACGTACTGAAACATGATGGTGAATCGTATCGATTCGGTCTCCAGCAAATGGTCAAAGACTTAAATCTGCAGGAACATGTGATCTTCCACAACAGATTCGTCGACGACAAGGAGCTCCATAACTTCCTGTGCGCAGCCGATATCTATGTCACGCCCTATTTGAACGAAAAGCAGTTGACGAGCGGCACATTATCGTTTGCGGTCGGCACCGGCAAAGCCGTCGTCTCCACTCCGTTTTGGGCGGCTACGGAACTGCTTGCCGACGGCCGGGGAAAGCTGGTACAATTCGGCGCTTCTCAACAAATAACACGCGATATAATAGAAATACTTCAGAATGATACACTGTATTACTCGCTGCGAAGGCGGGCATATGAATACGGCAGATCCAGAACCTGGCCAAAAATCGGCCAGATATATTGGAAGTTGTTCGGCTCAAGACGCAAGCCTCTTCAAATCTCCGCTAAAGCAAAATTATCTGCAGCTGAAACAATATCGAGTATAGAAGTACCTGAGCCATCGTTGGATCATTTGAAAAAGCTAACCGATGACACGGGCCTCTATCAGCACGCCAAATTTACAATACCTAATCGCGAGTTTGGCTACTGTACGGATGATAATGCAAGAGCTGTCATTGCGATGACCAGATATTATGCCCAATATCCTGAGTCGAAGGCACTCCAGCTTCTTGATACGTATCTTTCTTTCATCATCCATTCACAAAGCAGCGACGGCTCAATTAAAAACTTCATGGATTTTGATAGGACCTGGGGCATAAACATGCCTGCGCATGATGCATTCGGCAGGGTATTGTGGGCATTTGGGATAGTTATGGCAAAACCACCGACACCGCCATATTTGTCGATTGCCAAAGAGTGTTTTGATACATCGATAAAGCTCGTCCAGAGGCAGTTCCCAAGGGGTATGGCGTATTCGATCCTTGGAATGAGTGATTATCTCAAACAGTTTCCCGGCGCGATCGACATAAAGCGCCAATTGGAATTGGCCGCAGACGGCCTGGTCAGGCAATACGAAGAGAGTCATTATCCGGATTGGCAGTGGTTTGAGGAAGTAATGACTTACGATAATGCCGTCTTGCCGCACGCGCTTTATGTTGCCGGCCTGACTCTCGATAATAAAAGGTACCGAGAAGTTGCGGACATAACCTGTGGATTCTTGCTTGAAAATACTTTCAACGGCACGCATTTCAGTTTCGTCGGCTGCAAAGGATGGTATGAGCGAGGCCAGAAAAAGGCGACATTCGACCAACAACCTATCGAAGCCGCAGCGACTGTCATGATGTTAAGTGCCGCTTATGAGGCTACGAAAAACGAAAAGTTTTTAACGCTTCAGAGAAAAGCTTTTGACTGGTTCCTGGGTCAGAACGACATGCACGTCCTGCTCTATGATTTCAGAACAAAAGGTTGTAACGATGCTTTAACTCCCGATGGCGTTAATACGAACCAGGGCGCGGAAAGTACGCTCAGCTTTTTATTAAGCCTGTTGACGATGGTCGAGAGTTACGCTGTCATTGACAAAACCAAAACATCCGAGACTGCGCCATTACCACAGATCGATCAAAAAAAGAAGATTGTTAAAAAAAAGCGGCGGATAGAAAGCGTCCCTACAAAGGCTAAAACAAGAACCAAGCAGGTCGAAAAACTCGCTTGATGCCGCAGACCCAAACGTCCTACCGCTCGATCGCCTGTTCGCCTTTCTCGCCAACCCATTGAATGTCCTTGCCGATCCCTTTGACAGTCTGGCAGCCTACTAATGAAAAGACCGTCACAATAAAGGCAAGCACAATAAGAATTTTCCTGACCATTTTCTCAGGCCCCTTTCTATTCTCCGGTTTGGTCCGGCACAAGCTTGATAAAAACTGTTTGCTGACTCTGCCGGAACCGGATGACACCATAGAGCTCGGATGCCAGATAACATACTATACGTATCTTCGGCAGTTATGCCCTTTTGGCATCAATTATCCAGAGAATTTGTTGGGCCGATGTACTTTTTCGCTACCACGATATCATCGAACCAGACCTTGCTGACATGGCCCGCAGGGGCTTTGGTAATGTACAACAGAATCCACAGAAAGTTCACATTCAGCTCCTTGTCATTTCGCCATTGAAAGCCCGCGAACGGCTCACCGTTCGGATCCGGCACGAAGCTGTCCCATAGCCATTTGCCTTTGGGAAATCCCTTGCCGAGGTG
>JABAOC010016098.1_pt2 | contig 10965 bp, 10 predicted proteins | sample 7062161 | NCBI WGS metagenome assembly JABAOC01 (sample SAMN14538625, study PRJNA623070) | marine sediment metagenome | biome: marine biome [ENVO:00000428]; feature: marine pelagic biome [ENVO:01000023]; material: deep marine sediment [ENVO:00002113] | place: India: Gulf of Khambhat ...
GGGTCCACCATGCCGCAGCCGCCCATCTCGACCCAGCGCTGCTCACCCGTCTTGTCGGCCAGGAGCAGGTCCACCTCGGCGCTGGGCTCGGTGAATGGGAAGAAGCTCGGCCAAACGCGCCCGAGTCCGCGACCGCAAGGGCCATGGACTGGCCGGCGAATTCGCCTACCTGAACTTCCTCGACGAAATCGACCGGTAGGATGGGCTTTGGCCCATGCGGATTGATGCGTTGCGAAGAGACTGCCCCTATTTGGCTGATTGACACTGCCCTGCCGGTTGGAGTATAATACGTGAAGAATCGAGATGACGGCCACTGAGAGAAATCAGGGGACGCCCAGGAGAAAAGCCTTAGAGACACTAATGGTATCATTGAGGGACAACCCGATGAAGACCGTCATTTTCAGCCTATTGGCAGTGACACTTCTGCTCTTCTGTTCGTCACGATGCAACGGAGAGGAGCACGGCGGTAACTCTGAATCATCGGCGCAGCAAAGGAGCTTCCGCTCGCAACCTGAGGAACCCACCGACCCCCAAGCGATTAGAGAGATTCTGCAGCGGTATTTGAGTGCGCAGAACGCACCGCACAGCTTGGAGTTCTACACTGTGCAGCATCAGGGAGACCCCATCCTGCCGTACATAATTGAAGCGGCCGCAGCCGACCACGGCGAAGACCTGCGCGTCTACGGTCTCCTGAGCAATGTGCTGCGCATGCTCAGCGAAGATGCGCGGCGGGAAGCAGCACCCAGGCTGCTCGAACTGCTCACTGACGAAGACGCTTCGATCTATCGGGCAGATGGCGTCCTAACCATGATTGCGAGCTTGGGGAAACCAGGGCTTGTCATTGAATCGGAGCTCATTGAGTTTCGACAGAAACGACCGGACCTGGACCTTAGCGCCGATTATGCCCTTATTGGCATTGGATCAACTCTAAGCGGAAGCATCTATGCCAAGAGACTCGCTGAGAAGCCCGGTGAGTCGTTGCTCAATTCCATGGCGACCCGGGGCGCCCAGGCGCGGGACGCCGGACCCGAGGTTGTGAAACTGCTGGACCATCCTAACTGGGACCTTCGTCTGGCTGCCGCCAGGACGCTGGGGCGCATCGGCTATACCGAAGCCATTCCGGCCCTGACCGCATTATTAAACGAGCCAACGGATGTTCGGATCAACCGAGTGGCGGCCGAATCACTCGGTCGGTTGGGAGACCCCTCGGCGGTGGAGGCTCTGAGGCAGACGGCGGTAAATCATTGGCACCCGACCGTGCGCGATGAGGCACAGAGCGCGCTGGAGCATATTGTCGAAACGAAACCGTATGAATCCAACTCCGAGGGACGCGACCCCTTCTTGCAGTATTTCGACACCATTTATTGGGGCATCAAGTCGTCGGCGGCAAGCAAGCCTGAATTCCTCCAGGAACCACCCGAATCCAAACTGTACAAATCAGCCGCGCCAGAGATGATGCGGGAACTGTCCTACGAAAGTGAGGTCATCGGCATCGGCCCTGACGACGAGGAAGAGCGAAGAGCGGCGAGAGAACGAGGCGCCACCATCGTCGTCCGCGACGACGGCCTGGTTGAATATCGAACACCTATTCAACAGGTCCCAGATGTCGCTCTGCGGGTAGAGAACGGCTGGCTGGTGGGTAGCGACCGGGGAGAATGGGGAGGCGAGCTTGTGTTCGTCGCCGACGACGGACAGCGGACATACGTGCTCAAGGAGAATGTGAACGATCTATTCAAGCTGGGACGGAAATACCTCGCGGTCACGGGCCTTTCGCATCTGAACACCAATAGAGGCCTTGTCTACGAAGTCAAATTGGTCGAGAGCGGACGGTGGTTTTGCGAACTCTGGCGCGCCCTGCCCGGCGCGCCGAGGTCATGTGGAAAACTCCCGTCCGGCGACGTCTTCATAGGCACCGGTGGAGGAGGAAATATCATTCTCGCCCAAGACGGCACGTTCACGATGGCCTCCCCTGAACCAGGGACAAGTCCCTAGTTTACGACGATTCTGCGGCTCGCGTTCCACGACGATTTTGTCGTTCCTGTGGAGACAGTCTGGTAGGATCGGCTCTGGCTCATGCGGCATCGATTTCGTTCATAGCCTATTCATAGCCAGCCAGTTCCGCGGAATCGTCCTGGACGGTCTCCCGGCTGATGCGTCGCAAAGAGACAGTATGGGCTGAAGCCCACGCTACCTCTGCCCAGCAGGAATGCAGAGAGATTGTCAGAATTGGCTGAGGAAGCGCAGGTCGTTTTCGGTGAGCAGGCGGATGTCGGTGATTTCGTACTTGCGCATGGCCAGGCGCTCGATGCCGAAGCCGAAGGCCCAGCCGGTGTATTTTTCGCTGTCGATGCCGACGGCGTCGAAGACGTTCGGGTCCACCATGCCGCAGCCGCCCATCTCGACCCAGTTCTCCCTGCCCGCCTTGTCGGCCAGGAGCAGGTCCACCTCGGCGCTGGGCTCGGTGAATGGGAAGAAGCTCGGGCGGAACCGCCATTGCGTCTCGGCACCGAAGAAGACGTGGATGAACTGCTCGATGGTAGTCTTCATGTCCACCATCGTGACGCCCTCATCGACCACGAGGGCTTCGAGTTGATGAAACATGTACATGTGGGTCGCGTCGACGGTGTCGGGGCGGTAGACCCGGCCCGGGGCGACGACGCGAATCGGTGGCTTCTTGTGTTCCATCACCCGGATCTGGATCGTCGAGGTCTGGCTGCGAAGCAGGATGTTGTCCTCGATGTAGAAGTTGTCCATCGGGTCCCGCGCCGGGTGCTCGGGCGGAATGTTCAGGGCAATGAAGTTGTGCCACTCGTCCTCGACCTCGGGGCCATAGGCGACGCCGAAGCCCATGCGGCCGAAGATATCGAGCAGCTCGTTGATGGTCTGCGTGATGACGTGCGGCTTGCCGATCTGAACCGGGAGTCCCGGCAACGTGATGTCGATCAACTCGCGTTTTTGCTTTTGCGAGTCCTCCAGGGCCTTCTTGCGGGCCTCGAACGCCGCCGTCACCTCGTTCTTGGCCTGGTTCGCCAGTTGTCCGCCCCGGGGCTTCTGGTCGCGCGGAAGCCGGCCGACCTCGCTCAGCAGTTGCATGATCAGGCCCTTGCGGCCCAGGTACTTGATGCGGAACTCCTCGAGGGCCTTGAGATCGCGGACCTGTTCCAGCTCGGCGAGGGCCTGATTGCCAATTTGTTCGAACCGCTCCAGCATCATCAGAACCACTCAGGCGAGAGCCGCTTTGGCTTCCTGCACGATCGCGTCGAACCCTTGGGGGTCGGCGATGGCGATCTCGCTGAGCATCTTCCGGTTCAGGCCGATATCGGCCTTCTTGCAGCCGTTGATCACCTGGCTGTAGCGCAGCCCCCGTTCCCGGCAGGCGGCGTTCAGGCGCACAATCCACAGGCTTCGCAATTGGCTTTTCCGTTGCTTGCGGCCGGCACGCGCGTTGACTTCGGCCCGCCGGACGGCCTCGGCGCCCAAACGGAAGAGATGGCCCGGGCCGCCCCGACGGCCCTTCGCGGCCTTGAGAACCCGTCTCCTGCCCTGGCGTCGGGCCCAACCTTTTCTTACTCGCGGCATGTCAGCTTTCCTTCAAATCACCAAAAATCCCGGCTTGCTGCGGCAGCTGATCGATGCCGAGAAGCAAGCGATAAACATTTCCACTCTCACCCTTCCACGGAGGAGCAGGCCGTTAACCGGCGTTCAGCGCGTTCACCATCTTCCTGGTTATCGTGTTGCTGCCCACCACGACCGAGCGCCGGATCCGCCGGCGGCGCTTCGCATTCTTGACGCTCATCAGGTGGCTGGCGCCCGCCCTGCGATGCTTGATCTTGCGGTTGGCGGTGACCTTGACTCTCTTGGCCAGCCCCTTATGCGTTTTCTGTTTAGGCATACGTTACCTCACGCGGTACCTCGTCGTTCACGTCGCACGGGTAAAATTTGCAGGATACCCGTTACGACCGGTGAGGTCAAGCCCCGTCGGAAAATTTCGCACATCGGGTAGCCCTGTGGTCGTTTTGGGGACGAAAAGAACACCCTTGGTCTCCCCCGGCGCCCGGAGAGAGTTCTACTGCCGGCCTCATCCCGCCGACTGCGTTACTTCGGCACCAGCAGCAGGGTCATGCGCCGCCCGGTCAGCGCGGAAGGACGCTCCACTTTGGCCAGGTCCTGGAGGTTGTCCCAGATCTGGCTGAGCATGTCGTACCCTTGTTCCTTGTGCAGCATCTGCCGGCCGCGGAAAAAGACGGAAAATTGCACCCGGTGTCCTCTTTCCAGGAACTCGCGGGCGTGCCTGACCTTGGTCTCCATGTCGTGCTTGTCGGTCTCGGGCCGGAGCCGGATCTCCTTGAGCGTTGCCGCGTGGTGCTGGGTCTTCTTGTGCGCCTCGCGAACGCGCCTCTTTTGCTGGTACAGCCATTTGCCATAGTCCATGATGCGGCAAACGGGCGGCTCGCTGTTCGGTGCGACCTCGACGAGGTCCAGACCGGCTTCCTGGGCTCTGGCGAGCGCCTCCTCTTTGGTGACAATGCCGACTTGATTGTTTTCTTCATCGACCAGCCGAACGTTCTCGGCCCGGATCCCCCCATTGATACGCAGACCTCGTTTCACTTTTTCTGACCACCTTACCTTTCTTCAAAGAACCATCAAATGTCGTCAAACGCTCGACTCTCACGGGCCAATCTATCACATTTTTCATCGCCTGCGGTACATCAAAATGCCACATCTGTGGCTTTATCGGCTATTTTCTGCATCGCCATTGCCAGGAACTGCTCGACCAGAACCGTCCGACTTTCCTGGCTGCCCCGGATTCTCACGTTGACCGCACCGGATTCCGCCTCCCTCGGCCCCACGACCAACATGTACGGGATCTTCTCGCCGTGGGATTTGGCGATCTTGGCGCCGACCTTCTCGTCCGATAAATCGACCCCGCAACGCANNGCTGAGCCTTCGCTGCACGGTCGCGGCATATTCATTGGACTTTTCACTGATGGTCAGCACCCTGGCCTGCTCGGGCGCCAGCCATAGGGGCAGCGCCCCGGCATATTGCTCGATCAGGATGCCCATGAAGCGTTCCATCGAGCCGAGGACGGCCCGATGAATCATCACGGGTGTTTTCTCGGTATTGTCCTCATCGACGTAGGTCAATTCGAAGCGCTGCGGCATCGAGAAGTCAAGCTGGATCGTGCCGAGCTGCCAGGAGCGTTTGAGGCAATCCTTGACATGGAAATCGATCTTCGGGCCGTAGAACGCGCCGTCGCCCTCGTTGATCTTGAACGCGATCTGCTGGTGCTGCAGGGCCGCCTTCAGGGCGTCGGTGGCGGTCTCCCAGATCTCGTCCGAGCCGATGTGCTTCTCGGGCTTGGTGGACAACTCGACGGCGAAGTCCTCGAACCCGAAGGCCCGGTACGTCTCGAAGATGAGATCGATAACGCCGACGATTTCGGCCTCGATCTGCGCGGGCGTGCAGTAGATGTGCGCATCGTCCTGGGTGAACTGCCGGACGCGAAACAGGCCGTGCATCACGCCGCTGGCCTCGTGCCGGTGCACCATGCCGAACTCGGCCATGCGCAGGGGCAGCTCGCGATACGAGTGCTTCGTGGTCCTGTAGAGCAGGCAGCCGCCGGGGCAGTTCATCGGCTTGACGGCATAACCGACCCCGTCGATCTCGCAGAAGTACATATTCTCCTTGTAGTTGTCCCAGTGCCCGCTGCGGTGCCAGAGCTCTTCGTTGAGGATGACCGGGGTCCGGACCTCCTTGTACCCGTACTTGCGGTTCAGTTGCCGCGTGAAGTCGACAATCTCGTTCCAGACGACCATGCCCTTGGGATGCATGAAAGCGAAACCCGGGCCCATCTCGCTGAAGCTGAACAGGTCGAGCTGCCGCCCGAGCACGCGGTGATCGCGCCTCTTCGCCTCTTCCAGCCGGTGCAGGTATTCATCGAGCTCTTTCTTCGTAGGCCAGGAGGTGCCGTAAACCCGCTGGAGCATCTTCTGGGTGGGGTCGCCATGCCAGTACGCGCCGGCGACCGACATGACTTTGAAGCTGCCCACCCGGCCGGTGCTGGGCACGTGCGGGCCCCGGCACAGGTCTTCGAAACCGTCACCGTGAGAGTAGAAGCTGACGACCTCGTTATCGACCCGCTCGATGTTATCGACTTTGTACTTGTTGCCTTTGACCTTCTCCAGTGCCTGCCGGCGTGGCATTTCCGCGCGGACGATCGGCTTGTCGGCCGCCACGATCTCCTGCATCCGGGCCTCGATCCGGGGAAAATCGTCCGGACGGATCGGGGTATCAAGGTCGATATCGTAGTAGAAACCGTCCTCGACGGTCGGACCATAGACCAGCTTGGCCTCGGGCCAGACGCTGCAGATCGCCTCGGCCATGACGTGCGCGCAACTGTGGCGCATGACCTCGAGGCCCTCTTTGTCTCGGGGCGTGACGATTTCGACGCCCGGACTATCCATGATGGGCGTGGCCAGATCGACCAACTGACCATCGATCCTGGCGGCCACCGCGGCCTTGGCCAGCCCGGGGCCGATCTTCTCTGCGACCTGCTTTGCCGTTGCGCCGTCAGCAATCTCCAGTGCACTGCCGTCGGGAAGCGTGATTTTTGCCATATGTTCTTCCAATTTCGCACGTTTCCACAGTGTTTTTTCGACTATACCTGACCCGCCACCATTGTCAAGTATCGTCCTGATTGGCGGATCGGTGCAGGAAATGGTTGATATCCATCGGTAAATGCTACGTGTACAGGCTGCGGCTGTGCGGTCGATCGGGACGGCCGTAACAATCGGTGGGCAAAAGGTCTATGGGTGCGCGGCCGGCAGATTGACTTGACACGGCGGCTCTTGCCGATTTAGCTGTTGTTATGGGACGGCCAACTTGGTATAATAATCCCGTTGGAGCGTGTGGGTGCCGTATGTATGGAGGGAAACCGAATGAACGCCAGTTTGGTGCTTCTCAGGAAGAACGGGGCCTGTAGAGATTTCCCTCTGTCCCGCGGCGTGACAACTGTCGGCCGACGGGGGGATTGCGATCTGCGAATCCCGTTGCTGGTCGTATCGCGCAAGCATTGCCAACTTAGTCAGAATGAGGCGACCGTCAAGCTGCGCGATCTCGGCTCGCGCGGGGGCACCTTCGTTAACGGCAAACGCGTGAACGAGGACAAGGAAGTCCCGGTCAGAGCCGGGGATTACATTCGCATCGGTCCCTTGACGTTCGTTTGCCGGATCAACGGCCAGCCCGAAAAAATCGTCCCACCTAGCAAGGGCGCCCCCCCAAAGCCGAAACCACAGCCGAAACCTCAGAAGGCTGCCGTTAATCTGGCGGAGGCCGACGATGACCTGGCGGATCTCGACGTGTCCGGCAGCTTCATCAATCTGGACGAGTCGGATTCCGACCTGGAAGACCTCAAGAACCTTTGACCGGGGCCAGTTTCTCAGGCTGGGCCTCGGTGCAGAGCGCTGCTGTGCCTCGGGGCGCGGTCGAGACCCGCGGCAGCGACGGGAAGGCGCCTCTCATTCGCAGGCAGATTGCGGAGTTGAAAATATGCCCTTGCCGATTCCTGCGGAAGCTGGTATCATATCAGGCACGATAGCCAGATACACGATTTGAGAGGCAGGAGAGGTCCCGTGCAGACGCCGGATTTCATCGCAGCTTCAGTGGCCCCGCTTGTCCATGCCCTTTCGGGTGTGATCGATGCCGCGTTGGCCGCCGAGCTGCCGTTCAATCCCGTCCGGCTGATATTCCTCGTCGCGTGGTTTTACCTGTGCGTGTATTTTGTGCAGCGCGTGCACTTCAGTCCGCTGGTGCCCAAGGACTATAAAGCGTATGCCAATATGGTCACGCTTTTCACCGGGCCGTTCCTTTTGCTGGTGCTCTTTGTCCTCGATACGGCCAGGAAAACCAGGGAGACGAGGGAAAGCTTCTTCGACGTCCTGCGCGAGCAGATTCGCAAGGCCCTGATGGCCATTCACTCGGGACGGTCCGAGTCCGAGGAGGACGACTCGGCCCTTCACCTGCTCGATTCGTCCGGTCGCAGCATCGACGAGATTTACGGGCATGGAGACGCCAAACGGGAGGAGGCACAGGTCCTCGCCCTGACCGAAGCCACCATCGCCGATGCGCTCGACCGCCGGGCCAGCGATCTGCTGATCGATCCGAAGAACGAGTCCACGTACACCGTCCGGCTGCGTATCGATGGGGTCCTCCGGATTGTCAAGGAGCTGGACGCGGAGACCTCGCGCGCGGTCATCAACAGCGTTAAGGCGGTGGCCGGGATGGACATCTCCGAGCGCAGAAGGCCCCAGGATGGCGGCTTCATGGCCAAGAAGGGGACCTCCACGGCGTCCTTCCGCGTCGCCAGTGCCGGCGTCCTGCACGGCGAGAAACTCTCCATCCGTGTCCTGAACAAGGACGCTGGCTCGTTCACCTTCGCCGACGTGGGCTTTTCCGAGAAGCAATGCCGCATCATTCAGAACGAAATCAAGAAGCCAAACGGCATGATTCTCGTTTGCGGGCCCACCGGCAGCGGCAAGACCACCACGTTGTACGCCATGCTCAATGAAATCGACCGCTTCACCCGCAACGTCATCACCGTCGAAGACCCCATCGAGGCGGTGCTGCCGGAAGCCAGCCAGATCGAAATCAACCCGAAGGCTGAAATCACGTTCGCCAAGACGCTCCGCAGTGTCCTCAGGCAGGACCCGGACGTGATCTGCGTCGGCGAGATTCGCGACGAGGAGACAGCCGAGATCGCCCTGCGGGCCGCCCAGACCGGCCATCTCGTAATGGCCACGATTCACTGCGACAGCAATGCCACGGCCATCATCCGCCTTCTGGACCTGGACGTCTCCCCCCTGCTGATGTCGGCCGGTCTGAATCTCGTCCTCTCGCAACGGCTCCTCCGCTGTCTGTGCGAGCACTGCAAGAGACCCGCAGAACTGAGCGACAGCCAGATCAACGGGTTCAAGCGAAAAGGCATCGACCATTCGAAGATATTCGAACCGGTCGGCTGCCGACATTGCGAGAAGACGGGGTACTTTGGTCGAACGGCGATCTGCGACCTGATGCTCGTGGACGACGCCCTGAAAGCGGAGATTGCCAAGAGCGATTCGCTGATCGCCAGATTGAGGACGGAAGGCAGCCAGAAAGGCATTTCGGGCCTGCGCAAGGCGGGACTGAGAAAAGTCGTGGCGGGCCTCACGAGCCTGGAAGAATTCAAGAGGGTCGTGGGATAGAGATATGGTGTTCTGGGTCGCCATCCTGGTAGGCGCGTTATTCGTCTGGCTGGCCGTGCGCATGGGCTTTTACGAGACGTGGGTCCTGCTCTTCAACGTCATCATCTCCATGTATATAGCGATCTTCCTGGCCCCGATCGTCTCGGAGCTTGCCCCCGCGCCGAGCGGCGCATCCTCCTACGGCACCGCACTGAGCATGGTCCTGCTGGCCGGCGGCTGTTTTGCGGTTCTCCACGGGCTGTCGTACGTGTTTCTGACGGGCCAGTTCAGCATTCCCTTCCCGCGCATGCTTGACATCGTGTTCTCAGGCATACTGGGTTTTGTGGCGGGTTTCCTCGTCCTGAGTTTCCTGGCGCTCGTCCTGGCGACGACCCCACTGGCGGACAACAGCGTCGTCGCCGGCATCGGCCTGGGCGGCTCGTCACAGCGAACCAACATCTCCTGCATCGCCCGGTGTTGCGATCTGATCCATTCGTTCGCCGGGCCTGGCGACCGGACCACCCGGGCCGCCGTGCAACAACTTCTCGATTCCGGCAGCCGCCAGTCGGGCGAGGACGGGCCCGCCGACACGAATGAGCCGGTCATGCTGCACCGCCCGGGCGCACCGTCCCGGGAAGGGGACCCCAAACGCGACACATCGCGTTTGGGAACCCAACCCGCCACTCAAAATACGACCCGCCCCGGCCGAAGGACAATCCCCAACGCTTTCCCGGAGTAACGGACCCGCACATGGGCCAATGCCTGGACATGGTGTCTCGGCAAGTGCAAGCACCGATAAAGTCGGCAAGAAAGTCGATTGTGACGCGGTGCGGCCTGGCGATGGCTGCACGGTCATGAGCAGGACCGCGCAGGAGCGGCTCGGCAGCCTCATCGGGCCGTTTTTCCAGACCTTGCGAATGCCCTGTTCCGAGACGGTTTCTTGCTTGACAGCGGGGNNGACTATAATAAAAAACAAAATGGAGGAGCGGCCGGAAGGAGTATGGCTGTTCACGGATGGCTGAGGCGGTCTGTCTGATGTGGCCTGCGCCCTGCTGGAGCCGGGCGATAGGCAATTCGAAGTTACGGATCGAAGTCAAGGGGGAGACAAGCCATGACGCGCAACTTCATTCTGTTCATGGTGGTCGCCGTGATAGCTGTATGTCTGCAGGGACCCGCGCGGGTCGCGCGGGCCGAATCACCGGTCACCGTCGCGCAGGACGCCGCCGACCTGCTGGCCGAGCCGAATCTGCCGGTTCTGCGCGACAGTTTCGATGACAACCGGAAAGGCAAACTCTGGCAAGTGTATCAGGAAGATCCCAACAACTGCTGGGTGACCGAGGTCAACAAGCGCTTTGAGCTCGTCACGGTGGCGGACGCAAACGGCGCCTTCGCCGGGTACGTCGCGGACCAATGGTGGATCGACCCGAACCACGACTTCGCGATGAAGGTGGACTTGCACTACGACCTCGTGACGTACGATGAGGGCCGGATCATCTTCGGCCTGACTCCCCTTCCTGAAGACCCGCGCGGCCAGTATCTCTCACTGGGCATCGGATGCGTCAACCGCTATCCGAGCTATTCACACGAGTGGAAGGAGGGTTACGAGGTCCGATGGGATTTTGCCAGCCGTTTCCAGGACGACGTGACCATGTACATATCGTATGAGGCGTTTGCCGACGAGCTCTATGTCAGCGACGTGGGCTACGGCAGCGAGAACGCGTGGCACACATTCCCCGATTTTATCGG
>JABAOC010010579.1_pt3 | contig 10960 bp, 20 predicted proteins | sample 7062161 | NCBI WGS metagenome assembly JABAOC01 (sample SAMN14538625, study PRJNA623070) | marine sediment metagenome | biome: marine biome [ENVO:00000428]; feature: marine pelagic biome [ENVO:01000023]; material: deep marine sediment [ENVO:00002113] | place: India: Gulf of Khambhat ...
TAATTACATCTTCTTTTCTTGAAATAGTTAATTTATACGATTCTTTAGTTTGTTTATTTCTAGCATTTATTCTAGAACCAACACCAAATCGTAATAAAGCAATTTGAATATCACGCAATAACTCAACATCTTTAGATGTATATTCTATTAATTTTTTATGTCTTCCATCACTACTAACAAAATTAGTACAACTACCATCTGCTTCAAACATCCATGACAAAAACTTTGATAAAACAGTATTTGGAGAACAGAATATCATTTCTGGTATTCGTTTGTTTCTTAACTCATCAAGCATTCTAGCAATTGGTTTACTATAATATATAATTTCACGTAAATTTTGTGTTCTTATAATATCACGCTCACCAATTTTTGATTTTTCACCAATACCCCTATTTCTAATATATGGTTCAATTTTAAATAAATCTTTCATATATGATTTTAATATTGGTTCTAAATCAGATTCACCTTCAGCAACCACAAATCCTACAGATTTATGATTTTTAGTTACCCATCCATCTCCAATAATATAACCCATTATAGATGCTAATTTATCATCTACATAATTTGGTACTAAACCTTTAAATTTTGGTCCATATCTTGGATAAACACTACCAATTGTTTCAAATTCAGTAGGTGCCATTTTTTGTATATCACAATGTATATTTTTCACTTGATCAATAGGATCACCAATTTTGAGATTTTTCATCTCAACCCACTCTCCATTAACCATTAATGGATGTTCTGGTGTACCTCTCACACTTCGCCCACCAGACGTAATTATTTCAATTGTTTCCATATTTTCATATTTATGGAATCTAGTTGCTACATCATTTTCATTTTCAGTTATCCTAATTTTAGTATCTATTTTCTCCAAATGCTTAATTCCTAAAGATTCAATGTTTCTAATAGAACCATCAGCCAAAACCACTTTAGAGCCCTTTGTTAAACACATACCAATTAACACCATACCTGTATATTGCATAGTTTTGTTATGATTAAGAATATTTTGTACAACAGGAGTAATGTGCCATCTTAATGGAACAGGATATCTACCTGGTGTTCCATCTGCTTTTATGTATGGTTGGAATGCAAATTTATCAGTAAATTCTCTTGGCTCGCCTCGCTCAATATTAAATTCTTCCCTAACTTCATCACTTGCATTTTCGAATGACGCTAGGTCTACTAGTTCTTCATCTTTAAAATTAAATTCATCAACCATGATATTTCCTAGTTAAATGATGCTCTGTCTATGTTGTGGTGAACCCATTTAGATATAGCATTTTCAATGATGATAACAGCACGATTAATCCACAATATTTTTTTCTTTGCAATATCGCCACGAGCCTCAGAAATAAGATCAAACGCCACCGGAACTTTAGGTAAATAATCATGTGGTGTTCTTTTTTCTTTCTCTTCCATTATGATTTTATAAATCTCATCTATCTCTTCATCTGACTTTCCGATAGTATCAATTAAAGCACGTGGGTCAATACCCAAGTCATGCCAATACCATTTCCTATCCTTCATTGGTAACATAGACCACATGCCATGGAGGAAGGCAATAGCAGAATCGTATTGTTTATGTTGTATTGCATACACCATGCCTTGCCTATAGATAGTCCATGCACTGCCCATTGTCTCTATTAGCACCATTTCATATTTTCACCTAAATCGCCCATATAGCCGATATCTATTATATACCTATATATATAAAACTATAATTATTGGAATATTTATATTATAAATAATTAATATAAATATAATAATTAAATAAATAAAAAGTAACATGAAAAATCAAAAAAACAATAGTATCATAAAATGTAAATAAAAACATACAATATGCTGCGTGTATAGCCAAAAATGCTGCCGGATCCCTGACGATCTTCTAGCTTAGTCCCGATTATTGGGTCTAGCTTTGGGGCCCACAGGAAGGGCGGCTGCGCACAAGCCTGAAACAATATAGTAAAAAACATAGGGTTACAGATACGAATAAACGATAGCTAACCCCTCATCAGCGTCCTCCTAGGGACAGAATTACAAGTATTATACTTGGAGAGAGATTTTCTGCAAGGTTTTTTGCGCCATTAACGCTCTTTTTGCACACCTTTTTTTACAAGATTTAGGAATAACAATTAGTTTAATTGTCCTAGTTCAATTGTTCTTTTTGTTCTAATAGTTTATCTAATAGTTCTTTTCTTTCCTCATACTTGTCAGTGTCAGTAACCATTGGCTCATCCATAAGTAATGACTTGCCAGACATAGCTTCCATCATTCCAATAGTAACAGACGTATAGTCACCCTGATAAGTGTGTACTCTGAAACTTGCATTGCATTCCGTCATTAGAGTATTGAACTTGTTTTGTGTATCAGTTAGNNTATCGCAGTGCTTATTTCAAGACTTAGTAATTCACATTCATCTGCTTCTGTCCATCTACCTTCTTCATACATGGATACCCCAGTTAAAACCAATCCATCTATCATTATAACTGCCATGAATGCCATCAGACCCAAGAACAATACTATGAATCTTAAGTTAGATTTGATATCTTTAGATACTTGCTTGTCTGATTTCTGGTGTTTCTCCCACTCATGTCTCTTGAATGTGGCTATCTTTTTATCTGGTAGTTGTGCTTGACAAATCGGACAAAAATCAAGTATACCTTCCTTGTCACCAAGAGCCTTATAATCTGGCTCTGTTGATGGATACAAACTTGGAAATATCTTCTTTAACAGACTCAATTTACTATAGTCTCCCTTTCATCAACATCTTTATAATTGTTTCGTTTTTCAATCAATTCATTATATCTCTCTTTGTCTACTTCATACTCCTTTTCAGGATCAATTTTAGAAANNCTAGGAAATATCTTCTTCCAAATATCTACCATTTATTAGTCAGACCCCATTGCTAATGATTTAGCAGAAGTCTTTGCCTTTGCCATAAAGGTAGGTTTTGGCATACCTTTAATAGCCTTGAACAATGCACCTACGTTCTTGTGTGGAATCTTGTGCCAACCAATCATATGGTTAGATAGTGCAAACATTGCACCATGGAATTCACACCCACTAACTGGACATTGTCTTGCTTGGTAAATCTCTTTAGATTCAAAGCCTAGTTTTCTGAGCATTTTGGTATAAGCCGTAACTGATTTTTCACCAGTTACATTTTTGGCTAAGCCATTGACACAAACCTCATCGACACCAAGTTCTTTCGCCTTGATCTCCATAGTTTGTTCATCTGCCTGCTCAAAGATACGGGCTAATTTATCCCATTTATCCAAGTCATGTATTACAGACATGTTTTTAGTGTTATTAACTAATATATTAATCTTCGCCTTTTCCATTATATATGATATAGAAAATAACCATTATTTATGGTTATCGCAAGATTGTTTCAGGATTTCTGATAACAAATGTAGTTTGATTATCTTGACCAGGAATGGTATCAACTAGATGTGGCTTGTCCTCCTTCTCCAGTTTGGGGCCCGGTTGTGGGTCTTCAGCGTAGTACGATGATACAACCAACCCAACTATAGCAAAGCCTACAATAGTAAAAATTAATAACTCTCCTTTATCCAAAGTATAACCACAATCCTAATGCAATTGCAGCACCTATAATTAATATTTGTTTTGGCCCCAGTTCAATCATGGACGCAACAACCTATCCACATTATCTACTGTTATTGGATTTAAACCTGCGCCACCACCAGTGAATGCCAAAAATGCAATTACACCAGCAAGAACACCTACACCTATGATAATTCCAACATACTTGAAATCCATATTATCTATCTAATATTTGAATATATAAAGTTAATCATCCATTGGATTTCTATAAGAAAGTCCATAATTCTTATATTTAATATTGGCGTTATATGTACCTCGTATCTTAATTTGTTTGTTTGGGACACGCTGTCTGGTTGGAGCACGTTGTGTATTGAGATAACGTCTCACGCTTCTAATTTGGCCATTTTTTGCCAATCGAGTGGTACGCTTTGTTGTCTTGCCAATACTAGCACCAGGTCGTGTTACTTTAACTGATTTTGGTGAATTCTTTGACTTGTGTAATAATGACTTTCGTCTACCAAGTTTTGGTACCCTAGTAACTCTTATATTAGGAGGCATGTATTATATACAATAGTTTGCTATATAACATTATTTAATACGTCTTTTTTCTGGTTTGAATGCTTTCTGTCTTGTATGTCTTCTAAGCATTTTATTACATTCAGNNTCTCTAGTTTCACCACAATGAGTACACCATACTTTGTCTGCTTTATAAACATGTGGCATGCTTTGTATTAAGCATATTATCTATTTAAAATCAAAATTAATACTATTGGTTATAGATATTATATCTGAAACGGTTTCTTTATGTGTCATTGACAAATCGACCATTCCTAAAGCAGTCATAATACCAAGTAATCCTAAAGGTATAGTTGTTAATAATATGGTTTCCCAATCACGAGATTTAGGTTCTGGTTCTTTTAAAGCTAATTCTGGATAATCATCAGGGTGCATCATCGTACTTCAAATGCAGCATTATCAAAGCCAGAATCTTCATCAACGTTACTGTTTGTACCGTTTGTGGCTTGAACTGGTTCAGGAGTTGGTTCTACTGGAACAGTAGTCAAAGTCTCAATAACAATCTCTTCCTTTACTGGTTCATCTTCGATTGGTTCTTCAATTGGTTCTTCGCCAGAGTTTACTGGAAGTGCTTGTTCACCATCAGTCATAACAACATTATCTAGTGTTTCAACTTCTTCCTCCTTTACTTCCCGATAATCATCCCCATCAGTATTTACTGACTCTGCTTCTAGTAAAGTATCAGCCATACAAATGCCATCAATATTTGTTGTACCTGGACCACAAATACCAATGTTAGTAACATCTACGTCAAAGCCTAATTGTGCCAAAATTAAATCAGCCATAGAATTAGTCATATTTGTTGCTATAATGCCTTCTGGTGTTTGTTCATTTTCTGATATTTCTTCGATAATAATTTCAGATTTTTCAACTACTGGTTTTTCATAAACTGGAAAATCTTCATTTGCATAAGATGATTTAAGATAATCAGGTAAAACAACCACATATTCTGGCTCTTCAACAATTGTTCTTTGAACAGTTGATTGATATGTTGGATTAATAAAGTCTGGATTTGCAAAGTTGTTAAAACTTGTAGTTTCAGATGCTACATCATTTTGTGGTGTTTCAACAATTGATACTCCTTTAAATGCAAGATAATTTGCTAAAATATCAGATGCTTCACCACCTTGTAGTGCTTTTTCTAATGCTCTATTTTTTGGTGATGTTTCTTTAATAACTTCTTTAATTTCTGGTGTTAAATCAAGATTTGGAATTGACTTTGAATTACATAATTCTAGTCCACAAACTTTATTTTGTTGAGAACCAAATTTTGGTTGGAATGTACCAGAAGCCTGCATCATTTTATCTTCTAGACCAACAGGAACTTGAGCAGCAGCATTAGGAATTGAAGAAAATGCTCCCATTGCTATAACAGATAAAAGAAACACTGTGCCTATCTTATTCATGTTATTAGTGGGTAATATTTACTAGTATATTAATGTTTTTCTTTTAATAAAAAAGGAAAGTTTACACTCGTGCCGTGAGATGTCCTACTAAATCAGGTACCAAGTGAGAAACTATTTCTTAGGAAATTTAAACAGTTGTTCAGTCATTTTGAACCCTCCTTTAGCAACACCTGCAACAACCATCAAACCAACAATGTTACCAAGTGCAGAAAGCATGTTTTTAATTGTAGTGTATCTTATATAAACTTTGATTTAGTCGTAAAATTGCTTGTAAACATTCTGTTCATCATAACCCAACTGATTAAGATATCCTATCTTTTTAGTAAGATCTTTTACTGGTTTTTGTTGTGTTTTTAGTTCTTCATCAACACCTTCTTCAATCTGTTTTTTTAATGATGTTCTCTTAGAAAAATCTTTAACTTTAGAATCAATCTGACCAGATGTGCTTCTAGTAAGTGTTTTTCTTGATTTTTGAAGTCTTGTTAATCTGTTTCTTACACGTAGTGTTGCTCTTCTAGCTCTTGCACTACTAATACGACTAAGACCTCTTGAACCACTACCTCTAGCCATGTTTTTCAAACGCGTCATTCTTATTTAAAACTAAATAATGGGCCCGATGAGATTCGAACTCATGACCTTTCGATTATCAGTCGAACGCTCCAGCCAAGCTGAGCTACGAGCCCAATGTTTATTTTAAATTATACTAGAATATATAGTATTGCTCTTATGGTATTTTTAATTTATTGTTATATGTTAGACCTATAACAGTCACAATAGCAACTGCAAAGATCATAAACACAACTGTGCCAAACTCGGGAACCACATGAGTTCCTATAATATTGATAAATCTTGTATCTGGTTCATAATCAATAATAATGGTTCTTGCAAATTGTGTAGTTTCTACCTCTTCAAAACGCAAGTTCTTACTTCCATCAATAACTAAAAATCCACTAGCATCATCATAATCCAAAAGACCCCTTGGGATAGACAATAATAATTCACCACTTAATTCTGTGTTAATTGCAACATCCAATGATGTTAATCCCATATTAGGTTCTATCAATTCTAAGGAACCCTCAGTTATCATATAATCAATTCTAAAATCTTCAACCATTAAAAAGCCTGATTTTGGTATATTGATTACTGGTTCTTCTGGTTCTTCAATTATACCACCAAAATCAAATGTAGTTTTACCTACAAACCCAGTTCCATATAATGCTTCTATTTTATAAGTACCTGGTAATTTTATACTACCGTCTGCTATAAAACTAGTTGAAAATTCTTTAAATCTGGATACATCGAGTTGATCAATATACACAATACTATTATTTGGTGAAATAATCATTATTGTCAGAGGTGTACTACTATGATAATGATTTACTTTACCATTGATTGTAACAATATCTCCTTTTTCATAATTTGGTTTATCAGTCTGAATATTGATATAGTTTCTTTCCTGTATTTTGTTTTCAATTTCTTCATTACGATCAGTTGGAACTGGAACAAATGATTCAACAAATCGTATTGTATATTGAGTCGTATCAGAATCATAAATGAATGACAGTACAAAAACACCTTCAAAATCCCATGCATCACTACCAGTATGTATAGTATGGAAGAAAACCCCATCATTGTCAACATTTATCTCATTTGCAACAACAACATTATCAATAGGCGATCTAACAATTAATGATAATGTTTTACCAGACTCGTATCCTTCAATAGATCCAGTAATTGATATCGTGTCACCATTATTATATTCATTTTTATCAGTAGTAACGGTAATGCCCGAACCACTTATTTTAGTTGCTGTTTCAACATCAGATGAAGTTGAATTAGTTTGTGCAAAAACAGGAACCATACCTATCACTAAAAGTATAAATATCCAATACGTCGCCTTCAATGTTCTTAAATCAACTAACCATTATTTAAAGTTACTCAGTACTAAATGAATGACCACAACCACATGATTTAGTCACATTTGGATTATCAATTTTGAAACCAGAACCCATTAAAGATTCAACATAATCAACACTTGCACCTTTTAATGAATCAATACTGTAACTATCAACTATGTATTTCAATCCATCTTTTTCCATTACTATATCATCTGAATCAGCCTCATTTTCAAACATCATACCATAAGACAAACCAGAACAACCACCACCTTGAACATAAAGTCTAAGATATTTTGCTTCCTTTTCTTCAGTCATAAATCCCTTTATTTTCTCAACCGCCTTGCTAGTTACAGTGATTTGTTGTTCCAATTCAGACATTTTTCTTGACTTCCTCCTTTTTGACTGCACGTTTCTTTTTTATCAAACTATACATAATCATACCAACATTAATTATAGACACTATTTCAATCAAATCAACTCCATACAAGAACCAATCCAAAATAGGATGAACTCTTGAAACAAATCCTGCTTCTAACATGATATCTGCATTCCATACCATGTGAGGTACCTGGATAAATTGAATTATAGCAATAAGAATAACACTTCCAAGGATTTTATTCTCATACCAATTCCAGAACTTGTTCCAAGGATTCATAATAATAATATACTGTACATTTATTTAACTATATGTAATCTTAGTCTAAACTAATTTTTTGGTTCAGAATGTTCTTGTACATGTTCATAAAGTTCCTCTTTAGAATTAAAAATTTGTTCACAATAGTAACATTGATGTAACATGTAATATATTTTATAATATACTACTATTTTAACCTTGGTTTTTGTCTACGTTTGTGTTTTATCAAATATACTATTGCAATGCCAATCAAAAGTAATCCAATAGTACTGAAAACAGGCAGATCTGTTACTATTCTCAGCATACCTACACCGATTCCAGTAAATAATAACAATATTGCTATGAATATCGGCTTCTTATCTTCTGGTTTCGTACTTTTACCAGTATAAAACTTGTCTTTGTTTGGTGTTTTATACATAACTAATTTGAGTGATTTGTCAAACATTCCTAACCATGGTTTATTAGTAGTGTTCTTTAAGTACCATCTACGGTACAAGAAATACAAACCAACTGCTTCTACCTGTTCCACAAACCATACAGTTGAAAAATGACTTGTCCATCCACCACTTTGTACATTAGCAAGATGCATAGCACTTGACATTAAGAAATCATAATTATTTGCCAGTTCTGAATTATGTTTGAATGAATCATCCAAACTCATTGTATTCAATTCATTAAATATTTCCTTACTTGGTAACTCATGATTTAACATTGTAAACTTGTAATCTTCATAACGTATTTTATCCCTATCAATTATACATGCCTCTGGTTGTTTTTCACACAACTGATTATAAGTCATATATGTACTCTTTCCATCTATTGGTTCAGTATTTTCAAATATATAACTGCGAATATAGGCATTTCTAATACTAATTGCATCGAACATCTGTAATTCTTCTTGATAATCGAACTCACCACGCTCCATAAAGTACAATGGTATTCCAGTGTATAGTGAAAGTGCCAAAGAAATTACCAATACCCTTTTGAATGTCTTACTTGCCGCAAACCTGATCATTTGCCTGTTAAATGCATCACCTACAAAGCCTAACTTTCCTGACCGTACCAACAAAAACATTACAATTGCAATTGCTGTAATAACACCCATATTTGGCAATACTTCATGTGTTACATATTCATAATGAAACCATCTTACTGGAAGAAATGCACCAAATGTTAATAACATAAAAATTACTAAATCATGTAATCTGTATGCCCTTGGGGTATACCATTTCAGAACCTTTTTCTTGGCTCGTTGAAATATGTATTTATCCAAATGTTGCTTTTTCGTGTGATTTACTTGTAAAGTGGAGTTCATAATCGTCCTTTGTATTTGTTTTATAACCACATTTAGAGCAAACGAATTTGTTCGTTATAGAACCCCTTCGTTTTCTCATGCTTCTACTTCCTTCATCCCGAACTTTCGTCTAAACACATTTACAACATCAGCCCGAACTTGTTGTATAATATCGTGTATTATTCCATCATACATGTATTTCTAATCCAAAACCGATTATAAAAACCTACCTATTTTATCCATTACTCTAGGTGCTAAAATATACGTTCCAACAAAAAATACACAAGTCAAACTAAACATTATCCAATTCAAATCAGTCACAAATACTCACTATAATTTTCCCAAGTATACTCACGCCATGCTTGTGTTGACTCCATTTGCCAAATATCTATTGGATTGTATGAATCGGTCATTATTATACCACCTTCAAGATAATCAATTCTATTGATGATTTGATTAGAATACATTTCCTGTCGTCCAGAAGTATCATATGCATGATGTATATTTGAAATCATAAAGTCTTTATCAACACTACCATTTGTTGCATAATATATTTTAGCATCAAGTATATCATCACCCAAACTAATTAAAAATACATTATCAAAAATATTATTCNNGACTTTAATTTAATACCATCAATTCTACCATCAAAATGTAATGCAACCACACCATTCTTATTTATCTTATCTTCTACATTCTGAAACATTTCCTGTGTGAACAAGTGTGGTGGAAAACTGTCTCCTGTTGCTATATCATAAATTACTGCATCATATTTATTATCATTACTTTGAATATAGTGACGTGCATCATCAATTACTACATTACCATCATAACCAAATACCTCATTTGCTGCTTTTTTTATATTTGGATCAATCTCAATAGTGGTTACATTATCAGATAATTGCTCAAACTCTTTTGAAACCCCACCAGTACCAAGTCCTAGAACTAGCACATCGTTAATCTCTGGATTTATGGTATATACAATTTTTGCATATTGCGCAAATGGAACTTTTGTAAAGCCATCAACATTTGTAACTGACTGTAATGAACCGTCCACTAATAATGCATAAAGATATTGTTGATGTTGTACCACCTTAATATTACCATACATTGAAGTTTCATCAAATAATACATTTTCATTGTCATTCCCTAATTCAATTTGTGATATTATACTTATAGTTACAATTACTAATATAATACCAAAAATTAACATTTTAATATTTAGTGGTTTTCTTTTACTTTTACTATTAATAAGATTTACACATAACATAATTAATATACATAATCCTAAAATTGCATTAATAGGCATATTAGGAATTAATATAAATCCAGTTACCATCGCACCAAAAAAACTACCTACTGTACCAATTGCAAACACTTTACCACTTAATTTACCTGCATCTTTTTGTTTGTCTAATCTATGAATTATAATAGGTGAATACATACCAAATAAAATAATTGCTGGTGCAAATAATAAAGTTGCAGCCATTAACGAACCACCAGCAACACCTATTTCAGATGTTAACTCTAACACACCATGATTTAAAACCATAGGAATTATTGATATAATTATTAACAATCCAATTAA
>JABAOC010031489.1_pt1 | contig 10957 bp, 9 predicted proteins | sample 7062161 | NCBI WGS metagenome assembly JABAOC01 (sample SAMN14538625, study PRJNA623070) | marine sediment metagenome | biome: marine biome [ENVO:00000428]; feature: marine pelagic biome [ENVO:01000023]; material: deep marine sediment [ENVO:00002113] | place: India: Gulf of Khambhat ...
CTCCTTTAACTCCCCAATCTCGACAACCCCCTCCGGCTTTCCGTAGCCCACCATCCTCAGATCTCGCATGAGGATATTCATGGCCACCCGGGCATTCTGCTGCGCCTCGGCCACCTGATCCTGGATGGTATACGTCTTCTGTTGAGAGGTAAAGGTTCGGTAAACGGCTCCAATGACGATGAAGCCGATGACCAGGGCCACCATGAGCTCGATCAGGGTCAATCCTCTCTGATAAAGTCCGAATCCCCCTTTTCGCCTCATGGGCTTCCCCTTAAATTGTAGATCTTGGTCACCAAGGTCGCCTGATGGTTTCCGTTGTCCCAGCTCACCCTGACGGTAACGGTCTTGATGTTATCCTGTTCGGTAACCGTACACACCCTGTGGTAGGCAATCCCGGAAGCCCCTATGGGATCATCGCTACTCCCTTGAATCTGCTCCCATTTGGCGTTCTTCATCTCCTCCATCAAATCCTTGGCCAAGGTGAGTGCCTCGGTCATGTGATTCCCGAAGGAATTGCCGCGGATGGAAATGATTTGAAGTCCCGCCAGGGCCAACAGGGCCACGGACAGCACCAAGATGGCGATCAAAACCTCTAAGAGGGTGAAGCCTCTGCTTTCTCCCTTCTTAATTAGCCAACGGTTCATGGAAGCCTCCACGTATGGGATTATATCCTCTTCCAAGAGGAATCCCACGTCCACACCCTAATGATTCCCGTGCTGCTGTCGACTCGAATCGCCATGGCATCATTCCGATTATTCTGGAGGTATACGGTTCCTGCAGTGCTCGTTCCCCCGGGGTTGAATTCGGCCCTATCGTTCACGAAGGTTACCCCATCATCCACGGGGCCTCCGCCGGGTGCGGGGCCATGGCCATTGTCGCCAAAGCTGACATTCGTGTAATCGGAGAGGTTGACGACCCTCTCCTGGGTATCATCAGGGGTTCCCCAAATCCCATCGGGTCCTTTATCGGTGATAATACTATACGATTGGCCGTTTACATCGAACAGCAGCGCCCATTCCCGGTTATCCTTGATGGCCCCCAATCTCGACAACTGCATATTGGAAGCTACATCCCTCGCCGCGGACCTCAACCGGTACCGAGGGAGCCATCGACCGATGTTGGGGATGGCGATCAATACCATAATCCCCAAAATAATCATCACCACCACCAGCTCGATGATGGTCAACCCTCTTCTGTTTTGCATTCCTTCCCATGGAGCATGAAATTTACCTCTTATCATAATAGAAATCTCCCTATTTGTCAAAGTAAAATCGCCTGCCGTCTTTGACCTCCCAGGGGGAACCCGTTGTTCCTGAGCATTAATCTGTTGGAGAAGTGGAAGGAGAAAGGTTGAGGTTGAGGTTGAGGTTGAGGCTAAGGTTGAGGTTAAGAACTCAGGGGCGAAGACTCAACACGAAGCCGTTCGGCCGAGCTCACGCCGAGGCCTGCTCACTATCGATGAGTACCCCACTTCACCAGTATTACGCTAACAGACAAAAGGATTCTCTATTGTACTATATAAATCTTTATAATATCAGATAGTTATCAAGTAACCTTTTAAATAAATTTGAAGAAATATGGAGGGGTCTCCGAAAAGCTCTTTTCCACGCCCGGAGCGCGTCTCTTACGATTTTGGCCTTCTTACGGTGAGGTTGTATTTCTGGGTACATCGCCCTTCATCCCCATCGGTGGCGATGATTTCAATGGTGTGGGTACCGGCGGCGTCATTTGGGCCAATCTTCCACTGGATCAATCCGGTCTGGGGATTGATGGTCATCCCTCGGGGAGAGGAAGGAGAGAGGGAAAAGCTCATAGGATCTCCATCGGGGTCCTTGGCCACTACTTGATATCTGTAAACGGTCGATTTCAATTTCTGGGCCTGAGGGGAAGAAGTAATGATGGGGGCACTGTTCAAGATTGTGAACTCCTGAGAGGCCACCTCCTGCCCTATACTCACCCTATCGTACGGTGTAACGCGTAAGATAATCTTATCTCCCTTCTTCAAGGTAGCATCCTTGAGGGTTTCGAAGGTCTCGCCTATGAGCTCGTCGCCGTTCTTCATCCATTGATAGGAAAAGGCAATGGTATCCCCGTCTGGATCTGACGCTTCGACCCTGGCCTTTAGCGTCGAATTCCTGCGGGGTAACTCGGGGTCGATGGAGACAGCCGTGACCGTGGGAGGGGAGTTGCGGGTACCAACAGGGGCGGATGAAGTCTCTTTCCCCTGCAGCTTGCTCTCCGCAGGGGCCATCTCAGTGGAGCGGACGGAGGGAGTAGTTTCACCGGCGGTGGGCTTTTCAGGGGCCTCTCCCGTGCAGCCCACGATGAACATCAAACCGATGCATCCCGATATAAATCTCTTGCCCGCCCACATCTCCTTACCGTTGCCCCCTGCCAACTATCTCGATCCCCGGGTAGTCATAAAAGGGTATTTCCCCCTCTCCCTGACGGGAATATATCGGGGTATGAGAACGATCTTATCGGCGACCAGATCTTCCCCTTCGACGTGAGCCTCTATGAAAACCCACTTCTTCCGATGAAGTGACTCGAAGGAAAGCCTCACGTTTCGAACGGTGGCAATTTCCGTATCCTCGGGGACGCGTACCTTCATCTCATTCACGTAGATAACCCGCTCCCCCAATTGCCTTTTCATGATAACCCCCTGGAACGCCTGGACGGAAGAATCTCCCCAGGCGGGGGTAACCTGGAGATGAAGCCCTATCCCGAGGAAACAAATCCATATTACCATAACCGTCGTCAGTTTCAACCGTTTTCTTTCCTTTAAGGCTTTCACGCTTACCTCCACAAAAAGGTTCAAAAGACTTCCCTCCACCACATGGGAATGATCGTGGATTTATTCGAAACTGGTGGGCGGTGGATTCCACCTCCAACCCCTATATATCCCTTCGCTATCTCCTCGAAGATGGCGATAACAACCCCCGATGGAATGCCAACGCCGATCTCCGCTGAACGATCGTCTATGTCCAGCGTTCCCCCGAGTCCATCTAAATCGAAAACCGGATCCCCCGTCTTGTAGCCAAGAACGTGGAGCCGTGCCCTTCCCTGACCCACATAACAGATATCTCCGAACAGTTCGGAATCGGGTATGAAGCTCGTGAAATAGGCAGCGCCGAAATAGACTACGGGGGTAGAGAGAACCTTCTCCCCCAGGTAGCGATTGAGCCGGATGTACCAGCCATTATCGGTATCCGTCTCATTCAAAAGGGTGTCGGTCACATCCTGTAAATCGCCCTCGGTCAGAGGAGGTCCATTCTTGTCCTTTACCGCGTAGATTCGATTAGAGACGGTAACCTCCTTGGGATCTGCCCTGTCGCCCGTGCCGAAGAAGAGCATTTCATACCATCCCTTACCGTTTTCCAAACAGACATCCGGGGGATAGAAGATCTTCCTCCGTCCACCCGAGTCGAAAAGGAGTTTTCCCGTCCAGCTGCTCGGAGATGGGTTTCCGATATCGATGCGCCACATCTTGCCCCCCATGTCTCCGACGTATAGGCGGTCGATGTAGCCGTCCCCCGTGGTATCTACCCGTGCGATATCACTGGGAATGGAGTGACCCATGAACGGATTTTCGGCATGGGAGTACTTCCAGACGAGATCCCCTGTTATGGCGTCAACGATGTATATGGCCCTGCCATGGGCATCCTCTCCTGCGTCCGGGCCGCTGTCCTGATTCTCGTCATACCCTCCCCCGATGAAAAAGACCTCCTTTCCACCAAAACCATCGTGAATCTTCCCGAAGATGGGGGTGGACCAGCTCTGTCCCATTTCGGAGTAGCCTTCCCGTTCTGGCCCGATCTGCCACAGGAAACCGGGGCTTCGGGGGTATGTCACATCGAGGGCAAAATAGTGATTTCCTCCCCGTCTTTCACCGGAGGCCAGGATGACCCGGTCGCCATCGCCCGGTTCGATGGCACCGTTGCCGTTTTGGTCGAATATGTAAGGTCTTGGAGAGCCGTCCACATAGTACTCAATGGCCTCCCCCGTCAAATCCTTCAGCCTCCAGAGGAGATCGGGGGGTATGAAACCCCAGAGCTCTTCCCCCGTTTCATCATCAAAGGCGTGGAGCATACCGTCGTTGCCCCCAGCATAGATGACCGATTCGCCTCGACCGTAGTGGATGACGACTGGGCGGGAGTGGAGGAATGCGCCTAAGATCCAATCCCTCTTCTCCACGGTGTTTCCGTTTCCGTTTTCATCGTACGAATCGTAGCCGTGGATGTATTGGATGAGCTTATCCCTTTCGGGGCCATTATTCGCCCTCAACCCCAATGTGAGGGGGGTGATCTTTGGGTTATCGAGGCTAAAGGCATTTGTGGGTTTCGTCAGATTCGTTGTGTTCCCCACATATGTGTAAATCCTCCTTCCATCGGGCCGGTTGAGGAGAATTTGGCCGGCCCCTCCTCTCTCAACCTCTCCGCCATCGGGGTCTGAGTTCCCCCAGAAGGAGACGGCTGAATTTACGATCCGGCCCTTGTTATCGAGCACCGGCTTTCCATAGAAATCGATGATATCCCCTATCTTAATACCGTTTCCCGGATTGTCCTCGGTGGCGATGGCGAACTTCTTGATATTCCCCTTCCAGAAGCTCCGCCAAGTGGGTTTGAAGAGTGCGAGGTAGATTCGATTTCCGCTGGAGCCCTTCTCCATCTGGCTGACGGGAACGACAGGTGCGACGTAGGAACTGGATTTCTCCAGAATTTCCTCGATGATTTGTTGTAACGCGATGGCAAAGCTCTGAGCATGAAAAACGTAATAGAATTTTCCTCCTCCATTTTGGGCAGTATCCTCCAGCAGCTGTGAACGGATGGTAAACCCGACGGCATAGGTAACGATATTTTGCATATCCTCTATGTCCGGCCTCATATCCGTTTCCCGGAGGATCTTGACCACATCATCCAGATAGTCCGATCCATTGTCTTCGTAGAGTTTCTCCTGTGCTAAGCCAGGCTCATGTTCATCTCCATCGGAGTCTCCATCCTTCTTTTTCCCATTCCCCTTCAAGACCGCATTTCGATCCTCGGTCGATTCCCCATCGGTGACGATAATGATGTAACTCTTCTGGCACCAAGATTCAATCGGGCTCGTGTAGGCCACCCCGTTGTTGAAATAGCTGGGAGCGCCCTGAAAGTAGAGGCCGGCCTCGTAGAGGGTTTCGGCCAGAGGTGTCCACGTGTCCGCGTGAATCTGGCCGATGGCATTGTGCAGACTGGCCCTATTCCCGGGTGTCATATCCTTAATTTCCCTCAATATTCGGCCCCCCTCGGAGTGATTGAAGATCATGGCCCCGAAACGGACTCCCGGTGTCGTATTGATGAAGCTCTGAACGGTCCCCTTTGCCACACCGAGCCTCGGCCTATTTTCCGGAGGTCCCGTATACACCAGATAATTGCGGTAGTTTCCCGTTCGAAGGTACCACGTTTTCTTCCCACCGCATTGGGAATTGGAATCGAGCCTTCCATTGAAGAATCCATACGTGGTCAACGCATCCCGGGCCTCGGCGCACTCGATTGCCGCGATTGTAGATCGATATTCATTGTCCCATGATCCCCCTTTTGACTTATAGTACACCGCTTCTGGTTTAATCACGAGAGCATTAGGGTAGGTATAGTTCGGGTCGTATTCTATCGCCGGCATTTCCCTGTTCATGCTTCCCGAGTTGTCGAAGATGATCAGAACATTGGGCTTGACGGTATCGATGCCGGCCACATAGAGATCCGTATCGTCTGCCACGAGGGTCGAGGTTCCGCCCAATCCAAAGACTAGCAGAACCATCCCTATGATTACCCACTTCCTCATCTCAATACCCTCCATGTGCTGTGGGTACCAATTTGATCACCTTTTCCTGGATCTCGCTGGATGCGCTGAGCGTTGCCACCGAGGTATAACCCTTCGAGGTGATCAGATAGTGATCAAAATTGAAGTGGAGGGAGCTTATCCCCTTCCCCCTCGGGGCCCCTTTCTGCGTGGGATCATACCCCACCGCAACGGTCGCCCTCACCGGTTCCGTGAGATCAAAGTCTTTACCGGTCCTCTGAAAATTGGACCCATCGGCGAGGACGACTTCGATCGCTCCATCCGCGGCGTAGAAGGCCTGATTTCCCCAGTGATTATTTCCCGAAATCCTTACCTCGATATCGGTGGTGGTCATAGCAGCAAAACCAATAACCGATGCCACCAGCATAATCAACAGGGTAATGACCAGGGCGATTCCGCCTTCCTCAAGGGAAACAGTACGTTCCTTCCATTCCATTACGTTGGACCTCCTCATCAATTGAGGGCAAAATTCCTGATCCTCACCAAGGATTGTAGCTGTCTGGCTCGGTAGTGATCGCCAGTCGTGGGATGGATATAATCGGGATCAGGCTGAGCGCTCCTGACTTGAGCCGAGATTCGTGCGGCGATGATCTTATCCTCCAATCCAACGGGGGTTTCCTGCCATTGGTCCACGATGCCATCGGAATCCAGATCCATGCCATAGGTCAACTGTAAATCCCGGATGTTATTGGAAAGGGGATCTGCGGAAAGCTCATTTCCTCCTTCCATAACTTTTCGGATGAGGTGGGGTTCATCCACATCATCATCGACGAAATAGGTTATGGTTCTTTCTACCCCGTTGTACTGGTATTGAACGGCGATGGAATCGGTTCCAATTCTCATTCCCTCTTCTACGGGGTTTATCGCGATGGGATCAGAGAGGGAAACGGTACTACTGAATCCCGCCATCCGGATATCCCGCACCAAGATATCCATTGCAACCCTGACGCTCTGCTGCATCTCCATCACCTCATTCTGAACATGGTATACCTTGTGTTGGCCGGAAAAGGCCCTGTATGCAGCCGCAATGAGAATAGAACTGATGGAGAGGGTCACCAGGAGCTCAATGATGGTAAATCCCGTTCGTCTCTTTTGACGGTTCAGTGCCACGGGGGTTCCTCCTCTCGAAAAGGGGTTTCTCAATTGGTGATGACCGAGGTGATGCGAAGCAGATGATCACTACCATCGTTCCAGCTCACCGCCAGATTGACGGTCTTCATTTTTCCCGTGGGAACCACGGTCCATGTCCGTTGGTACTGCATTCCCTGGGCACCGTCGATGGAATCATTTCCATCCTGAAGGACATCCCAGTCTATCGTCCTCAGCTCTTCCATCTTGCCCTGGGCAAAAGTGGTGGCCTCGGTGACCTTGTTCCCAAAGGAGGTTCCTCCTATCGAAAGAAGCATCATCTGCCCCAGGCCCAAAAGGGCAACCGAGAGAATGGTCATGGCAATGAGCATTTCCAAAAGCGTAAAACCCCTAGAAGTGTTGAAAAGTTTCATTCTCGACATCTCCCCTTTCCTCTGGTATTTTTGGGTTTTCATGTTTTACCTCCAACTCAAAAACCGTACCAAGAAAAACCCGATGTAAACTTATGTATGGTTGTGTCAAATTCAAAAAACGGTGAGAAAAATCGAATAATTTCCGAATCGTAGGTTTTTTTATGCTCCTCCATAACCTTTTTTCACAGGTTTGGAAATGTTTGCATAAAAGGCGAGAGTGCCGAGGGGCTGTGTGATCTTGGTGTCAACTCAGGGGCTGTTTTGATCAACTGGTATTTTGGGGGGTTGAGCACGGGGGATGAGGCTGCTCTGACCTTTTTTCAAGGCCGAACAAGGGGGTAAAAATAATCGCAGTCTAACAGGGCAGGAAAATGGAGGTGAGAACCCCTGTGGTTCTGGAGTTTGTTGACCTTTACAGGGAGTATTTTTGTAACCTGTTGATTATATGGGAACTCATGGACTTCGCTGCTGCTGGAATATTGGAATACTGGAATGACGGGTATCCGACGCAGAAAGAACATCGATTATAATGACAAATGACCAATTTCAAAGTTTTGACATTTAGACAATGGGATTTCATTTGGCATTTGGATTTTGGCATTTGAGACTGACAGTTCAGAGTTAACGACTTCTCCAGCCCATTACCCTCAGGGACAGCGGACCGCCCAATAAACCCTACAAACGATCTAAACCATCTCAACGATTCAAACCAGATAAATGGAAACGAACTCTCATAGTAAAAGGGTGTTCACTGGGATCTCAGCAACTTCACCCGTGATTTTCTCACCCGGGGATATTTCTCGATAGATAATTCGAATTAGAACCTGCTGCCTATTCTGCGCCGAAAAAGAAGATTCAAAGAGGGGTTATGGAAGGAATCCCCCCTATGGTGGATTTGGCATCTCATCAACCTTTTACCTTGATTCCATATTCCTTTATCTTATAGAGAAGGGCTCGATGGCTGATCTCCAACAGCTTGGCGGCATGGGTGTGGTTACCATTCGTCTTGTGGAGGGCCTTCTTGATCAGATCCATTTCGAGGTAACGACTCGCCTTTTTTATGGAAAGTTCGTCGTTTCCCCCACTGACCCTCAGCTCCTCCTTGGGATTCTGAATCTCGATGGGAAGGTTCTCCATCTGAATCTGATTCGCATCGGTCAATACTATTGCCCTCTCAATAACATTCTCCAATTCCCGGACATTACCCTTCCAGTTGTAGTTCAACAGGCAGTTAAGGGCCTCTTGATTAATCCCCTCTATCGGGTTATTCAGTTCCCGGCTATATTTTTGGATGAAATGGTCCACCAAGAGGGGAATATCTTCCTTGCGGTCCCTCAAGGGAGGAATCTTGATTGGGAGGACGTTGAGGCGGTAGAAGAGGTCATCCCTGAACTTATTCTCTCTCACCTCCTTTTCAAGGTCCTTGATAGTTGCCGCGATGATCCGAACATCGATTATGATGGCCTTGGAGTCACCGATGCGTCGAATTTCACCATCCTGCAATACCCGAAGCAACTTCACCTGAAGCTGCAGGGGTAACTCCCCAATTTCATCCAGGAACATCGTTCCCCCGTCGGCCTCTTCGAAGAGCCCTTTCTTGGTCCGAACGGCGTTGGTAAAACTTCCTTTGGTATGACCAAACAGCTCGCTCTCCAGGAGGTTCTCCGGAATGGCTCCACAGTTCACGGGAATGAAGGGCTGGTTCGAGCGATCGCTATTAAAATGAATGGCTTTGGCCACCAACTCCTTACCCGTTCCACTCTCCCCCGCGACGAGAATCGTTGACTTATACTTGGCCACCTTCCGGATCGTGTCGAATATCTGGCTCATCCGCTCGTTCTTGCTGATGATATTCTCAAAGCTATACTCCTTCTGGACCTCCTTCTTCAAAAAGAGGTTCTCACGCCTGAGCCTCTCCCGCTCTTCCGCCTTTTTCAGCGTCAAAATGATCTCGTCGGGCTTGAAGGGTTTGGAGATGTAATCATAGGCCCCCAACTTCATGGCCTCGATCGCGGTGTCCAAGGTTCCATAGGCGGACATCATGATAATGGTTGATTCGCATCCCGCCTTCTGGGCCTCCTTTAAGAACTCCAAGCCATCCATCTCTGGCATCCGGATGTCACACAGCACCGTATCATAGGCTCCCGTATCGACCCTTTTCATCCCGTCGATTCCATTATTGGCCGTTTCGACATCATATCCCCGCTTCTTCAAGATCACGGAGAGCATGTGTCGAAAATTCTCTTCATCATCGATTAAAAGGATTCTGTTGGTGGACATGGGTTCTCCTCAATATTTGGGTTAGAATTCTCACCCACCTCCCTCGAAGGCAGCAAGATCGTGAAGGTAGAGCCTCTCCCGACTTCGCTCTCCACCTTGATTTCTCCATTGAAGAACTCGATGATCCTCAGCGAGATGGAGAGTCCCAAGCCAGTCCCCTTGTCAGGGGGTTTGGTCGTAAAAAAGGGATCGAAGATCTTCTGTAAGTCCCCCTTCTTGATACCACAGCCCGTGTCCGAAATGTTGATCCGAACCAAGTGATCACCTTCGCTGTATTTATCGTAAATCAAAGGAAGGGGTTTGAATTTACGGAGATGAGAGTAGTCGGATTTTTCGGGGTCTGACTTCCTCCTTCGGGGAAACATTGCCTCAAATTGCTCCTCCGTACCCCTTCTGACCTCGGTCTCCTCAGTCCTCACGCTCAAGGTTCCCCCATCTGGCATGGCGTCCGCCGCATTGAGGAAGAGATTGACGAGAACCTGCTGGAGCTGGGATTCGTCGGCCCTCACCGGGGAGAGTTTTGGTTCCAAATCGAGTTTCGCTTCGATCTGTTTGAAGGACTTCTGGTGAGACAGCAAGGAGATGGTATTTTTTATGATGGTATTTACATCCAGTTCCTGAATCTCGAATTTCGTGGGCCGAGAGAAGTCCAGGAGTCCTCTAACGATGTGATTGATTCGGTCGATCTCCTGCTCGATCCGCTTCAAATAGCTCAACCCCTCTTCACGACTATCCATCCCCTCCTGCAAGATCTTGGTGTATCCCAGTATCGCGCCCAAGGGATTTCCGACCTCATGGGCGACCCCGGCGGCGAGCCGTCCGATGGAGGCCAGCTTTTCAGAGATGAGAAGATCCTCTTGAGCTCGATTCAACCTCCTATTAGTAATCTCCAGGTTGTAAATATGGTCTTCCAGTCTCCTCTTATTCTCTCCGAGCTTTTCCGCCATCTGGTTGAAGGACTGCATGAGCTGTCCAATTTCATTCTTGGCGGTTACATCGATCTTCTGGTCGAAGTCACCGTCCCTGATCTTGTCCGTAATATTCACCAAATTCTTGATGGGGTTGACGATAACTCGAGAAAGCAACAGACTGCCGAAGACGATCAAGACCAAGGAGTCGATGATGATAAATAAAACCACTAGTCTCTGGGATTCCAGGATGCTCACCATGAGGTCAGCTAAGGAGAGGTCGACCACCAGACCTCCCACAACCTTGCCCCCGATGGACAGAGGGGAGAATACGATCAAATCCCGATAGCTGTCGAATAGGATTCCCTTATCCGTTTTCAACTCATAGAAGGATTCGCCATTCAGAATAGCCCTCTTCAGCTGCCCGGTCAT
>JABAOC010003744.1_pt6 | contig 10956 bp, 11 predicted proteins | sample 7062161 | NCBI WGS metagenome assembly JABAOC01 (sample SAMN14538625, study PRJNA623070) | marine sediment metagenome | biome: marine biome [ENVO:00000428]; feature: marine pelagic biome [ENVO:01000023]; material: deep marine sediment [ENVO:00002113] | place: India: Gulf of Khambhat ...
TTTCAAACGTCATTCGATATGTTGTGGTTCCAGGTACTTTTCCTACCCTTTGTGTTGCTAGCCCAAGCGCTTTTCAGTCTTCAACAGTCCTCGGCGATGTATGCGGTCTTTGCTGCGACTCCATTTGGCGCGATGATTGGTCTAGGCATCGGAGTCCTAACATCATTGATGAGCTATCTTATTCAGAAGTAGCAGTGATCCCTCAAAAAAGGTGTGATAACATCTCATCAACAAGTTGGGGATCGAGCTTTTCGTAGGCTTCTATGCTGCCAACATCATACCAAAAGGCGTCTGTGAGGTAGCTATACACCGGCTTCCCCACTTCTATGAGATTCGGAATCACGTCTCCCATTAGATCTAGTTGAGGTCTTTTCTTCTTTAGCCGCTCTATGTTTTCGAGAGCGGCTCCCTCTAAAACGAGTATTCCGATGCTTACGGGCTTTTCCAATTCGGGTTTTTCTATGAACTCTCGAATCCTTCCATTTTCATCAAGATCAGCCAAGCCCACGGCGATCTGGAACTTTGAGGACAGCGCCACGGTCCCAGCTGACTTCTCCCTTTCATGATGGCTTAGCAGATCTCTGAGGTCCATGTTTGTCACGATATCTCCATAGTAAACCAGCAATGTGTCGTCCGTATCTACTGCGCCTTGCTTGTAGCAGTTGAGTATAGAGCCTGCTGTTCCTCTTAGCTTCGGGTCATCGTGAATGTAATCTATCTCGACGTCGAATCTAGAACCTTCCCCAAAAAAACTTGCTATCTGCTCTGCCTTGTGGTTCACCAGAAAGACCAGGTTTGTGATGCTATGAAATCTGAACAGACGGACTATGTATTCCAATATCGGTTTCTGCTTCAGCCCTATGGGGATCATAGTTTTCTGGATGTAGTAGGTAAGTGGTCTGAACCTTGTACCAAGTCCTCCACAGAGAATTAAGCCCTTAACTCCATCCATAGAAGTCCCACGTGTGTAAAAGAACAGAAGGAAGGAACGGGCTGGCTGAGCCTACTTCTCTTCTTTCTCTTTTTCCTCTTCAGCTTCAGTTTCCAGTTCGGCTTCGATCTCTTCAATGGGTTTCGGAGGAGGAGTTGTAGCCATCGTCCAGCCGATCCAAGCACCGATGGCCAGGACTACAATGAACGCGACGAAGACTGGAATGGCGACGAGCCAGAATTGGACGCCCGATTGCCACACAATTGACCAGCCGAGCATTTCCAGCCACCAAGGATAGAACAGCGTTACCACGTACGCGATCGCGATGACTGCACAGATTATGAATATCAGCCCACCGATAGCCTGATCTTTACTCGCCACGCTTAATCACCAATGTAGCCATGCTTTGTCTGTAACCCTATTATAAAGTTTGTCGTCTAACTAGATGGTTCCGGCTTGCCAACTGGAGATGTATTTCTGCTGCTCTTGGGTGAGTTCGTCGATTTCTACGCCTAGTGCTTTCAGCTTGAGATGTGCCACGCGTTCGTCGATTTCCTTGGGCACGTCGTAGACTTTCGGAGCCATATCATCTTTTTCCATTACGTGTTTGACGCACAAAGCTTGGTTTGCGAAGGACATGTCCATGACCTCAGAGGGGTGGCCTTCTGCCGCGGCGAGATTCACAAGTCGTCCTTCAGCCAGCAGATAGAGTCTCCTTCCATTCTTAAGCCTGTATTCTTCCAGACCAGATCTGAGTGTTCTCTTGGATGAAGAGATATTCTCCAAGTCAGGTAGACTTATTTCGACGTTGAAGTGGCCACTATTGGCAAGGATGACGCCATCCTTCATCTCAAGCATGTGTTCTTTTCGAATGACGTTAATGTCTCCAGTAGCCGTAATGAAAATGTCGCCGATTGCCGAAGCATCCTTAACCGGCATAACGCGGAAGCCGTCCATGATTGCTTCTAATGCCTTCAGTGGATTCGCTTCCGTGACGATTACATTTGCGCCTAAGCCCCTTGCTCGGAGGGCGATCCCTCTGCCGCACCATCCGTAGCCGCAGATGGCCAAGTTTTTTCCAGCCAATAAGACGTTTGTAGCCCTAAGGATTCCATCAATCGTGCTCTGGCCAGTTCCATAACGGTTGTCGAAAAGATACTTTGTATGCGCATCGTTCACGGCTATGATCGGATATTCTAGGGTTCCAGCCTCATCCATTGCTCTTAGGCGCATTACTCCAGTGGTTGTTTCTTCGGTTCCTCCTTTCATATTCTTCAGCGCTTCTCTTCTCTTTGTGTGTATTGTACTGACTAGATCAGCGCCATCGTCCATCGTGATCAGTGGTTTATGATCAATCACCTTGTTGACACACCAGTAGTAGTCTTCAGTTGTTTCGCCGCGCCAAGCAAAGACGTCGACCCCGCTCTCTGCGAGGGCTGCTGCAACTTCATCCTGGGTCGAGAGCGGGTTAGATCCGCATAAAGCCACAGTGGCTCCTCCAGCTGTCAACGTATCTACCAGTACCGCGGTCTCTTTGGTTACATGGAGGCAAGCTCCTATGGTGAGGTTCTTGAGAGGTCTTTTCCGTTGGAACTGCTGTTTTATCTGGTTGAGAACGGGCATGTGAGCTGATGCCCATTCAGTTTGGAGGGCTCCTTGGGGAGCTAAAGACGAATCTTTGACTTTGAAACTTGACACCGTTATCACTTTTCCTGGTTGTTTCATCCTCTTTATAGCACAATTATTTAAGATATATCGATTGGGCATCAAATCTTGTCTGATGTCAGTGGCTGCGCTCGGGGCAGATAGTGATTCTTGTCGTAAAGATTTAATTTCGTTTTGTGTCAAGTTAGTTGCAGAGAAATGAGGTTGTGTCCTGTTGAAAGAACCTTTTGCCGAGTTTGTCAAGGTTGAGTTGAAGCCGGGTACCCTGCTGATTACCTGTGGGCTTCCAGGAACTTGGAAAACCGAGACTGCGGAGGAAATCTCGAAGATTAAGGGGTATCCTATTCTCCGAACCGATCTGATTCGACTGGAGGTTCTTAAGAATGAGGATATCTTTGATGAAAAAGTTGCGTCAAGCATGAGCAAGCGAGAACTAGTGTATACAGAGATGTTTCGGCGGGCGCAGGATCTTGTACAAAAGGGTGAAGGCGTAATTCTGGACGCTACTTTCGTCACCCAGAAACTGAGAAGAAGCGCGGCTGAGATTGCCACAAGGCACAACATGACTTTTGCTATACTTCAAACTCATTGTTCTGAAGAGGTGTCTATTGCAAGGATTTTGAGAAGAACTAAAGAGGATTACGAGTCAAACGCTTTGACCAGGCAAGCCTACCTTAACAACAAGAAGAGGTTTGAACCTGTTGACTTGGATGACTTGAAAAAGAGGCACCCCCAAATCAAGATAGTACACCTAACAGTCGACACGGAGTATGATCCTCCTGAGGATTGGTATGTGATTGAGATGGAAAGACGGTAATTAGGCCCGCTTCACCATGTTAATAGATCTACACATCCATTCAAAAAGTTGTTCCGATGGAAACTTGACTGTTGAAGAAATCGTTGAGGAAGCTAGGATCAGAAATATCGGATTAATGTCGATTACGGATCACGACTCGATTGACTGTCAAGAGACCGCCATGGCTTTGACAAGGAAAAATGGAATCCATTACATTCCTGGAGTTGAACTGAATGTAACTTTCGCGCACCCCAGATATCACAAGGGCAAATCAATTTCACTGGATTTCTTGGGTTATCAATTCGATATGAAGAATACGGAACTAGCGAGCAAACTTAAACAAATTGCGCGATATCGAGACAAAAGAGCCGTGAAGATACTAGACAAAATCAATTTGGAACTTGAAAAGGAAGGAATCGAGAAGTTAGCGAAGAACGACTTGAGAGAGATTCGGGCTTCCGCAGACGGCGTGCTTGGGAGACCTCACATAGCGGATTATTTGTTGAGGAAGGGAATTGTTAGAACCAAGCAAGAGGCTTTTGATAAGTATCTTGTGAAATGCAATGTTCCCAAGTATCCTCTATACATCGACGACGCGTCAAGGCTAGTGAGGAATGCAGGAGGAATAGTAGTGCTAGCTCATCCAAACGATCCTCATGGAACCTCACTTGTGAAGCTGACTAAATCGCTGCACGAACAGACAGAGATAATTGAAGAGTCAATTTTTGAATACATTGATGGCGTTGAGTGTTGGCACTCCAGAAATGACGTCCTAACAACAGATCATTACGTAAGGTTTGCAAGAAAACATGGATTGATCATGACTGGGGGAAGCGATTGCCATCAGAAGCCGATCCTCATGGGAACGGTGAAAGTTCCCAAATTAGTAGCCGAACAATTCACCTTTTAGTGATTCTTCCCGATTTAAGAGTCTTTCAAAGATTCCGGCAGATTCGATCCCAAAGAAACCCGAAGCACGTACATTCTGCAGGCGCGATATTGGTCGACACATAAGAAAGTGACATGTTAGCGCGTGAAATTGAAGTGAGATAGGCTAAGAACAAGCACATGGTGTGTGGTACGCGCGCAATTCTGCTGATCAAAGTCTCTTTGCATAGGTCGAAGCTCGGCTGAAGTATGCCTTTGCTTCCTTCATTGCTACACGCTTTTCCTCAGTACTTATGCTGGGGTCTTTGAGTTTGAAACTGATGACTTTGCCTCGCACGTAGGCTCGGTAACATTTATAGAAAGGGAGAACTTTCGTCAGCTCTTGATCTCCGCTGTGTCTGACATATCTTCTGACAAAGAAGTTGGAAAGATCGGTTCGTTCTTTGAAGTCTAAGTCCATGGCCAAGAAGGCGATGTCGGAGGCAACGTCAGAATACCTAAACCTTTCGTTGAACTCTATCGCGTCGAAAATGTAGATTCGATCTGTGATGAAGATGTTTGCCGAGTGGATGTCTCCGTGGCAATCTCTGATTCGATCCTCCCCTATCCTCTTCTCAAAAAGGGAAACGTTTCTCTTCATGAAATTGTTGATTTCTTTGAGGACTAGTTTGAAATTTCCCATGGATATCGTCTTGCTAACAAACTCTCGAGTTTGTTCGAAGTTCTCCTTCCAGTTGGCTTCTATGATCGCCAAGGAGCCGAACTTGCCTATCCTCTTATTTGTCTCTGCCTTTGAATGGAATTCCGCGATGATCTTTGCTATTCTGTCAATGAGTTTTCTATTCACCTTCTTCTCTTCCAAGAGCTTGTTCATCATCTTTTTTTGAGGGATTTTCTTCATTTTCACGGCATATTCAACTGTTTCTCCTTCTCCTTTTATCTTGACAACGTTTGATCTGTTGATGGGAACAACCTCGAGGTACATATCTCCGCACAACCGTCTGTTGAGCTCTAACTCCTTTTCACAGAAGTAACGTCTCTTTTCTAAGGTTGTGAAGTCTAGAAATCCGAGGTCCACAGCCTTCTTCACCTTGTACACGAAGTTTCTGGTCAGAAAGACAAAGGATATGTGGGTCTGGATCAGTTCAATTTGACCTGGTTCTTCATCATAAGCTTCAGGCCTCATCAGAGCTTCCACGACCTGCTTCTGAACAGTAGGGTTCACTCCAAGCTTGCTTTTCTTGTCAGTGGATCGCGTCCGGGATGCAGCGTTCCCACATGTGTGCGCGTGCGCCCATCCAACAAGTAGGGCTCCGTTGGGAGCCAAGCTAGGATTTTTGACCTTGAAACTTGACACTTGTTTCACTTCCTCTGGGTGTCTCATCCTCTTTATTGTGTGCTGATTAATATTGTGTGCTGACTAGAAGTGTATTGTAGAGGCACTTCACCTCCTCTGGGCACATCAATACTTTGATAAAAGTAAACAGATAGCGATCAGACTATTCCAGCAGTCTGCATGCGCGCGCATAGCTGGTTCTAGAGCGTAAGGAAAATTAATAACGCCCTTAGGTCTGAGAATACATTGAGTATCATTCGAGGTAAACAATTTGGCTGAGATTCTGCTGAAAAACGTGACGAAGCGTTTTGAGAATGTCGTGGCAGTCAACAATCTCAGTTTGAAAGTGGAAGATAAGCAATTTGTCGTTCTCTTAGGCCCGTCAGGGTGTGGAAAGACTACTGCGCTCAGGTGTATAGCAGGTTTGGAGACGCCGGAAGAGGGGGAGATCTACATAGGGGATCGACTGGTGAATGACTTGGATCCGAAAGATAGGGATGTGGCTATGGTCTTTCAGAACTACGCGCTCTATCCTCACATGACGGTCTTCAATAACCTTGCGTTTCCCTTGGAAAATATGAAGTTTCCCAAGGATGATATAAGTAAGAAGGTTCGACAAGTGGCTGGCCTTCTGGAAATAGAGAAGCTTCTCAGTAGAAAACCGAAGCAGCTCAGCGGTGGCCAGCAGCAAAGAGTTGCCCTGGGCAGAGCCATAGTTAGAGAGCCAAAGGTCTTCTTGATGGATGAACCACTCAGCAATCTCGATGCCAAGTTGAGAGTCTACATGCGTGCTGAACTCAAAAAACTTCAAGAAAAGATAGGCGTCACCACCATCTATGTCACTCACGACCAAGTGGAAGCGATGACCATGGGCGACGAGATTGCGATACTAAAGGGCGGCAAGCTCCAGCAGTTTGACCCTCCGAGCAGAGTCTACTCTCAACCCGCCAACCAGTTCGTGGCAGGCTTTGTCGGCAGTCCGCCCGCAAATTTCTTCAATTGCGTCTTAACGGAAGACGGCAATCTCGAAACCAAAGAGTTCCAGTATCCGCTGCCGGAAGAAATATTGAAAGCGGCCAAAAACGCCACTTCGGAGGAAATAGTGCTTGGAATACGTCCTCAAGACGTTCGAGTCTACAAAGATTCCCAAGCCAAGAAAGGATTAATCGAGGCCGACCTCTATACGACTGAGCCTTTAGGCGACATGCTGATACTGGACCTACAGATTGGCGAAGGGCTCTACAAAGTCGTCCTGAGTCCCGACTTCGAGATCGGACAGACCGACAAGTTCTGGATTGAATTCCCCATCGACAAAGTCTACCTCTTCGACAAGAAGACCGGAAAATCCCTAGTGCAGCAATCGACGTAGTCATCAACAACCAGATTCTCGCATTGTCTCCAGTTGATATCTAAAGATGGTAAGGCAGAAAGCCACTGCATGAGGAAGGCTAATTGGAAATCCCGGAGATCAAACGAAGACTTCTCGAGGATCTTGAAAAGTTGAGAAGTCCGCAGGGCTATCTCAATGCCGGCTACCCTCGATACCATACGCTGTTCGGCCGTGATTCCCTCATCTCTGCCTGGCAAATGCTCAGAGTTGATCCCGCCATCGCCAAAGCCACTCTCCAGATGCTGGCTAACCATCAAGGAACTGAGGTGAACCCAAGGGCGGAGGAAGAATCTGGAAAGATTCTCCATGAATTCAGCCTTGATCCCCAGAGGAGCGATGTGGAATTGGCTCACTGGGACTTTCCTTATTACGGCAGTATCGACAGTACTCCGCTGTTCATAGTGGTTGCGTGTGAATACTACCGGACGACTCAAGACTATTCATTTCTGCGGTCGATCTGGTCGAACATACTAGCCGCCTTTAGGTGGATCACGGTTTCCGGAGATGGAGATGGGGATGGCTATGTAGAGTACCTGAGAATGAATCCTTGGGGGCTATTTCACCAGGGTTGGAAGGATGGCGTTGAAGATCACTTGGGGATTGAACCCCCAGTAGCCATGGTAGAGGCTCAAGGCTACACTTATGCTGCGTTCCAAAACCTTATCTTTCTAGAAAAAGCGCTTGGTGAGAACAGTGTTGCGGAAAAATTGGCCGTCAGATCGGAAGCATTGAAGACAAGGTTCAACGAAGACTATTGGATGAGACAGGAGAGTTATTTTGCTCTAGCTTTGGATGGTGATAAACGACAGAAGGCTGTGGTCACCTCGAATCCTGGGCATCTCCTTTTCACCGGAATCGTCGCTTCAGACAAAATCAAGCCGCTCGTCTCCCGTCTTTTCCAAGCGGATCTTTGGACATCCTATGGCATAAGGACTCACTCCGATAGAGAACCAGACTATGACCCTTATAGCTATCACAAAGGGTCAGTCTGGCCACACGATAACTGGGTCATCTGTAAAGGACTGTTGAATCTAGGTTTCACATTCCAAGCCGATCGTATAAAAGCAGCCTTACTGAAGGCTTTCAAAGAGCTTGGTGGAATTCCTGAGTTGTATGCTGTTGTTGATGATAGAATCATCGATCTCCACGAAGCAGAGCATGTGTATGCTAACCCTCTGCAAGCTTGGTCGACTGCTGCTTTGCTTGAGATGATATGGACTGACTAAGAGGGTGTTTATCCCTTGACTGTCCATCCGATCATGCCTCTGACATAATATCTTTGCAGAAGCACGAAGACCACAATGGGGACAATCATGACTATTATGGACGCTGCTGACAGCACCCCCCAGTTTACACGGTATTGCTCGCGTCCAATAAATTCAATACGTTGTGTTGCCAGCAACAGGTCTTGATCGTAGATGAAGGCCTTCGCTAGGAAGAAGTCGTTCCACACCCACATAAATTGTAGAACCACGACAGAGGCTAGGGCGGGCAGGGACATTGGGAGCACGATTTTGTAGAATATTTTCCAGTCTGAGGCGCCGTCGACTCGGGCTGCTTCTTCCACTTCAATTGGGAGGGTTGCGAAGAAGTTTCTCATGAACAAGATTATCCATGGGAGCCCCCAGGCAGAGTGAATGAGTATCAGACTCAGGTAGTTGTCCAATAACCCTGCGCGTACCATTATTTGAAATAGGGGGATGACGACGCTTTGTTGGGGCAACGCCATCAAGAGAACAATGGTCAGGAAGAGATAGCTCTTTATTTTGAAACTGAACCTTGCAAATACGTAACTGGAAAGGGCACCCACGAACAACGGAATCGCAGTCGAAGGAATGGTAACAATGAAAGAATTGAGTAGGCCTCTGCTCATTGGCCAGGTAGGATCGCTGAAAGCCTGTATGTAACTGGTTATTGAGGGATGGAAACTCTCGAAGCTCCACCAGCCTCGGAGAATCTCGTCAAACGGTCGTATTGAAGCCATAAAAACGCCCAGAAAGGGGACGAGCCACAGAATTCCAATTGACCATCCTATGATGTGAAGGGTGATTTTCAGAATCGTCCGTCGAGTAAGCTTCACATTCATCGCCTCACAGTATATCTTATCATTGGAATCATCACAATCGAGGTGAGTACAGTAAGAAGGGTCGCTATGACAGCGGCAGCGTTAAAGTTGAAAGAAACGAACGCCTGCAACCACATCTCAAAGGCTAAAACTGTTGAAGCTTTTCCGGGTCCACCGCGCGTGGCTATGAAGACTAGGTCAAAAATCTTTAGGTCGTAGAGAATAGTCATGGTTATTACAACTGTGTTCAGGGGCCTGAGTAGAGGAAAAGTGATTCGACGAAACTTCTTGAAGGGTCCTGCGCCATCTATCTCAGCTGCTTCATAGTATTCGTCTGGTATTGTTGCTAACCCTGCGGAATAGATGATCATGCTGAATCCGGTCCACAGCCAGACTGAACCAAAAATCAGACTGAAGAGTGCTGTGTCCGGCAGCGCGGTCCACGTTCTACTCAGTGCTTCGATGCCAATAAGGTCGAAGAAGGCAGTCACGATGCCAAAGCGCGCTGTGAAGGTGTACTGCAAGATTATTCCACCCACGATCAACGGCGTGACCATGCCTAGGAAGATTATGGACTTCATGATGGGGGAGCCTTTCACATCCCTTAGGATGATTGCGAGGGCGAGACCTGAAAACATGGACAATGGAAGATGGATAAGAATCCATATTGCGTTGTGCACGATCGCGCCCAGTGGAGGGAATTTGGGGAAGCCTTCTAGATTCACTATTGCCTTTTTGCTGAGGGTTTCAGAATAGTTCTGCAAACCGACGAATTCGCCAGACGGTGAAAAGAAGCTGAGAAGTAGCGTCTGGAGTATCGGATAGATCACGAAGATCACTAGAAGAACCAATGCTGGAAATAAAAAGAGGGGGATTATTTTTCGTGCAGGGATCTTTCTCATCCCCGCTATGGGGCTTCTGCTTGTATTGCGGTGAGCACGTTGTCTAGCTCTGTCGGATCGACCCACAGTAGCTTCAACTGGTCCCAGAAAGTGCTTTGGAAGTCGCCACCAAGGGTGTCGTCCAAGTCGGGGGCGATTGCAAAGTCGGAGATGTATTCGTACACCATTTGATCGACGGCTGGGTATTCGTCTAGCGGGACGTTTATGTTTGTGGCGAGGTGACCGCCTTGTGCAACCTGCAGTCTTTGCGCTTCCGCGCCTATGAGAAAGCTGAAGAGTTCTTTGGCCTCGTCGGCATATTTTGTGTAGGTCGGTATGAAGAAGTAGTCAGCAGGTAGAACCAGAGCGTCGCAGCCTGGCAGCGGGATGATGCCTAGGTCCGTTGCGTTGTCAACCATGCCGGTGATCCAGCTGCCCATGAAGTAGAGGCCGTAGTCGCCTTGCCACCACGAATTGATTGCTGTCGAGTCCCATGTCAACGGGTCACTGAAGTTGCCGAGCGTCGGAACCAAGTAGTCCTCGAATATGCCTCTTACCGGGTCGGTTGTCCAGTCTTCTGTCCCGTCAATGAGGTCGTATTGCAGTTGGGCGCCTCCGAAGGTTATCAGGAAGTGCTCCGTGATATCCGAGAGGGGCCATCCGACACCGTCGCCACTGACGATCGGCTCTTCTGGGGTCACTGCATCAATATCAGCGAGCAACGCGGCAAACTCCGCCCACGTTGATGTTGCATTCGTCGGTGTTAAGCCGTTATCCGCGAAGAAGGATTTCCTATACCAGAAGCCTGGCTTGACCTTACCCGTGTAGGCGCCTCCGTAAATCTCGGTATCAACGGTAACCGGCCCAAACGTACCATCTAAGAAGTCGGCTTCGTCGATCAAGTCCGTAACCTCGAGTATATGACCGTTCGCCGCTTGGTCCGCAATGAACCAGCCCCACATGAAGATCACGTCACCGGGTGCTGTCTCCGCGGCAAACTGCGC
>JABAOC010019846.1_pt1 | contig 10955 bp, 10 predicted proteins | sample 7062161 | NCBI WGS metagenome assembly JABAOC01 (sample SAMN14538625, study PRJNA623070) | marine sediment metagenome | biome: marine biome [ENVO:00000428]; feature: marine pelagic biome [ENVO:01000023]; material: deep marine sediment [ENVO:00002113] | place: India: Gulf of Khambhat ...
GGCTTGCTAGCTATCCACACGGCGGCCAGGTGATCGACCAGTTCAGGCGATTGCACAGTCGTGTTCGCCGACAAAGGCATCACCCCGCATAGACTCCGCCACACCTTCGCAACCTATCTCATCCGCAACGGAGTTAACATCCGCACCGTCCAGGAACTCCTCGGCAGCTCCGACCTCGAAACCACCGCCCGCTGGCTCCGCTCCGACACCTGTACCAAACAGCAAGCCGTGGAGAGGATTTGCAGATTGACTTCTTTCACAAGTCCCTGACTATTTCACACGGAATGATGCATTTGAGTAGGACTTCGCGTTTCGAGGGAGAGCAGTCGCATTGAGTAGAACATCCTGGCATCGAAACAACGGGGCTTCGGGCTAGGTCGCGGATTTCGATGCCATAATGTTTAGCCCAAGTGAATCCACTGGAATTCGACGATGTGCAGGAGTTCAGAGATAACTTGAAGGGACAACACCGGTATTAGTCTTGTGGGAATGCGAATGATCTTGCTTATCTCACCGAATGGGCAGCCAACGCGATAAACGTTCTTGCAGTCTAGTGTGATCTATATTTGAGTACGAGGTATGGGCTTGAAGCCGGAGCCCAGAGCCGGTATGGCGGAATAGGAGCCTTGATATTCTGGGCCGCCTCAACGAATGGTGATGGAATCCTCTCGTGTTCAATAATTTCATTGATTGGGATGATTGTGTATCCCGTAGGTGATTGAGTAGTCTGTCTGACAAACACATCGACGATATGCGCCCAGTGCCAATATTCTTGTCTTTGATTGTCATAGAACTTCACTGTATTTTCGAGCCGATAGCGATGCCAGACAATCTCAAGGTCCAATGGTGCTAATACGACCTTTAGCCTCTCTATGGCTAATGCCTCAACATCATGCCTGTGATCCGGCAGCTCTGCATCTAGTTTAGTATGTGGGAACACGAGCATCCCCGAATATGGACAGTCCCTGTCTCTCTCTTCAACGAATACAATTCCCGCCGGGAGTAATATATGAGCATATATGATCGGTTCATCGCGAAGGCTGTACAAGAGCCTAGTACCTTGGTCGCATCCAGCAATTTCATACAATAGCTTAATGAATAAGAAACTTACTAACACACCTAGATTGATAGGCAATGGCGGGCCGAACAGATAGAATTCAGACAGCCGAACTAAGGCTTTGATTATTCCAGTATCAGGAGCAGGATTTGGATAAACATTGAGCACAAGATTGACGAACATTATTGTAGCCAGGAGGGTAACCGGCGCGAAGTATAATGGACGCAATACGCGAAATATGGCGCGAAGCGTCATCCAAAATCTTCCTTTCATTCCGTAGTAGCGCCAGTAGAATACGGCCAGGAAATGAGACCAAACGAGTCTTAGATCCCCAATCCTCTTGCGTAGTGAGCGGTGACTAATTGTCTTCACATCACGATACCAGTAGTGGTAGGTAGCCGCAATGGAAGTATGAAGCGCGAAGAATACGAACATAATCAGGCTTGGATTCTCCGCGGGAGTTTCGATTCGGTAAGTCCTGACCAGGGCAACCAATGATGCTAACAAGGCCGCCGCGGAGCTTAGCAGTACAAACCAAAATTCTCCTCGGAGTGCTTCCACAAGATAATCAGTGCTTCTCGGATTTAATGATCGCTCGTCCTCTACCTTATCCAATTTACCATGCACGTTATGCGCAAGAGCCAGAAGCCCAAAGGCGAAAGGACTTCCTACTACCAGGAGGGCGCGTAGAATATCAACTGTTAGCTCATTCATAGACAGCCGTCATTCCGGCAATCCCTTTCGCTTGTTGAATTGAGGTCGTAAGAACGTTCTCGTAGCAAGCAGCGGACGACTACTGCTTTTGGCCATGGCGATATAGCGTTCTGCAGCAGACAAGACATGGAACAATGTCAGCAGACTCATTGATCCGAGAAGTGATGGATTCAAATAACACCAGTTCAGGCAACCTTCACAAGAAGCCATCCTCCCCGCGAGCTCGATCCCATTCTTGCATACCTCTGGATCGCTCAATAATTGCTCTAAGCGACCGACCGCCGGAAGTTGAACCTCTCGTTGATGAAAGCACGGGATCGCCAATTGTCCATCCGGTGTGATTGAGAGTGCTCCGCGAAGACCGCGGCATATTGGATTCGCGACGTGGTTCCCTCCAGAGCGAACAATACGGAGCGATGCCCTGTTAACGAATACGCCTGGTGTAGCTGCAAACTTCTCAAGCCAACGCGGCTCGACCGTCTGGGATTTCACACTATCCCCATAGGCGAATTCCGGGAATACAACGAGAGGTACACCTCGCTCACGAGCAAAAGCCGCAACAGACGGGAGTCCCTGTAAAGTAGCCTGGGTCGCAGTGGCATGTAAGTGAATCATCTCTCCATGTCGCTTTGCCAGTTCTATACTCTGAACCATCTGATCGAAGCATTCAATGCCGTAAACAGCATTGTGCGTTTCCGGAGTTGAACCATTTACTGAAAATCCAAGAAAGTCGACCAGGCCTTTGAGTTCAGAATGTCGCTGCGGGTAAAGGACGCAATTTGTCGTCAGACTTGTTACGAATCCTAGTTGTTTCGCTTCAATCAAGAGAGCAGGGAGATCTTCGCAGAGCAGTGGCTCACCGCCAGTGAAGTCAATATGACGCACTCCCACTTCTCGTAGTTCGTGCAGCAAACCGAGCCGAGCTTCTATGGGGAGAGGAGTCGCCTTCATTTTCCAGATGCTACAGAACTCGCATCTTGCCATGCATTCATATTGCGTATAGAAATAACACGTAATCGGAGAACGCAAACTCATTACTCAAATCTTCCGATTGATTGGTGGGTAGTCGTGCTTATATTACCAAATCTTGCCCCATTCTTAGAACAAAATGGAGATAAATGGGGACAGCTACCTGTTCCCGCCATCTTGTCGTGCACCATTCCCCCTTGTTCGGCCAGTGAGGAGCTCATCTCCTTCCCTGCCAGGCCGGTACAACATAGAGAAGCGTCTAGTTGAGCGATGGACTTCTTCACAGTGACCACGTTGCGCTTCCAGGTGCTCTATGTCTTCCTAGCCTCCGATCGCGCCAGTCAAAAGGTCTTGGGTTGGCCAATGAATGACTATCACCTAGGAACGACGGCTTGCTATTGTTGAAAATCAGCCTCGATATGGCATGCTTTGCAGAGCGATGAGCGTATCATTTCCCTGCTGATGGATCAGGTCGAGGGTCTGCGATCGCCTCGCGGCATCGGTAGGCGCGCCGATCATCCTGAACGGGAAGAGCATCGGCCAGCGATTGGCGACAGCCACGGGGACCGGCGTCCCGCCCATTGAAATNNTTGAGTCAACGTCTTGGACTACACCCCTTGTGTAGATCCCGGAGCGCCCGGCGTCGCGGAGTACCTTCCAGTCAACGAAGGTTCGAATGACCCGACGAGCCGCACGGGCCACCGTGTCGCGTTCGCCAAGTAACTCGCGCACACGGCGCTGCACCTGTGCCGCTGACACCTCGGCCTGTAGTAGCAGGAGCCGCCCTGTCGCATCCGCGACGGTCCCCCAGAACGGGTAGACGGCAGCACACATCCCCCAGTGGAGTGCGACGTGCTCTCGGTCTGGGATAGCTTCTAGTAAATCCAGCCCTCTGTCGCGCAAGCCGTTGACATGCTTGGGCACGTTCACCCAACACTTGAGGACTATGCTGATTATTCTCTCCCGAGTACCCCTTTCGGAAGTTCCGCCGATGGAAACCCTGTCGCGGAGAATGCTCTGCAGTTGCCCGGCAATGCTCTCTCGGCTATCTCCCGCCAGATAGGCACGTGCAGTATGCTCAAACCAGGCAAGCTGGACGCGCTGGCTAAAGCCTATCCGCTGTGCCCGAGTACTCACTGATCTCTCCGCTTGATTCGTATGAAGGGAACGATCAGCTCCTCCAGGGCCACACCTCCATGAGTCACGAACGCCTCGCCCGCTTTGGCAAACGCAGTGCGACCTGGGGCAAGCAGAGGAAGGAAGTCGTCTGGGAGGCCCACGCAAGGCCACTCAAGTGCGCCTGGGTACTTCCCGGCCGCAGCAGATCGGAGACCCTGATCATTGTAGATCGTGGCTCGCCGGCCACGGCTCTGGGTGAGCACGCCTTCGTTCTGGCGACCGATGCCTCTTGCCTCCACATTGCCATGATCAGACGTGAGGAAAACAGAGAAGCCGTGCTCATGGAGCAAGTCCACGAGGCTACAGAGTCCCCCCTCATTCGACCACTGACTCACCTGATTGTGCATGCCTGCAGTGCCTAAGACCATTCCATGCATAATCTTGTCGCACTTGTCAAGCACAAGCCCTAGAATGCGAATTCTGCGACTGGAGAGCACGCCATGGAGAGAGCTCAGGTCGTCTTCATTGAAATTGGCNNAATTGGCAAGGTAGGACGTCTCGTGAGCCGCAAGGCCCTGGTCTCGCCAGAAGCTCGACCACTGGGCTCTCTCCTTGCCGGTAGTCATGATGCTACCAGCGAAGTAGAGGGGGACCTTGCCGGAGAATGCCGCTTGCCGCGAGACCGAGGTGATAGTGGGCGCCCAAGCGAATACGGCGTCCTCTGTCAGGTGCAACTCGGGGCACTGCAAGAGCAAGATCTGCCGCATGACAACCCACTGGTCGAGTGCCAATCCGTCGAGCAGCAGCAGCGCGACCCTTTGCAGGACGTCCTCTGTCACCTCGCGCGCCAGTGCCCGAGGAACGTGATGTATCATCGCGGGGGACGTTGCGGGTAGATTGTGCAACCCCGCGTACCTATTCTCAATCCAGCAGGCGAATGAAGCATCCACCGACTCGGTCAGAGCCGACAGGCGTCGGCGCCTCGCCGTATCAAGCTCGTGCTGCGCGCCGTGCGCCAGCACCCCAAGCTCTGCCCATCTGTATGCGAACGTGAGCCATTGCTGGTGACGAGCATCTGGCGAGGGCAGCTCCTCCTCGATCGTGCTTGCCAATTTGTCGAACCTACGCATCCGATCTCGTTTAGGATCGCGTCTGATGCCCACGGCAATCCACTCAGCCACTGGGGGGCTTGTCGGTGCGGCCGCAAGCGGCGTCAGCAGGCCTTCCACGAAAAGGTTGTCGATATAGACTCTGACATCGTCGTGGTCGAGGGGAAGATGAAGCGGGCCCGCCACCTCGAGACTTGGGAGGCCTTCCTCTTCGGCGGAGGATACTGGAGGGCCGCCAGATGAGAGCTGGACGAACGCTGCCCATCGCTCCTGCAGGAAGAGTAGGAACGCTTGTCTGTCCCGTACCACGCGCTCCAGATCCCACCCGTCAAAGACAGCACTCGTGCGCAGAAGCTCGATGAGCCTATCATCCAGAGCTTGAGGGAAGCGCTCACTACGGTAGTGCCGGCGGAGTAGCATACGCAAGAGATCCGATGGTTGCTTGATCAGATCTGGAGCGACCTCGAATACGTGTCGCAGGATGAAGTCCTTAGTGGCATTCGCCCCCAAAATGCCCGGACTGTGCTGGCCTTGGGCCCGGTAGAGTGCATCGAGATCAGAACGGTCAAGGGACGCTACCACAGGGTAGTTCAGATTCGGGAAGATGTCCCCCAGTCGAAACGATAGCCTGCGTCCCGCCTGCAGGAGGTCATGGGGAAGTCCGCTGAGGTCGTCCGCAGGTACTCTTAGTACGACGGCGACATCGGCCTCCTGAGCTTGGTCCCAATGACTCCGAAACCTTGATTCGTACGCGTAGCGAAACTCGATCGAGTCTTCGAAGGTCATCAGATCGAAGCCGCGCTCTCGAATAGCTTGTAGCAGCCCCTCTTCAAGGAGGAGTCCGTCGGGGTCGGCCGCGAGTGTCAGCCGCGAAGCCTGCGGCTTGAAATGGTCTAGGATCTGTGTGCGCCAGTCAGCCATCCGAGTGCCCCCGGCCAAGTTGCAGGAAGATGATCGGAACCAGCTCTGGCGTCACGCGTTCCTCCTCCGCCCCATCGCCTTCTTCTTGCTCAGTCTCGAACAGCTTGCGCTCGCCATCAGCAGACACTATGCGTTCTCGCTCTTCAATCAGGAGTCGGCTGGTCGTACGGTGCCCCAGTAATGAGCTCAACCAGCGCTTGACACAACGCATCATTGCTGCCGTATCTGTTCGGTTCCCATGGGTGGCTGAAGTGCAGGTCCATCTACGCCCCCTCGCTCCGCGTAACGGCTTGGTCGAACCACATGAGGAGTTTGGGGTCTTCCTGTAGCACCGCCTCTGGGATCTTATGCGCTACCCCAATGATCGTAGCATAGTCCCGCTGCTGCCAGGCCCGCTTGAAGCCGGCACGTACCGCCTCCAGCCGGAATACCTTCAGCTTCCGCTGGCTCGCTGTTCGGTACTCCTCGAACTCCTTCAACAGGGCCCGCTCCCGCAGTCGCTCCAGATCCCCCGCCTTGTTCGGGTCCGGCACGTACCAGCGATCCTTCGCCTTGGCTTGCAGTGACGGATCGTCCTTCGCCAGCTTCCGCAGCTCCCTGAAGTTCGTAGACAGGTAGCTGTGGATCTGGCTGGGTACCTCGCCCGTGCCGTCATATCGCAGGAAGTTCTGCTCCAGCAGCTCGGATAGTTCCAGAGGCGTCTCATGCTTCTGCCAGCCCCCGATTTCCCGCATGAACTGGGGATGCAGCTCCTGGAAGGTCTGGGGCTTGGTCTGAGACTGCTGGCGCAGCCACTGGATGGCGCTGGACTCGTCGGTGACGATGAGCTGGAGCTGAAGCAACTCCTTCACCGTCATACGTTTGCGGTCATACTCGGCCGCCTGTTCCGGTAGGAAGTACATCCCGCCCCGTTCCGGGAATCGCTGTCCCAGCCCGGCGTAGAACTCCGCTGCCGACAGGGGGACGGTCACTCCACGCTGTACGTGAAATGCCACCATCCGGTCGAAGAGGAGGTGACTCTGTCGCTCGGCGATGGCCTCTGCGCGTCCTGCCTTCTCAACGAAGACTGGGAGTTGTCTGAGGTGAGTGCGGACGAAATCCCAGGCCCCGTCCTCGGTCCCTGCTTGCAGCCGGAAGCGCTGTTCCAGACCACCGTTTGGCTTGTAGGCTGAAATGACGAGATCCTTGTTGACTGCCTTTGGGTTAAGCTGCTTCTTGGTCAACATACCTTTGTCCAGGACACGTACGTCCGCAATCACGAAACCAGCCAAGCCTATTGCCTCCTGAATCGCGGTCCACACGCTGTTCCTGGAGTTGTGAAACTCGACGGTCATCCATCGCCCGGGCTTCAATATGCGATAGACCTCTCGCAAACACTCAGTCATCAACCGAGTGTAGGAGGAAAGGCCCTTGCCCCATTTGCCACTGACAACCGCGTCCTGATATACCGGCGTGAAGACGCGCAACCACGCTTCCCAAAGGAAGTTCAACTCGGCATATGGCAGGTTGTCTCCGAAAGGCGGGTCAAGGAACAGATAGTCCACCGAGTCTGCTGGCATCGCCGTCCACGACAGTGACTGGGTCGTAACTGCCACTGGCGCAGAAGCTCTAGGAACGGCCCTCTGGAACCGCCGGATCTTGCCGCCCAGTAGGTACCGTGGACTGGGTTCACTCACAGTTGACGGTATGTAAAGGGTGCCGCTAAGGGTCTGGTTGACCTGAGAATAGCCCGCCTTTCGAAACCGATTTCTCTTCGTAAAGCTGACCAGTATGCTCTGTAGCAGGAACCGCCAGAGCCGCTGGGCTTCCGCGTTCGGCAACTGCGCGCTCATTTTCGAAAGAAGCGCGGCTGTGGCAAGCTGGCGCGGGAGACAGAAATCATGCACCCGCGAAATCCCCTCGTGGTAGCCACGATAAAGGTCTCCCCACTCTTGACCCTCGGGAGAGAACATCACCAAGTCAGTGGGATAAACCAGGCCAGCAAGCAGATCATCGACGCGCTTGAGTGTCTCCAAGTCAGCTTCGTCTGGCTCCTTCTGCTTCGTTTGACTGTCGGCACGGTAGTCGATGAGCACCGGCCTAAGAACCTGGCGCTTGCGCGTTGTCCTTAGTGCTGGGTCGAAGAAAGAGGTCGCATTGCGTACCAGATCACGCTTAGAGACCTCGGCATTACAGTTCGGGCACTTGGTCGTCGCGGCGATTGCTCCTGACTCCACGTCGTGAGCAAGGCGCCAGAACTCGATCTCGCTAGAGCAATCCGGACACGTGAAGATTTCGGACCAGACCGTGAAGTTGACCGGACAGAGCTGACTGGTGTCCGGATCGACCGTCGCGTACATCCAGCCGTATTCAGCCTCGAACTGTTTGAGCATCTGCTCAGCTAGTCTCGCGAACCCTCTTGGGCTGTTCGTTAGGTTGTAGCCCGCAGCGATGAGTGTCGCGGCCGGTGAAAGATCGTTCAATACCGCTACCCTAGGGCCACTCGCACCTTCAACGTGCCCTTCAGCATCTTGAACAACCTCCAGCTTGACGGCGGGCAATCCTAGTCCAGTAATCGCGCGGCGGTCGCCACACAGTTGCGCGGCCACGCCCGTCATGCCACTACCGCAGAAGCCATCGAAGACAATGTCACCTGGCTCGGTGTAGTGCAGGATGTACCGCATGATCGCCTTGTGAGGCACCTTGGTGTGGTAGGAGTGGGCGTTATAGATGGGATCGTTCTTTCCCTCGCTCACATCTGCTGCGAAGGGTTCCCTTTTGTATTCATCATTATCCGGCTCGNNTGTAGATAGGATCGTTCTTGCCCTCGCTCACATCCGTCGCGAACGGCTCCCGGTGGTAGTCGTCCGTCTCCGGATCATACGGCTTCCCGTAGTGGCGGATGAAGTCCCCTAGCCACGGGTTCGGGCAGGCTGTATAGTAAGGCGGATCGGAGAGGTAGAGAATGTCCTCATCCTCTCCAATGGGGAACCCTTCGATCTTGCGGAACTCTGGGTCCTTGAGCTTCTCGCGCAGTTTCTCGAGGAAATACTCTCGGCGCGCCTCATCGCTCTCGAAGGTCATGCCCAGGCACTCGACCGAGCCGCCCGTCTGCTCTGCCTCCTGCTCCTCCATCTCCTGTTCCAGCGACTTGTCCACGAGCTGTCGCTGCCCTGATGGCTCGATGAAGAGCTTCTTGGACTGCCTGGTCTTGCGTCTACGCTTGGGCACCCTCGCTCATCCCCTACTCGAGTATGATCCGTACTTTGCCCATCTCCTTGCCCTTCACTAGCTCGGACAAGTACTCTTCAAACCGCCGCTTCGCCTCATCGACGGTGCACGGCAAACCGCCTGAGAGAAACGCAGCGCGAAGGTCGTCAAGCTTCAGCACCACCTTCTGCAACCCTGACAGGGCTTCTCTAGCGGCGGTCACGAACGCCTGTGTGAGCGGATCGGGGAACTCGCGGGTCGTCAGGAACTCGTCGATCAACTTCTTCTGAGGCGTCCTAAGTAGCGAAAGCCTCTCCTGGACTGTCAGATCGCTCAGGTTCTGGAGAAGCGTCTCCCGCCATTCCCATAGCATCCGGTCGAGTTCCTCATCAAGTGATGTCAGCACGGCCGACGCAGTGGCCTCAACCGATTCGGCCGAAGGGCGGAAGCCACACTCCGGGCATACAGGCGCTGAATCAACCGTCGAGGAGGTGAGAGCGAAGCAGCTCTTGAGACCGGCCAGCCGATTCTGGAAGGAAGCGAGTTGCTGCACGTCCATCAGGTCTATGGTCGAAAGAGCGCGTAGGTCCTCGAACCGCTGATCCTTCATGAGCTCGATCTTGCTCTTGTCATCGTTGACTCCGAGTCTAGCTTGCTGGTGCAGCCCCAGATACGCGGTTGCGTAGTCTTCTTTCAGATTCGAGAGCTTGGGGGCAATCTGCTGGCGAAATCCCGACGCAGTGCGCGCCTTTGGGTCCATCACCCGAGCGAGCACTTCGGTCCGCTCCTTCTTCACGCGCTTCACCCAGAGATGGTCCGGTGGCAGAACCGCCTCTGCAGTCGCCAGGTAGTTCGCTTGCGGGTGAAGTTCTGCGACCAACTTGTCAAGCGACTCTATGTCATCGAGGGCGGCGAGGTTCCCCTGCTGCGCCTTCACCTCCTTCGCGCTGTAACGGAAGTTCTTGAGTTTGCCAGGGGTGTTGTATGCGTGGAGGGACTCGAGGAACTCCTTGGCGGTGTTGAGCTGGCCGCTGCGCTGCTCCTGCTCTTGTTGGCTGAGTAACATCTGCCCCCATAATGGGATGCCCTGTTGACAAACCTGCTGGGCCTCGACGAGCCGCTTCACTCGGTCCAGTATGCTACGGTGCAGTTGCTGCACAGGCGCATCGTCATTCTGGGTGACCTGCACCGCCAGGCCTGGCGCCAGTCCGAGCAACTCGAACAGGGCCCTCAGTGCTGGCAGATTCCACTCCTTCGGGCGTTCCAGGTGTTTGAACAGAACAAGGTCCGAGATTGGCATCGCAGCCATATCGGCCAAGGAACTGGCGTCAAGCTTCCTACTTCCAGCAACTGCCAAGGTCACATCGCCGCTGTGCACAAGAGCAGCGAGGACGACGACGATCCACTCGGGCTCGAGCCGGAATTTCCTGTCATACTCGACGCCCTGCACATCCTCGATGATCTCGGCCCGGTTGAGCACCTGGCCCTGCCCTTTCTTCACGAGCAGCTCAAGGATGTGGCTCGCATACTTCGATCCTCCCGGGCGAACCTGTGCGCCGTCCAACAGCTCGAGCGCGTCCAGAACCGCCGTTGCCTGTTTCGTGGGAGAGCCGTTGGCGATTCCACGCAATGCGTCCTGAGCGGCCTGCTCGCGGTTGCTGGAGGTGATCAGCACATCGAAGGCAGGGTAGCCGGGGCTTAAGTCTTGGAAATGGGGCGCGAGGCAGACCGACCCCACTGCGTTGACAACATCGCGGATACTGGCCGCGGCGCCACCGGTTCCGGTGAGCTTCCCCTTGACCCATTCTGAAAGGGGTCTGGACTTGCCCTGATAGGTTACCTCATAGGCCGTCATCATGTGCTTCCGCAGCCAGTCG
>JABAOC010025437.1_pt1 | contig 10948 bp, 6 predicted proteins | sample 7062161 | NCBI WGS metagenome assembly JABAOC01 (sample SAMN14538625, study PRJNA623070) | marine sediment metagenome | biome: marine biome [ENVO:00000428]; feature: marine pelagic biome [ENVO:01000023]; material: deep marine sediment [ENVO:00002113] | place: India: Gulf of Khambhat ...
GGCGCCAGTTCCCTTCTCTCGCGCCCGCCCTGCCTGCCAGGCGGCGATAAGGCTCAAACTACCCACCAGGGCGAAGGGGGCGAAGTTATCGGTGTGACTCCAAAAGGGCAGGTAAAAACCGCTGAAGAGCGTCAGCAACCCGGCCAGCCAGCCGTGACGGCGCTGACCGGTGGTTTGAACGGCCACCCAATAGCTTACCAGCGGCAGCAGCGCGGATACGATGGCAAAAGGCGCCTGCGCCGCCCGGTACGACTGCCCGAGGACGGTCAACCCCACCCAGGCCAACACGGTCGGCAGCGGCATCCAATACAGGTGACTGGGATGGGGCAGGCCGGAAGGGTCATCCAGATAGTTCCATATGAAAGGCTCGACGAAACCGCGGCCTTGTGTCAAGTTTAGCGCGATGTCGTAACTGTAGGCGGCATCCATGTAGCCAGGCTGCTGGATAGGGAGTATGACCAACACACGTACAGCCAGCGACAGACAGAATAACACCAAAAGATCTTGTCGCCTGGGGGAGCTCATTTCCCTTCACACCCTGATACCAGTTTCTCTCGGTTCACTTCGAACACTCGTATATCTGTCGGCGGATCGGCGTACACTTCTTCAAAAGCGCCGGGACACGCCACTATCATCGGCTCGATAAAGTCCCAACTCAGATCAGCTTCTACCATAACCCCCCCGTACGGGATATGCACCACATAGTCTACACCATCCCGCACCAAACCATCCGTGGTTAGATCTCGAGTCGTATATCGGCCAGTGTAAAGATACAGTCGATCGTCGTTCAGGCTTGCCAACACCTGATCAGGCTCCACATTGGACTTAACCCAGGTAAAAAGATCATACAGACCCTGCCAACGTCTTTGGTCGGCAGGTCTCATTTCAGAGAAAGGATCAAAATGGCGATAATAGGCAAAGCGAGCCTGATAGAAACCATTTACCATAAGCCATACCACGATAAGACCGACAATAACCGCTCGCCCGAGTGAGACTGTGGCTGGCCACCGCTCGCCTATCGCCCGAGCGAGCGTCCGCCCCTCAAACCAAAGATAGTAGAACAGAAACGGAATGAGGGGAATCGATAGACGCAGCGGTTCCCAAGGCCATAACAGACAAATGCCAAGGTAACAAAGCACATAAAAATCAAGCAAGCGTCGTTGGAAAAACAGATGGGTGATGAACCCAGCCACAATCAGGGTGCCGAGAATTATGTCCACTCCGGGCAGAGGAGTACCAACCTGGATCTCCGCCGCTAAGTTGACGTGAGCCAAAGGAACCTGAGAAGGGAAGATGACTCCAGGCAGACCTGCCAAAATGTAAGCCCTTATATTCTGAAGCACGCGGATTAGCAATTCAATGATCGTTATATTCCTCTGGCTATTTACCTCGACCTGGAGAGCCAATAACTGATCCAGGTAGGTGCTTTGCCTGACTTCAAGCCACATGGTACGCAAAAGCCAGGGGAGAACCCCGACGGCAAAAGCCGCCCCAAAGCGCCAGGCTTTTCTATATTCTCTCTTAAACACAAAATAGAGCACGCCTGCACCACCTAAAGCAATGCCCACAGTGCGTATGTAGAAAGCAAAAACTGAACTCAACACGGCCGGCAGCCAACTTCTCCAATCGTCGTCTGCGCTTCGTCCATATCTCTCCAGAGCGATCAGGGAGAGAATCGAAAAGGCAGTGAACATAGCCTCCGAAAAAGCCATAGTCGCAAACGCAAAAAACTGTGGTGTGAAGGCAGTAAGGGCGACCACGACAATAGCTTCCCACCTGGAGAGGTAGCCATACCTGGTAAAGAATACATAACCTAGACTGATAACTAATAACCCACCTACTACTGAGACCAACTTGAATCCCATCACATTTTGAGGAAACTCAGGACGCACCAACCACACCGGTGTTAGAAGTAAAGGGTAACCGATGGGAAACTTGACCTCTGACTGACAGATCGGAATAGACGGCCTGCAGAAGCCCTTACCCGCGGCAATAGCCTGTGACAGAGCAACATAACGTGTATCGTCGTAACCGTCTCCGATCAATGGGGTCAGAGACACGATCCACAGGATGGCAGCCACGGCCATAAGGAGTACAAGCAGCCATTTCAATTTCAATCCACCTCGCATCATCGGCCCTCTAAGTCGTAAAGATTAAGACTTAATCTCCAGTACAATTGTATAATCGGATGAATATACCACTCACGTCTTCTCCTTCTGTTAGTTCGCAGCGATCATCGAACCACCTTACTTGATCCAACTGGTACTCTGTACTGTGATCAAGCATCACCACCAGCCATAGGCGGCGCTGCCCGTCGATAATCTCACGGGAGACTATCCTCCCACCAAACGCTTCATACGCACTGGCCGGTAGATGGGGATCAGGGTCTCCCCAAAGCAAATAGTGTTCAGATGGCGGCTCGTAGAATAGGAACGGCAAGAACGAGCCGACACTGGTATGCAGCACCATATCCTCCGGCCTGAAAGACGCAGCGACTTGCTGGGCGGCCTCGCGCAGCGGTGGTTTGCGGGTGGTTGGGTCAAAGTAATAACGATAGAGCGAGATGACAACCACTATCGCCAAAACGAGCGATAAATAAGGTATCGGCGAGTGCCAGCGACTGGTACGGACTCGATCCGCCAAAAGCAAGACCAGAAATGGGGTGCAACTGATCAGCGTCCGTTCCAAGAAAATGGGCTTGAATTGTGAAATGATCAGCACAATGACGATAGGCAAGAACGCGCCCAAAACCAGCAACAATCGATGTGAAAGATAGGAGTCACGTCCTCTCATTCGGAGCTGTTCATATAAGCCAACGACCAAGATGGCCAATAAGATGAAAAGACCGATAGGATTCAGCCAAATCGGCACGGTATAGCTTACCACGAAGAAATAGAGGGTCGTGAAAAACGCCAGTGGATGGGGACGGCCCAACCAGTACGATGGTGCCAGGACAGTCGCGAATTTTTGGAGGACTATCACCGCCTGCGTCAGGAATACCGGTATCAGCAGTCCACCGGTTATGATCATGGACAACCATAGATGGCGATACTTCCGCCAGTTCAGGATTAGATAAAGGTAATAAACCAATATCACAAACGCGAAGAAATAATGCGTGTAAACCCCAAACACCAGACACAGCCAGTAAGCCGCCCAGACCAGCGGGCGCCCTCCTTCAATAGCCTGAAGGAAGAGCCATAAGCTGAGGATTGTGAGCAGGGTCAGTAGGGTATACATGCGTGCTTCTTGCGCAAAATAGATGTGAAAGGGGAACACGGCAAAAAAAAGAGCAGCCCATAGCCCGGTCGGGTGATCAAAGAGCTTTCGTCCAGTCACGTAAATGAGAGGTATGGTCAGCACCCCCGCCCACAGTGAGATCATGCGTGTCGTAAAGTCGTTAATACCAATTACCCTGATCCAAACCCGCAACAGCAAATAGTAAAGCGGTGGATGAATATCGCCACCTTGATTGGTCAAAAGTTGCCCAAGACTCAGCCGGTCAGCACTAGCCAGGCTGAACGCTTCATCGTACCACAGACTTTGCGCGCCCAGGTGAAAAAAACGCAGCGCCGTGCCTAACAGAATGATGAGTAACAGCGGCCACATACCGGCAAGTATACTAGCATTAGGCCCAATACTCTTCAAATAACGCCGGAGTCGAATCTTTAGGGGGGTGTTTTCTGGGTGAAGCCTCAACTCCAGCACCCTAATTTGAACGGTCTTGGGGTTAGGGTGTACCTGTGTGAAGAGTCTCATCGGTCTGCCTCCTGTGAAGGGGAAGCGGTCGGTGACGGGCCAGACTGATACTTGTATACTTCTAGATCATTAAACGAGGTGACAGAGACCAGAGTATAGTATTGTTCCAGCCAGGCCCGCTGGGGATGATCAGGATAACCGGCCGCGCGATACTCGTCGATAGCCCGACGAAAGACGACAAACCAAACCCGCTCGTGTCCCAGCGTGGCCGTCGCGATGTCAGAGGTAGCGAATAGTCCCAACGCCTGCTGGGTGGGATAGGCCAGTGTGTCAGACGGGCTCCCCGGCTCATCGGCAATGAATTCCTGAGTCAACGGGCGGTCGTAATAGTGCGTTGGAAAGAAGGTAAGCTTGTTGCTGTGGACGATGACGTCGGCCGGCTGGTAGTGGGCACGCAGAAAAGCGGCGACCTCGTCAAACGGCGGACGGGGAAACTCCGCGTACCTATAATGATTCACCAGCGAGGCAGCGATGATCAAGCCCGACGGCAGCAGCAATCCCCATTTCACCGGTTTGGGCACGGGGCCAGCAATCAGCACAGCGGCGACGAGTACATAATACATCAGCGCCGAGGGTAAGAGCGCCCGCACTATGTAGACAGGCTGGATCTGAGAGGCGAGGAAGGTGAGCAAGATGGGGAGGACAGTGAGGAACAGGAGCAGGGAGTAGGGTGTAAGGTGTAGGGAGTATGAAGGATCGGGCAGTTGCCCGGCCCGGGAAGCCTGTCGTTGGCGGATGAGTTCAAAGACGATGATGGCAATTATCAACAGGCTGAAAAAGAGGGCTGGGTACAGCAGCCAAATAGGAAGAGATTGATTATCGTAGGCAAAATGGAAGATCAAGATAGTCTGGATCAATTTGACCAGGCCCGGCTGCTCCACCCAATACGCCTGTTGGATTTTGCCGAACTGGCTGGGCACCACGGCCAGCCAGGGAGCAAACAGGCCAATTATGAGCAGATGCGACAGCAAGAGCGGGCGGAAGTTGTGCCAACGGACGCCCCCGGGTCGGAACCAGGCCCACAGAACCCACAGGTCCAATCCCGCCAGGAACATGACGCCCAGGTTATGTGCGTACAGGGTCAAGGCCCCAAACACGGCAAAGGCCACCCAGTTCCCCCAACCCCCATCGGTCCAGGCCCGGACAAAAAAATACGTCATAGTCATGGCCGCGAAACCGAGCAAGGCGTACATACGCGCCTCTTGCGAATAATAGACGTGGAAAGGGGCGACGGCTACAATAACTGCCGAGGCAAGCCCGACGCGCCGGTCAAAGAGACGCCGGCCCAAAAGATAAGCCATAACCACGGTGGCAGTGCCCAACAACACCGGGAGGGCACGCACGGCAACCGGCGACTGACCGAAGGTACGCATCCAGGCGTGCAGCATGGAATAAAAGAAAAGCGGATGCACGTCGGCGGCCGCGCCTTCGACTAGGGTTATGGTACCGTGAAGCATTGTCGCGAAAGGCTTCTCGGCATACAGCACGGCAAAAGCCTCGTCGTACCACACAGTCCGCCCACCCAAGTTGATCAACCGCAAAGCCAAGCTGAGTACGACGATGGCTAACAGCGGCCACGGATCGGATACAAGCCGGGCGGGTGCAGATTTCAAACCTGTCTCTAAATCACCAGATGGGAAGTGGGCCACGCATGCTACTCCAAAGTGACCTTGTATATGCTTACATCGTTACGGCTGAAAACGGGGGTCAGATAATCCTTTTGGTCTGGGTCAAGATTACCCATACTCCGTTCACGGGGGCCATAAAATACGTAGGCAATATCGTATCGACGCAACAAATCCTGGCGCTCACCGTCGTCGGCTGTGCCATAGAAACGGGCAGCCTCCGCTTTCTTGTTTTCCAAGTCAAGGGTCTCGGCCCAATGTCCTATAAAAACCCTGTGACCAATGCTGGCCGGAATGAAGCCACCGATTTGGTACGAAGCCATCACGATATCGTTGTGCGTACTATTGGACCCGAGCCAGTCCACGGCAGCAATTTCGGCGGCGCTGTGGACCATATCGGGCTGTCCAGCGGCCGCCGCTATGGCGGCGCTGGTGATCAAAAACAGCATTGAGGGCAGAGTTAAGCCCACCAACAGATTACGAAACAGCAGCTCGAGGCGTTGTAAAGGATAGCCACGTGCCGACAGAGCCGTCGCCAGCCTTGAGCGCCTGAGGACAGGCAGGACATAGTGCGTCAACCCCACGGTTGCCAGGATGCAGAGTGGCACGTGGACCCCTTCGATCATTCGGCGCTGCAAGTTGAAAACAATAGGCATATAGAGCAATGGCATGATCAGCAATGGCCACAAAGCTAGCAACGGCCAACGCTTCTCGCGCCGCAGCGCCCACCAGCCTCCAGGAATCGCCAAGACCAGCACCACCCCGTACCCGAGCACATAGTGCCATGGCGGCGGACTGAAAGTGGAGCTCTGTGTCTGCCAGGCAGCCAAGATCGGGTTTTGCGCGATTACGAGGTACTGGTAGAAGATGACGGGCAACGGCGCTAACACCAGGAGCGCCAGGCCAGGCAATGGCGAGAGCCAAAACCGCCGCCTTCTGAAGGTGATTAAGAGCCAATATCCGGCCAGCACCACATCTACCACCAGCAAGGTATAAGGGTGAATGAGGCTGATAATGACTGCGCTAACCGTTGCCCCTGCGATGGCCTCCCATCGCCCCGTCTCAAAGTAGTATAACGCCAGAACAAAGGCAACCAGCATCAGCGCCAAGGCCAGACTGGTGTGGGGAAAGACCATCACGATAAAGAAGCTATACATCTCAATGAACCAAAAGTCAACCGGCGTGATATCACCGGTGATAAAAGAGCCGCTCAACAGAAGAGCCAGCCAACCCAACCCCGACGAGAAGCAAACCAGCACGAAAGCCAATCGCCGCCTGGGCACCTCAAGTAAGAAGAACGCGATGAACGCATAAGCCGTCAGCAAATAAACAAAACCAAAAATTAACCGCGCCCCATGATAAGTGACAACCAGGTGAAGGCCAAACAGTCGTGCCAGATGTCCCAATACAATATAGAAACTGTTGATATGCGCACCATCGTGAGGTTCGGGTGTGAAAAGAATGTGATACCGCCACTCCCCCCGGTAGCCCTGTTGCATCTTGGCCAAGTGGCTATGCGCATCATCAACGTCAATGACAAAGCCTTCGAAAATCCGGTCGGGAGTAGAGGTCAGCCAACCAGCCAGATAAGGCACCCCGGTGATGAATAATACCACGAGTGTCAGCAACACCGCGAAGACCCACTCCCTACGAGAGATACTCACACCAATCACTCCTCACACGGTATCAGATCTCTCTCGGGCCAGCGGAGGACTGATGTATCAGCGGAGGGCTGAAGTATAACAACGCCAGCGCCAGTCCAACCGGCAGGATAGGACTGATGAGCCGGTGTTGCCACACCATATGCTGTGGGCTGTTGGTGGGGGGGAGCAGGGTTACATCAATCAGCCAAAGCCCAACTAGTAGCCCGATTTCTACAGCGGCGATAACCCCAGTTCTTGACACACGCGTAAAGACGAAAAAGAGAGGTAGCAACAACACCAATTGGTTAGCCTGACTGGTGCGCGGGGCGATCAAGGCGCTGACTACGACGATCATGGCTAGCGCCCAATCGAAAGCAGCACCCTGGCGGTCCGACGCGCGCCACCAGGAGTACACGGTCCAGACCAGTAACAGCACGGCAACCAAGCCTGACAGCCAAGTTGAACCGGTCAGCAGGACCAGCGGCGGCTCCCATGCAGTGTAGCCAGAGTAGCGACTGACCGCCGCCAGCCACTCCAACGGCCAGTTCGGCAGCCATGGGAGGGGCAGTATAATCAATGCGCCCAAGGCTACAGAGAAGGTGCTAATCACTCGCCATCGGCGTTGATAGATCGCCCAGATCAGCATCGTTGGCACGATCAAAAAGGTTACTTGAGGTTTGATCGTTGCCAGGGCCAGGCAGATGCCTGCTAACCGCCAGCGCCCGGTCCGCAGCCCATACCACGCCAGGGCAACGAAGGTCGCGACTACAATGGAAACCTGCCCCAAGATCACAGCCCACACGTTGGGATACAGGCCAAGCGTGAAGAAGGCTGTGAGTGCCAGTAGCCAGGTGGGCGGACGCCAGCCGACGGCCCACGGTGCGACGATGAAAAAGGTCAAGAGGCTTGCCCCAAGCAGACAGAACCATAGGGCATAGGCCACCGGCAATGGCAAGAGGGCCAACGGGCCAATGAGACCCATCATGTGCAGCGGGTAAGCAAAGGCGAGCTGATCCTCATCTGGATGGGCCGGTCGGCCGTACCGCTGCATTTGGATGGCGAGAGTCACCTCATCACCATAAGGATTGACCCCATCCCGAAGCATAGCACGCAGTCCCAGCCAAGGCGTGTGAAAATCCCATACAGAAATCTGGACGCGGGAGGTGAACGATGAATACACAGCCCAGGCACTGAGCGCGAAGAGAACCAATACTAGTACAGCCACCAGTGCGCGCTGCGGAACAGAGAGAGACGTTGGAGTCGATGCGTGGTTCATCTGACTAACTCGTAAAGCACATAGGACTCATTCCATCTTCGGACAGGCGAAAGATATCGTGTCTGCAAATCTCTCATAATGGCCTGATCAGAAGGCGTGACCGGGTCAAAACCAGCTTCAATAATCGCCTCCATCCCCTGCCGGTAAAGCAGCACGTGAGTTACGCCCGCCTCATCCCATGCCCGGGCGATAGCCTCGGCATCGGGATAGAGGTAGGTCAGATGCAAAAAACGGTCAAGCAGGGCATCGGGCCGGCAGTCAATCTGGCAAGCATAACTACGGGGCTCCCACAGAAAAACGACCTGGGACTCGGGAGACAACTCGTTGACTGCTGTCATCACGACCTGGTATACACCCAGGCGGCGAGTCAGGTAGTCATCACGCGATTCTAGACCTAATACGACAGGTATAGGGTTGATCTGCAAGAATGTGATCAGGGTCGAGAAGAGCAGCAGCGCGAGCGTCAGGCTCACAACTGCCCGTGCCAGCCAATCTAGCGCGAGTTGCGGACGACGCAGAATTGTCATCCGATCCAGAGCGACGGCTCCCAGAACGGCCACTACGCCAAAGATGGGCAGCAGCAGTCGCGTCTGTACCAGCAGTGCCGAGCGGGCCAACCCGACCAGCCACAAGGCATAGTTCACGCCAAAGAAAAGTAGCATGTGCCCGGCGATTGCTTGTTCCTCGCGCTTGAGGCCACGCCAGACGACAGCCAACAACGGGGTGAGAGCCAGCAACAGGGGGCCAATAGTGGCATCATAAGGATCTCCACCCTCGGTGCCCAAGACGGTCGCCTCCAGAAGTGCAATTAACAAGCGCCACGGGGCAGTAGTCGCCAGGCCGGTGCCGGGTCGGTCGTACCACCAGGCGCGCCAGGTATCCCAATACACGCCGGGGAAGAAGAAGGGATAGGTTGGATTGCCGGTGGTCAACCAGTTCTCCAGGAGCCAGGGCAAGGCAACAATCACAGTAATCGCCGCCAATTGGGCGATTCGCCTGACAGCAACCCAAAATCCATCGTGACGCGATGTCCAAAGCAAGCTCAGCCCCAAGGCCACTGGTACTACTATGGCCGTATACTTGACCCCAGCGCTGAACCCACAGAAGACACCCATCAACAGCAGCCACCTTGAACTACTCGCCACTTCCCCGTGTGCACGCAACTGGCGCCAGCGGGCGAAGATGTAAAAGGCGGCTGTCGTGTAAAAGAGAAGAGTGACATCCACATAGGCCCAGCTCATCAGCAAGAGAAGACTGGGGACTGAAAGAAGTAACGCGGCTGCGGGCCAGGCAACCGCCTGGCCGAAGGCACGTCGTGCCAGCGCTGCAGTGATGATCAAGCCCAGCAGTCCATAGCCAAAGTGCAGCAGCGACGCTACCCCATCCCCCACCAACAGCATACCCAAGGTGAAACCCATCTCACCGAGCTGAGGAAAACCCAGATAAGGTAGATCAATGAGGTGACTCACGCGCCCAGCTTCTATGAAGAGACGCGGGCCGGTCAGGTGATAAACCAGTGCATCCCAGCCGGTGGCCGGGGCCAACGCTACCAGGAAGATCAGCGCCAAACTGACTGAGACGTATACCGCCAGCCAACGCTGAAAGCCGCCCGTGGGCCAGGGCAGTGGTGCCGGGTTGTGTACCCACCCTCGCAGATCAGCCAGAGAGACACGCAACTCACGTCGCAGCAGCACGGCCAGCCCCAGAACCAAACCCCAGGCAACGGCTGGCCGCAGCAGGCCGACCAGTCCCAACCCCAAGGTCAGCAACGACAATAATCCCAGCCCTAACCCGGCCGCCAAGGTCAGACGTACAGCCGGTGCCTCATCGGCTAACAGGCCGCGGGTTACCCACCGCCCTAACGCTGCGCCCAACCAAATCATCCCAAGCCAGATGACTATGCTCAACAACGATCGTCCCAATCCGGCGACGATGTACGCATTGAAAGGTTTATGCGCCCAAAAATAAGCCGCTATCACCACGAATAGCCACGAGACGACAACGGCAACCGTCACTGCCCAACGCAGGGTGAGAGCGGAGCCACGTTGTCCTGTTGCAGATTCATCGAGAGATGACATATCCATTTTGCTATTCACAAATCTCCACAAAACAGTGTACTTTTCAATGCGTTACTGTCATTGTACCATAGGCGCTACATTATGACGAGAGGCTCAAGGTACTAGCTGGTATCGTGCTTGCCCCCTTGCTTGGCCCGAAGTATAATCGCCCTATGTCTACTCCTTCGCGCCGACCGCGCCTATCAGTAAACCTCTCCTGGCACCTGCTACTGGTGATGGGTGCTTTTATCGTGGCAGCAGGCTTGAGGCTGCTCATTATGCCGACGATGCGTATGCCGTTCGAGTCAGACGAAGCCATCCTGCTGCTGATGGCACGCCACATTCTCGAAGGCGAGCGGCCACTTTTTTTCTACGGAGAAGCCTACGGCGGCAGCACCGATTCGTATCTAATTGCCCTCTTCTTTCGCCTGTTCGGGGACACCGTCGGCGTGGGACGGATGGTGCAAAGCCTGGAATACCTGGTGGGTATGGCCTTCACCTATTTGCTCGCCCGACGGCTGATGCCCGACGCTCGCCTGGGGCCGCTGGCCGCGCTATGGCTGATGGCCATTCCCCCGCTGCTGATGAGCA
>JABAOC010064876.1_pt1 | contig 10940 bp, 9 predicted proteins | sample 7062161 | NCBI WGS metagenome assembly JABAOC01 (sample SAMN14538625, study PRJNA623070) | marine sediment metagenome | biome: marine biome [ENVO:00000428]; feature: marine pelagic biome [ENVO:01000023]; material: deep marine sediment [ENVO:00002113] | place: India: Gulf of Khambhat ...
GTGCGGCGCCATTCAGTTTGGCACGATGGTGGAAGACCTTCTGCGCCGCAGCAACGTTGGCAGCCTTCCCGTGCCAGGTTTCCAGCGCCGGCCCCTGAAGGGCCCGGCCGTATGAGAAGCTGAGTTCCCAGGGGTGATCCCCCATCGCGTTCATGGCGTTGAGGTGGGCGGTGGCGATCTCCGCGCTCTGACCACCGGAGAGGAACACGATACCGGGCACGGCTCCGGGCACGCTCCGCATGAGACACCGAACCGTCGCTTCCGCGACCTGCTCGATGCCTGCCTGTGTGGGGCACTCCTTGCCGGACAACACCATGTTCGGCTTGAGCAGTGATCCCTCTAGGGCGACGCGATGGGCGTGCAGGTGAAAGAAGACGCTCTTGAGCGTCGTCTCGGTGACTTCCTCACATTGCTCTATTGTGTGTCCCCCGTCCATGAGCACCTCGGGCTCGACGATCGGCACGAGCCCCGCCTCCTGCGACAGAGCGGCATATCGCGCCAGGCCGTGCGCGTTGGCGTCGATGCAGAACCGCGTGGGGATCCCTTCGCCGANNCGCCGATGGCGATCACGGCCCGCCACTTCGTGAACCGCGCGCCGAGCTCGCGATACTCGGCGAGGCGATCCCTCAGGCCGTCGAGACCTTCGGTGACCTTCTCACCGGGGTATCCGGCCAGCGCCTTGGCACCCTTGTCTACCTTGATGCCCGGAATGATGCCTTCCCGCTCGAGGACGGTGGTGAAGGGCGTGCGGCCGCTGGTGCCCTGCCGGATGGTCTCGTCGAACAGGATCACACCGCTCACGAAATCGCCGAGGCCCTTCGTGGTGAATAACATCTCGCGGTAGGATTGGCGCGTCTCCTCCGTGGATGGCAGGTTGATCTTCTTGAATCGTTTCTCAATGGTGGGAAAGCTCTCGTCTGCAGCGAGAATACCCTTCCCTTTGGCGACCAGTGCCCTGGCCGTGGCTTCGAGATTCTTGGTCCTCATGAGTCGTACCTTTCGCCTGACTCGCTAGCTGGAAGGATTGACCAGTCGAGCTTTCGCACAGCGGTGTAACACGCTCTGCCAGAACGACATAGGGTCATCTGGCGGGGTAGAAGTTATGTGTCGGCAGTGGCTGGCGCCAGGGCGCAGTCTGCCGTCCGGAACTAGCTACTCGTGTGGTGATTACAGATTGCCAGCTGCTAATTGCTAACCGCTAGTTCAATATCCTACCGACCCTCCCCCCGAGCGGGGATCGGCCACTCCGATCCAACCCTCGCCCGACCGGATAATGCCGGCTACCTCGCCGCTGAATCCACGTCGCTCCACGAGGGTGTGGCCCATTGCCTCGAGGCGCGCCACTACCTCAGGCAGTAACGCTCCTCGTTCGTAGAAGATCCGATCCGGCAGCGCTTGATGATGAATCCGTGGAGCAGCGATCGCGTCGGCCAGGCTCATGCCGTGGTCGATCACGTTCGAGATGACCTGTGCGACCGTGGTAATGATCGTCGGCCCGCCAGGTGTCCCGACTGCCATCAGCAGCTCGCCCTGCGGGTCGAGCACCAGGGAGGGGGTCATGGACGAGAGCATGCGCTTGCCGGGCTCGATGGCGTTGGCTTCACTTTGGACCAGGCCATACATGTTCGGCTGGCCGGGCGCGCCGGTGAAGTCGTCCATTTCGTTGTTGAGGAGAAACCCAGCACCCTCGACTGTGACGGCGCTGCCATAGCCACCGTTGATCGTCGTCGTCACACTGACGGCGATTCCGTCCAGGTCGACCACGGAGTAGTGTGTGGTATGATCACCCTCGGTGACGCCTGGCCGCAGTTCCGGCGTGGGCGTGGCGTGGTCTGCGTCGATACCGCCTCGGAGCTCCGCCGCATACGGCTTGGAAAGCAGCCGTTGGATGGGCATCTCGACATAGCCGGGGTCGCCGAGATAGTGATTGCGATCGACGAATGCCCGGCGCATGGCTTCGGTGAGGAGATGCACCTGCTCTACGCTGCCGAATGGCGGGAGTGGATCGAACCCCTCCAAGATGTTGAGGATCTCGGCCATCGTCACGCCGCCAGAGCTCACCGGGGGCATTGAGTAGATGGTGTATCCCCGGTACCGAATCACGATTGGCTCTCGCCAAATCGCTCGGTAGCTGGCCAGATCCTCCTTGGCAATCAGACCGCCACCGCGCTCCATCTCGGCGACGATGAGATCAGCGATGTACCCCTCGTAGAACACACGAGGCCCGCTGTCTGCTATCGCCTGCAGGGTGCGAGCGAGGTCCGGCTGCACCCAAAGCGTCCCCAGCGGCGGCGCCTCGCCATTCGGCAGAAGGAACTTGCGGGCCGATGCAGGGAACTGCCTGAGGCGTCGTGCGGCATACCTGAGGCCTCGACTGCGGGACTCGTCCAGGGCAATCCCGTCGCGGGCGATTCGGATGGCAGGTGCCATGACCTGTGCCAGGGTGAGGTCGCCGAAGCGGCGCTGCGCCTCCGCAAGGCCTGCCACGGCACCCGGCACGCCAGCAGCCAGGTGGCCAGTGACGCTCTCGTCCGTAAGCTTGCCGAGGGAGTCGAGGTACATGTCCTTGGTGGCCCGGCTGGGCGCAGTTTCCCGGTAATCCAAGGTGTATACGGATCCGTCGGCGAATCGGATGACCATGAAACCGCCGCCGCCGATGTTGCCAGCCGACGGGTGAACCACTGCCAGGGCGAACCCAACGGCGACGGCAGCGTCTACGGCGTTGCCACCCCTGTTCATGATGATTGCCCCGACCTCGCTGGCGACCGGGTGCACCGACGACACCATCGCGTCCGATGCGTTGACCTCCACGACGTCGTCGAACAGCGGCCAGTCTGCAGGGACGAAAGCCGATGGAAGTGAGGTGGGCGTAGGGGGTGTGGCTGGGGTTGGTGCCCCGGCGCACGCGGCGAGGGCAAATGCTGTGACGGCTCCCCACCGCCTCATCCGCAACCACAGTCTTCGTCGCTGCATGGGTCCCTCGTTGACCGAACTGTCAGCTGAGTGGAAATTGGGTGAAATCTAGCACCTTACCGGCTCAGGGAGATGTCTACTCCAGAATTCGTCGATCCTCGGCTCACCGAGCGCCGCAACCCGCGCACCGTCGGCATCGACGTTGCCTCCTCGCTCGAAATCGTCGACATGATGAACGCTGAAGACCGCCGTGTACCCGAGGCGGTACACCAGGTTCGCGAGGAGACCGCCAAGGTGATTGACTTGGTGGTGGAAGCGTTCCGAGAGGGAGGTCGCCTGATCTATGTGGGAGCGGGCACCAGTGGGCGGCTTGGCGTATTGGATTCGGCCGAGTGTCCTCCCACCTTCGGCACTCCTCCCGAGATGGTGGTTGGAGTGATCGCGGGCGGGCCCGCTGCCCTGGTTCGAAGTCAGGAAGGTGCGGAAGACGATAGGGAAGGCGGGGCGGCTGCAGTGGACGATCTGGGGGTGTCGCGCCGAGATGTGGTTGTGGGCATCGCCGCCAGCGGGACCACACCCTACGTCAGGGTGGCGCTGCGGCGGGCCCAAGAACTCGGCGCCCGCACCGTGCTGCTCACATGCGCCGATCCCCCCGAAGGACTGGTCGAGTCCTGTGACGTGGTGATCGTGGTGCGCGTGGGTCCCGAGGTCCTCACGGGATCCACTCGTCTAAAGGCCGGCACCGCCACGAAGCTCGTGCTCAACACCATCACCACCGGCGCCATGATCCGCCTGGGCAAGGCATTTGGCAACCTGATGGTGGATCTGATGGCGCTGAGCGACAAGCTGCGGGATCGCGGTGAGCGGATCGTGATGGAGGCGTGCGCCGTGGGACGGGAAGAGGCCCGTCGCGCGATCGAGGCAGCCTCGGGCAACGTCAAGCTGGCCATCGTGATGGTGCGAAGGGGTGTGGATGCCGACGAGGCCCGGGCACTCCTCGACTCGGCGGGCGGGCTCGTCCGGCGCGCATCGGGGGATCCACCACCGGTGATCGCGTGAGCGAGCTCGGCCTCGGCCTCATGTCGGGGACGTCCCTCGACGGCGTGGATGCCGCGCTGGCTTCCCACCGAACCGGCGCGGGAGCTCGTTGTCTCCGGTGGTGGGGCGCGCAACCCGGTGCTGATGAACCGACTGAGGGAGGCGCTCGATGGCTGGGTGGTGCGCCTGTTCGACGACGAGTTCTTCAGCGGTGATGCCAAAGAAGCGGCGTCGTTTGCCTACCTGGGGTGGCGGACGCTGCATGGGTTGCCCGGCAATGTGCCCGGCGCCACTGGGGCAGAGGGGGAGCGGGTCCTCGGCAGTGTTACGCCAAGTGCGTAGCCGCTGGCGAGGCGTCCCTGGTGTAGCGGGTCAGAAGTCCGCTTGTGCCGCAGACTGATCGACAAGCGAACGCGGATGTGTCTCGGTGAAACGGTGACCTCGCTCGTCCAGAAACCGATCTGCGTTCAGACGATCATCCGCGGCCGTTGCCCGGCGTCGAGTTCGCCGGGAACGCCATCGCGCGAAGGGACTGCTCGGCGCGTGTGCTATGTTGCGGCGAGCTTGTGGGACGGCACGCCAGCCTACGGCGTCAATTGAGCGACTGTAGCAATCGGATAGCGTAGTTCGCGGGCACTCCGAACACGATCCTTCCGCCGGAGCCCTGCTGCCCGCCGAAAAGAATTGCCACCACCTGCCCAGTGCGGTCGAAGATCGGGCTGCCACTGGCGCCGTGGGTCCCGTAGCCGTCCACCTGAATCAGATCCTGCAGCACCTTGCTTACGGAACCGGCGGAGAAGCTGCTCTTGGCGATTGGCCTGCCGCCGCCCCCGGTGGCCATGGGCAGATCCGGCCCCAGGGGAAACCCGATCACGGCCACCGGATCACCCTGGTGCAGGGTGTCCGGCCGGCCGTTCAGGCCCTGAACGGTTGGCACCCCGCCGTCGAAATCGACTTTGACCGCGGCGAGATCCGCTTCCCGGGAGGTTCCCAGCAAGCGGGCCGGGACGACCTGCCTCGAGTCGGCGAACTGGATCGCGATTTGCCGGGGGCGCCGCGAGCCGTCTTCGCCGGCCACCACGTGGCGATTGGTCAGTAGCGTGCCATCGCTGCGGACGGCGAACGCCGTGCCGGTGGAGACTTCACCCGGGCCGAACTCCACCCAGATGATGGCGGTGGCCCGCTGATTGCTCTCCACAATGCCGCGATAGTCGACCCGTGCGGCAAGTTCCTGGTACCGGAGCGCTTGGGTCGCCGCGGCGAGCTGGTCCTTGAGGACCTCTACGTCTGCCTGGTTCCCCACGGCCTGCGCGGTTGCCAGTTGCTGCCGCAGGCGCCCGACTTGGTCTTGAGACTGGCGTAGGGCGTTGGCGAGCCCCTCCACCTGTCCTTGCAGTACCTGCACCGCCTGGTCCGCCACCCGCAGGAGGCTGTCGGTTCGCGCCTGGATCGTGGCGATCTCGCGCTGCCGCAGCGACTCCTGACGGTGGTTCTGGTAGAAGAACGCCGCGGCAACCGCCAACAGCGTCGCGAACAGAACGACTGTAGTTCTCCGGAGTGTTCGCGTCTCCCGCCTGACCTCGACCCGAATGCGCTCCGTGGTGCTCATCCGCCGTGGTTCTTCGGTCGCCCCCGTGGCTCGCACCGGGCCCTCCGCAGGGGGTGGCTTCTCCGGAGCGGCGGCGCGCGCCACCACACCGTCCGGGGTCCCTTCGGGGACGAGCCGGAACTCCAGGGTCGGACCGTGCTCCCCGAAGCGGATCTGATCGGTGTCGTCCAGCTTGGTGACCCGGGAAATGCGGTGGCCATTCACCAGCGTACCGTTTCGGCTTCCCAGGTCGCGCACCAACCACTCGTCGTTCTCAAGAATGATGGTGGCATGTCGGGCCGAGACGTCGAGGTCCCGCTCTGGGTCAAACTGGAGGTCCGATGCAGGGTGGCGCCCGATACCGATCCGGGCGATCGAGAAGACCTCGGTGTGTCCGGTCCGCGCGCCGCTGAGGATTCTGAGTTGGGCCTTCACGGCTGGACCGCTACAGCCCCATGGCGGCGAAGAACAGCGCTGCTGCCGTGATGCCCGCGGCGAGCACGCCCGCGAGCATCAGGCGTGCCCTGTTCTCCGGTACGGGAGGAGGGCTTCCTTTGTAGACCGGGACCGGCTCGGTGGTGGATTCGGGGTCGAGGAGCGGGTACACCTGGTGCCCCACCTCGTCCTCGCCACCGGGATGGCCCAGCCCATCACCACCGAACTTGGCAATGACGACGGTGATGTTGTCGGGGCCGCCCCGTTCATTTGCCGTGTCGATGAGCTCACTGCAGATCGCCACCAGGTCCTTGTCCAGCTGCGAGACCCTCTCGGTGATCTCCTCCCGTGAGACCTGCCCCGACAGGCCGTCGGAGCACAGCACCAGGGCGTCCCCACGGCGCACCTGCTGGTTTGTGAGGTCGACTCTCACCTTCGCGTCCGGCCCCAAGGCCTGCAAGATGATGTTGCGCCGCTCGCTGCGTTCGGCCTCCTCCTCGGTGATTTCGCCCGCGTCCACCAGCCGCTGCATCAGCGACTGGTCCTTCGTGAGCTGGATCCCTCTGCCGCGGCGCACGAGGTAGGCCCGCGAATCGCCCACCTGCGTGATATAGAGATGGTCCCCGAGCACTCCCACCGCCGTGGTGGTGGTGCCCATGCCCCGCATCTCAGGGTGCTCTTTCGCATAGGCGTGGATGCGGGTGTTCGCTTCCTCCACCGCCTCCTTGAGCCGGTAGGCGAACTGCTGGGGGGTGTTTTCCTCGTCGTTCCCCCATTTGTCTACCATATGCTCGTAGATGGTCCGGCTGGCCATTTCGGAGGCCACCTCGCCGGCCGCGGCGCCGCCCATACCATCGGCCACGACCAGCAACGATCCTCTCGGGCCCACCTCATGCTCGCGCACCTCAGGCTGGAGGGACGCGTTCCGCGCCGAGAGGTCGGCGACCATGAAGCAGTCCTCGTTGTGTTCCCGCGTCCGGCCGACGTCGGTCTTGCCGAAGACGGTTACAAGAACTCCGGAGCCTTTAGAGCCGAAGAGCTTCACGAGGGGCAACCCAGGAAGGTGTCCTTGTATTGTCGGTACGCGTCATTGCCGGGATCAAGTGCGATCGCATTTGCTATCCAGCGGCACGCCTCCAGGGGACGATCGTCGTTGTCCTCATCGTATGATTCCGCAATGTAGGAGGCTGCCCGCGCTCTGAGAACAGCGGGCAAACCCTGGTCCCCGTACAGCCGTTCCAGTTCTTGGCGCCCGGATGCTCTGGTCGCGGGGTCACGGATCAGCCTACCGTAGTTGCGAATGCTCTCACCTAGCGCCGCAGTGTCGAGGGGTGTCGGCGACGGCTCTTCAGCTGGTCGTTCGGTTCGCGGCGTACCCGGCTGGGTCACACGCGTCCGTTCGGACTCCCGCTGGCCCGCACGTGGCTGCCCGGCCTCGGTTGGCGTACCAGGATCGCTCTGCAACGGGCGCTGTGCTGTGTCCGGGCTCACAACCCCGGGTCCACCAGCCGTTTCTTGGATGCCTGGTGACTGGTCACCGCCGCCACCCTGGGTCACCACCGCAATGCTTCCACCGGCGATGGCGATCGCGGCGACGGAAGCGACGATGGCCACCACCGGCTTCCGCTTGGCAGGGGGCGCCTCCGGTGAGGGCATCGGTGCCGGCGTGGGCGGGGTGGTGGGCTCAAGGCCGGCGGACACCCGAGTATCGATCAGTTGGCCAGTGACGCCGGTGTTGATGAGTTGGGTCGCGCCCTCGGTGTCCGCGGGAACGGTTACAGCGGCCCCGCGGACGGCATCCGCCACGTCGCCAGCAAACAGCGCGGCGCTGTTGTAGCGATCGGCGGGCATGCGCTGGAGGCCCCGGTCCATCACGCCCTGGAGGCGTGGCGGCCATTGGGCGTCGGGCGCCACTTCGCTCAGCTTGAGAGGCTGGTCGGTGAGCCGCTTGATCATCGTCTCCTGAGCGGAGTCGGCCTGGAACGGCAGGGCGCCGGTGGCCATCCGGAAGAACACCAGGGCCAGCGAATAGATGTCGCTACGTCCGTCTAGCACATCGCCGGAGAGCTGCTCGGGGCTCATGTACTCCGGGGTGCCAACCACGAGGCCGGTCTTCGTCACCTTCTGACCTTCCTCGCCGGTCATCGCCTTGGCGATCCCGAAGTCGACCACCTTCACCACCTCGCGGCCGTCGCGGTCCTTGGTGACCATGATGTTGTCCGGCTTGAGATCCCGATGGACGATCCCCAAGTCGTGGGCGGCCTGCAGGGCGTCGCCGGTTTGCTGCAGGATGTGCGCGGCCCGGTCCAGTGAAATGGCACCCTCGGTGCGGAGGATGTCGCTCAACGCCCCACCCTCGATGAACTCCATCGCGAGGTAGATCGTGCCGTCCGCTGTCTCGCCAAAGTCGTAGATGGCACAGACGTTCGGGTGATTGATCCGCGCGGCGTTGGCCGCTTCTCGATTGAAGCGGGCGATGGCTTCTGGGTCGCTGGCCATCGACTGCGCCATGACCTTGACGGCGCTCTTGCGGCGCATCTTGACGTGCTCACCGAGGTACACGGCACCCATGCCGCCCTCGCCGAGCTTCTTCTCGATGTGGTAGCGATCGGCGATGACGCTCCCTACGAGGTCTGCCCCAGCGGCAGAGCGCAGCGTAGAGCCGTCTCTGGGGCAGAACTTGGTGTCGTCAGACCATTCAGCACCGCAGACGGTACAGGTCTTCACGCCTTCCCTATCCGGAGCATCTTGTCGCCCACAAGAAAGCGGGATCCCACCCTCAGTTCGACATCGCCGCGGATGGCCAGCGCCACTCCGTTGCGGCTGCCGGCGTCCACCATCACGAAATCGGCGTCCTCAGACTGGATCTCCGCGTGATAGCCGCTCATCGACGGATCGTAGGGAAACACCCAGTCGCCCTGTTCCCGGCCGATGCGCACGTTTCGGCCGGGGGACAGGTGCACCATGTCGCGCTCCGATCCGTCGCTGCGGATCTGGGTCACGCACGCAATATCAGCGCTCGGCACCAGGCTCCCCATACGGCGCGTGGCATCCCGCTCGGGAGGGTGCGGGCCCGGGTACCCCAACCGGCGGTACAGCAGGAGCTGCGAGCCCACCAGTATGCGATCGCCGTCTACCAGTCGGTGAGGCTCGGTTATGAACAACCACGTGCCATTGCGACTGCCGAGATCCCGTGCCCAGATCTGGCCCTCGCGCACCGTGAGCTTGACGTGGAGCGGCGACATGAACACGTCTTCTGAGAACTGCAAATCCGCACCCTCACGCCCGATGTGGGTCTCGCCCTGGGCGATCGGGTAGCGGCCCACCGCCTTCCCGGTTTCGTCAAGCAGATCCAGGACGTACGGTGACGGCGGCGCCTTCTTGGCGGCGACGGCTGAGGGGTGGGACACCCGCGGGGCCGCGACGAGGTCCAGGCCGCAGGCAGGGCAGTACCTGGCCCCTTCACGGGCCGACGTGCCGCAACGTGGGCATGCCGGGCCTGCCGCCTCCGCCGTTGCCCGCTTCCCGCACGACGGACAAAAGGGCATGCCCCCGACCATCACCCCGCCGCATGACGGACATTTCCCACTCCCGGATGGGCGCGGCCCGGTGGCGGACGTTCCGGACCTGTCGGCGGGGCCGGTCAGGGCGCTCCCTCCCTGTCGTCTGCGTGGGTCGGTTTCTTCGTCGTTCTCGTCACGAACGGGAGGTACATGGCCCCGTTCCCGGCCGAATAGGCCAAACATGATGGAGCGTCAGCCACGTCTGGTGAGATGCTGTGGCGGTGAGCCAATCTACACCCCGTAAAAAACGCGGTCAACCAGAGCAGATTGGCGTAGTGCGTTGATACTGTGTAGGTTCCGCCACCATGCCGCGTAGTAGTCCGGCCATCCGTCTTCGCCTCGCCGGACGGTGTACTGGAGCGTGTGCCGGAGGTGCCGCGGCCGCCGCACGGCCCCATTCACCGGGCGCCTCAGCCTGCCGCTCCACCCCCCCGAACGCCGGACCGCTCCAGGGGGGCTAGTGTGCCCACCCAATTGCCGCGGGGAACGAGGGCGCCGGTGTGACAGGGTGCGACTGTTGAGCGGCCTGCTCGTGCGTGCTGCGTATGTGGCCTGTGGCCTCGCACTGGCCACGTGTAGTGCTAGCGCGCAGATCGATCCCAGCGGTCCATGGCGCACCTGGCGCACGGAACACTTCCGGATCCACGCCCAGGCCCAGCTGTCCGAGGCGGCCCTGGAGGCCGCTCGGGAGGCGGAGCGCGCCTACACGCTCCTCGCTGGCGAGCTCCGTGCGCCGCGTGGCGTCATCGATTTGGTCGTGGCTGACAACGTCGATCTTGCCAACGGGATTGCGAACATCGTTCCCTCGAATCGACTGACCGTGTATGTGGCGCCGCCGATCAGCTCCAGGACGCTCACCTACTATGACGGCTGGCTGCGGATGGTCATCATCCACGAGCTGACCCACATCTTCCACCTGGATCGTGCCGACGGGGTGTGGAGTGTGCTGCGGGGAGTGTTCGGCCGCGTGCCGGGCCTGTTCCCCAANNGGTTCGCGGGGCCTTCCACCGCCAGCTTCTGGCGGCGGCCGCCCGTGGGGACGACTGGCCCAGCGATGCCGATGCCACCGTGGTGAGTCCGAAATGGCCTGCTGGCATCCGACCGTATGCATGGGGTACTGAGTTCTTCGTGCAGCAGAGCCAGCTACATGGGGACTCCGTAGTGCCCCGGTTCGTGGATGGCACCTCACGCCAGCTTTGGCCCATTGCCATCTCCGGGCCGATGCGACGGGCCGGGGGTGAAGGTGTCGCCCAGGGATGGTACCGCCTCCACCGGCGGGCTTTGACCGACGGGGCGGCCGGTGACAGCGACCAGGTCGTGCTGGACCGCGGCCTGAGAAGCGAGCCTCACCCGAGAATCTCGCCCGACGGGCGAGTGCTGGCATACGTGCGCAACGACGGAAG
>JABAOC010002350.1_pt3 | contig 10938 bp, 11 predicted proteins | sample 7062161 | NCBI WGS metagenome assembly JABAOC01 (sample SAMN14538625, study PRJNA623070) | marine sediment metagenome | biome: marine biome [ENVO:00000428]; feature: marine pelagic biome [ENVO:01000023]; material: deep marine sediment [ENVO:00002113] | place: India: Gulf of Khambhat ...
GGGAACTGGTGATCTTTTGTTTCCAGGGAATATGGCATTTGATAATAGTGGTAATTTATGTGTTCTCGAATACGGCAACAGAAGAATAAGTAAATTTACTAAAGATGGAAGTTATGTTACCTCAATAAAAATTGATTTAAAAAAAGCACCATCTGGTTTTGTCATTGATAATGACGATAATTATTTTTTAAGTATGTGGGATAGAGAAACAGATGAAGTTATTCATAAGTTTAATATAGTTGGAGATTTTCTCATTTCTTTTGGAAATTCTGTTCACTTCTCTAACACAACTACTCCAATTAACAAAATGATTAAAAGTAATATTTCAACAGGTTCTATTGTATTATATAAAGGAGATTTATATTTTTCTAGGTTTAATCCTTATGAAATTCATAAATTTTCACAAGACGGTTTATTAAAAATGCTAATTTTCAGGGAGAATGATTTTATGCCTCCAGCCAATTATCAAATAATAGGTAAAGGTTCTATTTCTTTTAAATTACCAGCAGGCTCTTTTTTTATTGGTATATTGAAAAATAAAATCATTAACCAAGTAAAAATTCCAGCACATCTTTCATCAAGCTATAAAACAGTAATTGATTTTTTTAATCTAGATGGACTATTATTAACAACTCTCAAATACAAATATGAGATTGATTTGTATTATATAGATAATCAAGACAAAATATATGCTACAATGATTGATGATAATGGTATTGAGAAAGTAATCCGATCTAAGATAATAACAGAAAATTAAGATATTAAGATATGTTTAAAATTATAAATAATAAATACATATAGACAAAAAAACTTCAATTTCTTGACAACTGATATTCTTTATTTTTATTATAATTTATTAAAAAAAATATGTGGATGATCCAGATAGATTAAGGATTTACATCGCATTAAGATATTAAAAATTATTAGAATTAGAGAAAAGAAACTGACGATAACTTCTACAGTTGTTAATGAACCTAAATAGAAAAATATTCAGAAAAATAATTATCAATATTTTATTCTATTTTGTAGCGATCAGCTTAATCATAATCTGCTCGTTAGTTTTATTTTCAATTTTTTGGAATAGCAACCTTACTTTAAAATTTACAATCGATTTTATCAATGCATCTAAGAACGACATAGTTGTTAAACTTTCAGTTTCAGGTATAAACAAACCACTTATCTTCCTGCGGTCGCAAACGCCTCTCTCGTTCCTTCAAATTTCTCACCTGCAAGTTTATGATTCGGATAGCAATTTAATCTCTTTTTATGAAATAAATGAAGTTTTTTATATTCTGACTGGCACCAGAAAAAAGATTAAAATTTCATATCATGTCCATCCAGGTATTCCAGGTCGACATGGACTGCAAGGTTATGCAAACAACAATTTCGTCATCTTAGATGGTCGCTTACTTTTTCTCTTACCTCATAAAGAAAAGAATGTGAGGGAAGTTAAAGTAAACTTTAATCTCCCGCAAGGTTGGAACGCAATCGTTCCCTGGAAAAAGAACAGTGAATTTTCTTCCACAGCGGATCTTCGATACAATCCAACCATTTCAGGAAAGCTGCTTTTCGAGAGTTTAAGTAAAACCGTGCTGGCTTTTGGGAAATTCAATCATAGACAACGAGAAATTGGCAGCAATAGAATTATAGTACATTCGTATAGCGAATGGGATGATAATTATGAGGACAAAATAGCGGGGAAAGCGTTTCGAATTTTCGAATACTGTTATAATCCTCTTAAATTCAAGTTGAACACAGATTACCATGCCATTTTTGTCCCCAGGGCGAAAGACGGCAGCCAGATTTTTGGAGGCAGTTGGTCTTTAGGTCAGGGCTTTGAAATGGAACCCGATGACTTGAGACGATGGGAACTATTCTCCCACCGCTTGTTTCATGTATTCAATTCTTACCAACCTTATGGCATGCATTTCAAACACAAGCGGGATAACTGGTTCAAAGAAGGCACTGCCTGTTATTTTGAAGTTCTGGCAACCGAAGGCAGCGGCATCGTGGAGAAGAATCACAGGTTAGAATATTTATACGATCGATATTTGTTAATTCACGACTACCAGAGCTATCTCGATCAAATCGTATCCAGAGACTTTAAAATTAAAGATAAAGAAACCATTGAATTTCTTCACTACACCAAAGCCCCGCTTATTACCGCCATTATGGATGAGAAGATTAAACAATTGAGCAGCGGAGAACAAAATATGATGGGATTTATGGCATATATCTACCAACATTATGGCTGCCATAAAGGTACAATCGAGCTTTTGAAAGAACTGAATAAATACACCGGCAGTGATTTCAGCGATTTTTTTGATAGATATGTTTATGGCAAGGAGAAGCTGGTTAGGCTTTTAATGAAGAAGAATTGGAGTTAATTCTTATATATGAGTAAACTGGCTGAATGAAATACTGAAAAAAGCTATAGAACAACGAAGCGTTCAAATTGATTTCAAAGAGTTTGGGATTGATATAGAAAGATGTCCCCCGAGGATCAAGAAAGCTCTGAAGATAATTAAAAAAGACTTTCTGAGACTCGACACGATAAATGAAATTGCCAATAAGCTTAATGTCTCTCTATATCATTTTGAACGTGAGTTTACACAGGCATGTAGCATCTCTTGTAAAAAGTTATTAACCCGCCTGAAATTATTTTGCGCCAGTTACCTGATGGAAAACAAGCCCTGGACTTCATTAAAACAGATCGTTTTTGAATGCAATTTTGCAGATCCCTGTACGTTTTATAGACAATTCCACAAATTCGTTGGCATGACAGCCTATCGTTATCGTCAAAATTACACAAACAAGGACTTCCCTGGAATTCTGCAAAAAAAATTGACGGAAAAGAAAAATAATAGCAAAAAGTGACATAAATAGCAAAAAATGACATTGATAACCAGGAAAAAATAATTTATATTATAATAGTTTTATATAGCAACCTCAAATAATATGATCGTAGTATTTTTTATCTTAGCTCTTTTTAAAGAAATCTAGAGATGTAGATTGACTATTTCTCATTATTCTTTATATGTACTGATTGAGTTAAGTTGGTTATTATTCAGCGGATTATAAAGTTGAAATTGAATAGCTCTCCGGACCGGAAAAATTTATTATAATATTAATTATTATAATAATTATAAAACTATTCTTTACAATAAACGGGGTGATGATGACAGAGAAGATTAAATATGAATAATCGAATAATTAAAATAAATTATGTTGCTGCGCTCCTTATACGAATAATCATGGGTATCCTTTTCATTATTGCAGCCGTTAGCAAACTTTTTGCAGTGAATCATTTTATAGAAGTAATTATTAAGTTTGACATTTTACCCATTACTATTATTCCATTTTTTGCTTTGTTTATAATATTTATTGAATATGTTCTGGGAATTTTGTTGGTTCTGGGCATTTTTATCCGCTACGCTGTTCCAGGGCTCTTGCTGCTAATGTCTGTTTTTATCTTTGCTACCTTGATAAATATTTTTCGCGGGAATTTTGTGGAATGTGGATGTTTCGGAAATATCCTGAATGAAAAAATAGGATGGTATACGCTATTCAGGGATTTCTTAATAGTTGGTCTAATTCTTTTAATAAAATTCAAATCCCAATTAATCTATCCAAATTCAAAATAAGAGAAATTAGATGAAAAAAGGAACAGCAATTAAAAAACATAGTAATCAAAAATACAGAATGTTAAGCAATCGTTCGCCACGTATTTTGATCTGTATTTTCATATTAAGTCTTATTGGATTTTTATTTACTTTGGTTCATTTTGGAAAAATAAATAAGAATGTAGTCACAGATACAAAAAACATGATCGGTAAACGTTTATCTGATTTTACCGGAAATGATCTATCAGGCAACTCATTTTCGACCCAAACTTATCGTAATAAAATAATTGTATTATGTTACGTTGATAAACTGGAGTGTTCTGCGTGTGAAAAGGCATTACAATTTTTAAAATCCATGTATATTGAATTTCAAGATTTTGAGCAAGTTGCTTTTATTGCAATAATAAATGAAACAAATAGATATAATGCTCTTAGATTTAAAAAATTACAGCAATTGCCCTATCAAATAATTCTTGACAAATCGGAAACAATAAGGAAGACATTAAGTGTCAATATCAGTCCTTTCAGAATGATAGTTGCGAACGATATTATTCTCTTCGTACAAGATTATTCAGCAAATACTAACGAGGACAAATTAAAATTTAAAGAAGTTTTAAAAAATTTAACAAGTTGAATATAAGGGGATTTGCCTATAAGGCTTTAATAATAGAAGGATGTAAAAAATGAATACAAAAATGCGAGGTTTTTCAAGGCTTATTTTAATAGCTATCTTAATTTTAAATCTATTAACTTTATTTAATTTAGTTTCTTTTACAATTAATAAAGCAAACGCTGGGGACGACGGAGGTGGTAGCCATGCAATTTGCCAATTATGTGTATATCAAGGAGGTTCCTATTTGGAATGTACTCATGCTGATTACGGCTGGCCCGCTTGTATTCAAGGACCAAATTATTGTGAACATACGGGTGATGGAGGTGATTGTGAAGGTCCTGGTCCGGAGAACTGATTGTATGGTATGTTAATTTACACGAATCTATAACTTTTAGAAACAAGAAAAGCAATTATTCATCTGCTTTATAGGCAATCCCCAAACTTATTCATAATTAACAATTAATTTTTATGGTGCTAAAATGAAAACTACCTTATCGATTTTCTGTATCATTATAGTTTTGTATTCTTGTAATCAAAATAAACATAACGTTGATATAATCAATAAATTGCCGGGAAAATGGAAGGACTTAGGATTGGTTAAATCAGTAATCGTTGAAAAAGAATGGAGCATTGGTGTTGCTGAGGGAGAGGAAACACAAGAATTCTACCATCCCAAAGATTTCGCGTTGGACACTCAAGGCAATATTTATGTTTTAGATTCAGGTAATTTTAAAATCAGTGTATTCGATTTTTCAGGTAAATTCAAATTCCAATTTGGCAATAAGGGTATGGGACCAGGCGAGATGTCTAATATGACGACAAGAATAAAGTTTATAAATAAAGATACTTTATTAATCATAGATTCAAAGTATCGACGAGTAACATTTTTTAATAAGAATGGAATTTATTTGAACTCCTTTAATATAAAAGCCCACATTGATAATATAATACCGCTTAATGAAAATAAATTTTTGATCAGTAATTTTATATTAGACAATAATCATAAGCCGATTCAAATATTTGACATAACAACAGGGGAAATTACTCGATCATTTGGAGAAGTACTAGATCCTGGTCATGATTTAATTGCTAAAGTAAAAAATACCCCAGATCAATTCTTCTTTTCTTATGGTATGATTACGAGCTTAGCAATTGATAACTATAAAGATATCTATTACTTACAGAAATTTCCATATTTAATACAAAAATACAACCTTGAAGGTACAAAGTTGTTAGATTTTACACGTTTCACCTCCTTTTCCACATTGTCTACCATAACTTTTGAGAAGGTTGGAGAAAATCGGCATAGATGGTCTATCAATAAGCCTTCTGCAATAACTGGAGGCATTCAAATACTTAACGACAGCCTAATCATCGCCTCTATATTTAGTCCAGATAAAAGTGAAAATTCAGTCGACTTTTTTGATTTGAATGGCAATTTATTATTATCTCTTGATATTCCCTTTCAATTTGATATTCCGCAGACTGCAATTATTTCAGCCAAGATTGATCACGATTATAATTTTTATTGTCTCTACGAGTCTCAGCAGAGTTATCCTAAATTAGATAAATTCTCAATCAAGTTAAAATAAAAATTTTTGTGAGGACTAAATATGTTAAAAAAAATCAATTGTAAATCATCTTTCATTATGCTGATAATTCTATTTATGGGATTATTCTTTTCACAAATAATAATTAAAGCTTCGGTAATTAATCAAAAACGCATAAGCTTTGTTAAAAGCGGCACTAAGAAAAAGATATCCCTAGTTAAAGTATTAGAGATTACTCAATCCAGGGTTAAAAAGAAGTATCGAATACATCGTATCACAGCATTTGACATTTCTAAAAAAGAGTACATTTATGTTTTGAGTATAGGAAAACGCTATCTTCAAATGTTTAATTCTAAAAATGGTAAATACATAAAGACTATAAAAATAAAAGGACAGGGATTTAATCTAAGCTTAGCAACAAGTCCAGATGGCCATGTTTTTGTAGCAGATCCTGGGATTGGTGAAATTTGGGAATTTGATCAAAACCTGTACGAAATGAATACAATTTTTATACCTATGCCCAATAGGTCTATAAATTTAGTAATTGATAAAAGCGGTAACTTTTTCTTTTGTTACCCGGGCAACGGATATATGATTCACAAATTTTCTCCAAATGGTAATTTTATCACTTCTTTTGCAACACCTCCAGATATGTGCCACCTTTTTAAAACAACTGAACATTTTTTCAATAATTATATAAAAAAACAGGCATCATTTGGATTTGTTGCTGTAGATGACAGTGACAATGTATATTATACACACTGTAATCCTTATGAAATCCAAAAGTTTAGTAATGACGGTAGTCTATTGAATAAAATTCAGAGAAACAGCGACTTTTTCTCCCCATTAAACGATTATATAAAATTATTAGAAGGAGATAGAGTGCTTTTCAGACAGCGTGGTGGCTCTTACTCACTGTTAGTGTCCCTTAAAAATGGAATTTTAATTAACAATTTATTACGCCCAACTTTTGCGGAGAATGAAGTCGATGTTATTCATTGGGATAGCTCATTAGATTTTCTTGATTTAAACGGAAATTGGCTTTCCTCGATTTACTTTGATAAGCGGACGATCCAGGGTGTTAAAGAGGATGGAAATGGAAATATCTATTTTCTTGATAGAACTAATAAACCGAAAATAATAAAATTTTCAATCAAGTATGAATAATAATCCCTAAAAAATTCAATGAGTTTAAAATACTTTATATATGATGAATAAATATAAATTTATTTTATTTTCGTTTATTGGCTTTTTTTGGTTCGACAATATTAATCAACCTTCTATTAATATTTTCTACTACTACATCGGATGACTTAAGTTTAGAATATAAAATAGTTATTAATAATATAACGAATAAAAATATCTTTGTTACAATCGAATTATTCAATTCAACTAAACCACTCATAATCTACCACCCTCAGACACTACCTTTTTATATACACGTTACAAATTTTATGGCATATAATATTGATGGCAAATCAATCACTTCGTTTAAGCTAGATAAATTTTATTTCGTTTTCTCCTGCTTCAGAAAAGCGATTAGAATAAAATATATCGTTCAGCCGGGTTTTTTTGGCAAACACGGTTTTCAGGGTTATTTTGATGAAAGATTTATTTTATTAGATGGTCGACTTCTTTTTCTTGTCCCTTTCAAAGAAAACCAAGTTCAACAAGTAAGTGTGAACTTTAAATTACCACAAAACTGGACTGCTATTGTTCCCTGGAAAAAAGTAGGAGATTTTTACGATCTAACTATTTCTGGTAATTTTTTATTCGAGAATTTAGAGGAGACTGTTCTGGCTTTTGGAGAATTCAACCAGAGGGAAAGAGAATTCGGTAGCAATAAGATAGTAGTTTGTACATGAAGCGAATGGTATGACAGTTACGAGGATAAAATATCTAACAAAACATTCAGGATATTCGAATATTGTTACAATTGTCTCAAATTTAAAATCGATACGATGTATAACGTTATTTTCGGCCCTAAATCCAGAGACAATAAACCAATATTCGGTGGCTTCTGGTCTTTAGGTCAGGGCTTCGAAATGGAACCCGATGATTTGAGACGATGGGACCTATTCTCCCACCGCTTGTTTCATGTATTCAATTCTTACCAACCTTATGGCATGCATTTCAAACACAAGCGGGATAACTGGTTCAAAGAAGGCACTGCTTGTTATTTTGAAGTTCTGGCAACAGAAGGCAGCGGAATGGTTGAAAGAAATCACAGGTTAGAATACTTGTATGATTACTATTTACGAGATCATGATTACCAGAGCCAACTCGACCAAATCGTATTCAGAGATTACAAAATTAAAGACGAAGAGATCATTGAATTTCTTCACTATACCAAAGCCCCGCTTATTACCGCCATGATCGATGAAAAGATTAAACAACTGAGCAGCGGAGAACAAGATATGATGGGATTTATGGCATATCTCTACCAACATTATGGCTGCCATAAAGGTGCAATCGAGCTTTTGAAAGAACTGAACAATTATACATGCAGCGATTTTACCGATTTTTTTGATAAATTGGTTTATAGGAACGAAAAAATAGAATTAGAATTTTAATGAACCATTTTCTAATAGATTAACATACTCTTATGTTCAAAATTTAGCAAAACCACCTTCATTATCGCCCACCGTTTGTCCACTGTTGCTATGGCAGATAAAATTTTTGTGCTGGATAAAGGAAGGATTGTGCAAATGGGTAGTCATGAGGTACTGATTCTGCAGGAGGGGTTGTATCGGAGGATGTGTGAAGAACAGATGTTGGTGAGTGGTTAGTGGTTAGTGGTGAGTGGTGAGTTGTTCGTATTGCATTATCAAAAACACAGCAGTAGTGAACAGTTCTGACCATCAGGTAGTTAAATTAACAAACTAAGTTGTTGCTTGAAATGAAATGGAAAATCAGGTAATTACCCAATTCCCGAATTACCTGATTACCCAGTTACCCAATTACCCAGTTACCCATTTACTTACTAAAAAATGAGCCTGATCAAAAGCGCCATAAACCGTCCCACTGCTGTGCTGATGTTTTTCCTGGCAATTCTGGTTACCGGATTCATGTCGTTATATCGACTGCCGTTGGAATTGACGCCAGAGGTGGATTATCCGAAGCTCTCAGTCACCACGAGCTGGTTCAATAGCTCGGCGGAAATGGTGGAGGCTTATGTGACTTCACCTATTGAAGCTGTAGCACAAACGTTAACAGATGTTCATAAAGTCAGCTCGGTTTCCAGTGAAGGACAATCACGAGTCGATATTGAATTGATCCAGGGAGCGAATACTGATTTTATTTCACTGGAGCTTAACGAAAAGCTGGCAGTCATCCGAAAAAAATTGCCCTACGGAACATCACCGCCTAAAATTACCAAATATGTGCCAAAGGAATTTCAGACTCCGGAATTTTTATCTTATCAATTGTATGGGGATTATTCACCGCTGGAGGTAAAAAAATACGCGGTTGAACATATCCGGGGACCATTGCTGGGCGTTGCTGGCGTGGCTGATGTGGAGATATTGGGCGGTCTCGATGAGGAAATTCACGTTATCCTCAATGAATCGAAAACAAAGCTTTTCGGCGTAGCGCATAGTCAAGTCGCACAAACGATCCGAGAGCTATCCGCGGAAAACACGGTGGGACATCTCGTTGAAGGGAATTACATGTTCGACCTGGTGGTTCGGAATCCGCTCATCTCCATCGATCAAATATCCAATGCACTCATCAAAAATGACAACAGCCAAATGATTCGAATTCGTGACATTGCCTCAGTCGTTCGCAGTGTTCAAGATGCCACCAATCTCAGTCGGATTAATGGCAATCCCGCGATCCGAATCAATATTATTCGAGAGCCTGGCACCAATACCATCAAAGTCGCTGATCGAGTGTTTCAGAAAATCGAACAACTATCAGAAAAATTTCCCACAACGATGAAATTGATAAAGCTTTCCGATCAGAGCGAAGCAATTCGAAAACAACTGCGTGACCTCGGTTTCCGCTCTATTTTTTCGGTACTGGTCATCTTTCTGGTGTTATTTTTCTTTCTCCGCAAATTCAGAATGCCGGTTATTATTCTAACCACGATTTTTTTCTCTGTTTTGCTGACGATGAACTTTTTTTATGCGGCAAAAATTGGATTGAATTTGCTGACGCTGGCCGGGCTTTCACTGGGGTTCGGCATGTTAGTGGATAATTCTATCGTGGTATTGGACAATATTGAACGATTCTGGCGACGTGGCGTGCCGTTGAACGATGCCTGCAACAAGGGGACCTCATCCGTCACTATAGCAATTCTGGCTTCCACACTGACCACTGTTGTTGCGTTTCTGCCTTTTCTTTACATGACTGGCGAGCTGCGATTGTATTATGTACCATTTGTCATGTCAGTTGGGTTGTCCCTGCTTTCATCATTATTGGTCGCCTTTATTTTGATCCCATCCCTTTCCTTTCAGGTCTTGCTGCGCGAGTCTCCAATGCGGGAAGCTGCCAGCGCAGGAGGCTCCATTGAGCAATGGGGGAGCACGCTCTATAAACGATGCTTGAAATGGGCATTGCGTTATCGCTGGTTGATCATTCTCTTTACGGTTTTCGTTTTTGTTGGCAGCTACTTGATTTTTGATAAATATGTGACCAAAGGACGGATTTGGAGCGGCTGGGGAGGTGATACTTATATCAGCATGTATATCCGTATGCCAGCCGGTGCGGATATTGAAAGCACCGACCAGGTGGCAAGATTTTTTGAGGACAAATTATTGCGTGAAAGAGGCATTGAAAAATTTTCCACCCAGGTGACCAACGAGTACGCCTATATCCGGGTTAATTTTCCGGATTCGCTCCAATTTACCGCGATCCCATTAATTGTCAAAGAAAATATGACCGGGGCAGCGACGCAATTAGCTGGTTTGTCGGTCAGTATTTCTGGCTTTGGTCCCGGTTTTTATAGCGGCGGCGGTGGCGCTGCTGCTAATTTTCGATTGAAAGTATTGGGATACAATTATAACCAGGTGAAGCAATTTGCCGAGCATATGGGACAGCGGCTGCAACGATACAGTCGTGTTCGCGATGTCGATGTCAGCAGCAGCGGCTGGGGCTGGTGGGAAGATCGCTCCGAGATGGTGATGAGGCTGAACCGCGATGAAGTCGCCAA
>JABAOC010002267.1_pt2 | contig 10937 bp, 8 predicted proteins | sample 7062161 | NCBI WGS metagenome assembly JABAOC01 (sample SAMN14538625, study PRJNA623070) | marine sediment metagenome | biome: marine biome [ENVO:00000428]; feature: marine pelagic biome [ENVO:01000023]; material: deep marine sediment [ENVO:00002113] | place: India: Gulf of Khambhat ...
TCACCTTATATCCTTCAGGAAAGGAGGTCTCGTGGCAGAAACTGTAAAAAAAACAGGATTTGTTCAATCGCTATTCAGCGGTTTGATAGAAAAAGAACTGTTAAAGCCATTTCCAGCTTATGGAAATGAAGAACGAGAAGAAATGTTTGCCGTCCTTGACATGGTTAGAAGGTTTGCCAAAGATCATATCGATCCTGTTAAAATTGACCATGAACACAAAATACCTGACTCAATAAAGGAAGGTATGAAAGAACTCGGACTTTGGGGACTAATAATCCCTGAAGAGTACGGAGGATTCACCCAGTCTGATATTACTTACAACAAAACGATGGAAATTCTTCATGGTATTTGCAGCTCAACTGCCGTGATGTATGGTGGTCACTTATCCATCGGTTTGAAAGCGATACTGCTATTTGGGACAGATGAACAGAAACGAAGATTTTTACCTGAGCTTGCTTCTGGAGAGAAGCTCGCTGCATTCGCCCTCACTGAACCAGGAGCGGGCAGTGATGCTGCCAATATAAAAACAACAGCAGAATTATCAGATGATGGTAAATATTATATCTTGAATGGTAGAAAACAATGGGTTACGAATGGCGGTTTTGCCGACTTGTTTACCGTATTAGCCAAAGTCCGACAACCTGGTGAAGATATTGTTACTGCCAAGTTAACCGCTTTTATCGTCACTCGGGATATGAATGGATTTTCATCAGGAAAAGAAGAGGATAAACTGGGAATATGTGGATCTTCCACAACACCATTATATCTGGAAAATGTTAAAGTTCCTGTGGAGAATATTCTGGGTGAAATTGGCAGTGGTTTTAAAATATTCATGGAGGTATTGAATACTGGAAGGCTCAGTCTTAGCGCCGGATGTGTGGGTGCGGCAAAAGCCATTATGCCTCATGCGATAGAATTTGCCTTACAGCGAGAACAGTTCGGGAACACTATATCAGAGTTTGAAATGATAAAGGAAAAATTTGCCCGTATTTTAATCAATACGTTCACTGGTGAAAGCATGGTTTATTTCACTACAGGTCTGAAGGATAATCCCAACGTTTCTATTGCTATTGAGGCAGCTATATGTAAGGCTTTTACCAGTGAAGCTCTCTGGCAAACTGTTAATGACTGCCTCCAGATCGCCGGTGGCAACGGATTTATGAAAGAATATCCTTATGAACGATTTCTCCGGGATGCACGCATTAACATAATTTTTGAAGGAACAAATGAAATTCAACGCCTGTTTATTGCCCTTTCAGGGGTGAGACAGCTTTCTGTGCAATTACGACGATATCAAAAAGAATTGACATCAGATAAAAAAAGCAGGGAACAACAGATTAATCAAATATATGAAGTAATAGCTCCAGCAAAAGAAAACTTCTCTTTCGATGGGTTTTCTGAAAAAATAAATGATCAAACCGCAATGGCCTGTAGCCTGGCTCAAAGATTGAATGAGATAGCAACTAAGGCTGTTCTGCGTTATGGCACAGATATTAGAGATATGGAGTTTATTCAAAGGCGGTTGGCAGATGCGGCAATCGATCTGTTCGGAATATTTACTAATATCGCCCGTGTTGAAAATCTTATTAGAAATGAACATCATACAGCCCATAAAGCAATTCTAATTTCACGCATTTTTGCCCAACAAGCGAAACGACGTATCAATCACAATCTAGAAGATGTTGAAGAGAATCAGGATGAAGATCTCTCAAAATTAGCTGACATGTTATATAGTTCTGAAAAATATCCCTTTGAAATTCTGGATTATTAACTTGAATTTTTCATGAAATTAAAATAGGAGAATAATAAAATGCGATGCGAACGATGTGGTACAGTTAATGAGGATACTAATAAGTTCTGTTTTGAATGCGGCAACTTTTTACGAACGTTCACTTCAGGTGCTCACATGATGTTAGCGCTCAATGCTGAGCGTCAGGGAAACATGCAAGAAGCCCTTAAAGAATGTAAAATAATGATAGAGGAAGATCCTGACAATGCTTTTGCACATAAATTTATGGGTTATCTGTACTATCACGAAGGTGCACTGGATAATGCGATTCATGCTTATAAAAACGCCATTGAACTTGATCCTAACTATTTAGATGCTTATTATGAACTTGGAATTGTACATTTTTTTACCTGTCAGCTCCAACTTTCAATTAAAATGTTCAAGAAAGTGCTGGAAATAAATCCGGAATTCCGGGCAACATACTACAGGCTCGGTATATCATATTACCATCATGGTGATTTTGAAAAGGCGGAACATCATTTCAAAGAAAGTATTGTATTCGCTCCCAAATACCTGATGGCATATTATTATCTTGGATTGATATATACGAAAGAAGAAAATTACGACTTGGCTATCAAGCAGTTTGAAAAGGTACTGCAAAAAAATCCTTATTCAGCAACGAGTGCTTATCAGTTAAGCAAGATTTATGCTATACTTGGAGACAAAGAAAATGAAGCCAAATATAGAAAAATGGCACACGATTTTTTTCCTGACAGTTCAGGTGTCGACTAAGCCAGACTTTCAAACCAATTAAAAACCGAAACTCACCTGAGGCTGGCAGCCTAAGACTAAAAGAAGTTATTTAAATTCCAAATCTCAAATGATAAATCACAAACCTGTTTATTATTATTTTGCTGTGTCGGAATTTCGAAGTTTCTACAAAACAAAAAAATAATCCGCAGATTTCACAGATGACACAGATTTTTTATTGGAATTTGGTTCTTGTAATTTGGGATTTTTTTGTAAGTTGCTCTGTAAATGGATAATTAGGAGACTCTCCAATGTATAAAATTGCTATTATCCCGGGTGATGGAATTGGTATTGATGTGACGAAAGAAGCTGTAAAGGTTTTTGAAATTTTTAGAAGTGAAAAAGGATTGCCGATAGAACTCAATTATTTTGATTACGGCGCTGATAAATATCTTGCTACTGGCATCTCAATGCCTGATGAACAAATTAAAGAATTCAAGGAAAAATATCATGCAATCTTTATCGGTGCTCTGGGTGACCCCAGAATTCCAGACATGGCACATGCACGGGAGATATTATTAGGTACCCGGTTTAAACTTGATCTGTATATAAATTATCGACCTGTCCGTTTAATCGACCCCAAACTCTGCCCATTGAAAAATAAAACCACCGAAGATGTAAATTTTGTTGTTTTCAGAGAAAATACCGAAGGTATGTATGCTGGTGTTGGCGGACACCTTAAAAAGAATACAACCGATGAAGTTGCTGTTCAGACCAGCGTAAATACCTTTAAAGGTGTAGAACGAATTATAAGATATGCTTTTGATTACGCCAGAAAACACAATTTGGATAAGGTAACAATGAGCGACAAAAGTAATGCATTGCGCTTTGAAGGTGACCTGTGGCAGAGGATTTTTGAGAAAGTTGGCGAAGAATATCCAGAAATCGAAAAACAGCATCTGTTTATTGATGCACTGGTAATGCAGATGGTTAAACGTCCAGAGCAGTTTCAGGTAATTGTTACTTCGAACATGTTCGGTGATATTGTTACGGACCTAGGAGGACAATTACAGGGTGGATTAGGAATCGCCGCATCAGGTAATTTACATCCAGGTAAGGTCTCTATGTTTGAACCTGTTCACGGCTCGGCACCAAAGTACAAAGGTCAAAATGTTGCAAATCCAATTGCCGCAATATTGTCTGCGCAGTTACTTTTAGAGCATCTTGGCTTCGCTCAAGAGGGAAAATTAATCGAAAATGCTGTTATCACAGCTATACGTTCTGATAAAACGACCAAAGATTTAGGAGGAAAACTGGGAACTAAAGAAGTTGGAGATTTTATTTGTGAGGAGATTAGCCGAAATCTTACCTAGCAAGGATGTAGAATCTAAATTCCAAAAATAATAAATATTGGAATTTGTAATTTGTGTGTTTTTTGGTGCTTATTATATGGAATTTAACTAGATATATTAAAACTTTTAAAATTTTCTACTGAAAGTATCCCAGTAAGGATATAGAAAAGGATCATAAAATGAGCATGACACTTGTAGAGAAAATTATGGCACAACATGCTGGATTGAATTCTGTAACAGCAGGCGAACATGTATTCGCAAAAGTAGACCTTGTTATGGGGACAGATATAGCCTCACCCCTGGCTATTGATGTTTTTGAAAGAATAGGAGCTAATCGAGTCTTTGATCAAAATAAAATTGTGCTAGTAAATGACCATTTAGTTCCAGCAAAAGATATTAAGGCGGCACAGCTTTCTAAGATGATGCGAGATTTTGCTAAGAAATATTGTATCACAAATTACTTTGAAGTCGGTAGGTCAGGAATTTGTCATACCCTTGTTCCTGATAAAGGATTAGTTGTTCCTGGCGACCTTGTCATTGGTGCTGATTCTCATACCTGCACTTATGGTGCTATTGGCGCTCTTTCTACAGGAGTTGGTAGCACTGATTTGGCTGCAACTATGATACTTGGTGAAAATTGGTTCCGAATTCCTGAAACAATAAAAGTGACTTACAGCGGCAAATTACCTGAAATGATTGGTGGTAAAGACCTGATTCTAAATACCATTAGAAAGCTCGGTGTAGATGGCGCCCGGTATCGAGGCATCGAGTTTGGTGGTGAAGTAATCTCTGGGTTGTCTATGGCTGATAGATTTACTATCTGTAATATGGCTATTGAGGCTGGTGCAAAATTTGGTGTCATTGCTCCTGATGAAATTACGCTCAACTATGTTAAGCAACACTCGAATCGTAATTTTACTCCAGTGTACGCAGATGGTGATGATAATTATTTGTCAGAGTTGGATATTGACGTATCGAATATTGAACCACAGGTTGCCGTTCCACATTCTCCAGCAAATGTTTTTCCAGTTTCAGAGCTATCCGAAGTTAAAATCGACCAGATTGTCATCGGCTCATGTACAAACGGTAGGATTGAGGATTTTCGAGTTACAGCGCAAGTAATGGGTGATAATCCTGTTCATCCAGATGTTCGCTTAATTATTATTCCAGCAACTCAGGAAATCTCCATTCAGATTATAAAGGAAGGGTTGGCAGAAAAATTCATCCAGGCGGGCGCTGTCATTAGCACACCTACCTGCGGTCCCTGTATCGGTGCGCATACAGGAATTTTAGCAGAAAATGAGGTTGGACTTTACACGACCAATAGAAACTTCGCCGGTCGCAACGGTCATCCCACAAGTAAGGTTTATCTGTGCAGTCCGGCAGTGGCGGGGGCATCGGCTATTAAAGGGATTATTACTGATCCACGCTAGATTTGACTGTATTGAAGGAACTACCTACCTTTAAAAAAGAACGACACAAGGGTATAGAGGATACAAGGGTATACGGAGTTAGAACGGTATTAATGGTATTGATGCATATACATGCCCCAATGTTCCCGAAGACTGTGACCAAGAATTATTTGGAAAATCTCGGGAGGCACGTATAGAACGCCTTCGAAATATTCCCACTCATTTATGTAAGCTTCGTTATTAAAAAAGTGTGTGATATTCAAAAAATTAAAATATTTTAAAAAAGTACTTGACAAACATCAATTAGTATGTTATATTTTAGCATACTAATGTTTAACATGCTAATATTTTTCCTTCGTGTTATTTCAACTTAATTCTTTCTGTTTTATGTGACGTAATTCATAACGATTGGTTTTGAGATTGGAAAATCCTTTAAATAATAGCCTGGGTTTTCAAATGGTGGTTGCTGCACGAAGTATGAAACGTGCCCTGGAAATCAAGTTGAATGAATACGGCATCACTTCTTCTCAATACACTGTACTAGAACTTCTCTGGAAATACAATGGTCTCTCCCTTACTGATCTTGGAAAAGCGCTACATTTTGATAATCCTACTATCACAGGGATCATTAACCGTATGGCACGAGCAAAACTGGTTAGGCGAACCCGAGATAGGAATGATAGAAGAATTGTAAAAATATATCTTACACCAAAAGGTCGAGAACTCCAGTCTCTTTTACCAAAACTGGCTGATGCCGTAAATATGAAAGCGGTAGAGGATTTTACGCAAGAAGAGAAAAGCGCCATCCTGAACTTCACCAAGCGTATACATATAAATCTTAGTAAGTGAACTTTCAAACTACTATGTTGAGTTGAAGGTATAAGGAAAAAGGGGATATAACAGTATTAAGGGATACATGGGATATATGGATTGTAGGGGATAGCCATCAGATTAAAGTTGTTGAGTTATGGAATTTAGAATATCGAATGTCGAAATGATTTTAATTTAAATACTTCAAAATTCGACATTCGATTTATACTTATCCCCCTATATCTATGTATCCAATATACCCTTATATCCTCTAACACTTTAAGAAGGGTACAAATCAATACAGTTAACAAATAATTAACGAATGGTAGTTAATTTTCGGAAAGGTAGTGAATGGAAAAAAAGAATGAGATTTTCCGGATACCTGAAAAATTTCGAAAGGGATCTCTGGCAATCCTCAAGGATCAGGGAAAGAAGATAGTAGTGCTTGCAGCAACGCGTACTCCCTTTGGAGAAGTTGGTGGCAGCCTGAAAGACCTTAATCCTATGGAACTCGGTGCTTATGCAGCGCGCGCGGCAATTGAACAGGCTGGTATGCAGGATATAACAGAATTAATAGATGAAGCCATCTTTGGTAATGCAATGCATACCAGTATAGATTCACATTATGGCGCAAGACATGTTGGGCTGCGTGCTGGGCTTAGTTTTTTTGCTCCTGGTTTAACAGTGAATCGGATATGCTGGTCTGGAGGAGAGGCGATTCAACAAGCTTGCAACCAATTAATTCTTGGTGAATCAGAAATCGTGTTAACAGGCGGTTATGAAAGCACCAGTCAATCTCCATTTGTTATTTATGGTGCTGCGTTTGGATTTCCGTATATGGGAAATGCTCCTACATATTTTTTATTTAAAGACGGCTTGTATGATACCTACACCAATCTAGATATGATGGGAACAGCAGAAAATTTGGCAAAATTATACAATATCACAAGGCGAGATGCTGATGAATTTGCTTACTCAAGTCAGCAAAAAGCCAATGAAGCCAAAGAAACAGGACTTCTGGCAAAAGAAATCTCGCCTGTAGTTATAAAAGGACGGCGCGACGATACTATGGTATCTGAAGATGAACATCCACGACCGGATACGACTATTGAGGTTCTTTCCCGATTACATGCGGTTAAACCAGGTGGTGTACAAACAGGTGGAAATTCAAGCGGTATTGTAGATGGGGCGGCTGCTTTAATTCTTACCACCGCAGGTAAAGCAAAAGAATTGGGATTAGAACCGATTGGAGAGATTATTTCCTGGGCTTATGCTGCTGTTGATCCACATTACATGGGAATTGGGCCGGTACCAGCTTCACTTATGGCTTTGAAGCGTGCTGGAATGACATGGAAAGATGTCAAAAATATTGAAATCAATGAGGCATTCGCCGCACAATATCTGGCGGTCGAGCGAGAATTAAATCTTGACCGTTCAAAAGTAAATCGCAATGGAGGCGCCATTGCTCTCGGACATCCACTTGGTGCTACCGGTGCCCGCCTTGTAATTGCCCTGTTGAGGCTTGGTGGTATCGGTCTTGCATCTGCCTGTATCGGAGGTGGGCAAGGGGGGGCGATGATTGTTGAGGGTTATTGATACTCTGACGAGATACTATCAAAAATATTATGATGACTTCAAAGCAAGTACACTATTGCAGAAGGAGATAAGGAAACAGGTGGTATAAGGAAATAAAGGATATAAGGGATATAAAAGAAATATTGTATCTCCCACATATACACTTATATCCTCTATACCTTTACCTTTTTACCCTTTAAGAAAGGTATAGATTAATACCTTTAAATAAACACAAAGAAAATTCATAACTTTAGGACTATAAACGCCTAACTGATGAGGTAGTAAATTATGACATCAAAAAAATGTTCCTGGGATGATGTTGAGATATTATTTATTGGTGCCGGTACAATGGGTGCAAGCCTTGCCCAGGCTTATGCACAAAATGGATTTATAGTCGGATTAATTGATATTTCAGACGAAATTCTTTCGAAAGCCCTGTATACTATTGATAACGAGCTTAATACTGCTAAGGGTAGAATTTTCACAGATGAACAAATTGATTCTATTAAATCTCGAATTCTAACTACTACCAGCTACGAAACCGCTTGTAAAAGCAAGAGTCTGAATATCGTTGTCGAGGCAGCCACTGAACATATCGATATCAAAAAAGGAATTTTTAAAACTCTGGATAAGCTTTGTGCTCCACATGTCGTGCTGGCAACAAATTCTTCTTCTCTTGATACAAATATTCTTGCTAAAGTTACAAACCGTCCTGACAAAGTGGTGTGGATGCACTATTTTTATTTACCCCATAAAAACCGTGGCGGAGAATTTGCTGGTACTGATACCGCATCAGAAGAAAGCAAGAAAATCGCAGAAAAATATATGAAACTGGGAGGCAAAATTCCTACTCCTATTCTCTCCAGTAGAAAAGGTGGTGCTGCAGACGTTATTTTTGTTTCACTTCTACTTGAAGCTGCACGTATGCTTGATGAGGGATATAATATCGCAGAAATTGAGAAGGCTGGTAAGAAAGCCTATAATATACCGGTAGGCTTCTTACAACTGATGGACATGACAGGAATTCCAATTGGAATGTTTACCATGAATTCTTTTTCAGATAGCTCCAATCCAGATGATCCGCTCTACAAGGTATATCAAAATTTTTACACTCCTCCACAGATTTATATTGATTTGATGGATAAATACAATGCTGCGGAGAACAAAGAGACAGTTAAATGGGCACCAGATTTATCAGTGTTAAATCAGTCAGTAAATGAATCAACAGTGCAAAAACTCTGTGAACGATTTTGGGGCGTGGGATTTATGACCTCGATTGAGGTAGTTGAAAACGGAGTCGTTCAGATAGAAGAACTTGAATATTTGTGCCAGAATGCTTTTATCTGGCAAAAAGGTCCTTTTACGATAATGAACGAGTTGGGTATTCAGGTGGTTATGAGGGTTGTCCAGGAAAGAGGTGAACTGGCAAAATCACAGGGATTCCACTTCATTATTCCTGAAATGCTAAAAAAGCAAGCTTCTTCAGGAAAAGCGTGGGATTTTAAACTAGGGTCGGTCTTTTCTAAAAAACTTAAAGAAAAGCAAACATCGTGGATAACATTTTCCAGTCCGAAAACAGCAAATGCTATGGACAATCAGGTGTTCGGTGAGTTCAAGAAAAACTTCAATGAAGCGGATGCAGACCCTGATGTCAGGGTGATTATTTTTGACACGGCTCCAATTAAAACTTTTATTGCTGGTGTTAATGTCCCAGCCTTTATTGAGAATATTAAAGCCAGAAATTTCAAAAAAATTGTTGATGATACCCGAACCTGGCAGCAGATTTTATTTAACGACATGACTCGTTCTGAAAAGCCTCGAGTAGCATTGATTGACGGACAAACGTTTGGTGGAGGTGTTGAGGTTGCAATGGCATTTGCAAATGCTCCGAACGCGATTGTGATAATAACAGAAAGAACATCATTTACCCTGCCAGAAACTCGGTTAGGTATCTATCCAGGACTGCGTGGAACCCTATTGCTTCCACAGCTTATCTATAAAGCAACGAATGACGCAGAATTGGCAGTAGCTATTGCTCGATACTACATTCTTGCCGGAGGGACAACAACTTCTTCTCCTCGGATGATTAAATATCTCGGGCTTGCTGATTTGATTGTACCATCACACCAGCGAGATGAAGTTGCACTATCAATTGCAGATGCAATTATTGAGAACAATGGGAAGGCTCTGTCAAAAGAACAACTTGATTCTCTGGACATTCAACGGCTCCCGGAATCCTTGACATTCGCTGAACAAGAAGAGTTGCGACTTATGAAAGACCTTTTCCTCAATCCATCTCTTATCGCAACTTTGTACTCTTATGGGCAGGGTTGGAGAGAACCTTTTCTTATCGGTGCCGAAAAAGCTTTAGTACAGCGGATTTCAAGACGTGTGTTTAGCTGTTCTCCTAATGCTGTCCATATTGCTAATTGGTTGATTAGCAAAGGCTTTAAGGACTTCATCGATGGAGTGGATACCGATACAATCGCAGAAAGAGAACTTAATAAATACCTTTCAGAAGTTTTTGAGCATCCTGAAGCACTGGAAGGATTGACTGCGATGACAGAACGACGTTTTCCTGAGTTTAATAGAACGTATCCTTTTTAATATGTCTTAATCCACTACCTTTAGTTGAGATACTTTGTAATTATTTTTCAGTATTAGGAATGTACAAAAAGTGCCTTTAATTTGAAGTGACTAAAGTGGGCAAAGCTTGTTGAAAACAAAGAAGTTGCTAAGAACCTTGAAAGACGTACACGTAAATTTGCTGTAAGGATAATTTATTCATATACAAAATTACCTAATACTCCAGAATGAAAGGAAAAGTCCATAAATACGGTGATAACATAGATACAGATGTTATCATTCCAGCGCGCTATTGTACCAGTTTTCGGGCAGAGGATCTTGCGCCTCATTGCCTTGAAGACCTGGATACAGAATTCGTAAAAAAAGTAAAGCCGGGCGACATCTTAGTTGCCGGGAATAATTTCGGATGTGGCAGCTCAAGAGAGAATGCCCCTATCGCCATTAAAGGAGCGGGAATTGCGTATGTAATTGCTAAATCATTCGCTCGAATATTTTATCGGAATGCAATTAATATCGGATTACCAATTATAGAATCGACTGAATTTGTGGATATAACTGAAAATAGTGATGAAATTGAAATCAATCTTAACTCTGGCGAAATCGTCAATATTACGAAACAAAAGAGATTTCACGTACCCCCTTTCCCTTCTTTTGTACAGGAAATCATCAATGCAGGGGGAATGGAAGCATTTGTGCGAAGCAAAATTGAATCTCAGGTAGTGA
>JABAOC010018254.1_pt2 | contig 10936 bp, 12 predicted proteins | sample 7062161 | NCBI WGS metagenome assembly JABAOC01 (sample SAMN14538625, study PRJNA623070) | marine sediment metagenome | biome: marine biome [ENVO:00000428]; feature: marine pelagic biome [ENVO:01000023]; material: deep marine sediment [ENVO:00002113] | place: India: Gulf of Khambhat ...
ATGTATTAAACGTGGCGAAAAAGCTAAGAGGCACGTAGCTCTTCGTAACACCCTCCGTCGCATTCCCTCTGGTCAAGGTACGAACCGTATGGTTCATACCAAGGGAGGGAAGGGCGGATTCTCTCTCCCTCGATGGGAGGCGAAGACCCGTCCGGGAGAGCTGGAGAGAGGGTGAGACAAACGAAGCATCACAATGTTATGTTTTCACCCTCCCTTTAATTCCCTCCCACGGACGTGCCCGTCTGGGCATAAAGGGGGGAAGAGCGCGGCTCCTCTCCCTTAATGGTTCGGCAGGCTCGACACAAGTGGGAGAGGACGAAGGATAGAGTTATCCAGAAAGCGAGCTGCCGGACGACGACCCAACCCAAGGAACTGAAGCACAGGTGAAGGGAATGGATACCGCCGAATCCAAATCCAGAAAACAGCGCTGTCACGAGTTGACAAGCTCAGAAAAGCAAGCATTGCGCGAAATCTTCAAGGCCATCTTGAAATCCGGAAGGGCCCCGACAGCAGGCGAACTGGAACAAGCCTTGAATAAGCCCGCTGGCAGCATAATCGGAGTGCTGGATGCGCTCCAGGAAAAGGATCTTCTTTTGCGAAGAGAGGAAACGCAAGAGATCATAAGCATCTATCCGTTTTCACTCACGCCCACCGGGCATCGAGTCATCCTGGAAGACGGAAAGCAGTTGTTTGCCATGTGCGCGGTCGATGCTGTGGGAGTGGCGAGCATGTTTGATAAGGACCTTAGGGTCGTTTCCGAGTGCGGATGGTGCAAGCAGGAGATAGGCATCGAGATCAAGAATGGGGAAATCATAGAGAAATCTCATCCCCATATTCTGATATGGAATATTGAAGCGCAGCAGGGACCTGCAGCAGAGACCTGCTGTCCGATGATAAACTTTTTCTGTTCAAGCGAACATTTTGCCCAGTGGGAGAATGCAAATCCTGATTTGTCGAAGGTAGGACAGCGGGATCTGTTGGAGCAGGCGTACCAGGACATTAAGGAACGTTGGAAAAGCTACGGCGAAAGAGTCGGCGTGAGATGAATCGGCTAGCGGATTTCTCGTATGGTCTGAGGCCAGACGCCTCAGCCCGACTCAGCCGTCAACTCGCAGGAGGAGTGAATCGAAATGACATTTAACGCGCTTTTCCTTGCCCACGACCCGGATGCGGATCCGGAGAAACACAGATCTGCAATCGCGACGTCCAAGTACAAACTGTACGTGGTGATTGTCAACGGGCAAGATCAGGCACTTGAAGTGAGCAGGAAGTACGTCAAAGAAAAGGAGATACATTCAATTCTCCTCTGCCCCGGGTTCACGCATAAGGATATTGCGGAGATAGCGGAAGCGGCCGGCCCGAATGTTGGAGTCTCGGTAGCCAGAGGAGACGGGCCCAGCAGCAGAGCGGCAATGGAAGCGAGAAAAAAGGCAGGCTTGATTTGATTTCCGGCAGGCGCAACCTTTAGAGTGCGCAGAAGGATTGTCTCCCTGAGTGAAGCGAAGGGTCTCAGATTCTTTCCCCCCGTGCGGGGGTCAGAATGACAACGGGCAGACGCCCTGCCAAGCGCGCGGCGGCTACCGGCTCTGAAACTCCAATGTCTTGAACTAGAAGGAGAGTGTTGCATGTCGTCTGAAAAGAACAAGGCGGTCATCAGGTGGTGGATTGAGGAGGCCTGGAACAAGGGAAACGTAAGTATCGCGGACGAAATCTACGCCCCCGATTTCGTGGCTAAAGACGCCTCCGGCGGTGGCCAGACTATCCACGGCCCGGAGGGAATCAAGCAGGAAGTCATGACCGTGCGCGCGGCTGTTCCAGACATTCAGTTCACCATCGATCATCTGGTGGCCGAAGGAGACATGGTAGTGGGAGCCTTCACTATGCGGGGATCGCCAACAGGAGCGCTCTGGGGTACGCCTGCAAAAGGCAAGCAGCTGACGGCAACGGCCGTGGATATTTGGCGATTCAAGGACGGAAAGATTGTGGAACGCCACTTGGCCTTACTCGACCGACTGGGTCTGCTGCAACAGCTTGGCGTCGATCCGCGGCTGGGATAAGCTGGCGCGCTGAAGAGGGACGAAATCGCGTTCCGTGAAGGACGGGGATGCTATAGACTGAAGGCCTTATGAGGATCAAAACTGTTTTCCTGGACGCCGGCGGCGTCATACTGGATGAATCGGAACACGAGCAGGTACGGGCCGAGGTGGCGGTGGAGGTGATAAACACCGTGCTCCCCGAGTACTCCATCCAGCATTATCTCTCGGATGTTGAGGAAGCGGTCAAGTGTTTCTGTCCGAGTGTGTATCAATACGTTTTCTGGAAAGCCCTGAAACAGAGCATGACTCTGTTTGACCAACTCTACGCCGCCTATCTGGGCGAATGGCGACAGAGGCGACCGCGACTCAGGTTAACTGAAGGACTCGAACCCGAACTGATGGCAATGTGCGAAAGGTTCAAAGTGGGCATTGCGGGACAATATGGACAGGAGCTGCTGGAACTGCTGGAGGAGCATTCTCTTCTGGAGTGCTTCACTCACCGCCTGACACAGAATGATCTCGCTAGCACCAAGCCGGATTTGCGATTCTTCGAGTCGATAGTCAAGCGCTGCGGAGTCGATCCGCGGGAATGCATAATGGTTGGGGACAGAATAGACAAGGACATTATCCCGGCGAAGCTCTTGGGGATGAAAACGATTTTAATTCGCGTCGGCCTTCATAGAAACCAGCAGCCCAGGATTCCGTTTGAGGTACCGGATGCAGAACTGAACAGCGTGGCGGGCTTGGCGGAGACAGTGTCAGGGTTGGCAGGCACAAATCAGGGAGGATAAATGCCACATTCAAAACAAATCGCGTTGGTGGTTGTTTTCGCACTGCTGCTTCTTCCGGGTATCCTCTTCGCGCAAGAAGAGAAGAAACAGGATGTTTGGAAACCCTTGAGATTCTTTGTTGGTGAATGGGAGGGAGAGGGCGAAGGGCGACCCGGTGTTTCAAAAGTCGAACGCGAGTACAAGTTCGTTCTGAACGGCAAGTTTCTGGAGGCCAGGAACAAATCAGTTTATCAGCCGCAGGAGGATAATCCCAAGGGTGAGGTGCACGAGGACTGGGGGCTATTCAGCTATGATCAAGCCAGAGAAAAGTTCGTGTTCCGGCAGTTCCACGTGGAGGGATTCGTGAATCAATACGTCTTAGACAGCCTTTCTGCGGACGAGAAGACGCTGGTGTTCGTCACGGAAAGCATTGAGAACTTCCACCCTGGCTGGCGAGCAAGAGAAGTATACAAGATTCTCAACGACGATGAGTTCACAGAAACCTTCGAGTTGGCGCCGCCCGACATGGACTTTGAATTATATATAACCAATCATTTTAGGCGGAAGAAATAAGGAGCGATGCTCAGGAGAGCGAGATGAATAAGGTCAAATCCCTTTCTTGGCGATCGGCGGCCGTGCTTCTGGTTGCCCTGGCGCTGATGCTGATTGCGCCGGCTTCAGGCCGGGAGCCGGACTCCAGACTGGTCAGCACCGAATGGCTGCAGGATAACCTGTCACAGGAGGATCTGAGGATAATCGATGTTCGGGGAAGCATCCAGGATTACTGGCAAAGCCACATCCCTGGCGCAGTCTATCTTAGCACGGAGGCTCTGAGACTCGCTGACAACGGCGTGCCGGGGAAGCTGATGCCGCGCGAGGCATTGCTGATCATGCTTAGTAAATTGGGTGTGAATCCGAGCGGTCTGCTCGTAGTGTACGCCGAAAATAACAACTTCAGGGCAACTTACCTGCTCTGGGCACTTGATTGTCTGGGGCATCCCTCTACTGCCATGTTGGACGGCGGGTTCGACAAGTGGCAGCAAGAAGATCGCCCGGTTACCCAGGATTACCCTCAGCTGGGCCCGAGCCTCTACCGCCCGCCATCCGGGATGTGCCTGCAGGTCAGAGCGGACCTGGATGACGTGAGGCAGGCGGTGGATGAAGCAGCCGCGGTCATTCTGGACGTTAGGCCGCTGCCGCTGTACACCGGTGAAAAGGGATTCTGGAAGAGAAAGGGGCACATCAAAGGGGCTATACATCATTTCTGGGGCGACGACCTGAACGGGGATGGCAGCTGGAAGAGCCCGGAGGAGTTGAAGCAGGCATACGAAGGGCTGGGGGCTACGCCTGAGAAGACTATAATCACCTCCTGCGGGCAGGGACTGATGTCCAGCCACACCTATTTTACGCTGAAATACATTCTCGGCTATCCCAATGTGAAAAACTACGACGGAAGTTTCAACGAATGGTCAAACATAGATGAACTCCCGGTCGAAACCGGAGCGCCAAAGTAGTCGGCACTGGCGGGACCGAGGAGTGGGAACATCCGCGGACTCAAGGAGAGAAAAGGCATGAGTGTGTACGAACTCNNACATCATTGGACAGCTTCTTGACGCTGCAAACAATGCGCCATCCGGCGGGAACATCCAGCCTATCTCGGTGATCGTGGTGCAGAAGGCGGAGGCAAGAGACAAGCTGGCCAAGATGGTTGGAGATCAGCCCTGGGTGAAAAACGCTCCACTGTCGATGATCTTCTGTATCGACTTCTTTCGGATAAAAACGTGGGCATCCATGTTTGATACTGATTACACGGGAGAGAAGGCGCTGCTGTCATTCCTTATCGCCTACGCTGACCTCATGTGTTCCGCCCAGAACGTGGCGATCCTGGCCGAGAGTCGCGGACTGGGATCGGTCTACATCGGCACCATACTGGACGTCATCGACCAGGCCCGCGAGTATTTCTGCATACCGAAGTATGTGCTCCCCATGATGGTTCTCTCCATTGGGTACCCCAAAACCATCCCCAAGAACGTTCCCAAGCTGAAGCGGGAGATCATCGCTCACAGGGAAAGTTACCGCACCATGAGCCATCACCAGATAGAACAGGCTTTCGAGGAGAAGTACGGAAGTTTCGATGATAACCTCAGGAAGCATTTCGAGAAGATCTATGTGGAAGCTCTGGAGGCGGAAAAGCAGGAAAAACCCGAATGGGCCGACCCCGAGAAGGTCAAGGCAAAACTTAAGAAACTGGGCATAAAGAGCAATGCGGAGTTTATGTTTAAGTTTAGGTATCCGTCCAAGATGATGATTAGGATGAACAGGAATCTGATTCAAGCATTCAAAAAGGCCGGTTTTGATTTCTTCTGATGAAGGCCGCTTTTGAGTGGTTGGAAGGAATCTGACCGCACGATAGGAGCGATCCCGATGCTGAAAAGATGGAAAGTTGCGCTGCTGGTGGTCCTTCCGTTCCTTCTGGTTTTGGCGTCCTGCTCGCCGAAGCCGGTGGATCTGGTTATGGCCTATCAGCACGCCTACAACAGCCATGACCTTGGAGAGCTTCTGCCGTTGTTTGTGGATGACGCTGCTTTCGAGGTTGCGGGGGCATTCAAGCTGAAGGGAAAAGACGACATTCGACGTGTGGCTGAATACGATTTCGCCCTGCACATACATATGACCATCGACAAACTCATTCCAAAGGGCGATACCGTATTCTGCGAGCTTATCGAGATGAATGACTGGTTGGAAGCTGCGGACATCGAGGAGGCGTACTACTCGGCGAAGTTCGTTTTTCAGAAACGAAGAATAAAAAGCCTTTCCGGTGTACCTTATCCTGAAACCCAGAAGGCGCTGACCCAGGTGCTCCAACCTCTAATGGAATGGGCAACCCAGGAGAGGCCGGAGCAATTGGCCCAGATCATGCCGGAGGGCAAGTTCGTCTACAGCGCGGAGAACGCAGAGAAATCTCTTGCGCTTCTGCGAGAGTGGAAAGAGGTCAAAGAATCGGAAGAGGAATTTTAATTCACTCGTTGGCTGTTACTTAGAGAAGCGGCGAACATGAAAAACGCAATAAAAAGACTACGCGCCTCGGATGAGCCCTCGGTGCGATTCAAGCTCTTGGTTAACGTGCTAGGCGAGAAGTCAGAATCTGCTGAGGTCAGGAAGCTTCAAAACGAGATAAAGTCGTCTGCGCGTGTGAAGCTGCTTGTCTCCCAGAGGGATAAGGACGGTAGAATACCGCTCAATCCCTATAAGAAGTGGCACGGCGCCCATTGGGCGCTGGCGATTCTGGCGGATATAGGCTATCCGCCAGGGGATAGATCGCTTGCTCCGTTGAGAGAGCAGGTATACGGATGGCTCTTCTCCAAACAGCACGAAGGAAAGATCAGAGCCATAAACGGACGCACCAGGAGATGCGCATCGCAAGAGGGGAACGCGCTGTGGTATCTTCTGAGCCTGGGTCTGGCTGACGATCGAACTGAGGAGCTGGCAGCACGCCTGGTCAAATGGCAATGGCCCGACGGCGGCTGGAACTGTGACAAAAACCCGAAAGCGGCGAAGTCGTCCTTCTGGGAAAGTCTTATTCCCCTCCGTGCCCTGGCACTTCATGCTCGGATGACCGGAAATGAGAAGTCCAGGCAGGCCGCCAAGCGTGCTTCCGGGGCCTTCCTCAGGCGCAGGCTGTACAAGAGGCTGGGGGATGGTGGGATCATGAACCACGACTTCCTGAAGCTGCACTATCCCTGCTACTGGCGTTATGATATCCTGTTCGGACTGAAGGTCATGGCCGAGGCCGAGTTTATCGAGGACAGGCGCTGCGGCGATGCGCTGGACTTGCTGGAATCCAAAACGCTGCCCGACGGCGGGTTTCCGGCAGAAGGCAAATATTATCGGGTCAGTGACAGAGCGCCAACCGGTCGATCGCTGGTGGATTGGGGCGGCGTGAGCAAGAGTCGTTCAAACGAGTTTGTTACGGCAGATGCCCTCTTCGTGCTCAAACAGGCGGGACGTCTGTAGCAAGTGCCGAAACAAGAGGAGTTAGGCATGAAGAAATGGTATGATGACGACGCTTTCTGGGACACCTGGGGTCCCTTGATGTTCTCCAAGGAGCGCTGGGAAGACACCCCGGAGGAGGTGGACAATCTGATCGACCTGCTTGACATCGAGCCGAATGCAGAAGTGCTTGATCTATGCTGTGGCCCCGGAAGGCACTTGCTGGAATTCGCAAGACGCGGATTTTCGGTTACGGGAGTGGACAGGACCAAGAGGTATCTTGAGGATGCGCGAAAGTCGGCGGAGAAGGAAGGTCTGAANNAGGATATGCGAGAGTTTCGCAAGCCGCGCACATTCGATTTAGCCATGAATCTTTTGACCTCCTTCGGGTTCTTCGAAGACCAAAAAGACGACGAGAAGGTGGCCAAAAACGTTTTTGCCTCGTTGAAAGACGGGGGCGTTTTCGTGATCGAAATGATGGGCAAGGAAATATTGGCCAGGATATTCAGGGAACGCGATTGGCAGGAGGTGAACGGAGCCATCTGGATGGAGGAGCGGAAGGTCTCAAAGGACTGGACCTGGATGGAAAACCGCTGGATTCTGCTGAAAGGAGGAAAGACCCAGGAGTTTCGGTTCTCCCTGCGACCCTACTCGGCCGCCGAGCTGACTAGGCTGCTGACCGAATGCGGCTTTGCTGAAACCGAGGTCTACGGTAATCTGGCCGGCGCCCCGTATGATCATAAGGCCCAGAGACTGGTGGTTGTAGCTCATAAGACGAAGAAAAAAGGAGCGTAAAGTCCCCTTTGTGAGGGAGGGAGTTACCCAGGAAGACAAAAACGACGCAGAAACTTCTATAAGCAGTGGCCTTTAATTCGAATAATAGGATGGGCGATTGAATTCGTCCGATATAGAAAAGGAGGAGGGAAAAGTGTCTGATACACGGATAATGGAATCGGTGAAAATAGAGCTGACGCCAAACTCCATGAAGGTCCTGGAGCGGAGATACCTCAAGCGGGATGAGGAAGGAAGAGTGATTGAGACACCGCAGGAGTTGTTCCTGAGGGTGGCCAAGGTGGTGGCCCGGCCGGACAAGGACTACGGGGCCACAGACGCAGAGGTGGAGAAGAGTGTGGAGGAATTCTACAAGCTGATGGCAAAGCTGGAGTTCGTGCCCAACTCACCCACCTTGATGAACGCAGGACGCCCCTTGGGACAACTCTCCGCTTGTTTCGTGATACCTATCGAGGATACCATGGAGTCCATCTTCGATGCAGTGAAGAATACCGCCTTGATTCACAAAAGCGGCGGTGGTACCGGTTTTTCGTTCTCCCGGTTGAGGCCGAGGAATTCCCCGGTTGCCTCTACCAGCGGCGTAGCCTCCGGTCCCATCTCCTTCATGAAGGTCATCAACTCCGCCACCGAGGCGGTCAAGCAGGGCGGCACCCGGCGCGGCGCTAACATGGGGGTCCTGCGCGTGGATCATCCCGATATTCTGGATTTCATCACCTGCAAAGACGACCTGTCCGAGCTGACCAACTTCAACATCTCCGTGGCCATAACCGATAGCTTCATGCAGGCTGTGCAGGACGACGGCTACTACGACCTGATCGATCCCCGAACCGGCAGAACCCACATCAAGGACGGGGAGCCGATGCGATACAAGGCCAGGGAAATTTTCAACTTGATCGTGGAGCACGCCTGGAGAACCGGAGAGCCGGGGGTGATGTTTCTGGACAAGATGAACCAGACTAACCCCATCTCCAGGGTGGGGCTGATCGAATCCACCAACCCCTGCGGTGAGCAGCCGCTTCTGCCTTACGAGTCCTGCAACTTAGGTTCGATAAACCTGTCCAAAATGGTGCGGGCGGTGGTCGACTCGAGCGATCCCACCACCATGTATCGATGTGAGATCGACTGGGACAAACTGGAACAGACAGTGAAAAAGGCCGTTCATTTCCTGGATAACGTCATCGATGCCAACAAATATCCTCTCACCGAAATAGAAGACAACACCAAGGCCAACCGGAAGGTCGGGCTGGGCGTGATGGGCTGGGCGGACATGTTGATCCAGCTCAAGATCCCGTATGATTCAAACGAAGCGGTCAAGCTGGCCGAGCGGGTGATGGGCTTCATTCAGGACAAATCCCATCAGGCCTCATCTGAGCTGGCCAAGAAGAGAGGAGCTTTCCCCAACTGGGAGAGAAGCATCTATCACGAAAAGCAGACCCCCATGCGCAACTCCACGGTTACCACCATAGCTCCTGCCGGAACTATCAGCATAATCGCCGGCTGCTCCTCGGGAATCGAGCCTCTGTTTGCCATCTCTTATATTCGCACGGTGATGGACAACACCAGGATGGTGGAGGCGAATCCTTTCTTCGAGAAGGAGGCCAAAGAAAGAGGCTTCTACAGCGAGGTNNTCTGTCCGGGCTTTCGAAGAGGTACCTGTCGACCTGAAGAGGATCTACGTCACTGCTCACGACATAGCCCCCGAATGGCACGTTCGTCACCAGGCGGTCTTCCAGAGGTACACCGACAATGCGGTGTCCAAGACCATAAACCTCCCCAACCAGGCCACGGTGGAAGACGTGGAGAAAGCGTACGAGTTGGCCTATCAGCTGGGATGTAAAGGCGTCACCATCTACCGGGACGGCTCCAGGGAGGCGCAAGTGCTATCCACTCGGAAGGAGAAGAAAGAGGAAGGTAAGATAGCTCCCCTGGACAGACCGACGACCCTAGCCGGCATCACCGACAAGATAAAGACAGGTTATGGTAATCTTTACGTGACCATCAATACCCTGGACGGCAAGCCATTTGAGGTGTTCGCGCAGATAGGGAAATCCGGCTACTCCACCATGGCCGATACTGAGGCCATATGCAGGCTGGTTTCTCTGGCCTTAAGAAGCGGCATCTCCGTCGATAAGATCATTGAGCAATTGTATGGGATCGGGGGAGCATCCCAGGTGTTCCAGGAGGGTGGACTGATCATGTCCATACCCGACGCCATCGCCAAGGTGCTGATGAAGCATTTCGGCACCACCCAGAACGCCAACCACGATAGGGACCTGACCTACGAGTTCTGCCCCGACTGCGGCAGCAAACTGGATCACGATTCCGGCTGCGTGGTCTGCTCACAGTGCGGGTTTTCAAAGTGCTAGGACGTGGGAAAATCAAGGACAAGAATATCGGTTTGACGTAAGCGGTCCTCATTCCAGGAGACGGGTTTCAAGGTCGGGTGTTCTCATCCGACCTTTTTCCTTTTTTGATGGTTCGATATGGCTAATAAGTCGGGAAAATGAGGAAAGATATGTTGACATAACTGTGATTTGTGTTATTATATCATTAGGAACATAGTATGGAAAGGCAGGGGAGCTCATGCGGATCTTCGTCCATGTTGTGTTCATCTGTGGGATGCTATGCTTCATTCCGAGTATCTTGATGGCCCAGGTACCGGGTGACGCCAACTCCGACGAGATTGTTGATATTGCGGACGTGATTTATGACCTCAATTACGTCTTCAAAGAAGGCCCCCCTCCGGACCCTTTTGAGTGTGGTGACGCCAACGCGGACTGTACCATCGACATAAGTGACGCTATTTATCTGATCAACTATCTTTTTAAGGAAGGCTCGATCCCTGAGATGGTGAATTGTGAATGGAGTGAACCGGTCAATCTGGGAGAACCCATCAACAGCCCTCGAGGAGAGGAATCGTTTCGCATGACGCCCGACGGAAAGATGGCTGTATTTGTCTCTACTAGAGAGGGAACGCACGGTAACGGAGATATATGGTACTGTTTTTGGGATAGCATTTCGGGCTCCTGGTCAGAGCCGCAGAATTGCGGCCCCAACGTAAACACGGTAATTGAAGACCTGGGTCCCTGCCTCTCGCCCGATGGCAAGAAGCTTTACTACGTGCAGTTCGAAAGGCCAGGAGGATACGGCGGCTGGGATATCTGGGTCTCTGCCTGGGATAGTCTAAACGGTGAGTGGGGAGTTCCCGAGAATCTCGGGCCGACCATCAACAGTGACCGCCGGGAATGGAGTCCGTTCGTCTCTCCAGATGGCTCCAAGCTCTATTTCAGCAATCCCTGGGGCATCTGGGTCTCTGAATGGAACGGTTCAGACTGGGACACACCAGAT
>JABAOC010012888.1_pt1 | contig 10928 bp, 8 predicted proteins | sample 7062161 | NCBI WGS metagenome assembly JABAOC01 (sample SAMN14538625, study PRJNA623070) | marine sediment metagenome | biome: marine biome [ENVO:00000428]; feature: marine pelagic biome [ENVO:01000023]; material: deep marine sediment [ENVO:00002113] | place: India: Gulf of Khambhat ...
TATTTTTTCATCGTGACTCTCATTCCTGTGGTATAGTCAGCTCCTCGATTCCCGACCAGATAGACTCATGCGCTTTTCGAACTTCCTTCAGGGCTTTGATACCCTGAGGCGAAAGCTGAAAAATACGCTTGCTTTTTCCCCCGCGTTGGGATGAAGGATCCGCAAAATAGGACGTGAGATAGCCCTTTTTTTCAAGGCGGCACAGCATGACAAAAAGCGCTCCGTAGGACCATGTTTTCCCTATCGTTTCTTTTAACTGGTTCCTGATTGTCACGCCGTAGGCATTCTCCTTCAATTGCCAGACAGCCAGCAAAAGGAATTCTTCCGTTCGTGAAATGAATTTTGTGTCCATCGAATCTCCTATATTATATACAACGTAGTTATTACAAAAAAGTTCCTTTGAAATGTCAATTCGGACAGAATTAATCCTTTATATGCTATTTTCACCTCCATTAGTTCTTTGAATTCCAATTTGAATTTGAAATAAACTTTTTATTGTATAAGTACCATACCGAAAAGGTTATTATCGAAGGAATCCAAGACAGTTTTGACCTGATCTTATATCCTCTAAAAATCTTCATTTTCAGAACAGTGAATAAAGAAAATCCGCCGAATCGAATAAATCTGCCCTTTGAAACTCGAGTCTTAAGCTTCTTCTGGTTGAAGTCCCGATGATTCTACAGTCAAGAAATCTCTCAGTTTCTCCAGAGTGTTAGATTCATAGGCTCTTATGAGTAGAGTTCTAAACTTGTACTGCCAGCCGTGCTACCTCCACCTTCTTGTTAATTCTCTTTATTAGACTTGATGGCTTGGAGGCCTGGCTGATTTGTGCCGTTTTTTGAGTTATTGACCTTTCCGTTTTGGATTTGATATGCTTATTTCAAGATGTTAGGAGAGGGAAATTAGGAAAAATGATGAGGGATTTGTGTCAAATCCCAAAAGCAAATTCCTACAAATTTCTGCACTACTGTTTCTTGGATCTAAGAATTATTTACGATCATCCGGTCTGAACTGATCGAAAATTTTCGCATCGATCCAGTAAATATTCATGACATCATTGTGTCTACCGCTTTCATAGAACAGATATTTTCCATCAGGAGAGACACTAGCGCACAATTCATTGGAACTTGAATTGATCTTTTCCCCCATATTTTTAGCTTCAGTCCAGGAACCATCGTTATTGCGAAAGCTTATATAAAGATCCCAACCGCCGAATTCATCAGATCTGTCTCTGCCGTCAAATATGAGATAGCTTTCATCCGGACTTATAAATGGATGTGCGGCAGTTCCCGAATTAATTGAATCACCAAGCTTTTCAATTTTTCCATAACCAGCACTTGTTAATATGGACCTATGAATTCCACCTTTGCTGGTAAAATATATGGTATCGTCTTTTGTTAAAGTTGGATACATTACAAAGATGTCATGGAAAGGAGATCCCAGCGGTCGGGGTTTTGACCATTCTGAGTTGATTCTCTCTGTGATCCAAATATGAGGTATTTGGGAAGCTTCATTATCCTCGAGAGGCCTTCTGGAGCCGAAATACAGTTTTTTTCCGTCAGGTGTAATGAACGGTTCTGAATCGGCATAAATGCCGGAAAATGAGGCTGCCTGAGGTACATTCCACTCCTGCTTCATTATCATTATCGTGCTTTGAGATAACGCACCTCCCCTCCTGGTGAAGTAAAACTCGCTACCGTCGGGAGTGAAAGTGATAGCATATTCATGGCTGTCAGTCGATATAATTCCAGGTGCAAATATTTCCGGTGTCAGGCCAGGAGGAGTTTGATTCAAATAGTTAATCTTCGTCTCTTTCTTGCAAGAATTCATAGCTGAGATAATCAGTAGCAAAAGAATGAGTTTAAACGCGAATTTTTTCATTTTTTCCTTTAGACCCCCATATTTTTATTTATCTGCTTATTATACGAAGAGGAAGTAAATTTTGATATAGAAAAAGTATTATTTTTTAAAATCATACTTTTGTCTTAGAGGATTTTGTTAAGTGATTTTTGTATTTAATATAAGGAAAAAAAGAGCCGCAAAAAATGATGGCTCTTTTTAGATCTCGACTTCTTAAGCCGATTCTAATTGAAGTTCCGGTGATTCCACAGTAAAAAAATCCCTCAATTTCTCCAGTTTATTTGATTCATATGCCCTCTTTAGAAGGGTTCGAAACCTATTCTTCGAGGCGTACTACAAATTACTGCTGTTCCTGCATCCAAATCAAAAACTTACAATTTATTTGGGATTTTGGTCTGTTTAATTAGATTAAGTCAGATTAAGTCATTTTAAGCTGATTTTTAGTCTGATTTTACTAAACGAATCACTGACCGGAAATCTATACGCAGAAATCCACCCTTGTTTGGGAGTTTGAATAAAAATAGTAAAGGGAGGGATAAATGAATAAGTAAGAAAGGACATGGATTTTTGTATGGCTCGCTCGATTGAAACACCTAGGGTTACTCTGACAGGAGTATTGATTGGAACACTAGTTCCTATTTAGATATTGACCACATCTAATTTCTATGTTATACACAGAGAGGGTTAGTTGGGAATAAATCACATAAAAAAAGGACTTTTCAAAATTTTATCCAAGAATAGAATTTAATCCATTCCTTTTGTTTTAGGATTTATCCCTGACCTTAAATGAGATAGAAATGGGCAATAAACTTAGAAATTCAGGGATAGATATAATCGGCCATATTTCTTGGGGTAAACATTTCTGTCAGGTTTACCATACAAAAAAAGACCTGATCGAAATTTTAGTTCCCTATTTTATAGCCGGATTAAAGAGCAATGAATCCTGCGTGTGGGTGACTTCGGAACCTCTGAATGTTGAAGCAGCAAAAAAAGCCTTAAAAGGGAAGTTAAAAAACTCGGATGAGTTTATCAAAAAGGGCCAGCTAGAAATATATGACTTTCGTCAGTGGTACCCTCACTCAGGGAAGTTCGATTCCGAAAAGGTCTTGAGTAAATGGATAGAAAAAGAAAAACAGGCCCTGAAAAAAGGATTCGATGGCCTCAGAATTAGCGGGAATACCTTCTGGCTTGATAAAAAGGAATGGAAGGATTTCTCAGATTATGAAGCCAGTATCAATCATATCATAAACGGCCATAGGATGTTTGCCGTTTGTACCTACAGCTTGGATAAATGTACGGCCTCAGAAATTATTGATGTGGTGAATAATCATCAATACGCCCTTGTTAAACAGGAGGGCCGATGGAAACTTATACAGAGCTTTGAATATGAACACTTGCAGAAAAACCTGATTCAGGAACGCTATCATCTCGAAAAAGCCCAGGAGATTGCTCATGTCGGAACTTGGGAGCTAGATGTCGAAACGGACAGGCTCATCTGGACCGATGAGGTTTATCGTATATTTGGATTGCCTAAAGGCACTGAGCTAACATACGAACATTTTCTTGAATGTGTTCATCCCGATGATCGAGAATATGTCGATAATAAATGGAAAGCGGCTCTCAAAAAAAAGCCCTATAAAATCGAACATCGTATTCTTGTCAACGGCGAGGTCAAATGGGTTAAAGAGGAAGCTGAGATAAAATTTGATAAGAAGGGTCATGCAGTTAGCGGAATCGGGGCTGTTCAAGATATCACCGAGCAGAAAAAGGCCGAACAAGCACTCAAAGAAAGCGAGCTAACAGCAAGAGCCATCCTCAATGCCTCCAACGATGTGACAGCGCTGATGGATACAGAGGGAATCATACTTGATGCAAACGAGGCCCTGGCTCAACGGTTTAACAAAAGCGTAGAAGCGATAAAAGGCACGAATGGCTGGGATCTTTTTCCAATAGATATCGTTGAAAGAAGAAAACAGTATTTCAATCGTGTGGTTTCGTCAAAAAAGCCTGTTCGCTTCGAAGACGAACACAACGGAATCTGGTTTGATAACATTTTCTTTCCTATCCTTGATGTTCAAGGAAATGTTAAAAAAATTACCCTTCAGGCGCGTGACATCACCCAGCATATACAGCAAGACCGGGAACTCGCATTGAGGAACGAAATCGCCAATATCTTTTTAACGGAATCTGATGAAGGAATGTACAACAAAGTCTTGGATGTCATATTAAAAACGCTGGAGAGCCGTTATGGGCTATTTGGATATATCAACCAAAATGGGGATCTGGTATTAGCTTCTATGACCAAAGATATTTGGGACGAGTGTAAAATTCCTGACAAAACCGTTATCTTTCCGCGCAAGAAATGGGGAGGCATCTGGGGAAAAGCTCTTGTGGAGAAAAAAATGCTCTATTCGAACAGTCCCATGAGTGTTCCAAGAGGGCATATTCCCATAAGTCGAGTTCTCGTTGCTCCGATCGTCTTTAATAAGAGAGAAGTGGGAATTTTTGAGATCGCAAATAAGGAAGTTGACTATGACGATACCGACAGAAATCTATTAACGAAAATTACTGAAAAAATCGCGCCTGTTCTTTATGCAAGGCTGCAGAGAGATACCCAGCAAGAGAAACGTCTGCGCGCTGAAAGAATGCTCAAAAATCTACGCCGGCAAAGGGATATGGATGTGGGTTTTGCGGGTATTGTGGCACTTGATCCAAAAATGAATGAAATATTTGACACTATCAAGGAACTTGCAGAAATCGATGTCCCCGTCATGATTCAGGGAGAGAGCGGCACGGGGAAGGAACTCGTGGCTATGGCCATCCATAACGAGGGGCATCGGGCCCACCAGCCGTTCATCGCTGTAAACTGCAGCGCCTTGCCTGAAGGGCTCCTCGAAAGTGAGCTTTTCGGGCATGTAAGGGGAGCGTTTACCGGTGCCATTCGGGATAAAAAGGGACGTTTTGAGCTTGCCAATAACGGAACTATATTCCTGGATGAGATCGGAGATTTAAGCCCGTCCCTCCAGGTCAAGCTCTTGCGTGTCCTCCAAGAAGGAACATTCGAACGTGTTGGCGAAGAAAACACGAGGCAGGTTAATGTGCGGGTGATAAGTGCGACAAATAAAGATATCATGTCTGAAATCAAAGAAGGAAGATTCAGGAACGACTTATTCTACAGGATGTGCGTCGTTCCCATAACAATCCCTCCTCTGCGTGAACGACGCAATGATATTCCGCTTTTAATCGATTACATCTTAAAGAACTCTCTGTATAAGCAAAAAAAGAATGAAGTGAAGGTCTCGCCTGAAGCCCTGTCGGTAATGATGGATTACGACTGGCCGGGCAACGTTCGTGAGCTCCAGAATGCCATCCAGTATGCATTAGTGAAGTGTGGAAGTGAACTGATTTTAAAGGATCAATTGCCGCCCTCGATCCTTAGCTCCTGTTCAAATGAGAAATTTATTGCAAAGAGAAAACGGAGTCGAAAGCTCAGTCCTAAGGTCGTCCGGTGGGCGCTGAAGGAATCGCAGGGAAATAAAAAAGAAGCGGCTCGAAAACTGGGCGTATCTCGAGCAACGCTTTACCGCTTTCTTGAATCGAACAAAATTTAGAAAAAATCGGAGCCTCTAATTTCTTGCATCCAAATTTTATTCGTGATCAGGACAACCATTTTATAAATCGAGCTAAGGTTCTACATTTCCTGCATTCAACAAATGAATCTTCTCTAATTTTATTATTATCCTTATAATACTCGAATCACTTAACTTCATTAAATTCTCGGCTGCCGCAGACGGGACACACTTTTTCCTCTATCCAAAATAAATGTGATTCACACTGTCGACAGATCTCATCCAGGTCTCCTGGAACCCCTCTAGAAGACCGATCGTCTTCCTCTTGCTCTTTTTTATCGATTATAGTTTTATCCATCCGTTTTTTATATCCGATTACCCTTGAATGGCATCCTTCCTTCTTTAGATTTCTGCACTTCAGCATCAAGTCTTTCATTTATTTAATTGCTTAAAAAAACATTCGATCCATCTTATGTCTTGATTGGAAATTCCGCTGTCATCGAGATTCGACACTATTCCGTATGTCTCTAGTCAAGTTGCCAGCAACCCTGACACACTCTCTGCCCTAACAACTCTTTGTATCAACCTAAGATTGTTCAAGATTCATACCAAATTTGAAATAGCTCGAATCCATGATGATTTCTCTCGAGACAACCAATAACAGAAGCCAGATAAAAATCATCTGTGGCAGCTCGATGTGTCTCATTTTAGGGTTAAACGAGATACATTCCTAATTCACTTATTAATTATTAACACCTTCCATCCCTTGAATTTTAGGTAATAGATGAAATGTAAAGCGGCCTTTTTGGATGGCACAATTTTTGCATTTAATTGTTGATAATTCCTCAAAAAGGAGACCTTCCTACTGGAAGAGAAGAAACAACGTCTCTCATGTGCATAGGTTCAAGAAATGAGAGCGGAAAAATATTTTAGGGAAAGAGGGTAATCTTGAAAAAAATAACATCCTCACCAGAAAAAGAAACAACTCAACGCTGGGGAAGGTGGATATTGGATGAGAAAAATCTATCTCTTTTCACCAATTATGACAACGGAAATAAACGTTATAGTCTTCCTCTGGTTTTATGTAATGACGCCAAAGCCACTCTCAGCTGGATCACATCCATTCTGGAAAAAGAATGGACAACAAACCTAGATATCGGAGATGTGGTTGAGGCTTTGAATGATTTGCTCAATTTGAAAAGCTACTTTGATCGAAATGGAAATCGGTGTGAAAACGCAAGCATAATATACACGAGAAATCTAATCCAAAAGAGAATCAGGTTTAACAAAATAAAAACTATAAAAAAGGAAGGTTGCTTATTATGAAAGAAATTGAATGCCCAATTTGCTGGAACAAAAATGTCAGAAAAGTTGATAGCGTCTATCAAAAAAATCAGGATATGATAAAGCCATTAATGTTTTGTGATTTATGTGAAGAGTATTACTGGGGGGATACAAACGGGATCGTGACGAATTTGTCAATTTTCTGTGAGACATTTAATCTAAGCCCAAAATTTTGTCATTTAAAGGAAGAAAATTCTTATTCATCAAAGAGCGTATGTCTTTCTAAACGCAAGCTACAAGAATTCAATTTATTATGTGGTTCCTGTCCTTACAGACAGCTACAGTTAAAGTCTGGAGTGATGAGTGTGGAGAGAGCAGCAAAGTGAGTCAAATGTGAATCAGATAAACTAACTAATGAAGGCTTTTTTATACTGAGTGAACCAGATCATCCGTCGCTGATGCTTCGTGTCTCAAAGTTGATTTAAATGAGACAAAAAATGCGACAATGAGACATTAATGGAAGTTTGGCACCTTAACTCAAGAATTTTTTTCCCTGCAAATCCCACACACTACAGGCAGTAATAAGCGGACAATCGTTCAACCGTAAAATTTAAGAATGAATGGCACAATTTTTGTATTTACTTTACACAAACAATACGGGGAGCCAGAAATGGCTGAAAGACATCGATAGGAAATATGAAACTCATTAAGCTCAGCAAACATTCGAGAGCAAAGGATCAAAATAATCTAAAAAGCAGGATTTTTGCGGGATTGTTGAAGGAGAGACTTCTTCGCAATCCGGCTAATTTATTCTAAAAGGAGGGATTATGAGGAAGCATCTGGGTATTAATTTTGTTGTCTTGCTTGTACTCGCCGCAGGTTTTGCCATCGCCGCTCTCACCGTACCCACAGACATTCAGCAGCCGGGAACTCAGCCAAACGAAGTGGGCAACCTTGAGACACCAGACAAGTGCGATAACTGTCACGGAGGGTATAACGCAAGTGTCGAACCGGCTTTTAACTGGCGGGGGAGCATGATGGCCAATGCAGGGCGGGATCCCATTTTTTGGGCGACTCTGGCGGTGGCCGAGCAAGACTTCGATGGAGCCGGCGACCTGTGCATCCGCTGTCACAGCACAGGGGGATGGTTGTCAGGACGATCGACCCCAACGGATGGATCAGGGCTCGCTCAGGGAGACTCGGATGGCGTGGAATGTGACTTCTGTCACAAGATGACCAACCCCGATAATTCGGAGCTTCTCGGCGTCCAAATCTTCCCCTTTATTGCCAATGACGGTGGAAATCCGGCTGTGGGATACTACGGAAGCGGCATGTACTCGCTCTGGGCTGGAAACGAGAAACTGGGACCTTACATTGACGCTATGGCCCGCCACCAGTTCATTCAATCCCAGTTTCATCGTGCTGTCGACTTTTGCGGGACCTGTCATGATGTATCCAATCCGGCCGTAGGCGACCTGGCCCACAACAACGGTGCACAATCCACCGCAGACCCGGTTGTTGCCAGTGGAATCCCGGGATCTCCGGTGGAAGGCAAAGCGGCCTTCAACAACTTTCCTTATATGTACGGGATCGTGGAAAGGACCTTCAGCGAGTTCAAATCCGGACTTCTATCCCAAACCCTTGTCAGCGATTACGGAACTCTTCCTCCAGAACTTCAGCAGGGGGCGATCCAAGTGGCCTACGACAGTTCTGTCCTGGCTGGAACCTCAGGGAACTACGCTGACAATACAGATCGATATTTCAGTTGCCAGACATGTCATTTGCGGCCTGTCAATGGAACGGGCTGCAACAAAAAGGGCGTTCCGGCCAGAACGGACCTTCCTCTGCACGACATGACTGGGGGAAATTACTGGATGCCTGATGCTATTCAGTGGCTTGATACTCAGGGCCGGCTCCGGCTCGGAGGGGGGTTGACGAGTGTCCAGGTCGCGGCTCTTAACGAAGGGAAAGTCCGTGCCATAAAGCAGCTCAACGAGGCCGCTGCTCTTGAGGTCATCGACAACACACTGCGCATCACCAACCTTACGGGACACAAGCTCATCTCAGGTTATCCGGAAGGACGAAGGATGTGGATCAATATCAAATGGTTCGACGGGCTGAATGATATCCCTATCCGGATAGATGGTAAATATGGTCCCATCGATACTGTGATAAATGGAACACCCACGATAGTCAATTCACTCATAAATCCGTATGACCCTAATACCAAAGTCTACGAGGCCCACTACGGGATGACACAGGAATGGGCGTTTCAACTTAGAGCGCTCGGATATCCTTCAACTCTTGCCTTGAGCTATAACCGCTACAGCGGAGCAATGGATTATACCCTGGGAGAGCTTGCAGATAGCGCTCCAGGCTCGACACACGAGACCTTTCATTTCGTGCTCAATAACACAGTCGTCAAAGACAACCGCATTCCTCCCTATGGAATGAGCTATGACGAAGCAGCAAAGCGCAATGCGCTTCCAGTGCCCGCAAACCAATACAGCGGGACTCCCGGCGGCACGTACCTCCACTTTGATGAAATCACACTCAACCCTCCAACCGGTGCAGTCTACGCCACGATTGACCTCGTCTATCAACCCACAAGCTGGGAGTACATCCAGTTTCTTCATCTGGCAAACAACCGGTCAAATCCATTTTTGGCGGATGAAGGCCAGGCTTTGCTGGACGCCTGGCTGAGTACAGGAATGGCCCTACCTCATGTCATGACTTCCACGACGTGGGGAACCGCTCCTGTTCCGGCCGTGCCTAAAATGTATGCCGACAGCCTTGTGACAAATGCATCAGGCAAACGCGGAGCGCTCGTTCCGGCAGATATCTTTAAAGCAGGTGATAACGTGACTTTCGTGGCACATATCGTAGATGAGAACAGCTTAAACGTCGCCGGAGCCCAGGTCTTTATGGAAATCAGGGATTCGGGAGCAAATCTGGTAGCCAATCTTCAGGGATTCAGCGATGACACAGGAACCGCTATTTTGACTTGGAAGTCCTCCAGAAGAGATATTGCCGGTATCTATGCTGCCGAAATCACCAGCATCATCAATATCGGGTATGAATTCGAGCTGGGAAATCCAGAGGCTGTATACTCTGTTTCTTTTACGATCCAGTAAGAATCTCCTCCAGCTTCTAACTGGAGCCAAAGGTTCGGCCAAAGCAATGCGCGGGGGCAGGCGTCATTTGTAGGTTGATAGCCTGCCCCCCCGCTTTTTATGCCTTCCTGAACTAAGATCATTCTTCAATAAATGCTTAATAATTTAATAAAAAAGAGCGTCAACCTATGGTTACCGCCCTTTTCTCTGATTTAGATTCTATCCTGCTAGCGGTTGAGGTTCAACGCTTAGAAAATCCTTCAATTTCTCAAGTTTATTTGATTCATATTCCCTCTTTAGAAGGATTCGAAACCTATTCTTCGAGCCGTTCCACTTCTAATACATTGAAAATAAAGGAGTTACTGGTTTTTCGCTGGATTTCTTTTTAGCCTGATCTTCTTCCATGCCAGGGACTGTAAGAAAAACTGTGTAAACCTCCTTCTCTCTAATTGACAGCATCATTTATGGTTTGATATGTTTCCTGTAAATGTTTGGAAGTCAAAATCGCATAAGATCTTGAGAGTTTTGTCGTTTGCTCGAAAAAACAATATCCTTAAGATCCGAAGGCGCTAATGAGATAGTTGAGATCAAATATAAGAGCATCCTGATCACAGCCAGATTGATTTCAATAGAGGAGCTGAGCTCTCCACTGATATAGTACAAAGATATCATCGAAAAGGAGGCTATTTCTATGATGGTCCCGACTCACCAGGATATATTGGACGCGGCGAGGAGGATAAAAGGCAAGATCCTCAGGACACCGTTCATATTCTCAGATCCACTATCTCGGCAGGTGAACATTGGAGTCTATCTTAAACTCGAATCCCTGCAGCCCGGAGGTTCTTTTAAGTTCCGGGGAGCAAATAATGCCGTCGCCATGCTGACCCCTAAGGAAAGAGAAAAAGGTGTCGTGGCGGCGTCCTCTGGAAATCATGGCACAGCCCTGGCCCTGGCGGCCTCCCTGGCTGGGATCAAGGCAACGATAGTCCTCCCAGACAATGCTCCGCAAGTAAAGGTCGAGAGGATCAAGAAGGCTGGGGCCACAATCCTCCGGCACGGCTCCCATTATGGCTATAGCGAAGAAAAGGCTGCCGAGTTAGGT
>JABAOC010037345.1_pt2 | contig 10925 bp, 9 predicted proteins | sample 7062161 | NCBI WGS metagenome assembly JABAOC01 (sample SAMN14538625, study PRJNA623070) | marine sediment metagenome | biome: marine biome [ENVO:00000428]; feature: marine pelagic biome [ENVO:01000023]; material: deep marine sediment [ENVO:00002113] | place: India: Gulf of Khambhat ...
TTGATGGTATCAATGATTGAGGAGCATTTTCCTGAAGAGATAAAATTTACGAAGCCGGAGGGGGGCATGTTCTTGTGGGTGACACTTCCGGAGAACCTTTCATCGTTAGATTTATTTAAGCTGGCCACAGAAGAAAATATTGCTTTCGTGCCCGGCAGAGCATTTTATGTCGATGGCGGCGGAGATAATACGCTGAGACTCAACTTTTCGAATTCAGATGAGGAGAAGATCGAAGAGGGGATAAAGCGGCTGGCGAAGGTTATAAAAAGAACCTTGACGGAAAACAAATACATATAGATAAGCTGTCATGAACTATCGGTAATTTTAGTGGAAAGGATGAGAAATTATGAAACGTTCGAAACAAAAACCAATTTATGCCGTGCTCGTACTGTGGAGTGCAGCATTACTTTGCATTGCGGGCTGTGCCGCGACTGAGCCCAAGCTGATACCGAGAACGGTTCTCTTCGGCAATCCCGTCAAGTCGAGGCCTCAAATCTCACCGGACGGGAAAATGATGGCATACCTGGCTCCCGTAGATAATGTGTTAAATGTGTGGGTCAAGACCATCGGTCAAGAGGATGACAAAGCCGTGACGGAGGATAAAATCCGCGGGATACGCCGTTACTTCTGGGCCGAGGACAGCGAGCATATCATGTATCTGCAGGACGTAGGCGGCGATGAAAACTGGCGTCTGTACGGCGTCAATCTTAAAACGGATGAAGTTAAGGATTTGACTCCGTACGAGGATGTCCAGGTTCAAATTGTAGATACCAACAAGCATTTTCCAAATGAGCTGCTCATCGGAATGAACAGAGACAATCCTAAGCTGCATGATGTTTACCATCTTGACCTGACGAGCGGTGAGCTGAAGCTGGTTGCCAAGAATCCCGGCAATATTGCCTCCTGGCTGGCGGATGCCGATTTGAAAGTCCGGTGTGCGATGGCTTCGACGGCCGAGGGCGGATTCGAATTGATGGTGCGCGAAAGCGAGCAGGAGGAATGGAAAAAGCTGCTGAGGTGGGATTCCGAGGATAGCATGACCAGCTGGCCCGTCAGTTTTAATAAAGACGGCGACGCTCTTTATCTGATCGATTCCCGAAACGCCAACACCGGGCGACTGGTGAGACTGAATATTGAGAGCAAGCAAATCGAAGTGATCGCCGAAGATCCACAGTACGACGTCAGCAACGTTGTGATTCATCCGGATACGTACGAGGTGCAGGCCGTGGCGTTTACCCGGGCGCGGACCGAGTGGATTGTTCTGGATGAAGCGATTGAAGATGATTTCAAGGCCATAGCCAAACTCGACCACGGTGACTTCTATGTATCAGACCGAGACAATGCAGACAAAACCTGGCTGGTTAGCTTCACGAAGGATAACGGCCCCGTGTCGTACTATGCGTATCAGCATGGAAAAAACAAAGGGACCTTTTTGTTCGATCACATGCCGGCGCTGAACAAATACATGTTAACTCGTATGGAGCCGATTAGCTACAAGGCAAGGGACGGATTGACGATTCACGGGTATTTAACGTTTCCCGCATGGAAAGAAAAAAAGGATTTGCCGATGGTGCTTTGCGTGCATGGCGGCCCGTGGAGCCGGGATGGCTGGGGATATAATCCTTTGGCCCAGTGGTTTGCCAATCGCGGCTATGCATGTCTTCAGGTCAATTTCCGAGGCTCCACCGGCTACGGCAAAGAATTCGTAAACGCCGGTGATAGAGAGTGGGGCGCGAAGTCGCACGATGATTTAATAGACGGTGTCAACTGGGCCGTCGAAAAAGGCTACGCCGATCCGAATAAAGTGGCCATATTCGGCGGTTCATACGGAGGATACGCCGCCCTGGTCGGTGCTACTTTTACGCCGGATGTTTTCTGCTGTGCGGTGGATATCGTGGGGCCGAGCAACCTGGTAACATTGCTAAAATCCATTCCGCCTTACTGGTCAACGATGCTGGCGATGTTTCAAAAACGGGTGGGCAATCCCGATACGGAAGAGGAATTCTTGAAGTCTCGCTCGCCTTTGTTCAAGGTGGACCAAATCAAGATACCGATTCTGATCGGGCAAGGGGCCAACGACCCACGGGTCAAACAGGCTGAATCCGAGCAGATTGTGGAGGCGATGAAGAAGAAAGGACTGGCGTACGAATACATGCTGTTCGAAGACGAAGGGCACGGATTTGCCAGGCCGGAGAACAGGCTGAAGTTTTTTGCCGCTGCAGAAAAATTCCTGGCAAAGCACTTAGGCGGCCGATACGAACAGGCAGCGGAAAGTTCGGATCGCTGATTTGTGCAAGGACAAAATCTGACAGGTATCAAATGCTGTAGGAAGTGAAATTACCAAAGAAAATGAGGTGATAGTTATGGACAAGCTGTATGAAGATTCGGAGACTGGTTGTTGCCCGAGATTCGATCCTGAGCCGTGGGATGAAAAAGAAGTGACGTTTGAGGACAAATTATTTATCAAAGATCACGTCAGGAGTTTCTTTCACATCCCGTTGAACTTCGACAAAGTCATGGTCAGGAACATGGAGAAAATTAAACAGGCCGGTGCCCTGACGCCTGAACCTCTCATGCTCTCGGATGAGAAATCTCTCTGGGGAGCCGACATCTATATCGCGGTTTCCAAGGAAGTGCCCGGCGCAGAGATGGTGAGAATATCCGGAACTTTCCTGACCAAGGTTTTCGAAGGGCCGTATAAAGACGCCGGCAAGTGGGCGCGGGAAATGATGGCATACGTAAAATCGAAGACAACAGAGATTCAGAAGATGTATTTTTTCTATACGACCTGCCCGAAATGCGCCGAATATTACGGCAAGAATTATACCGTTATATTGGCGAAGGTTTGAGTGACGAACTTTGAATACAATCGAAAGGAGAGAACCCCTCAATGAATTGAGGGGCTAAGTAAATCTTATGCTTGGTGAGAGTGTAACTGCTATAACAATACTGTTTATTATTTTCGCCGCTGGTGTCGGTGCTTTTGTCAGAAAACGAAGCAGGGACAAGTGCCTGAGGGACTTCGAGCGGAACATGGTGACGCTGGAACAGAAGTCCGACAANNAACAATACTGTTTATTATTTTTGCCGCCGGCGTCGGAGCTTTTGTCAGAAAAAGGAGCCGGGACAAGTGCCTGAGAGATTTTGAGCAGAACGTGGTGACGCTGGAACAAAAATCCGGCAAGACAATCTGGGGTAAGCTGAGGGTCGAAAATACCGGCCTGGAATTTATATATTCAGAAAGGCACAAAGACGAGGAGGGGCACGAAGAAACCAGTTACATTCTATACAAATATGAGTACCCGGAAATTGCAGTGGTGGTTCGCTTTCACGATGAGCTTAGTGAGCCTCACAAGAAAGAAAGAGAAAAAGAATTGAAAAGGACATATCACCCAGGGCCGTGGCGCAGGTTAAAAAGACGAATCCTGAACGTTTTTCGAACCGTCAGGGACTCGATAGTAGAGATTGTCAACTTGCTGATAAGCCAGGCCAAGAAAGCTACGCCCGCGGGCAAAGTGCTTACTTCTCAAGACAAGTATGTTTCGCAGATGAAGCAGGAATTGATGACCTCGGCGGGAACTTCCTTCGAGCCTTTGCTGGAAAGGTATATCGGCCACAAGGTTGTGCTTGAGATGATAAAGGGCGATAAGGTGTTGGAATACTGTGGAGTTTTGAAAGACTATACGGCGGAATTCATCGAAATCATGGACGTAAATTACGCCTCTAAGCTGGGCCAGCCAACAAGAAAAGCGGACCTCGTCGTACCCCGCAAACACGGCTTAATTCGACATCTGGCTGAATAATTTTTAGCATCTCTAAAAATCTTCGTAACATTTTACAGAAACCGACATCATGTTTTGTAGTATTGTCGCTCTGAACCGCTCCTGCCGGAGTTACCGGGCAAGCAATTTAATATAGAGGGAAAATTGTCATGATTACACTCGTCAATAAAAACTCATACAGATGGTCAATATTTGCGTTTTTGGTAGTTGTTTTTCTTGGTAACGTGGCTGGCAAGCTGATGGCCGGCCAGGAACGAATCATTCATTTTCCCAAGGGCCGCTCGATTGGGGAGGTTTTTGTACGAGATCGGGATATTTTCGCGGAAAATTATTATGCCGGGATTAACTGGGTGTGGTTGGGCTATGCACAGGGGAATATTCAGATTCCTACGGGTAAGGCGGTCAGACTTGATATTACAAAAGAAGCCTGGCAAGATGGCAAATTCTTTGATGGTTTGAGGCCCAACGATATTCAAATGCTGAGCTTTGACAAATACATAGAGGCTGACGACGCGGTCTTGGAAGACATTTCGAGTCTAACTAATCTGCAAGTGCTCGATCTTTCAGGTACGCAAATACTTGGAACAGGCTTAAAGCATCTGGAGAAATTAAAACAACTCAAGTGGATTAGCTTTGCCGGGACACGTGTTAAGGATGAGGAATTAGCTGCCCTTGCCGGATTAAAAGCTCTGGAATATTTGAATTTTAACAACGTTCCTGTTGGTAACAAGGGGATGATTCATATTAGTAAAATAAAGACTCTCAAGGGCCTTGTTTTAAGTGGAACGTCCGTGAATGATGAAGGTTTGCAGCATCTTAAAAATTTAACTTCACTTCGACAGCTATCTCTTTTTCGCAATCCCATTACCGATGAGGGATTAAAATATCTTGCCGGACTTACTGAAATGGAACAGCTTGATCTTACATGGACAAAGATAAGTAATACGGGCCTGGTACATCTTAAGGGATTGAAAAAGTTGAAAGAATTAAGATTAGGACTCACTAAAGTCGGTGACCAGGGACTTGAGCATTTAAAGGACCTTGAATCGCTGGAGTACCTGGATCTACCATCTGATACCGAAATATCTGATGAGGGTGTGGCTCATTTGTCGAACCTGGATTCACTTAAGAAGCTCCGTTTAATAAGCAATGCGATTACAATCCAGGGGCTGGAAATCCTGGCGCAACTGAAATCACTTGAGGAATTTGATACGGGCGGGATAAATATCGACGATTCGAGTATCGCGAAGATTGCCGGATTCCCTGCCCTTAAAAGCCTATGGCTCCAACGTTGTCAGGTAACGGATGCCGGACTTGCCGAACTGAAGAAACTACAAAGCCTAACAAAACTGAGAATATTTAACAGTCCCATTACAGGTGAGGGACTTACGGTTCTGAGAGAATTTCCCGGTCTTGTTGGGCTTGAACTTTCTAATCTGTATTTAGGCGATACCAGACTGGCAGGCTTGACCGGGCTTAAGTCACTTAAGAGTCTGAAAATCTACAACACAGAAATCAAAGATGACGATCTTGTCGCTCTGTCCGGTCTGAAGAACTTGAAAACTCTATATATCGATTCAAAAGAAATAACTAATGCCGGCATACAGCATCTGGCGAAACTTGAATCTCTTGAAGATCTTATGCTCTATGGTTCTGAGATTACCAATGACGGACTTGTTCACTTACAAGAGCATCGTTCGTTGACAAATCTGGGCCTGTTTGGCACCAAAGTCACCGAAGAAGGCATGACAAAGCTCAAAAAGACGATTCCCGCGTTGCGTCATCATTTGTAGAGTGCAAACACCGAGCCAGGAAAACGATGGCAATTGGCTAAAAGGTTATTCTGAAATCGGTATGTTGGGGATCGGGTGGGATTTCTTCGATTCTTGTCTCTCTTAGATAATCACCGAAATAATCTTTTATGTCCCGTATGCAATCATCGATGTCTCCAGCGGGACCCTGGACGAGCATCTCAACGGTGCCGTCCGGCAGATTACGGACGAAACCCGTGAGCTGGTGGCGATGAGCCATCCTGTGGGCGGTAAAGCGAAAACCCACGCCCTGAACACGGCCGATAAAAATCACATGTCTTGCAGCCATTTATATTGCCTATTGACTATTGGTTATCGACTAACAGCTTAACCATAGTGGTATATTAATCGTTACATTCCTCTGCTGCAAGTGAACAAATCCGGCTGCTCGGCAGTAATACAATAATTTAAGTTTCACCCGGAGCGGGAATTAAAGTATAATCCGAACGGTTTGGAACAGTGATTGAATATGCCCGAAAAGACAAAGCGACAAATAAAAAGAGACGAGCAGATTTATCAGCTTACCACGCTGGTGGCGGGGGAATTTTCGCTTCAGGAGGTGCTGGATAAACTGGCCGAAGCGGCGGTTAAGATCATCGGCGTCAAAGCCTGCTCGATCCGGCTGCTTGATGAAGAGGCCGGCGATTTGGAAATGCGAAGCACCTACGGACTAAGCGAGGAATACCGCAACAAGGGTGTGGTATCAAAAAATGATCCCGTTGTCAGGGCTGCCTTTGCAGGTGAAGCCGTGGTTTTGGACGATATGCGCGTCGACGGCAGAGTCAAATATAAAGAGGCGACAATCAAAGAAGGCCTGGTCAGCCAGTTAACCGTAGCCATGCACTTTAAAGGAGAGGCGATTGGTGTGCTTCGACTTTACAGTCCAAAGCCCATGCACTTTGACGAAGATGATATTAATCTTGCCAGGTCAGTCGCCTCGCAGTGTGCCGTTGCGATAACCAATGCTAAATTTTACACTAAGGCCATTGAAGGGGCGCGGATGGCCGAGCAGATGCGACTTGCAGGGCTGATCCAGCGGAGAATGATTCCGGAAAAAGCCCCTGCGATACGTGGTCTGGACATCGCCGCGGCTTATATTCCGTGCTTCGACGTCGGCGGAGATGCTTACGATTTTCGCCGGATTAGCGATAAACAAATTCTCGTTACGATTGCCGACGTAATGGGTAAAGGAATGCCGGCTGCCATGATGATGAGCTGGTTCCGCGGGGCGGCCAGGGCCTATGCGGAAGGCTGCATGGAGTGCTCGGGGTGCCAGGCGGACGACGGCTTCTTCGCCGAAAATACGGAAGACCGCGCCAGGCTGATCAACCGGACGCGTACCGTGATCCGGAATTTCAATCGCATGGCGTGTGATGAATGCAGGGACGGCGAGTTTATAACTTTGTTCTACGCGATGATAGACGTCGCCCGGATGACGGTGACATATTGCAATTGCGGGCATGAGCCTACGGTACTGATAAGAAACGGAAAGACTATCGACCTGGACAAAGGCGGGCTTGTGCTTGGAGTCGATGCACAGGCGGAATTCGAGATAGGAACCGTCGAATTGACAAACAACGATTGTCTGCTGTTTTATACCGATGGGCTGACCGATGCGGTCAACTTCGATAATGAAATATGGAGCAGAGAAAATCTGCTGGCAACGGCGAAGAAGTACGCCACAGGCTCTGCCGAACGGATGGTCAAAAACATCCTAAGCTACAGAAGGCGGTTTGTGGGACTTGCCAGGCAGATCGATGATACAAGTGTGATTGTGGCGAAAGTGAACCATAAATAAGTGTAAAAATCAAAAAGTAAAATGCAAAATTTAGGAAGTCATCCCTAAGGGATTCCACAGTTTTGATTTTTTATATTTGATATTTGATTTTTGTCAAGTGGCGGATTTGATTATTACGATTGACGGGCCCGCGGCCAGCGGTAAAAGTACTGCAGCGAGGCTTTTGGCCCACAGGTTGGATGCGACCTTCCTCGATACCGGTGCGATGTATCGAGCGGTCACGGTGGCTGCGATGCGTGCCGGCGTCGATTTGAACGATGAGCAGAAGCTGCTCGATATTACGCAGAGGTGCGAATTTCAATTCTCCATCAAGGCCGGCGAAATGACCGTCCGTATCGACAATACTGATGTCACCGAGCAGATTCGCAGTCCGGAGGTAACCGCTAATGCCCGGTATATCGCAGCTGCGCCGCGAGTTCGAGAAAAACTGGTGCAAATGCAAAGGCAAGTCGCCGCGGACCAGCATAAAATCGTCACGGAAGGACGAGATCAGGGCACGGTCGCATTTGGCGATGCCGATGTGAAGTTTTATCTATCGGCTGATCTGGCCGAGAGGGCAAGAAGAAGACAGGCAGAGCTGCGGGCAAAAGGCGAAGACGACAGTCTTAAGCAGATTCAAAAGGCCATCAAAGAGCGCGACAAAAGTGACGAGAAAAGAGCCGTCGGGCCATTGAAGCCGGCAGAAGATGCTATTATCGTCGATACTACAAATCTGAGTATAGAACAGGTCGTGGAAAAGCTTGAAGGCTATGTCCAGGAGAATGCAAAGATCAGAGGTCAGAAATCAAAATTAACGGAGTCGCCGCGTAGAGACAATGACCTGGTTCCCGCAAAGCGGGTACCCTTCCATAATTTTACATTTTGCGCTTTGATTATTAATTTTCTTGAGGCGAAATGGTTCTGGCTCGCACGCTGGCTGTGCAGAGTTTTTTGCATGCTGTTTTTTCGCGTGCGCAGTTATGGAAGAGATAATATTCCCAAGACCGGCCCGTTCGTACTGGTCAGCAACCACCAGAGCTATCTCGATCCGATGCTCTGCGGCATACCTCTAAAGAGGCGCGTGGGCTTTCTTGCTCGTGAGACGCTTTTTAAAAATTGGTACTTCGGCAGTTTGATTGCTTCTGTCGGCACAATACCCATGAAGCTGGGCGAAGGTGACATATCCGCCATTAGAAAGGCCATCGATGTGCTTAAGCAAGGCAGGGGAATCTGTCTCTTTCCGGAAGGGACCCGCACACGGGATGGGAGAATTACGCCTTTTAAGCCGGGCTTCGGTCTGCTTTGCAGGCGGGGTGGCGCGGTGGTTGTGCCGGTAGTGATTGACGGGGCCTTCGAATGCTGGCCGAGGCATAAGAAATTGTTCTCGCACGGCTTGATCGTGGTCGGCTACGGCAAAGCCATACCCGCCGAGCAGGCGAAGAACATGGGCAATGAGAAACTTGCCGAAGTCTTAACCAAGACCCTGCGCCGGATGCAAAACGAAAGCCGGATCAAGCATGGCAAAAAACCATACGATTATTGATTATTTTCCCCGCTGCCACGAACAGGTTCAGCAAGTACTATATTAAAGCTCCAGATTTCGCCTTTATGCGTACCGGCCCCATCGAACTCATCGACCCGCCAGTAATATGTTTTGTGGATTTCAAGATGATCGGGGAGATAGCTTGCCTCAGAGAAGATGCCTCTGAATGTGCCGCCGGTGCCAGCCTCGACTTCGGCAAAATTCTCACCGAAGTACAATACATGCAACTTGGCTCCGAAACCGGCAGTCCAGCTAAGCGTTACATTCGGGTCGATTAGTTCAGCACAATCCGCTGGGTTCGGTCTTGATGCAGTATAGGGTGGGAGCCAAAAGCTCCAGACATCACCTTTCCAGGGACTGTCCGGATGCATGTCATTAACCTCGTCGATCCGCCAGTAATAAGTTGTACCGGGCATCAGACCGGACCAGCCTGTATAACCAGGAAAAAGAAGAAAATATAGATCGTCATAGTTGCCACGAAACACATCATCAATGCTGTTATTCACATCGTCGAAGTCTTCGCCGAAGTATACATCGTGCGAGATTGCATGTTGTCCCGGTGCCCAGGAGAGAGACGCCCATATATCCTCATGCATAGCCTCATCGAACGGCCAGGGATAATGCGCCAGGTTAGGATCGGCAGGCGGCTCCTGAACTACATACACGCCGTCAATATGAACGTCTATGTTCTCATCTTCATTATGAAGTGGAAACCATGGGTGCTTTAGAATGAAATAAAGGACTATGGTATCTGTGGGACTATGGCCGTTGATAAATTCAAAGGTAAATGTTTGTGGCGAGGCTGTCAGGTCTATCCACTTGTGCCATGTATAAGCCCAGACATTGTTGTATTCAAGCAGCAGACCTATTTGCCTGTCAGCGTCGGCTTTGGCAGTAAAACCGATATGACATTTTGCTCCCGGATCAAGAGTAAAGCTGCCCTGAAAAATCATGATAGACTCTTGTGCATTCACATCAGAGATATCTATTTTTAATGCACTAAGACCTGATAAGCCTGCACCCTGAACCACTTCGATAGTGAAGCCATCCCCTTCAGATCTCTGCCAGGGCTCGATGCCGGCGTCGAATTCGCCGTTGATGATTTGATTCTCCAGAGCCGGACATGCTGAACCTAACAGCATCAAAGCAGAAAAAACAGCCGCTAAATGAATCCCCTTTCTGTCTATAATCATCCCCCTTTCTATAAGTAATCCGTAGAAATGTGTCCAAGCAGGTCTAATCTTCGCTGATATAATTTGTACTAAATCGACCACCATTTCGTCAAGCAAAATCTCCATTGATGATGAGGCGTATAGGAAATATCGTTACGGACTGAGAAGGCATGTGTATGGTCAAATTGTGCTTGACCGCATGTATGATTAAAAGTACCTTCATAGTTGTAAAACGCTGTCTTCAACACCCCGGAGGAATTTGAGGGCGCCATCCGGTGTGGTTTTGACAATGCAAAATTTAACATTTGAAAGGAGTATCGATGAAAAACAAGACAAATCCAAAAAATCATAAGCTGACTCGCAGGGATTTTATCAGGACCTCGGCGGCTGGCGGAGTAGCAGCCTTGGCAGTGGGCAGTAGTAATCTTTTTGCCGCGGGCTCGGACAAGATTCGCGTCGGCATAATCGGCTGCGGCGGTCAGGGCAGGCGGGATCTTGTCAGTTGTGTTAAAAGCTCGCCGGGCGTGGAAATCACGGCGATGGGCGACCTGTTCGAAGACCGCCTGAAAGAGTCGCTCGATAAGCTCAAAAAAGATGTGCCGGATGCTCTGAAAGTTCCGCCGGACAAGTGCTTCGTGGGCTTCGACGCGTATAAGAAAGTATTACAGTGCGACGTGCACATGGTAGTTTTGACGACGCCGCCCCACTGGCGAGCGCAGCATTTCCGGGCTGCAGTGGAAGCCGGCAAGCACGTGTTCATGGAAAAACCCGCCGGCGTGGATCCGAAGTCAATTCGTTCGATGATTAAGACGGCCGAGCTCGCAGAACAAAAGCGGCTCT
>JABAOC010007953.1_pt1 | contig 10923 bp, 7 predicted proteins | sample 7062161 | NCBI WGS metagenome assembly JABAOC01 (sample SAMN14538625, study PRJNA623070) | marine sediment metagenome | biome: marine biome [ENVO:00000428]; feature: marine pelagic biome [ENVO:01000023]; material: deep marine sediment [ENVO:00002113] | place: India: Gulf of Khambhat ...
GTGATCGTGACGGGCGTATTCTCCATCCCATCGACGACACCCGTCTGAAGGGCCATATAGACCTCTCCCAGGGAAACGGGTACCCCCGTGGGACCCATGGCTTCCAGCGACTTCTTCAAGAAGGGGCTCGTCATGGCCCGGATCTTCAATCCCTTCATGTCCGCGGGCTTGTGAACGGGCTTCTTCGTCGTGAGGATGTGGCGGCGCCCATAATACAAGATGTGGGGCATAATGCGGACACCGAGCTTCTGCCTNNGCCAATGGGTCCCCGCATGATCTTCAGGAGTTGCTCGGGAGAGTCCACGAGATAGTAGACCTGGAGGGAGTTCATTGGGTCATAATATCTTCCGATCGCTGTCGGTCCGGCGGGCTGCAGATCGATCGTCCCCTTGATCATTTGATCGGTGATTTCCCTGCTCTTTCCGAGCTGTCCGGCCGGATAGTGTTTGAAGATGACCTTTCCGTTGGTCTTTTCCCTCACTTCTTTCACGAGCTTCTCGCAGGCAAGGGAATAGGGGTGTTTGATGGGGAAGTTATGGCCGACGCGAAGCGTGACCTCCGCTGCTAACAACATGCTGGAAGTGAGGAAGATGCCGGCTACGGCCAAAATAAAGAACACTGCGAATTGCTTCTCTTTCATGATCAATCCTCCTTTTGTTCATTTTTTAGAGACGTTCTGAAAGATTCCGAGGATGAACGTAGAGGGGTTATAACCTCAAATCATGGGGTTTTCCAGGGGTCAAACACGTGTTCACCTCCTTCCCTGGGATATTTTTCCTCCTGTTGGAGGAGCTGGGCACAAAGAGGAGAAAACCCAGCATCTTAAAACACAAACCCATGAAATTGTCAAGCACTTTTCACTTGACAACCTCCGGAGATATGGTGTACCAAACGTCCAATAAGGATTTTCCCTGGGAGGATCGATCATGGCCGAATTCGAGTTGCTTTTCTCACCCCTCAAGATCGGAAGCATGGAGCTTGATGCCCGGATCATCATGTCGCCCATGCAGACCAACTATGCAGATGAAGAGGGGCGTGTAACCGAGCAACTCATCGCATATCATGTGGCTCGAGCGAGAGGAGGGACGGCCTACAATACTACCGGGCAGACTACTGTGGCCCTCCAGGGCCGGTACAACCAGAACATGCTCTGTCTTTATGATGACCGCTACATCCCGGGCTTCACGAGATTAGCGGATGCCGTCCACGGGGCGGGAGGGAAGCTGGTCGTCCAACTCAACCACTGTGGACCCAAGGCCGATCCGAAGGCAACGGGAATGCCCGTGCTGGGGCCTTCTCCAATCCAGGGAGACCCCAAGAGCGCTATCCCCGTTGAGATTTCAGAGGAGGGGATATCCAAAACGATCCTCGATTTTGTCCAGGCCGCCTTAAGGACCAAAAGGGCTGGAGTCGATGGAATAGAACTCCACATGGCTCACAGCTACCTGATGAGCTCCTTTCTGACGAGCCACATGAACAAGAGGGATGATGCCTATGGAGGGGACATCCAGGGCAGAATGCGGTTTCCCCTGGAGGTTCTGACCCGCGTGAGGGAGGCGGTTGGAGAAGATTATCCCATCGTTTGTCGATTCTCCATGGGAGAGTTCGAGGATACGGGAATTCCCCTGGAGGATGCCCTGATCCTGGCTAAGGCCCTGGAGGAGAGGGGAGCCGATGCCTTGCACATCTCGGTATACAAGGATGCCACCGCGCCTTATTACATGCCCCAGGGGCACCTCATTCCCCTTGCAGCCGAGGTTAAGGAAGCCGTCAATATCCCCGTCATTGGCGTGGGCCGGATCGTGGATCCGGAATTTGCCGAGCAGGTTCTCAGGGAGGGAAAGGTCGATGTGATTGCCCTGGGTCGGCAGCTCATGGCCGATCCGGATTTTCCCATCAAAGTCAAGGAAGGGAGGTTCGAAGAGATCATCCCATGCATCGGGTGTAATTCAGGCTGTATCGGGCGACATATCACCTATTTCTCAAGCTGCATCTCCAACCCCACCACGGGCTACGAGGCGGGTACTCAAGTGAAGGCCGCCGAAAAGAAGAGGAAGGTTACCGTTATGGGGGGAGGACCCGCTGGCATCCAGGCTGCCTTGACGGCCTCGGCGAGGGGTCATGAGGTGACCCTCTACGAGAAGGGACCGCGGCTCGGTGGTAATTTCTACGTGGCCTCCCTGCCTAGTGGGAAAAAAGACGACTTCCAGAGGCTTTTGACGTATTGGAAGCACGCCTTGAAGAAAAGCGGCGTCAAGATCCTCTTGGATGAGGAAGCGTCAGCCGAAAGGATAACAGGCGAAAGCCCTGATGTGGTGGTAGTAGCGACCGGGGCCTTTCCCTTTCACCCGGACATACTCGGAATTGACGATGAAAGGGTCATCCAGGCCGTGGATGTCTTGGCGAAGGACCTGAAGATCGGCCAGAGGATTCTCGTGGCCGGGGGAGGAGAGGTCGGTCTGGAGGTGGCCGATCACCTTGCTCGCCAGGGGAAAGAGGTCATAGTCATCGAGATGCTTGGAGAGGTCGGCTCCGACGTGCCGAAAAACACCAAGCCCGTTCTTTTCGAGCGGCTGGAGGAAGTCGGAGTGGACCTGAGAACGAGCACCACCTTGAAGAGGATAAAGAAGGGATCAGTCGTCGTGGAAAAGGGCGGCAAGGAACAGACCATCGAAGGGATTGACAATGTCGTCCTCGCCTTAGGGTTCACGTCCGATCAGGCGGTTGTGCAGAATCTCCGACGGATTTTCAAAGAGGTCCACGTTATCGGGGATGCCTCTGAAGTAAGGCAGGCCGTCTCTGCCGTGAGGGAGGGTTTTGAACTGGCCTGCACATTATAATGGTTGATACTGCATAACTCACTTCTTTCCTCCCCCCGTGGATTTTTTGGCCCGCACCGAGTCACGTTTCAGGTCTTTCCAAAACTCGTTTTCCGTATTTAGGAGAACGGAGCCGATAGTCTTTCCTATGGCCAAGCGGTGTACCCAGAAAACGGGAAGTTTTGTGAAAGGGAAATCTCCCTTCAGTGCGAATCATGGTGAGAAAGAGTCGCGCCGTATAATCATGACAAAGATCTAGATACATCCATCAGAGGGGAGGATCCTTACGTGAGGGGCCATCAAATGGAAGGGATTTTCGATTACATACGATCACACCAGGAGCGCTTTATCGATGAGCTCGCTTCACTGGTAAGACAGCCAAGTAATAGCACAACGGGAGAAGGGGTCGAGGATTGCGCATCGGTGCTCAAAGAACTGATGGAGAAGTCCGGGGTACAGACGAGGATTCTGGAAACTGGTGGATTCCCGGTAGTCTATGGCGAAGCCCCCGGTCCTGAGAAAGGACTTACCGTGCTGATTTACGGCCATTATGACGTAAAGCCACCTGAGCCCCTGGATGCTTGGGTCTCCCCTCCCTTTAAACCCGAAATACGCAAGGGCCGAATGTACGGACGAGGTGCCGGGGACGACAAGGGTCAGCTGTATGCCCACGTGAAGGCAGTTGAATCGGTCCTTGCCCTGGAAGCAAGGCTCCCGGTGAATGTGAAGTTTCTATTCGAGGGCGAGGAAGAGATCGCCAGTCAAAACCTGAAAGCCTTCGTAACAAACAACAGGGAATTACTGGAAGCGGACCTCATGTACTCATCCGACGGGACTATGCCATTCGGCCAAAAGCCCGGCATCAATTTCGGTGTCCGGGGAATCCTTAAAATAGAGGTTTCCTCGCGAGGCCCATCACGGGACGTGCATTCCGGTGGCTACGGCGGGTTGGTACCAAACCCCGCGTGGTCCCTCATCCATCTGTTGGAAACCATGAAGGGAGAGGACGGACGGGTTCTGATCGAAGGGTTTTACGACGATATCATTTTTCCCACCCCTTCGGAGCGAGAGGCACTGGACCGGATGGGTTTTGAGGAGGAGGCTTTCCGTCAGGAGCTGGACTTGAGAGCGCTCGAAAAAAGCCCAGGAGACCATCCCCTTGAAAGGCTCATGTTCTGGCCCACCCTAAACATTCAGGGCTTCTTCGCCGGAACCAGGGAAGCGGAGGGGATCAACATCATCCCCTCACGGGCGAGAGCGATCATTGACATGCGGCTCGTGGTGAATCAAACACCCGAGCATATCCTGGAGAAAGTAAAGGATCATTGCATGAACAAGGCGCACCTGGGAGATTTCGACATCACTGTAAAAACCCAAGTTCCACCCTTCCGTTCGTCTTTGGATCATCCCTTTACGCGAACGATCATCGACGCGGTTAAACAAGGATTTGATGAAGATCCCCTTCTGGTTCCATCCATGGGCGGGAGTGATCCTACCCACATTTTTGGGAACGTCCTGGGATTGCCCTGCTTCAAGGTCCCCTATGCGCAATCCCACGAGAGCAACTTCCATGCTCCCAATGAAAACCTGCTGCTCGATGTTTACACCAAAGCCATAAGAACCACAGCTGCCTTACTGTTTTCCCTTGCCAAAGAGGGGAACACCTAGTGAGGGGCCGAGAATGCGCACTCGGACTGCAGGGTTCAAGCCAAAGGTCGTCCTGGTGACGGGTAGGTATCGGAAAGCCATCGATACGCTCGAGGAGAACGACTGCGAGGTCGTTATCCTGCCGGACGGGTTTGATAGAGGGTTGTTCTTGAAGGAATTGCAGGATGCGGACGGCCTCATATACGGCCTTGAGCCCTTGACAAAAGAGGTGTTCGAGAGATCTCCAAAGCTAAAAGGCGTGGCCCTTTTCGCAACGGGTTATGACAACGTGGATATGGCTGCAGCCTCGGAACATGGAGTTTATGTTGCGAACGCGCCCGGAGTGAATTCCGATGCCGTGGCCGAGTTCACATTTGGTATCATTCTATCCCTGGTCCGTCACATCCATGACGCCTGCATTAACGTCCGGGCTGGGGGCTGGCGGAAGGACGAGTTTGTCGGCATCCAGCTCAAGGGAAAAGTCCTTGGAATCATTGGATTTGGTCGCATCGGTCAAAGGGTCGGCCGGCTTGGAAGGGGTTTTGGAATGGAAGTCTGGGCATACGACCCGTTTGTCCCCGATGAGCTCTTCGAGGGGGAAGGGGTATCGAGGGGAGATCTGGATGAGATCCTCTCGAAAGCGGACATCCTCACCTTGCATGCCCGCTTGACCGAAAATTCGAGGCGCATGATCGGAAAAAAAGAGCTTGCAAAAATGAAATCGAGCGCATACCTCATCAACACGGGCCGAGGTGACCTCATTGTTGAGGCAGCTCTTCTTGATGCCCTGGATCATGGACGGTTGGCGGGAGCAGCCCTTGATGTCTTCGGCCAGGAACCCCTCAAAGATCGCAGGATCTTGGAGCACCCCCTCATTCTTCCCACACCCCACATTTCCGGCTGGAACGATGTCTCCAGGTATAACATGGGAAAAACGGCGGCCGAGCAGGTTCTCATGGCTATTGAGGGAAAGCGCCCCACCAATGCGGTCAATGACCCCCGAGAACCGAGAAATAGACAAACATCCAAGAGAGTTTCCGCCTAAACAGAAATTCCTTCTAGCATTGGTTGGAATGGTTTCGCCAATAGATCCTAGCGAATTGCCATGGAGACCCCGCCCACGAGGAGCATCATTCTTTTGGGAATTCCCTAGTTTCTAGCGGGCACCGTTGTCCTTGAGCGAAATTTGCTGGAGAGGGATCACTTCGGAGCAGGTCCTTGCCCGAGTTTCCTGTAGCCGACATTAAAGAATTTTTGGTAACCATTCTCAGTGAAGCGGAACGGCCGAAAATTCGATGTTTGAGCCTGAAAGGCGAGTTTTGAATTTTCAGTGAAGCGAACTCTAGAATGGTCAAAAATTCTTTTCAGGGAGCGGAAGGGAATTTGGGCAACAGACCGCGAACCAACGTAAGAAAGGAACATGGGTGTTCGATTATGAAGAATAGAAAAATGCTCCGTACTAAAGTCAAGAAACTGCAGTTATTCTTGGAACCTTTCTCTATCCCCCACCGACAAGGGGCAAGATGGTAAGCTCGCTTTCGCTATGTATTACGGTTTTGGCTATCTCCCGGGGAATAACTGTTCGCCTGTTGAGCATGACCACGATGCCCCCGTGAAGTCTCCCCTTCCGGTCAACGATTGCCTCGCGGAGAGGGTCGCCACACCTTTTGGTCAACATACCGATGAGGTCCGCCACTGTTGAACGCGCTTCAACCTCAACTTCGAATTCCGATTCCGAGACAAGAGAAGAGAGGAAGCCGGAGAGTTTGACCCGAACCGTTACCAACGGCCCGCCCTTTCCTTGCGGGATGTTTTGGGGGTCCATCAATCTATCAGACATCCGTGTTTTTCCAGTTCCTCCACCAACCAGTCCAATCCGAGTTCATAGAGCTTCCAGCGTTTTGGCCATGCGGTCTGGCGATCCCAGCCAAGCATGTCATAGGCCAGTTTTCGCGTCTCCAAGAACTGGTGGCGGTCTATGGACTTCCCCTCGAGTGCCCCACCCTCGAGGGGTTCGAAGAAACGATCGGGTAACATGTCTTCATCTGACCGAAAACCCTCCCGGGCATTGAAGGCCCTCGCCATGTTGAGAGCACGCTCGGTGGCCTTGAGTAATTCCCAGTGAGTCATATTCCACCCCGTGACGGCTTTTACTTGATCCGTTATCTGGTCGGGGCTGTAAGGCATGAAGACACATACGCAGGTGCTGTTACTTATCGACCTGGCAAGCGTCATATAGACCCAGAGCCGAGCCTTTGCCGGACTGAGTTCAAGGGCGTCCACGGGATCCAAAATGCCCATCTTCTGTGCCCCCGCGAATGTTGGAGCTTCCTCACTGGCGAAGAGGTGGTCGTGCATGTTAGCGACGTGCTCGGCGCCTGTGGGTGAGAGCGCGTATCCCAGGCCCAGGCCCGTTTTCCAGCGAGGTTCGTGAAGGGGAACCGGCTGTCCCTTGACATGGTGGAAGCAAGAAGCTGCTTCCTTGCCAAGCTTCTCCTCGAGGCCCTTGGGCCCTTCGGCTAGAATGTCTCCCAGACCCTGGCGATTAACGATCTGGGTGAGGAGACCTAACATGCCCTCGGTCGAACCAAAGCGCAGGTCGAGGTCTTTGATCAAATCTCGGGGGAATAGGCCTTTCTCCGCACATTCCATGGCGCCGGAGATCATCATACCCGTTGATATGGTGTCGAGCGTATTCTCGTCGCAGATCTCGTTTGCCTTCGCCACGGCCTTGATATCGCTTATTCCGCAGTTGGACCCGAAACTGCTGAGTGTCTCATATTCAGGTCCGCCGTACCTGCGGCTGACGGTCATGCCTTTTTCGTCAACCTCCACTACTCGTTTGCAGTGTACCGGACAGGTGGGACAACTCTTTCGATCAACGAGGATGGTATCCGTCATATATCGCCCAGATAGCGTTTCATACCCTTCAAAACTGCCGTCACGAAAATTATGGGTCGGCAAGCCGCCAGCGGCATTGAGGACGGGGAGAACGCGAGCAGTGCCCATATCGGTCATGGTCCCTAGAGACGCCTCATAATTGTTCCGGAGCCATTTGGTAACTGCTGTTATGCTTTGTTTATCAGCAACTTCTGGCCGTGCTTTGCCATTGACGGCTATGGCTTTCAACTTCTTGGAACCCATGACTGCTCCCATTCCGGCACGACCAATGAAATCGTGCAGGCCAAGGGCAATACACGCATACTTGATCACGCGTTCTCCACCAGGGCCAATCATTGCTGCAGTTGCCCGCCTGTCTCCTACTTCTTCGCGGATCGCCTCCTGGGCTTCGTACGCCTTCAGACCCCAAACCTTTGAGGCATCACGGAGCTCAGCCGTTTCATTATTGATCCACAGGTACACCGGTTTTTGGGATTGGCCGGTAATGACCAGGCCGTCATAGCCAGCCCAGCGAAGTTTCACCCCCCAGTCGCCACCACCTTCGCCTTCACCATAGGCTCCGGTAAGCGGAGATTTGGCTCCCGCGCTGTTTCGTGCGGTACCCGGAATTGCCGTTCCCGTTAATACGCTGGCCGCGAAGACCAAAACATTCTCTGTGCCGAGGGGGTCACACCCGGGAGGCACCTCCTTCAACAAGTAGTGGGCAACGATGCCACGTCCGCCCAAATATGTCCGGTAAAACTTCTCATCGTGTTCATCCACGCTTATTCCGCCCCTCGTCAGGTCAACTCTGAGTATTCGTCCCCAAAAACCGTTAGGCATGGGCCACCTCCTATCCAAATGTATTTAAGACGTTTATCACATTCGGCTCCCTTATCCGCCAGCCAAAGGCATCATGACAACAATGCGATCCTCTGGCTCGATTTTGTCATCGCCCGTGAGGACATGGTCCTCCCGGATCAGAATAAAGTGATGAAAGGTCTCTTCGGGGGTGCTGCGAAGGTATGGGCGTAATTGAGGATGGGTCGCCACGATATGTTTCACCAGCTCACCGACACTGACCGGTTCCTGGAAATCAATTTCTTCCCACGTTTTTCCGTCACCAAATGGAGGGTGCAGTCGTATCCACATTCCCTTTCGCAGGTGTTATGGTATCTCGAGCCTGTCAAGGGTCTGGGGCAAAGGGACCCCGTCCTGGGACCAACCCCGAACCTCATAGTACTCATCCAGCATCCGTTCAAGGGGAGGTAGGTTAAGTGTGTAGCCCTCAGCTGTCTTGGCCATCGTCAGTAATCGCTTGGGCAGGGTGTCGTCCTTTCGCCGTATCCCCCGATCGACGTTGATCATCCGTTTCACGTTGAACGCACGTTCCCCGTGGGTAATCAGATCTTCAACGGTGTCGGATCTCCCGGTGACGTGATGGAAGGCCTCGGTCACCGGACCGATGGTCCACCCACCGTTCTGGGCGAATTTGCAGCTCTTAATGGAATCAAGGACATTCATGATGTTCTGCGTCAGGGCGGCCAGGGCCCCCTTGCCCTCCACCACAAAACGTCCCGGCGGTTCGTGGTTGATCTCAGGGACCGTGAGCCTGTGTTCGTAAAGATGGGTTTGTCCCGAGGTATGGTGCGCGCCGCGATTGGAGGTGGCGTAGGAGCAGGCCAAACCGTTGAAGGCTCGCGGATCGTGGGCTGGAACGGCCAGGCCTTTTACCTGCATGGTGAGCTCCTCTGCGTCGTCGCCGATGCGACTGGCGGCATAGGTCAATCCCCGGTTGAGGAGCCTTCCGACATGGGTTCCCTCACCGATCATCCGGACGGTTTCCAACATGGCCTCGACACTGCCCCAGTCCAGGGGGACACCGCCGGTATCGGAGGAAGTGATCAGGCCCTTTTCATACGCCTCCATGGCGAAGGCCACCAAGCTGCCCGTTTCGATGGTATCAATTCCGTACCGATTGCACAACTCGTTGGCCAGGCAAAGTGCCTCCAGGTGGTCAACTAAACAGTTGGCCCCGAGCATATTGATGGTTTCGTATTCCGGACCAGCCCCGACCACGGTTTTGTACGGTCCCTCCTTGACCTGGACCGTGTTCCCGCAGCCGATAACACAGCCCCCGCAGAAGTAGGGCTTTATGATCACCTTTTCGGCGAAGGCAGGCCCGGAAATCTTTTCGGCGCTCTCCTGCCACCTGCGGGGATATTTGAAGTTCTGGATCGGCATGCTCCCGATCTGCTCGCTGGCCTGGACCCTCCGGGCAGTGCCATACGTACGCATATCCTTGAGCCGGTCCGCACAGATACGTGCGTGGGCGCGGACGAGTTTCTTCAGCGCTTGAGCGTCTTCCATGGATACCTTACCCGTCCCACGGGCGACCACCGCTTTCAACTTCTTGTCGGCCATGACTGCACCCAATCCACACCGGCCAGCCGCCCGAGCATGGGGGCCGTCGTGCATAACGCTGGCGATGAGCGCCCCGCGCTCGGCTGCGGTGCCTATGCAGGCCGTTGTTGCTTTGGAATCCGTTTCCTCCTTGAGAAACGAGTCCGCCTCAAAGACGTCCAACCCCCAGGCGCGGTCTGCGGGTCGAATTTCGGCCTGACCGTCATGGACCCAGAGGTAGACCGGGTGGGAAGATTTTCCGGTGAATATGATTCCGTCGAAGCCTGCGTTCTTTAACTGGTCGCCCCAGGTGCCGCCGGCATCGGACTCCCCGAAGATACCCGTGAGTGGCGACAGCGAAACGACCTGATGCCGTCCCGAGGTGATGGACGGGGTTCCGCCAAGGGGGCCAGTCATGTAGATAATGGGATTATCGGGGTCGGTTGGTTTCGTTGAAGGCCCTATCTCCTCGTACAGATAACGAGTTGCCAATCCGGTTCCACCAATGTACTTCTGAGCCCAATCTTCGTTTAACGGCTCTTCGCGGGCTTGGCGGGTTGTGAGGTCAACCCTCAGAATCTTTCCCATATATCCATTGGACATATCTATTCTCTCCCCGTCAAGATGAGGGTAGGTTATGAGTGGAGGTGAAGTTTCTTCATTTTAACCTGTTGGCGGGAATACCCGCAACCCTCGAGGAAGCAGGCCAGGGGTCTATTTGTCCAGGCCTAGTTTACGATTCAGCTCTGCGTAGCCCGTTGCATCCAGATGCCGTCCTCGCAGTTCGGGGCCGTCAGCGGCATAACGGTGGGCTCGGAAGAGCATGACCGCCTGAACCCCTTTGAAGTTATACACAAAGGGGCTGTTCCACTCCCAGCAGATCTCACAATTTCGGGTCACCTCGAAGACACGGCCACTCTCTCCCTCACAGATCAACGTGTTGCCATTGGCAAGCCGCTCTGCCCCTGCAATGTGTAAGCTCAACATACTGAAGACAGGCGAAGGGACATATTGCCATATGATCTGGTCTGTTTTCATATCGACTTCAATGACACGGGATCGTGCAATAGGGGGATGTTTCGTGCCATTGTCAAAAACCAGGAGGGTACCATCCGGGGTAATGGTCGGGTCGTGTTGGTGACTCATGCGCCCCAGACCCCCCCATTTCCAGAGA
>JABAOC010019786.1_pt2 | contig 10922 bp, 8 predicted proteins | sample 7062161 | NCBI WGS metagenome assembly JABAOC01 (sample SAMN14538625, study PRJNA623070) | marine sediment metagenome | biome: marine biome [ENVO:00000428]; feature: marine pelagic biome [ENVO:01000023]; material: deep marine sediment [ENVO:00002113] | place: India: Gulf of Khambhat ...
GTAACTAACTCACCGTTGGCGTTTGTCATCAACGAGCCGTCGCGGGTATAGCGTAAATCCCCGTTCGGCATAGTTACCTGGAGAAAGCCCTCGCCTGTAATAGCTATGTCGAGAGGCCGGGCGGTATTCTCAAGCTCGCCGGGACTGAAATCTTTTATCGTTGATGCGACACGGACTCCACTGCCAATTTCTATTCCACTGGGTGAATTTATGCCGGAGGCTATTTCCGTGCCGGGCTCTTCCAATGTGACATAAAGCAAATCCTGAAAATTTATCTGGCTTCGCTTGAAGCCCGTGGTGTTGACGTTGGCAAGGTTATTGGCGATAACGTCCACCATCGTCTGTTGTCCCGTCATTCCGGTCGCTGCTGTGGAAAATGCTCTCAACATAATATTATTCTCCTTTTATCCTGGTGACTTCTCAGCCCATTGCTACGCTCATAAGACTGCTGGAAGCTTCCTGTGCCGCTGTGAGGGTATCAATATTGGCTTCGTAGAGTCTGGTAACCAGTATCATGTCCACCAGCTCGTCGATTATCTGAACGTTGGACGCTTCCTGGTATCCTTGTTTTACGACTATATTTTGGGCATCGGTCGGTTGTATATTCACATCCGGCATTCGATAGCAGCTATCGCCGGTCGGCGCGAGTTTATTTTCGTTATCGTTGAAATCAACCAACCTGAATTTTCCAATTGCTATTCCACCGGCACTAATGGTTCCATCACTCGATACGTTTAGCTGCGAGATTCCCACGTTGTTCGGTATCGTTATCGGGCCGGCCTGGCCTGCCACGATTCGCCCCAGCGAATCGACTATTTGGCTGTTTTGGTTAGTTTGAAATGTCCCGTTGCGGGTGTAAAGCGGCCCTTCGGGAGTCTCTATCACAAAAAAACCTTTTCCATACAAGGCAAAATCCAATGGCCTTCCGGTCTCAACGATGTTGCCCTGTGAAAAATCAAATACCGAGTTCAAATCGATAGTTCCGGGCGAATATGACTCAGGATCCTGCGCCTCAAGGGATTTTGAAAACGCGTTGCATCGCCGCTTGAATCCGACTGTGCTTACATTAGCCAGGTTGTTCGCAATGATATTGAATTCCTGTGTTAATGCATCAATGCTTGTACTAACCTGATCTGTAATCACTGACATTTCAGACTCCCTGCAATACGGCCGGCTCCGGTTGCTCTGACATTGTCTCATTACTGTCGATGAAGGCCTGAACGGCATTATTTTTGGCCTTGGTTTTCAGAGAAGCGGCGTTGGTTACACGAACCAGCTCGTTAATGTTCGGATCGCTGAGTCCTGTCAATTCGACCGCTATTGAAAAGCCGTCTTTTATTTTTTGGGTATGTCTGACCTCACCGATATCTTCTACGACCTTCTCCGGAGCGATATTAACGGTTCTATGCGAGTTCTGTTGCTCTTCTTCGCTTAACTTAAGTATCACCAACACTCTATCGCCCGCCTTTACGTCCAGCGGCGCTTCTACCCGCAGACCGGGGCCGGCCAGCTCGGTAACTGATGCCGGCACAAATTCCGGCGGCCCCCAGCTGTTTCCAGAGATCTTAGCCGAATCTTTCCCGATTTCTCTGTCGCTATCATTCTCTGGTTGAAGCATTCTTGCAAATGGGAATCGTGCGATGAAGGTAGGCTCGTTTACCGGAACCCGCAAAAAACGCCGGCGATTGATGAATCGTATGTTATCGCTGTGATTAAGAACCAAAATGTTGCCGTAGCAGCTTATCGAAGAAGTCTCGAACTCCCAGACCGAAGCGCCGAAATAATAACGCACGGACCAGAGCTCTCCAGGTTTGCTTTCCAAAGACTCATTTAGTTTTACGGTAAGTTCTACATCATTATTTTCTATGACAGTGGACTCGATATTTGTTGAGTCGCCTGCGTTGGGGCGAGTCATGTGAAGTTGTTTGCCTGTAGGGATTTGTTTGCTGCTGGGTTTATTCGATGTTGCTGACGAGGTGGAGCGTTTTTTCTCGAAGCCGAGCTTCTCGCGAATGACGGACAACTGTGCGCTTAGGTTTTTGCTTGCTTTAGCTCCCCGGTGTGCAAGGACATCTTTTATTAATTCGGCGGCTCCTCGCTCGAAAGCCGTGACCATGGTAAAAACTGATTCGATGCTTTTTAGTTTCGTTCTGTCCGCGATGTCCAGCAGGATTTGACGTTCGAGCCGGCTCAGCCCCAATCTTTGGGCGTAAATAGCAAATGCCTTGCTGACGAAATTTTGCTCTTTGGCCTTATGCCAATAGCCGGCTGCGATGAACAGCACAGTCAATATAATAATGGCAACTACGCTCGAAATAATAAACAAACGCTGGTCTGTCGATGCGCTGTCGAGCTGACGAGCGGCATGCCACCGCTCGATCGGCGTCATTGCTAAAAAAACAGCATTCACTCCTGTGGTTATTAAAGATGCAGTTACCATACCACTTTTCCGAACTTACTATCTAATAAGGCTGGTCAATTCCCGCAGTATGTCATTAGCAACCCTGATGGTCCTGGCGTTGGCCTGGAAGCCGTTTTGGGCCTGGATCATATTGACGAACTCGGTTGCAACATCAGCGTTGGATTTTTCCAATGACCCGCCATGGATCGAGCCTGCACCGCCGGTCATGGCCTGCGTGGCAACGGCCTCGCCCGAGTTGGCGGAAGGAACGTAGTATCCGTTGCCGATGCGTTCCAGACCCGATGTGTTCTGGAATAGTGCTATTTCTAAGGTCGCTATGTTCTTCTTGATACCGTTGGAGAACGCACCGATGAGTATGCCTTCGTTATTGACCGAGACGGTGGAGAGCCTGCCTGCTTCATAACCGTCCTGTTCTCTTGCTACTGCAGTTGAGTTTCCGGCAAACTGTGTCAAGCCGTCCAGCTTGCCCTGCGTACCCAGATTTAGCTGGATAGTCTGAGGATTCGATATATCATGTGCGAAGGTTATCACGAATTCGGATGAATCCGAGCCGCTTAAACCGGCGTAAGAACCGTCGCCGGCGTCAAAGGTTATATCATCGATGCGTCGATTATCCATGGTTATCTGATTGATGTTACCGGTGATAGAAGTCAATACCATGTCCCATGTGTTGGCAGCGTCCGTTCGGACAAATGCGCCGGAAAGAACGTGTTTACCGCCCTGAGAGTCGAATACCGTGATGTTAATGCTCTTGGATTCCTCTCCACCGACGGTTGATATCTCGAAATACGAAGGCATTGTCAGCGAACTGTTATCAAACGACAGGGCCATATCCGTTTTGCTGTAGCCGCTGGTATCATCGGTAACCCGGATTTGTCCATTGACCAGGGAGGCAGTTGACCCGTCAAGAACATTGGTATTCAAATGATTAATGATATCTCCCAGTGTGGTGGTTCCCACGACAGCATAAGTCAGGCCGGTGTCGAATGCCGTACCGTCCTTATCATAGCCGCTGATGGTAATTGTACCCGGGACAAACGCTCCATTGCATTGGTCGAGCTGGTCGAGTTGCGTCGTTTCCGTTGCCGAAGTGCCGTTGTTATACGTATAAGCTAAATTCGAAGTTATTACCTGTGTTTGTGTAACAGGACTGGTTGCATCGGCACTCAGGTTGCCTGAGACCACTATTTCCGTTGTGCCTTTTGCCGGCATTGCTACATCGTAAGGGACGTGAATCTCGCTGTTGCCGACAGTCTGGAAGCCTTCGATTTCGCCTTCCGAGCCGATACGCTGTACATGATAGCCGGTGGCAGGGTCGACGAGGTTCGAATCAGCGTCAACTGCGAACGAACCGCCGCGAGTGTAAACGTTTTGCTGGCCGTCACTCAGCACAAAGTAACCCTCTCCTTCCACGGCAAGGTCCAAAGGATTGCCGGTATTTATGATATTGCCCTGTGACATATTGGGGGATATTCCGGATATTCCTACGCCGCTGCCTATCTGTTGCGGGTTGGTACCGCCGACTCCGGATGTTGGCTGCGATGCTTTTTTAAGCGTCTCGTTCAGCAGTTCCGAGAAGGTTATTCTACTTGACTTAAAAGCAGTTGTATTGACATTGGCCAGGTTATTACCTGCTATATCGAGCATTTTTTGGTGGGCCTGCAATCCAGTAACTCCGGCTGACAATGCGAAACTCATTTTTGTTTCTCCTTATATTGAAACTTTAAATCTGAAGTTATTTTTTGACCGATATTACGCCTTCTAAAGTGACAGCTTGATTTGCCGTGACCAAAATTATCTCGCCGTCAATGTTATTGATAACTTCTTCGACGATGCCGGTTGTGATATCCCGCGTCCCGGTCTCATTCTCTGATGCGAATGAGATCTCCTTGCCTATCAATGAGTTGGCGTAATTACGTTCCGTGGTTGAAAGAATGTTTGCAAAGCTTGAATTCATCGATTCGAGCTGCTGCAGTTGTGAGAATTGCGCCAACTGGGAAGCCATCTCGTTATTATCCATTGGTTCAAGCGGATTCTGATTTTGCAGTTGCGTTATCAGAAGTTTCATATAATTCATCTGAATGTCGCTTGCGCTGCTGATGGCTGATGATGAATTCATAACTTTTACTACCTTTTCTTAAAGACCAATATCTTATGAACTTTTTTTCTTTACTCTGTTACAACCATTCGGCACTAAATCACCATACCGGCAGAAACATGCAATCGTTGTGCCATATTAGGATTGCCGTCAGTTCTGTTATGCACAACTTCTTGTGAAAAAGAACGTTAAGTGGATTAAAAAAATGTACGAGTTTTGAAACCAGGTTGCCCTGCAATTCTTACAGAGGACATATCTTCCTATATCCAGAAAATTTTGCCGTTTCAACCAGGCTGTCATACTGGGGATTTCTTTTGATTTTATTTTACTTCATCGAATCTAAGTGTGACGTCCCATAAGATACGCTGCTGTTTTGCTGCGAGTTTTACTACCCGGTCTCGTATTTATTGAGTACGGTTTTACACTGAATCGGGTATTGGATGTCCTATAAAATCATGGCGTAATTTCAATGAGGATTTTGGTCCGTCAGAGGCAGTGACATTATTGGCCCGTCCCATAAAAAAATTAAAGTTGTTTCAGGCTGTCTGTCGATTTATGGCTTTGGGTTGACCACTTATCAGGCGGGAATACCCATATGATATAAACAACATATTCAGAGGTGACACTTATAGTTTTGGAAAAGACAAGTTTACTTAGAATTGTTGCAGTGAGCAGGGACCCCGAAGTTCAGAAACTTGCTCAGCGATATGGCCGGGAAGTTTTTGGGGCAGATGACCCGACCGATGCACTGGATCTTGTTAAAACGGTCAGTCCGAACTTAATTCTTTTCGACCATCGGTTTAATCCGAGCCACATTCGCGAATTTCTAAATGAGGCCGATAAAAATATGGTCGGTGCTCCCGTTGTGGCGGTTGGAGGCGATGATAGTGACACTGAGTCATCAAAAGAATTCATACAAATAGGAGCTTATGATTATTTACAGGGAAAGCAGGATTACAACAGGCTGGAGCAGATCATTAGCAGGATAAATAGTAATTTGGGTGCTAAGGACCGGAAAATCCAGGACGAAAAAGGAACTTTGCAGTCCGGTTCCAAACATGACATGAGTCGTTTTTTTGCTGAGGATCTGGCTGCCTCTGTGTCTATGGTTGGCAAAAGTTGTGCGACCGTTAATACTCTCAAGATGACCAAACTTGTTGCCGGGAGCCGATGCAATCCGATTTTGATAGTCGGGGAAACAGGGACTGGTAAAGAATTAGTAGCAAGGGCGATTCATATTCTGCGACATCCCAACGAGCAGTTTGTTGCGGTAAATTGTGCGGCTCTTACAGCGAATCTGCTCGAAAGTGAGCTTTTTGGTCATGTTAAGGGCTCCTTTACAGGAGCTGATTGCGAGAAGACGGGACTTTTAGAATTGGCCGGATCCGGCACGCTCCTGCTTGATGAAATTTCCGAGATGCCGATAGATTTACAGGCTAAATTATTGCGTGTGCTACAGGAAAAGAGCTTCCGAAAAGTCGGGGGCGTCAAAAATATTGTCTGTAAGGCCAGTATAATGGCATCGAGCAACCGCAATCTCGAGAGTGAAGTTCGGGCCAATCGTTTTCGGCGTGATCTTTATTATCGCCTGAACGTTAGTCCCATAACCCTTACTCCTCTTAGATCACCTGAGCGAAGAGAAGACATTAGGCTTCTGGCTGAGTACTTCCTCGAGACATCGACCATCTGTCCGGAGAAGCGCGATAAGATAACATCTCTGACTCAATTAGCAATTGAGGCGTTGGAGAAACATGACTGGCCCGGCAATGTTCGTGAGCTTAACAATGTAATCGAAAGAGCTATTCTGCTGGAAACAACGGACAAGATAGGACTGAGCGGGATTATAATAGATCCGTCCGATTGCGGTCGAGTATCGAATAGCCCGAAAACTAATCTTATCAAAGGTTTTTCGCTGGCAAAGGCCGAGCGTGAGTTGATTTCCAGAGCCTTGCAGGAAACAGGCTGGCAAAAGACACGGGCCGCCGCTCTTCTTGGAATAACCAGAGCAACTCTTTACGCTAAGGTCAAACAGTATAAAATAGAAAAGGATTCTTGTATTGCAAAGGACCCCGCTGGTGTTGAAGCAGGGCAAAATGATTTTACAGTCTCATCTTTGTCAAGGCCTGTAGCGACCCACTGATGAGGTCATGGTGTTCTGTTTGTTGTCAGAAAATCTGCCGGTTCGTATAGAATCCTGACATCTCATTTCCATATAAATATTCTGATTTGACACGATAGATTCATTTTTGGTGTTAAATGCCCCGAATCACTTCTTATTGATTACATACACCAAGCTTGGCATAGTTATTGCAGTCCTCTTAAAAAGAGGTTGTGAAATACGCCCTCATATTTATGGACCGGTTCGGATTTGCCTTATTTAGGCAAAAGGGCGAAGTTGAAAGCTATGGCGGTAGAAGAACAAAAAAATGTTCACGATGAAGGTATTACTTCCGAGGAGCTTTCGGACGGCGAATTATTTACAGAAGCTCATGAAGAGAGCCTTAAGTCCGATATCAAACAATCGGATTTAGGAATTCACGAAGAGCTCTCAGAGTACGAGCTTTTTGCCGGCGATGAGGATTTCTATAAACTCCTGGCAGAATCCTCCCCCCAGAGGCCGGTTGAACAGTCTGCCGGCGAACGTCAGGCTCCACAAGAATTGAACCGGTATAAATATCAACGTTTTACAACCCTTCAGAAAATTCTTGCCGTAAGTATTATTGCAATTATATCGATGCTTCTGTATGTATTATTGAAATCCCCCACGGGAATTCATGCCGGCTCGGCGTCAGTGCCTGCCGGCCGGTCGGGACAACCGGCCTCACAAACGCCCCGTTCCGGTCCATCTGTTACCGGTTCCGAACAGCTAATGCAGGCTGAAATTGATGGGCCGGAGCCTATGCTTTCACCAACACAACCACTCTCTTTAAAAGTTGCCCGTGACTTTGTGCTGCAAAAAGAATACGACAAAGCTTTTACCGCCTATAACGAGCTTCGTCAGGCTCTCCCGGCAGGTGAGGAACTGCTCAACGATTTTCTTCAGCTTAAAATGGCTTTATGTGCGAAGCAAGTCGCTGATTTAGAACAGTCCAGCCATTTGTTGGCAATGGTCTCACAGAGCCGCTCGCCCGCTGTCAGAATAGTGGCTAATTATCATCTCAGCCTGGTTGAAATACAAAGAAAACGATACTTGAGGGCAAGAACCAGGGCTTATAACACGATTGCTTTAATCAAGGCGGTTGACTTCGACGATGACTGGGCATTATCATTCGAATGCGATTGTTCTTTTCTGATTGCCGAGTGCCTGACACGTCATATCCTTTTACTTAGCAGCACAGATACGGACCTTCCCGATGATTTATGGGGCGAGCCAACAGCATCTTCGGACCCGTTTGAGAAGTTGAATGAGGCTGAACTGCGAAGATTACTAAATTCCGGCTCAGAACACCTGGGCAGGGGATTGCTCGATCCTGAGATTCGAAAACTCGAAGACCAGGGGGGGCTGCCTCGTTGGTCTGTAACTTCTTATGGGGCACCAGTTGAGGAGTTGCTGGCGAAATTGGCTGCCGGTGCGGATATTGATATTCACTGGGCTTTTAAAGGGACATCGGGATCGGATTCGCCGGAAGGTTCCATTCGACAAAGGCCGGTCAGTTTGTATCTGCCGGCGGCGACATCACAGCAGATTGTCCTGACAGCGGCGGGCTGCGCCGGGTTGCTGGCATACACGGAAGAAAATTCCGGTCAGCAGAAAGTGACCGTATACGATCCGGCCGAATATTCATCTTTGAGGCAGCATGTATCTTTTCTGAGTCAGCAGGCTGTTTCGCTCTGGCAAAAATTCGTGCTGACGTTTTACAGCGACCGGCGGCTGGGCAACGCCCATTTTTTAATGGGACTCCTGAATTCTCAGATAGGGTTGCCGATAGAAGCAATTGCAGAGTATAAATTAGTGGCTAATCGCTTTTCTCAAATGTCACTTGCACCGTTCGCTTTATTGCATTCAAGCAAATTGAAAGCCGGATTGCGTGACTACTCCGGCGCCCGTGAGGATTTGAAGCAGCTTGTCGAGCAGTATCCTGATGTCGAGATTTACGGACAGGCTTATCTGCGTCTGGCGGATGCCACAATGGAGGCGGGACTTAAAACTGAAGCCGCACGGTTGTATCAAAGGGTATATCATTTTGGCTTGTCCACGGAATCGAAGACTGCTTCGGCCATTGGAGCAGCCGCGTGTCTGTATGAGACAAAAGCATATAAAGAAACTGTGAAATGGCTGACTCGATACATCGATTTAGCCGGAAACGATGAAGACAACAACTTGTACTTGGCCTATTTTCTGCTTGGTCAGTCCAATCTGGCACTGGGAAAATATCGGCAGGCCTGTGATGCGTTTGAATATGCGCTTGCCGAGCAGAGTTCGAGGGAGCAATACGTCGAGGCGATCGCGTCACTCGTGAAAGGCCACATAGAACAGCAGAATTTCGTTGAGGCGCTTGATACGCTGGAGAGCGTACGTTCGGTTGCATTGTCAAAGGAACAGTCTGTAGAAATGCTGTTGCTCAAATGCAGAATTTTCCGGATGCTGGGGCTTCTTGACACGGCGATTGTTTCTCTGCGTGACAGGGCTGAATATATTTCCGATTCACAGTTGAATGCGAAAATATCCTTTGAACTTGCTCAGTGTCACGTTGCCAACGGTAATCTGGAAAGTGCCCGCAGCGTCTTAAGTGAAATTCTTGGTGCTGTCGAACCCGGAGCTTTGGCGCAACAAGCCGCGATGGAACTGGCCGATGTATGTCTAAAACTCGGACGAGGTTCGCAAGCCGTCTCGGTTTGTCTGCAGCTTCTGGAGTCAGATGTGCCTGAGCAGAAAAAACTTCAAATCCTGAAAATCCTCGCAGCGGCTTATAACCAACAGAAAAATTACGAAAAAGCGACATTGGCCCTTTCAGGTCAGTGGAAATGAAAATGAAAAACAGCAGTACAAAATACAATTATGACTCACAGCTCAAAAGTCATTCATCTTTGAGTTTCAGGTTATACTTTTATATTGCCTGCTTTACGTTTTTGTCTTTTCGTCTCTTAACGTCTCTTACAGGTACTGTCTATGCGAATTCAGCTGCTGAAGATGGTCGGGAATTATCGCAGAGCAGCATTATAACTTTGATAGATCCGAACAATGTCAACGGACTCGAATTGCTGAGGGCTGATATTGGTTTTGCTAAAGGTCAAAACAATACGAAAAGCAAGGACCAGCTCAAGCGAATCATCGAACAAATTCGTTCCGTAGAGTTTAAGCCGCAAGAGCAGGCCCCGGCGCCTGTAGTTGTCCCTGAAAAAGCTCCGGCGGTCGAACCCAACGAAACTGTACACGATGTGCCGGTGCAGAAGGAAAAAGCGAAACAACAAGCCAAACCCAAGCTGCCGTACGAACTGATAACCGAAGAGACGTTGCAAATGCTCAGAAATCTGGCGCAAGAACCTAAGAAGCTTGATAATCCTTTTGAGCTGGGAGAGATTTTGTTTATTAGCGGAAACTTAAAAGAAGCTGCGATGTTTTACTCCGAAGCGATGAGGCGTAAAGACCCGAATGACGCCGGCTTGTCCCGGGACAGGGCCTGGATATTGTTTCAAATAGGCAACTGCCTGCGAAACGATGATCTGCCGGAGGCGGCGAAGATGTATCAACAACTTCTTACGGAATATCCGAATTCACCATGGGCAGACATGGCAACCGCCCAGAGTAATTTAATCGCCTGGTTCCTAAAAGACGAACCAGTTAAGTTGATGTTACAAGTAAAGCATGCCGGAAGTGAACAAGACGACGTTAGATGAGAGAAGCATGGGCAAACAGGAAGATTTTGCGAACGTACTTATAGCTGATAGCGACCCCGAGCTGGCTCGATTTATACTGGAGATCCTTGCCCGCAAGGGAATCCGCGGACATCTCGTAGGCAACAAAGAAAAAGCGATTGACTTTATCAGCAGAGGCAGATGCGATTTTGTCTTCACCAGCGACACGATAAGCCCCCTGACAGACCTGTCCGCTCAGAAGCAGGATGGCTTTGAGTTGCTTGGTAGAGTCAGGGAAAATTGGCCGGAACTGCCGGTGGTTATGATCACAAAAGCCCAAAAGGCGGATGCGCAAAATCATCGGCAAACTGTCAAGACCGCAGTGCGGGCTGTTCGCCATGGCTGTTGTGACTTTCTAATCAAGCCGCCGGACCGTGAACAGATAGAAACCTTGCTGGATACTTTCCTGCCTAACCACAGCGTTTCAACAATAGCTTCAGCTCAAGAGGACACTCACAGCCTGTACAGGATTGTAGGCAAAAGCGCAAATCTCGTTCAAATTGTCGAACTTGCCAAGAAAATCGCTCCTACTTCGGCGCCGGTTTT
>JABAOC010040077.1_pt1 | contig 10922 bp, 10 predicted proteins | sample 7062161 | NCBI WGS metagenome assembly JABAOC01 (sample SAMN14538625, study PRJNA623070) | marine sediment metagenome | biome: marine biome [ENVO:00000428]; feature: marine pelagic biome [ENVO:01000023]; material: deep marine sediment [ENVO:00002113] | place: India: Gulf of Khambhat ...
TAAATATATAAGAGACATATCGTCACTATCTTCATTTCTTATAAGCCACAACAGTTCTCTAATCAACCGTCTACCCGTGGCTTCATACGCAATAACTTTATGGATATGATCCTCCTGCCAGTTAGGTGAATCAACAAGAGCTTCGTAAAGGTTATCAGCACATTCAAGCATAGATGGACGATTTTGTTCAGGGTTTCTATGATAGATACCTACTGCAAATATTATAGCCCAATATTCCGTTTCATTATTTACAGAATATATTTCATCAGATGTAACCTTTGTGTCATCATCAAATGAGTGATAATTAGCTCCTTCCACACCTACGATTGATGGAACAACACTTGCTCCAACGAAGAGAATAACAATACTAAAGGAAATTCCTTTCCAAATTTGATTTTTCTTTTTCATTTCTATATTTCCCCTCTTATATTTTCATAAAAACTATAAAATATACCAAGAACACCCAGCATCTTATGTAAAATTGGATACCTATCCAAGCACCTATAGAACCATATATATTCATTATTCTGTGATGGTTTTGACACAGGATCAGGCCACTCTTTAATTAAAGGACACATATCCTTATTATTCCCCTCACCTGGCATTTCATATGGAGTGTCCCAAATACCATCTAGAATTTTCTTTTTAGCTTCAGGATACCATTCTTTATAATCAGACCAGTAATTTCCATACTCTCCGTCATCCCAAGAATTGTTTCCATTATCTCTTGCGTTCTGCGAGTTGTATATTAAGTTGTTGTGATAGATGACGTTGTCGTTGGTACGATCATCGTACATGAATATTCCATATATTCCATTATAACTTATGTTATTCCCGATAATCGTATTGTTTGAGCCACCAATAAGTATACCGTATCTCTCATTTGAACTTATCTCATTGTTTGAAACAATAACGTTATCTGACTTACCCATACTGATTCCTCTATCACCGTTTTTAATCGTGTTCCCTGAAATGTTACTTCCTGGACCAAGATAGAGAACGACATTGAGTCCTGTATTTATAACCGTAGAATGGTCGATAGTGTTACCCGAAATCGTCATATTTTTACCATACATTGATATTGTATTATCCTTATTATCAAAAAAAGTATTATCTTCTATAATGTTGTTCCTTGATTTAAATGAGGTTATACCAAAATTGTTATCAATGATATTATTATCTGAAACAATGCAGAAACCGAAAAAAACAGCAATTTCTATACCATAGCTACCGTTTTGAAGGGTAAACTCATGTATACTCACATTATCAGATTCAATAAAGATAACATTCCTTCCTCCATTAGCATCGATGACCGTAGTGTTTCTGTCTTCTCCGATTAAATCGATACTCTTGTTTATTTGAACACTTTCGTAATACGGCGATAAATCATCGTATACAAACACCGTATCCCCATCAGATGTATTATCAACAGCATCCTGAATCCTTGTATAATTCCCTGGTCCACTACCACCAACATAAAATATGCTTCCATTAAGTGTTGTAATAGGTGATTGCTTTTTCAATTCAAGATTAGCAGATGATGATAATGTCATCCCTATGAACAACAACATTATACCTATTGCTAGGAATTTCTTCATAAAATATATTCCTCCCATTTACTATTAAATATATCGTACGTGTCTTATATTAAAGTTTGTGCATAATATTATGCATAATAGTTGTATTATAATATCAAATAGCTGCCTAAATTTTCTTCTGGTTAAAACACACTCTCCTTATAATTATAGACTTTAGAGTCAGAAACTCGACTTTAGAGTCAAAACGGACTTTAGAGTCAGAAATCCTACTTTAGCGTCAAGTATAAAAGTATTTTGAATTAATTTTAAAAAGTAAGAAAAACAAGAGGATAGCAATTTAGTTATTTTTTGATATTTTCAAGTATATTTAACAATCTTTGTAGTATCGGAAACCTCTCCAACCAGCCCAGATACATATTCTGGCTCTTCGGCATCGTGACTTCCAAACTTCCCCATCCACTCTCAGCACCATAGATGTCTCTAGCTTGCGCTTTGATTGTGTAAATTCCCTTTTCATGCCATGTATGATTTAATTTTATTTCTCTCCCGGGTTCAATAACTGCAGTTAAATTGGTTGTACCATCACGTCAAACAACAAAGATAGATACATCATAGCATCCATTATCTTTTACAGAGAAGGTATATTCATATTCTACTCCGACTTTACCACTTGTTGGACCTTTAATGATTGGAGTATTTGGTGGTTCATTATTCAATCTCTCCGCATCAATCGATCCCAAACCAGTTTTTTCCCAGACAATATTACAGCTACTATTAACTTCGATTATCCGACCACCTGTGTATTCTACAATTAGTGTATTGCCATTATCCAGTCTCTCTGCATCAGCAGGCCCATCCAATCCGGTTATTTCCCAACCACCCTCAAATACCCGACCACCTAAGTATTCTGTTATGAGCATGCCGGTATCCAATATCTCCACATCGACAGGCCCATCCAATCCGGTTATTTCCCAGACAATATTACCGCTATTATCAACCTCAAGCACTTTTCCATATGGGTAAATTTCTCCTTCTGCTATTAGTGTGTTGTTATTGGGACGCCTTTCAGCATCCATAGGTTTATGCAGGCCAGTCACTTCCCACACAACATCACCAATGTCGTCCACTTCGATTACACGTCCATTTCCATACTGAGCTATCAGAGTATTACCATTAGAGAGCCTCTCAGCATCCGTTGGTAAATCTAATCCAGGTTTTATCCATATAATTTCACCAGCACTATTAACCTCAATTACTTTTCCGTCACCATGAAGTGTTATCAGCGTCATGTTACCACTCCTATCATAACGATAGAAAGCAAGTTTATCCAAAAACCCTTCTAATTCATCATTAACAGCATCTGCTTCATATCCTATAACCATAGGACTGACTGCAGATACGATGAACAATGCAATGATACCGACTGCTATATCCTTCTTCAGAATATAACCTCCCTTTAGAACGTATATCTATCAGTGTTGTGATATATAAATACTATCTTTTTTGGTAATTAGTGGCTTTGCCTCAAAAGTCACTTTTAAGTCAGACTTTTAGGGCAAAGCCAACAGGATTTTATCTTCCTTTATTTTTATGTGGAAACTGTTTGTTGGGAATTGGTTTATTCAGAAAGTTGCATAACTTTTCCCAGCCATCTCCATCAATTATATTCATTACCAATAATTGAGATGGTCTATCTTTAAAATAATATATTACTTTTTGATTTCGTTTTTCAAATTGTTGTATTCTTTGATTCAATTGTTGAGGACCTTGTATCTCCCATATTGTACCCTTAAAGAATCTTGAAAAACTTTTCACATATGACTGTGGATCTCTAATAGTCAGTATAAACATACTGTTCGGAAAATCTTTGTCAATCTCCTGATAAAAATCTCCCTTCATAATAGGCCAATCAGCAAATGCATCAAAATTACTTTTTTTAATATACTCTAACCAACCTTCCTTTGGGGGTAAACCCCATCTTGGAAAATGAACTGAGCGATAACCTAACATATTCAATGCTTTAGATAAAGAGGTTGTTCCCGTTCTTACATCGCCGATGCAGAACACTAAAGGACTGTTCTTCCTTTTAAATATAGGAATAAAAAATGCATATAAGTGTTGATAGACTATCGGACCTATACGTAATAATTTCTGTATGTACTTCGGAAAATGATAAAATCGAACCACAATAATACGAGAGTAAGTAATTAACAATTTAAATTATTTGGCTAAATTTTTCGGCTTTGAACCTAAATTCCTATTTTATAAGATAAAAATGAGTCTAAAGTCAGATATTGTTTTTTGTTTTTTCTTTTGAGTTTTATCTTGAATCAAATATCGAATTTATTTTTTTTCACAAATCCTAAACAATCTGACCATTTGAATGAAGTTAATAGAGTTTTATAAAATACGATATATCCAGAGGATCTTAGATATTTTTTCATATATTTCATCCGTCTTTCTACTGCTTCTTGAGGTATCTCTGGTTTTATTTTTTTAGCTTCAGTATCATCATGACAAGAAAATCGATGGGCAAGACCAAAGTTGAGGTTCAAATCTTTAATAAGTGATAACGTTTGTTGAAATTCTTCTTCTTTTTCTGTTGGAAATCCAACGATAAAATCTGCACTTAAAGTAATATATGGAAACGATGTTCTAATTTTTTCTATATCAGAATAACGATTCATTAATTTCAATATACGTTTGTTGCCAGATTGAAATGGAATATAAATTGCTGTAATTTTATTTCTTTTGAAGATTTCTTCTAATGCGTTATAATATTTGCCAATCCAAAATGGATTTAATGATTCAATTGTTATTTCATATTCACCTGGGATACTTGTTATCCTTTCTAATAACTCTGGTAAACTACTACCATTATCTGTGCCATATGGACCTACATCATCCGCTGTTATAACAAAATGTTTATATCCGTCATTCAGTCCTCGTTCGAACTCTTCTATACATTGTTTCAGGGGCTTGCTCTTGAAAGGACCAATAGCGTTTCTAATGACACAATAAGAGCAGTTACCTCGACNNCCTCGACAACCACGAGCAATTTTTATGTGGTATTGTTTTTCTGTTAATACTTTGTACGGTACTGAATGTTTTCCGAGTAGGTTTTTTAATATATTTTTTCTGATTTGAACGGTTTTCCTATCTATCCATCTTCCTATTTTTGCTTTTTTCAATAATCGTCTTGTTTCAACAACTACATTATCGTTTTCAAATAGTTTGATTTTTTTTTGATATAGAGTATTGGTATCTTTGAGATGATTGAATTTAATACTATTCCTTGGAAAATAACAATCGATCTTATTTAAATTATCAGTGCAGATGGTTTTTCCTTTAAAAATCTCCGATAATCTTTCTTCTGCAATAACAGGAAGACATCCTACGACTATTAATTCTGCATTATATTTTTGTAGTTCTTTAACCTTTGTTAGTGAAGCCTCGATGGTTTGATTAACTGATGCACATGTAATAAGAATTATTATATCTGCATCTTGAGGTTTATCCACGACTTTATAACTATTTTTCAACAAATATGTACAGATTTTTTGAGAATCCAGATTTCTATTAGTACAAATCTCTGCTTCGGTATCAATAAACACTTTTTCTTTTTCCATATCGAGGTTCATATTCTTTTTCTCCGATGATAGGAGGGCTAAAAGATATTAAAGGCAATTTATAGTTTTTTGAAATATTATCATTTTATTACTGAACTGGTGATTCAACATCTGCTCCGATAAATAGAATTATTATTCCAATTAATCCACTTCTATTTATAACTTGAAACTTTTTCATAGTTTCATTTCTATAATACCAATTACAATAATGTTATATAAAAACTATTCTCTGGTCTGGATTTTTCTGGCTAAAAACAACCTCTCCTAATAAATTGGACTTTTAAGTCAAAATGTACTTTTAGGACAAAGCCGAAGAAGGTGGCTTTGCACAATAAACCATGACAATAATTGTTATGTACAAAAATAAATAATTTCAGCAGATTTTGAAAGAAAATTTATAAACGGTGAAATATATTAGATAATAAGTTAATTGGAGGAAAAAAACATGCTTAATAAAAAAACGATGTTGGTTTTTATGCTGGTATTATCTTTGGTGTTGTCCTCTTCCGCATTATTCGTCAGTGCAACACCTTTAGAAAAAGTTCAGGTCATTATTGGATTCCACGGAAAAACAAATACCGGTATTATAAAGGAATTTCAGGGTGAGATACAGAACACATTAGTTCAGATCAACGCTGTTGTAGCGATGATACCAATAAACGCTATTCAAGGTCTACAGCACAATCCACAGGTGAGATACGTTGAGGAAGATAAATATGTACAATTGGTTCAGGCTCAAACAATACCGTGGGGTATTGATCGGATTGATGCAGATAAGGTATGGTCATTTAATACAGGATCAGGTATTGCAATTGCTATTGTTGATACGGGTATTGATTATGATCATCCTGATTTAGCTGCAAATTATTGGAAGGGAGAGAGTTTTGTTGATTATACGAATGATCCTATGGATGACAATGGTCATGGGACTCATTGTGCTGGTATTTCAGCAGCTGTAAACAACACCATTGGTGTAGTAGGTGCTGCCCCCGATGCACAACTTATTGCTGCAAAGGTACTTGATTATAATGGCGGTGCATATCTCAGTTGGATTGCTGAAGGGATCAATTGGGCTGCAAATAATAGTGCTGATGTCATCTCTTTGAGCATTGGTTATGATCAGCATGTGCAATCCTGGCAGGATGCATGTGATTATGCTTATTATACAAAGGGATGCGTGGTTGTTGCTGCTGCTGGAAATAGTGGTAACCCTCCAGGGAGAGGTGACAAGGTTGAATACCCTGCACGGTATGCTTCCGTGATTGCAGTATCTGCAACCGATAGTAGTGATAAAAGAGCCCGATGGTCGAGTACAGGACCTGATGTAGAGCTAGCAGCACCTGGTGTTACTGTTTATTCAACTTTATGGGATGACACATATGGTTACAAATCTGGTACGTCTATGTCTTGTCCACATGTTTCAGGGGTTGCTGCATTGGTTCTCGCTGGAGCTATTGATCCGGCATATGATTCAGATAACGACGGTGTATGGGACAACAATGAAGTACGAAGTAAGATGAATGATACCGCAGAGGATCTCGGTGATCCAGGGAAAGATACACATTATGGTTATGGTCTGGTGGATGCAGAGGCAGCAACGTCAGTCCCATTAGATCATGATGTCGCAGTCACTGCACTTGGTGTTCCAAGATCTGTGTTTCAGGGTGAAACAGCAACAATCAAGGTAACTGTAAAAAATCTTGGGACCAGTGGCGAGACCTTTGATTTAACAGTCACGGATGAAACCTATGCAGAGTTTAATGAAACACGAAGCATAACTTTAGCTGCCGGAGGCTCAACTATTGAAACCTTCAAATGGGATACCACAGGGGCAACAATAGTTGTTCATACGATAAAAGCTGAAGCAATACTAACAGGAGATGAAGATCCTTCTAATAACGCAATGACTGCTACTATAGAAGTAAAGGAACCTGGTTCAGAAGTTATGGTAACAGCTATTAACCCGAACACCATGCAAGCGGGTTCTACCATAAGTGTGAGTATCACAGGCTCAGGGTTTATAACAGGAGCGGATGTAACATTTGAGAATGGGGCTGGTCCTACTCCAACAGCATCAGAAGTTGTTGTCATCGATTCTACTACTATCACAGCTAAAATCACTGCCAAGAGCGGTGGACCACCAAGGTCCCGAGTCTGGGATGTCCGAGTAACAAATCCTGATGGTTCATCTGGCGTTCTTGTAAATGGTTTGACGGTTACACCGTGAGCCACATTCTTTGTTTACACTATATACAGCATTCCAATAAGAAACAAGAATGAGTAAATTTTCATTTTTTTGATCAAAGGAAATTTGATAAAAATTATATTAAATTTGAAAGCTTATATATCTTACCAAAAAATTAAATAGTATGTAATATCTATTATTTTGGGGAAATTTATGAAAAAGAAAATAATCGGCATGTTAGTTTGTATTCTGTTGATAATGACCTCTTTAAGTTTTGTCAGTGCTATATCAATAACAGAACATGAAACAACATCTTTTGATTCAGAGGTTTCGATAGTAAAACCAAATGGGTATGTCTATATTTTTAATATCCAGATTGCACCTTTACCTGGCCAAGGTAGATTTAATGCTATTGTCATTGGAGCAGTAAACGTAGAGGTAGACGTTGGAAACATTTCTGTTGATAAAGTGGAGTTTTATGTTGACGATGAGCTTAAAAAAAATGATACAGAGGCACCATATGAATGGAAATGGAATGAAAGGATGATTGTTCCACCAATTCATAGCTTAAAAGTAGTCGGATATGACAATGATGTAGAAGTAGGAAGTGATGAAATACGTCTTTTGTTCATCAATCCATTAGGGTTGTTTAATTAAGCCATAAAAAAATAAAAGAGGAATTTAAACAGTTTCACCTATTTCAACAGAACAGTAACAAATAGAGTCTTCTGGCTAAAAACAACTTTGGCAGATAATTTTAAATATTTGATTATCTATTCATATCCCACATAATTCCCACAAAGGTGAATGATGAATTCGATAATACGACTAGACACAAGAGGGCGTTTGGTAATCCCAAATGAGTTCAGAGAACATCTCGATCTTAAAGAAGGAGATGAGGTGTTGATGAGTCTGGATTCAAAGACAGATACCTTGATAATCAGTCCAATATATGGAGAACCAACCAATCTTGTACGGATGGAAATAGAGTTTGGTGATACTCCAGGGTGTCTTGCAAAGATAGCACAAAAGATCGCAGACTTGAAAATCGATTTAGTGATGACAGAATCTAAAAGCTCTCAAAGAGGAAAGAAAGCTCGATGGTCAATTATTGCTGATATATCAAAATGCTCTCAATCAACAAATGAGTTAAAACAACTATTATTGCAATCAGGTTTGGTGGAGTCGTTGAGTATCACGAAGATAGCTCGTGGTCGTCTTCATCGTTGAACAATTAGCGTTATCATTACCATCGTTCAGCTCATCATTGGGGATGAACGAAGAATATGAGGGGTTATTGGAATGTTAGAAGGGAGGAAAATACTAGTAATTGGTATAAATTGCCTTTTAATACTTGTAACAATACCCTCATGTAGTGGTATCGAGGAGAAACCAGATCTTATTATTGAAAAAATAATAATGTGGGATATTAGTTATCATATTCCTCCATCATACAATTTCTATTGCCGTGTGAAAAATATTGGTGATGTTACTGTTGAAAAAATGATATTTATATCTGTTAATGTTTATCGATTAGTTTTTGGAATTTTTCCCATTCCTTGTGTATTTTTTCGATATATCGGATTAGGCAATTATGACAAAGGATTAAAGCCAGGTAAAAGCATTGATATTAAATTTGCAGATGGTATGTTTTATGTACCTCCCGTTCCTACATTGATTAGTACTTATTATCTTGTTATTGCTAATGTAAATCCATTTCGTATCATTGATGAATCAGATTTCAACAATAATTATTTTACAGAAAAAAATTATTGGTAGGTATTGAGAAATTATGGCAATAAATGTGATAATAAATGATAATAATAGTGAGGTGAAAATTGAGAGGTGAATCGGATTGAATAAGAAAAAATTGTTAGGGAGTATCATATCAGTTTTAACACTTGTTGTAGTTTCATTTACTTCCGTTGTTGGTTTTCAGAATGTTAAATCTATATCAATTACGGATTCTCCATTGTTTAACATTAGAGCAAAAAGAGCAATAGACGAAAAAACTGAGGATTTGAAATTAAATTATATGGGAAAAGGAGAAGAAAAGAAAATTCCACTACCTTATCGAATGGAGGTAACTAAACAAGAACGAAAGATACTAAATACATTATCAGAGATGGAAGTTGCAGAGTTTAATCGATTTATAACTATGTTTATAAAATATCTATATGATGTAAATAGTATCAGTGATGAAAACATTCAGAAGCTTGTAACATCGCTTTATCAACTACGTAATGGTAACATTGAGATCGATAATATTCTACCCGATGAAAAAGAAAAACATATCTCCAGAGGTGGTACATGTATTTGGATAGAAACATGTTTCGCTTTCAAGTGTTACCCATTTTTATGGTTATTGGTTATGTTCCTTGCGATGATTCACTATTATATTGGAACTGTTTTCTATCTTTTCTTTAAAGCGATTCCTTCTATCTTTTATGTTTATAATACCTGTTTTCAGAGGGATGTCATTGATAGTTACTTCAGGTTAAAATCCTATATAGGAGAACTTCTTTAGATTATATGGGGAAAGAATATGAATAATAAAATACTCATCAGTAGTATCATAGCAATCATCATCTTAATTGGTGTATCATTCACAAGTGTAGTAGGATACAATAGTGTAGAAACAAGTATGAAGAAAAATAAAGTGATTTTTGATTCTAAAGAATTGATATTTGAGACAATTATTGAAATGGCTAATAATCCTGATTTTAATGAATTTGCTATAAATAATAAGCAAAATCTATTTCAATCTAGTATTGAGTATAAAGATATTTTCACACAATTATTGAAACAGAAATTAATATATCTCAATAGATTTACTATATATAAAACAGCTTTATCTGTAGAATATTTACATGTTATCTATGAATATGGTTGCAATATAATTAAAATACTTGGAGAAGAGAAAACATCAGAGTTAATAGCATCTATAGAATTTACAAATAATAGAGTTTTTGAGGAATTAAATAACATAGTAGAGAATGATGAAGAATTAAACAACAATATTAACAATCTTAAGAAATCAAATGTAGAAATATTATCTATAACAGGTTTTTCGGATACACCAGTAATTTGTGGAATCTTATTGATTATTATCATTGCGATGATTATTATTAATAATGTTTTAGCAATTCCAGTAGAAATTATTTTTTTTCGATTATTGAAAATACCAAAAGATTCACCGTTAGGTAAGAACATTATTAAATTTTTCACTTTCTTAACGATGCCATTTACTATTATTGGTATAACGGCTTTAGTGTTATATCTTGAGGATTTTTCTTGTTTCGATCCACCCTTCCCAACAGTTATTAAATCTTTCAAAACTATTTAATAATCACAGATTCTTCTGGTTAAAAACAACCTATTTTTGAAATATTTTCAAAAGGCCTACAAAAAATATTTATAATAGTCCGTGTATACGTGTGACACAGTAACATACAAAGAGAGAATATATGAAGTTAAAAACATTAATCGTTATTACATTTATAGTAATAATTATAAATCCTTCAGCTTTTGGTCAGATTAAAAATTCTATAACAAATAATTCAAATCCAG
>JABAOC010008277.1_pt1 | contig 10921 bp, 11 predicted proteins | sample 7062161 | NCBI WGS metagenome assembly JABAOC01 (sample SAMN14538625, study PRJNA623070) | marine sediment metagenome | biome: marine biome [ENVO:00000428]; feature: marine pelagic biome [ENVO:01000023]; material: deep marine sediment [ENVO:00002113] | place: India: Gulf of Khambhat ...
AATTAGTTTAATTAGTGCTTTCGCACAGCTCCAGCGTAATTAAATAATTTTTATTATATTCTCTAATGTAATTAGTTTAATTATATGAAAAATTGGGATTTATTGCAATAAAAAGACCGAGCTAAGCTCGGCTACTATTATTATAAAAAGTTAGTAAATGTAGTAGTCGTAGTATTATGCTTCACACCCGTAGCATAGCATCGCTTCGCTCATTAAAACCATATGTTTACCACGAGTCCCGGCTTTGCCGGGAAGATACTTCGTTTAACTCGACTAACTACATTACAATATTAATGATTTTATATTTCTACCCCTTCCCTTTTTCTTTCCAAATTAGAAAACTTCATTTGCTCAGGTTGAAAATATAATTCTATTTGACCTGTGGGACCATTTCTATGCTTTTTAATAAAGATATCAGCAACATTTTTTCTTTCTGTATCTTTATTATAATAATCTTCTCTGTAAATAAACATTACTACATCTGCATCTTGCTCAATAGAACCTGATTCTCTCAGATCGGCAAGTTGAGGAATTCTGTCAGGTCTTGTTTCTACTGCTCGAGAAAGTTGAGATACCGCAACCACTGGAACATTAATTTCTCGAGCAAGTGATTTCAGAGCCCTTGAAATATCGGAAATCTCTTGAACTCTATTTATATCACTTTTTAATTTACGACCTTGCATTAACTGAAGATAATCTACTATAATTATTCCTAAACCTTGTTCAGATTGAAGACGACGAGCTTTAGTACGAATCTCCATTGCATTAACATTAGGAGAATCATCTATAAACAAAGGAGCTTCAGAAAGCACTCCCATTGCATGGCCTATTTTAGGAAAATCCTCATCTGCTAAATTACCTGTTCTTAATTTCCAAGAATCTACCCCTGCTTCTGAACAAATTAATCTATCTACTAATTGTTCTTTGGACATTTCTAAACTAAAAATACCTACTGGAACATTTTCCTCTGAAGTTATATGTTGAGCAATATTCAAAGCAAGACAAGTTTTACCCATTGCTGGACGGCCAGCCACAATAATTAAATCTGCAGCTTGCAGGCCGGCTAAAATTCTATCTAATTCCACAAAACCAGTGGCAATACCTCGTAATGTACCTTTATCTTTATGTAATTTGTCAATTCTATCAAAGGATTCGGTTAATACTTCTTTAATGGAAATAAAATTTTGCTTGAGATATTTTTGAGAAACAGAAAATAAAGTTTGTTCTGCTTTATCTAAAATTTTATCTAAATCTTTATTTTCCTCAAATCCTAATGATGTAATTTCATTAGCTGCTGAAATTAATCTTCTTAATGTTGCCTTATGTTGAACAATATCGGCATAATATGTTACATGTGCAGCAGAAGGAACACTATTTACTAATACAGTCAAGTAACTTGCTCCTCCTATTTGCTCCAATTGTCCTTCTTCTTCTAATTTATTAGAGGTAGTAACTAAATCTATAGGATTTCTTTGCTCATATAATTCTGAAATTACCTTAAATATTAACCCATGATTCTCTCGATAAAAATCTGAAGGGCTTAAAATATCTGCTATCTTAACAATTGACTCTTTATCTAACAAAAGACAACCTAAAACACACTGTTCAGCCTCAATATTTTGAGGAGGAATTTTTTCATTGATTTCTTCCATCGATTATTCCTAAAGTTAAAACCTATAAATTATTTATTTTAATTACAATAAACAAAATTTATTATACTACAAAATAAAAAAAATACAAATATAATTATCCACAGCTTTTAATATCTTCAAGGAACTGTAGTTAAAAAGCCACAGAGTTTTTATTCTGTCTGATCTTTGAAAATTTTCTGGGCATTTTGAAATAAACCACCATCTTCATTACCATCATTTTTTTGAGTCTTTTGAAATCCTGAAATATTTTTATCACTTAAAATACAGTGAATCTTATAAGACTTTTTAGTTACTTTAAAAACAGCTTTTTCTACCAAGGAAAGGTTCTTATCATCCTCAATCCGTTCTTTATGAAAGGGATAGAAAAATTCTAAAGTAATTTCATCGTCTTTTATAGCTACAGGGCGAGAAGCTTTCAGGAAAGCTCGAACAGAATGATTATAATATTTTACTTCCTCTAGAACTTCCTCCCAAAGATCTAAAAATTTCTTTATGTCAATATTATCTTTTTTAGAATTAATTTCATCTGCTGGTTTGTTTTTTGCCTTTATTTTTTGCGCCATAGGCACATCTCTGTCCGTGCCCCCTGCCTTGCCCATCTTGTCGGAAGAAAAGCCGTCGGGCGGGGAAATATCTTCTTGAGAAATATTCGAACTACCTTTGTTTGCTTCAACTAATACTAATTCTAAAGGTAATTGAGGAAAAGTAGCAGATTTTAAATCTTTTTCTGCTTTAATAAATAATTTTATTAAATACAAAACTTCATCTAGTTTAATTTCTTTTGATTGAGAAATTATTTTCTTAAATTGTTCAGGAGATACCTGTAATATTTTATTATCTTGGTTTAATTTAACAATCAAAATACTCCTTAAATATTCAATCATTCCTTTTGCAAATTGATGAAGATCATAACCTTTAGAAAAAACATCATTTACAAGTTTGATAGCATGTGTAGTATCTTTTTTAATTAACAAATCCATTAACTTTTCCAAGGTTTTTATATCAGCAAGGCCTAAAACTGATCTAATTTGATCTAAATTTATATTCTTCCCTCCATAAGATACTAATTGATCTAAAAGAGAAATAGCATCTCGTAATCCTCCCTCAGCATTTTGGGCAATAAGTTGTAAAACCCTTTTATCTACATTTAAATTTTCTTTACTGGCTATAAAATATAACCTATTTATTAAATCTTTTATAGAAATTCTTTCAAAATCAAATCTTTGACAACGAGAAAGAACAGTGGGAGGGATCTTATGTACTTCAGTAGTTACCAAAATAAAAATAGCATGCTCTGGTGGTTCTTCTAAAGTTTTAAGTAAAGCATTAAAAGCTTCGCGGGTTAACATATGAACTTCATCAATAATAAAAACTTTGTATTTTAAATTTGTTGGAGAAAATTTAATTTTTTCTCTTAGTTCCCTAATCTCATCAATTCCCCTTGATGAAGCGGCATCAATTTCTAAAATATCTAAAGCTTTACCATTTATAATCTCTAAACAAGAGTTGCATTTATTACAAGGCTCACCATCTTTGAGATTAATACAATTTACCCCTTTGGCTAAAANNTTATATAAAGCAGAAGAAGGACTGAATCTAATTTTCTCCCTTAATTCTCTAATTTCATCAATCCCCCTATTTGATGCACCATCAATTTCAATAAGATCTAAGCTTCTACCAGAAGAAGTTTCAGAACAAGTTTTACATTCATTACATGGCTCTCCTGACTTAGAATTTGTGCAATTAACTGCTTTAGCTAAAAGGCGAGCTACTGATGTTTTACCTGTTCCTCGAGGACCACAAAAAATATAAGCATGGGAAATACGATTTTTAATTATAGCATTTTGCAATGTTTTTTTAATATGATTTTGAGCAATAATCTCAGAAAAAAACTGAGGTCTCCATTTCCGATATAGAACTACTTCCTTCTTTATATCTTTTGATTTTGAAACCATAAATTCACTCCCCTTCCCTATTCCTTATTCCTTATCCCTTATTCACCTTACTATCTTTCAATTTAAAACAAAAAAGTAAAAAAGTCAACGGGGTAAAAAACATAATCTTGATATAAAAAATAGACGGAGTCACCGTCTATTTATTTATCGCCTAAAGTATTTTACTTCTTCTTTTTCTTCTTCTCTTTTTCTTTTTGCGTTTTTGCTTCTTTTTGTGTTTTTGCAGTTACAGCTTCTTTTTGAGGCTTAATAATTACATTCTCAATAGCACCCCAATCACTTTCTTGCATCTTAGGAACAATTAAGGTTACTTCATCACCTATATTGGCTTTAAAATAAGTAACTGAAGCCTGCAGGACACTATAAGTCTTCCCTTCAGCTAATACTTTAAAATTATCATCTTCTTGGGTTAATACTCCAATAACCTTTTTTCTTTCCACTGGACCAATCTGTTTATAAATATAAGAACCGTCTTGGGTAATAGTAAGTTTCAATACATCTCCAAAAACTAATTTAGATTTAGAAGCGTAATTTGCCGGCACAGGATATTTTTGACCATCAGGACCAATCATATTTTCTCCATCAAAAACACCTTCAATTATTTCTCCCCCCTCAGAGATAGAAAGATTTTTAGCTTTTTTACTTACATCTGCTGTTCCTTTTATTCCCATAACTTCTTTTAAAAGTTCACGAGCTGAAGCAATATTATTTTCTGCACTTTCTAACATTTGTCTAATAACTTCTAATTTAGATAATTTGGACATTTTGTTTCCTCCCTTGGTTTTTATCTGTGTTTTAAACTTTATATATTTATTTGATTTTTACAAAGTGGAATTTATTATATACCTTTTATAAATTTTTTGCAAATTTATTTTTAATACTTAAAATATCTTCAATTTTCTCTTCTATTACTATCACTATATTGATCACATAATTCATCTTTGATTTTATCTACATCTTCATTTTTAAAATCAAAGATTGATTTCTCAGCTATTTCTTCTGCCTCCTCGAAAAATCTTTGTTTATCTTCAGGGTTCTTAAAACCTAAAGATTCTGCTAAAGAATTTAATCTATCTACTACTTTATCTTCTGTACTTAAATCTCTATTTTCTGCACCTTGTAATTCTTTTTGGATTTCCTTATAATGATCCTCAAAATTTGGTAATTTTTCTCCCATTTTTTTACCTCTTAGACAATCTTATTCTTTATTTATTGCTTACTACTTAACTATAACTAACTTATTCTCTCCTCATCTCCTCCCCTGATGATATTGGAAATTCACTTACACTTTCTATATCTACTCTTTCTCCAATTTCTTTATCTACAACTTTTTTATCTTTTCCATATTTCAGGCGAGAAAGCTCTTTAATAGACAAAGTAACATCTTTGTTCTCCTCACCTTCTGTTTTAACAGTTTGCATAGAAAAAGGTCTGGAAGCTGTGCCATCAATCAAAAGTTTAATATAGGTATTAAATCTATCTATATTTACTAAATCACTCTCTGAAAATACTGGATGAAATTCTCGAGCCAAAAATTCGCTATCTTGAGCACCCACCCTAAAACAAATTAATGTTCCAATATTGCCAAAAACCGCATCACGAACTTGTTCTTCAAGCTGAGCTATATATTGATTAGCAGTAATTAAATTAAGATGATATTTTCGAGCCTGGGAAAGTATTGTAGCAAAAGAATCAGTAGCAAAATTTTGAAACTCATCAACATATAAATAAAAATCTTTTCTTTCACTTTCTGGAATATCAGCTCGACCCATGGCGGCCATTTGCAATTTAGATACCAAAATCATTCCTAGAAGGTCACTGTTTACATCGCCAATTTTCCCTCGCGATAAATTAACTAAAAGAATTTTTTGCTGATCCATTACATCCCGAAAATTAAAAGCTGAATGAGTTTGGCCAATTATATTCCTCATCATCTCATTTGTCATAAATCGACCAAACTTAGAGACAAAATAATTTAGCATTTCTGAACGATGAAATTCAGCAGTAGAAGCAATTTGTTTAGTCCAAAATTTTCGAACCTGAGGATCTTTAACATGAATTAATTTTTGAGACTGAAAATCAGGGTCAACAAAAAGTTGAGGAATTTCAATTAATGTCCCCCCAGAAGGATCTTCCATTACAGTTAAAGCCGCATTGCGCATCCAATGTTCCCACTGAGGACCTACAATTCCCAATGTTCTTGTAGGATCAAATAATTTATAAAAAATAGTAATTGCTTCCTGAATTAGAAAATCCTTCTGAGCGGGATTTTTATATTCTAAGAGATTTAATCCCATAGGATGTTCTGTATCTGCCGGATCAAATAAAATTACATCTTCAGCTCGACTTTTGGGTATTTTCAAAAGAATATCCTCAATCAAATCTCCATGAGGATCAATAACTCCCAGCCCACATCCAGTTTTGATATCCTGAATAATCATTTCTGAAAGCAAGGTTGATTTTCCCACGCCTGACTTACCAATTATATACATATGTTGACGACGATCAAGACTTTTAATTCTTATTTTATGTTTTATTCCTCTATATATACTTTCTCCTAAGGCAATACCTTCTTGAGGTAAATTTGGAGGGGGTGACGCTTTTTTAGAAAGAAGCCAATCAATATTGGGTGTATCGATTAATATATTAGGAAAATGAAAAATGGAAGCCAATTCTTCTGAATTTAAAATCATTCTAGGACCAGCAAAATATCGAAAAATATAATCAGTAACTAATTTCTTTTCATCTTTGGTTTTGATGGCTTTAAAACTATTAAATCCAGGATAATTAAATTGAGCAAAAGCATTGATGACATTAGAAAGATACATCTCAGCTTGTTGTTTGGAATTTTTAGAAGAAGCAACCAAACGAATAATAGTTTGAAAACCAACCTTGGATGCTTTTTCTTCCAAGGCATTTATAGTAGCTTCTTCAGATGGTGTAAGTTTTTTAAATTCACCTGCGTCCTTGTCTTGGCTTTTTACTGCTGAAGAAGGGTGAGATACGCCTTCTAAAACTTTTGATAACCCTTCTGAAGTTCTGCCAGCTAAAGAAGGAATATCAAAAATTTTTGCTTTCCCTTCTTGAATCTGTTTAGATTTTTGATGAGCGGATTTTCGCCACTTATCTCCTACAGGACGGGTAAGAATTTGAATGGCTACACCATCTTCCTCCCCTAATTTGCTTAGAGCATTGGTAATCCCAGAAAGAGGATCGGTTTCTAAATTTTTATATGTTTTAATAGGATAAATATAAGATTTTTTCAAAGCCAGTTGAGCAGTTGCCATATAAGATTTTGGAGTAAAAATATTATATCCTTTTATTTCCTCAATTTGGCTTTCTGGATAATAAGAATGTATTTGTTTTTCCATTAAATCTTTAAACTGTATGGGAATTTCTAAATAAAAGGAAATTTCATCACCACTCGCAGCAATTTCAAAACTCAAATGAAGTTGATCCAAAATTATATTTTTAGCACCTTCTTCACGAATATCAGAAAGGCTGGCAAAAAACTGATCAGCTACTCCTAAATAAATTTGAGTTAATTCTTTAGTATCTCGAATTTCCTCTTCTTTTTTTCCTTTCTCTTTAGCAACTTTTACTTTGAAAGTAACAGTACCTAAAGATCTAGATAATTTCTCTTTCTGCTGAGAATATTTTTTAAAAAAGAAAAATGTCAAACCAAATAAAAATAACCCAAAAAGACAGATTATAGAAACTGTCATAATTTGGGTTAATGAATTAGGAATTAGAAAATCCATTTTTTTCTCTTTATTTATAGCCACCCTAAACCTAAACTTGCCCGTGAACTTATATAAATTAAATAGTTCAGGACGAAACGCATGGCTGGAGATTTTTTTTCTAGACAGCTTTTGGTAAATTACCTTCTTGATTTCCTTTTTTTTGCAATTTCTCTCTTAATTTATTTCTTGCTTCTACAAGTGTAGAAGGATCTTCAATATTCTGTAAATTTACATCTAAGCCTTTTTTTTCTGGAAGTTCTTCTTGACTTTTCTCTTCGGACCCTTTTTCTATTCTTTTATCAATCTCAGGTTTTTTTTCTGGCAGAGTTGGGGGTACTTCTTTACTAACTTTTTCCTCTGGGGTAACTTTTTCCTTTTCCTCTTTCTCTTTTTCTTCAATTTCTAAACTTTCCTTCACCTCTGAAGGAGTTGGTCCTTTTTTATATTCAGGTCCTGAAAAATTACCTTTCATTTTACACCTTTAATTTATATATTAAATACAATATACCGGCAAATATTACTTTAGTATATCATAAAAATGGCTTTCTGTCAACCTTTTTACTACTTTTTCCATTTAGACAAAAAATCTTTTTTAAAGTGCAAAAATCGATCTTCGCAAATAGATTTTCTAATTTCTTTCATTAAATTTAAAATAAAATAGAGATTATGTAAAGTAGTTAATCTAATACCCAAAACCTCACCTGTTTTTACCAAATGAGAAATATAGGCTTTGGAAAAATTAGAGCAAGCATAGCATTTACATCCTTTGAGTATTGGGCTTGAATCTTTGTTATATTTTGCGTTTCTTAAATTAATTCTTCCGTCCCTGGTCCAACAAGCTCCGTTGCGAGCCATCCGGGTAGATAAAACACAATCAAACATATCCATTCCTCGTTCTACAGCCTCAAATAAATCTTTTGGTTCCCCTATTCCCATTAGATAACGAGGTTTAACCTTGGATAAAATTTTCTCCTGAATCTCTAACATTTTGAAAGTTAATTCTCTCTCTTCCCCAACTGAAAGTCCACCAATTGCATAACCTGGAAAATCCATTTCTGTTAAAACTTTGGCACTTTCTTCTCGCAGTTCAGAATACATACCTCCTTGAGTAATCCCAAACAAAACTTGACTATCTGTTACTTGCTGTTTGCTATAAGCTATTTGTTGAAATTCTTTAAGGCATTTTTCAGCCCATCTGTGGGTTCTTTTCATTGCCTGCTTAGTATAATTTTTATCTGCAGGATGATGGGTACATTCATCAAAAGCCATAATAATATCCGCCCCAAGTTTAGATTGAATCTGAATTACTTTCTCCGGAGTAAAAAAATGTCTTGAACCATCAATATGAGAAGAAAATTCCACCCCATTCTCTGTAATTTTCCGTAACTTAGCCAGAGAAAATACTTGAAATCCTCCAGAATCTGTTAAAATAGGGCCTGACCAATTGGAAAATTTATGAATACCTCCTAATTTATGAATTATATCAACCCCTGGACGCAGGTATAAATGATAAGCATTCGCTAGGATAATTTCTGTGCCTAAATCTTCAAGTTCTTGCGGAGATAAAGTTTTCACAGCTCCATGGGTCCCCACTGGCATAAAAGCTGGGGTGGAAATTTTACCATGGTAAGTTTTAATCTCTCCTGCCCTAGCTTTTGTTGAAGAACATCTTTTTTTAATTGTAAAACTGAAATTTGACATATCACTATCCTTTCCATAAACTAAAGGTAGCAGTTTAAAAAAATATTGTCAAAAATATAAAAAACAGAGAGGTGGTTTGTAATGGTTCCAGAAGAAATTTATGTTACCATTGAAGGGTTTCGTTCTGCGGAGGGAATTTTTCCTTTCCTCATCCAACATCAAGATTTATGTAAAATAATTCGGAAAAATTTTCAAGATGTGGTTCTATGGATTTCTCTGAGAAAATTGATAGGAATTAATAAAGATATTTCTCAAAAAAGATATAATGAATTTCTTCAGTGGCTTAAAGAACAGGATGCAAAAATTGAAAAATCAAAATATTAATAATTATTACAAAATGGATGAAATTAAAAATCCTATTTAACTATTTCTAAAATCGTACTTTAAAAAGTGGTGATGAATAGATGAATAAGAGTTATATAGAAAATATAGAAGAAAAGTTGTTTGAAACAGTAAGAAATTTTTTTGATGATGTTGGTGAAAAAGTAGCTCCATTTTTTAAAAAAATATCTAAAAAAATGGGTATTAAGAATCTGCCAGATATACTTACATTTTCCCGATTTTTAGGTTTACCTCTAAGTGCTATCTATTACATAGGGGCTTTAATCAAAAACCCCTGGATGATTTTTCTACCAATTGTTCCTGAAGTCTTGCTAGGGATAACTGATTTATTAGATGGTTATCTTGCTAGAGAACCTGAATTTCAAGAATCAGATTTTGGTAAACTAATTGATCCATTTGCCGACAAATTTTTTACTGGATCGGCTACTATATTTATTACCTTAGCAATGAGCATATTAGTTAGTTTTCTATTCCAAATTATTCTCTGGACTATTACAGGAATATATCTCGCTCTTGAACTTTCATTAATATTCTTAGCCAGAAAAGCTGATAAGATTGATAAAAGATTACTGGGAGCTACCGAATATGGAAAAATGAAATTTACCAGTGCTGGTATAACTTTTTTTATAGTAAGTATTTTGGTTGGACTTGCTGTTCTTAAAATCATTCCTATTGAAATTCCCTATTCTATGTTTGCTTTAGGAATGATAATCACAAAATATTTTGCAATAAAAAGCATAAAATCACATATTAATGAATACAAAAATTTAATGGCATAGTGATAACTCTACTATTTAATTCACTATGCCTTTTATTTAAAATATTCTCTACCAACATTTTTATCAACCCCACAACTTAACAAAATATCACGATCGAGATTATTTGTTAAGTAATTTTTTTAAAGAATATTCAAAATCAGTAATATTCCATTACGACATATCACGATTGGTATACTGTTAATGATATATGTTAAAAATAATAATGAAATATGTTAACATAAAGCCTTTCCAGATTAAAACCCAGATATCTAATATGTCTTTTTGGCAAAATCCCCCCGAAGCAAAACGCATTCATCTCCCGTTAAAAAACGGAAGTATTCTGTGAAGGGGAATAAATAAAAGCCGCACAAAGCGGCTTTTTTAATCTATTCCTTATCCCTTATTACTTATTACTTACTTAAACTCTACCTTAGCTCCTGATTCTTCCAGTTTCTTTTTCATTTCTTCTGCATCTTTTTTAGGCACATCTTCTTTTATGGTCTTGGGAGCAGCTTCTACTAAATCTTTGGCTTCTTTTAATCCTAATTCTGTAACTTCTCGGACAGCCTTAATGGTATTAATTTTATTATCACCGGAAGCTGCCAGAACAACTGTGTAAGTTGCTTTCTCTTCTGCCTCTCCCGTACCTTCTCCTGAAGCTGTTGGCGCTGCGCCTACAGCAGTAACTGGAGCAGCAGCAGAAACACCAAATCTCTCCTCTAAATCCTTTACTAATTCTGAAAGCTCCACTACATTCATACTTTCAATTT
>JABAOC010020742.1_pt2 | contig 10921 bp, 14 predicted proteins | sample 7062161 | NCBI WGS metagenome assembly JABAOC01 (sample SAMN14538625, study PRJNA623070) | marine sediment metagenome | biome: marine biome [ENVO:00000428]; feature: marine pelagic biome [ENVO:01000023]; material: deep marine sediment [ENVO:00002113] | place: India: Gulf of Khambhat ...
AAAATGGCAGAATAATATATTCGATTTAATAATTGATGTCGTTGGCTTGAATATTTATTCATTAGGTCATCTTCCAGGAGCAGTAAATTATGTTTGGGCAGATGGAACGCTAAAAAGTAAAATTTCAACATTAGATCCTGATTTGACTTATCTTGTTTATTGTCATACAGATCCACCATCAACTGACAGTGCTCAAGCAATGGTAAATGCAGGATTTGATAACATTTATCGTCTTGAGGGTAATTTTGCAGCATGGAAAACTGCTGGTTATCCTATAGAAATCTAAAACTAATAATCTTTCTTTCTTTTTTTATAAAATTTAGAAATTATATATAAGTATTTTAAACTTAAATTAAAACTAATCTTTAATCATGGTTTTATAAGTAAAAAGATTTCTAATGTTTGGAGGTATATAAAATTGAAAAATTTAGTTGAAACCGCAATTGAGGCAGGTAATTTTAAAACATTAGTAAAAGCTGTTCAGAAAGCTGGACTTATGGAAACATTGAGTAATGAAGGACCTTATACAGTATTTGCACCTACCGATGAAGCCTTTTCAAAATTACCGGCAGGAACACTAGAAAATATTCTTCAAGACAAAGAAAAGCTAACTAATATTCTTACATATCATGTCGTCCCAAACAAAGTATTAGCCAATGATGTAATTAATTTGAAAAATGCAGATACAGTAAATGGAAAGCAGCTATCAATAGATACATCTGAGGGTGTAAAAATAGATAAAGCTAATGTTATTAAAACTGATATCAAGTGTACTAATGGTGTGATTCACGTTATCGATGAGGTGCTGATACCAGATTAAAAAACCTCATTTTATTTTTTATTTGGGTAAAAAAATTATATTATAAAAATTGATGGAATATGATTAATAAAACTTTATTTTCAATTTTTAAAGAAGGTAGCAAAACCTACTTTTACAGTAGTATTTTCTTTCCAACTTATATCAAAAAAGATGTATTTACTCTCTATGGATTTGTTAGAAAAGCAGACAATTTTGTTGATTCGATTCCACAGGATATTAATGGTTTTTATGAGTTTAAAGATAAATATTATAATGCAATAAATGGAAACAAAACAAATGATATTGTTATTGACTCTTTTGTTAATCTCATGAATAAAAAAGATTTTGATACTGAGTGGGTTGATGCTTTTCTTCATTCAATGGAAATGGATATTACAAAATCAGAATATAACGATATGAATGAAACTCTAGAGTACATCCATGGATCTGCAGAGGTAATAGGGCTTATGATGGCTAAAATTATGAATTTGCCTGAAGATTCTTATGAACATGCAAAGTATCTTGGACGATCAATGCAATACATTAATTTTATAAGAGATATAGCAGAAGATATTAATTTAAGACGTATCTATTTTCCAACATCAGATATGAAAAAATTTGGAATAAAAAAATTGGATTACGATTTTATAAAAAACCATAAGCGAAATTTTTCAAATTTTATTAATAAACAGCTTGAATACTACTGCAATTGGCAGCAATTTGCTGAAGAAGGTTATAAATATATTCCAAAAAGATATTTAATTTCTATTAAAACTGCATCAGAGATGTATAACTGGACTGCTGAGCAAATTTATAGTAATCCTCTGATTGTATATAATATGAAAGTTAAACCTCAGATTTCAAAGATAGTTTCGTCAATTATTATGAATATAATTGATCCTTCAAAACCAAAGAGAAAAAATCCATTAATCTGTTTAAATAAAACTCCAGTTCCTGAACCTGATTATTATTAAACTATCCACTATTTGTTATAGGTAAGTAAAAATGCCTGATATATACACAATAACACTCTATCTATTTGTTATATTAATTACATTCATTTTAATGGAAGGAGTTGCTTGGTTTCTTCACAAATATGTGATGCATGGTTTTGCTTGGTACCTTCATGAAGATCATCACAGATATACAAAGGGTAGGTTTGAAAAAAACGATATTTTTGGTTTATTTTTTGGTCTTCTTTCTTTTTTACTTTTATTTACCGGATATTTAGATGGATGGGACATAAAAATTGCTATAGGAATTGGAGTTATGTTTTATGGTATAGCATACTTTATAGTTCATGATATATTTTTTCATAAGAGAATTAAAATTAAATATCGGCCAAAAAGTACCTATATAAAAAGAATTTTAAATTCTCATGCTGTACATCACCAAAAAAGTTTTGCGCATAATGGAATCAGTTTTGGTTTCTTATATGCAAGTAAAAAATATGCTGTAGAAACTTAATAAATTTTTAAAATTAAGTGGGGGAAAGAAATACGAAAAAGGAAACAATAAAAAATCTAATTGAACTTGGTCGATTTCGTTTTTTATTGGGAGGTTTTCTTTTATATATAATGGGTTGCCTTCTTGCTGTAATTTCAAAAGGCACATTTTCTATTGAACTTTTTATTTTTGGATATGCAATAATGTTTCCAGCACATCTAGGTCTATCTTATAGTAATAATTATTTTGATATTAAGGTAGATAGATTTAACAAACCGATATCAATATCTGGTGGTAGTAAAACTCTTTTAAAACACCCTGAATTAAGGAAAACATGCAAGAATATTGCAATAGCTTTGATGTCAATATCTATTGCCTTATCTATTATTTTTATTTTTATATATTCTTTTTCGTTTTTGTTTTTAGGTTTTATTATTTTTGGAAATTTACTAGGTTGGTTCTATTCAGCACCTCCTTTAAGATTGGCATATAGAGGTTTAGGGGAAATTGCCAATATGATTAATATGGCAATATTAATGCCTGGTATTGGCTATTGGATTATAAAAGGAGGTTTTGATTTATTTTTCTTCGTTTTTGCATTTGCCCTTTTTTTGTACGGATTAGTTTTCATAATAATAGTTGAAACACCTGATATGGAGGGTGACATCAAGGGAAAAAAAATAACTCTTGTTGTAAAAAAAGGGAGAAAAAACACATATTTTATATTATTAACTTGCCTGATTTTTTCTTCTTTTTATTTTTTGGTCTTATCGTTATTTGGTTTATTTAGTGAATATATCAATTTTACTATTGTTTTTANNAATTTCTTTAATTCCTATAATTATTGCATTTATTGGTCTATTTTATAAACCATTTACAAAAAAGATTGCTACAAAAGTTGCAACCATGAATCTATATTCCCAAGTATGTTATATATTTATTTTCAATGTTTATTTAATGATTTTGATTGTATTTTATCAATAAATCAGATTATGGAATTTATATGAAACAAAAATTTTCAAAACCAAAAATTGTAATAAGCAAATGCATTGAATTTGATAATTGTAGATATAATTCACAAATTATTAGAAGTAATTTTGTAAGTTCTTTAAAACCATTTGTAAATTTTAAACCCATTTGTCCGGAAGTTGAGATTGGTCTTGGTGTACCACGCGATCCAATTAGAATTATTTTTGAAAAAAATGAAAAAAAGTTAGTTCAGCCTTCAACAAACATTGATATAACAGATAAAATGGATAATTTTAGTAAAACCTTTCTATCAAATTTAAATTTTATTGACGGTTTTATTCTTAAATCAAAATCTCCATCTTGTGGTATTAAAGATGTAAAAATTTATCCGAGTAAAGAAAAATCGGCACCGATTGAGAGGGGAAAAGGCTTTTTTGGAGAAGCAGTTATAAAAAAATTTCCAAATGTTGCATTTGAAGACGAAACAAGATTAAACAATTCAATAATTAAAGATCATTTCTTAAAAAGAGTTTTTGTTTTTGCTAATTTTAAAGAAATTAAATCTAAATTCTCAATTAATAAATTAATTGAATTTCATACAAATAATAAGTTTTTATTAATGTCATATAATCAAAAGCAATTAAAAATTATGGGAAATATTATTGCTTCACATAAAAAAGAATCATTAGATGATATTATTCATGATTATGAAACTCATTTATTCCAAGTATTTTTAAAAGCACCTAGGTGTATATCAAACATAAATGTATTATTACATGCTTTTGGATATTTTTCAAAAGATATTACTTTTAAAGAAAAGAGCCTATTTTTAGATTCTATTAACAAATTTAAAGAAGGACAAGTATCGATTAATGTTCCTATTACAGTTATCAATTCTTGGATTGTTAGATTTGAGGAAGAGTATTTAAAAAATCAAACTTTTTTTAATCCATATCCTCAAGAATTAATGAGTGTTGAATCAATTGATGTTTGCTCTGCTAGGAATTATTGGAAATGAAAATAGGATATCCATGTATAAACAGAACAATTGGATGTAGAGGTAATAAAACATTTCGATTANNTAGAAAATAATTTGGATTGTTTAATCAAAATACTAGAATTTAACGTTTTACATAATATTTTATTTTTTCGTATTTCTTCTGATTTAATACCATTTGCCTCACATCCAATATGTAAATTTAAATGGCAAGAATTTTTCAAGGAAAAATTTAAGGAAATAGGTTCATTTATTAAGAATAACAAAATCAGAATTTCCATGCACCCTGATCAATTCATAGTGCTAAATTCTTTTGACAATGCAATCGTTTCACGTAGCATTGCAGAACTTAGATTATCATACACAAGTTTTAGATTTAATGGGTCTTGATAGATCTGCAAAAATACAATTACATATTGGAGGCATTTATAATGATAAATCAAAAAGTATATTGAGATTTATTAAAAATTATCACACACTTAATTCCTCAATAAAATCAAGACTTGTGATTGAAAATGACCACAGATCGTATTGTTTAAAAGACTGTTTATACATACATAAAAAAATAGGTATACCTGTTCTTTTTGATGTATTTCATAGTAGTATTTATAATTGTGGAGAAACAATTATTGATGCATTTAAACATTTTTCTTTAACATGGAAAAGCCACGATGGACTACCAATGATTGATTATAGTTCACAACAACCAGGAAAAAATCCTGGAGTTCATGCAGAAAAGTTTAACAGACAAGATTTTACTTCTTTTTTAAAACAAACAAAACCATTTGATTTTGATATAATGTTTGAAATAAAAGATAAAGAGAGAAGTGTTTTAAAAGCAATGGAAATAGTTAAATCTGACTCACGATTTATAAAAACCTAGAGGTGAGAAAATTAACAAAAATATTTTAACTAAAATAAAAAATCTTTTAGAATCGCAAAAATATGGTGTGATTGCTACACAAAAAGAAAATATTCCATATACTAATCTTGTTGCTTTTGCTTCCTCAGAAGGATTGGAAAGTATATTTTTTGCTACCAGGAAAGATTCAACAAAATTTTTTAATCTATTAAACAACCCTTGTGTCTCAATACTTATTGATAACAGAAAAAATCTTTCTTCAGATATTAAAAATGCAATAGCTGTTTCTGCTGAAGCAGAAGCCAAAAATATCAAGAAAAATATTGATAAATTTAAAAAGTTACTATCAAAAAAACATCCTGAATTAACCGGATTTATCAATGAACCTGATTGTGAACTTTTTGAATTAGAAATTAAAAATTACGTTTATGTGGATAATTTTGATAATAAACAAATTTTATCAATAAAATAATGGCTTGGTATGTTAAATTTTTCACAAAGGTCGTATACAATTTCTAAATAATAATTCCCTTAGGGCATGTAAATCTATTGTGTATATGAATGCAAATGGATTAAAAAGAAAGTTTAATCCAGATGATTATATTAAAAAAATTATCAAACATTATCTTAAATTAATTTAAAACGTGTTTCAGATATATAATTTTTCTATTTTTTTATATTAAATGAATAAATCTAATTAGCTTTAAATGATTTTTCTAAAAATTTTTCTCGCATATATAAAAATAAAGGAAATCCCAAAGAAGCACCAACAAGAAATGTAGCAAGAATAGATACCCATAAATGTTTAATTTTTAATTTTAAACCTTCATATAATGCAAATATAATAAAAACCAATGCTGTAACAAAAAGATCAAAAGCAAATAATGTACTTACTCTATTTATAAAAAGTTGATCAATAATTAGCTCTATGGAAAAACCATATTCAAATATTATTGGAATTAACTGCGAATATGGAAGAGCTATTCCAAAAATGCATAATATTAGATATAGATATTTTATTTTCATTTGAATCATTCCTTCATTTTTCAATTATTTAATGTGTAGAAGAATTTGCTTTGTTTTATTAATAATTAATTTCTACAGCTATCTCATTTCTCCTTATAAAACCTGGAGCAAAAGGACTATTATATCTCATTAAAATTGGATCGTTTTTTATTTTAATATTATGAGATTTTAGTTCAAAAATTAATTTTTCTTTGTATCTTTCAATTTTATTTTTTGTTGCATAACCGCTAAATCTAAGAACCGCCAAAATTCTCTCAGGTTCAATTTTAATTTTTATCTCTGGATTTAATGGTGTTGGAATAGTATCTTTAGTATAAATCGAAGGCATAACAAAAGCCATGTAATTCTTTTGGGTAATAACAGGGGCAGTCATTTTAATTTTTTCAGATGTAATTACTGGAGCAGTCATATCAATCTTTTTTTGTGTTTTATTATTACCAGATATATAATTAAAGAGTAATCCAAACTCATTATTTTCTTCATTACCTTCTACGACTGCTAAAATAAGTTCAGGATATTTTCGAATTTCAATATCATTGATATTTTTAATTATTTTATATTTAACCTTTTCAACCATATAACTCAATATAATTATTTTAGTATAAATGATTTAACAAAAAAAATTCCAATAAAATAAGAAGTTATATAGTAAATTTCAATTTAAATCTGAATAAAAACAATAAAAAGATATATATTCAATTAATTATAACATAATAATTCCTTAGGAGATTAAGGATTTGATTGATAATTCAAATAAATGGATTTTGCAAATAGCAAATTTTTTAGCAGTAGTTTTAACAATTATAGTAAATTCTCTTGCAAATATTTTACCTATTAATAATAAGCTAACTGGGGAAATATCAGATTCCCTTCCAAATCTTTTTGTTCCTGCAGGTTTAACCTTTAGTATTTGGGGAATTATTTACATTCTCTTAATTTTCTTTGCCGTTTATCAGATAAGAGATTTATTTAAAAAAGAAAAAATAGATATGCCTTTTTTAAAAAAAATTAGCGTTTTATTTATAATTGCAAGTCTTGCAAATATTATATGGATATTTTTATGGCATTACGAGCAAATTGTTCTTTCACTAATAGCAATGATTATTCTGTTTTTTTCATTGCTGTTCATTTATTTAAGGCTAAACATTGGCAAATCAGATGTTTTATTAAAAGAGAAATTATTTGTGCATGTCCCTTTTAGTGTTTATATCGGTTGGATTACTGTTGCAACAATTGCTAATGTTACCGCAGTACTTGTAAAAGTTGGTTGGGATGGCTTTGCATTTAATGAACAAATTTGGACAATAATAGTATTAATCGTTGCATTAGTAATTACAATTTTAATCCTGCGTTCAAGAACGGATTATGCCTATAGTGCTGTCATTATTTGGGCTTTAATTGGAATTTATATAAAAAGAATTTCAGATGACCCCCTATATGGTCCTGAACCTCTAGTTGCAAATACTGCATTAATTGCAATAATTATTATTATAATTGTTGCAGTAGTATCAGCTGTTTTTAAATATCCTAAAAGTAAGGTTCAAACTAAAAAATAAAAATAACTTATACTAAATTTGAGGTTTTTTACGAAGCCAACCTAGATCACTGATATATAGATCCCTTATATCTTTTATATCAAATTTTAGCATAGCAAGTCGTTCAAGGCCAAGTCCCCATGCAAGCACAGGATTTTTTACACCAATGGGCTCAGTTACTTCAGGTCTAAATATACCACTACCACCAAGTTCCATCCATTGTTTGTTCCAAAAAACTTCAACCTCCATGCTTGGCTCGGTATATGGAAAATAACCTGGTCGGAAGCGTATCTTTTCAAAGCCTATTCTTTTGTAAAATTCCTTTAAAATAGCAATTAATTGTCGAAAATTACTACCTTCTTCATGAATGATACCTTCGATTTGATAAAATTCTGGCAGATGAGTTGAATCGATATTTTCCTTTCTAAAAACACGTCCAATAGAAAAAACCTTTGATGGAGGTTTAGGATTGTTATATAAATACCTGATTGTATTAACTGTTGTATGAGTCCTTAGAAGCGCTCGTTCTCCTTCTTTTTTTGAAAATTTATAACCCCATCCAGTTGAAGATGTAATTCCACCATTTTCATGAACTTTAGAAATTATTTCAACAAGATTTTTATCTTTTATTTCAATTTTTGAAGGATTTTTACAGTAAAGAGTATCTTGTAGTTCACGCGCTGGATGATCCTGAGGAATAAAAAGCATATCCATATTCCAAAAACAAGATTCAACAAAATTACCATGTATTTCTTCAAAACCTAGCTCTAAAAATATTTGCTTTATTTTTGATATCAAATCAACTAAGGGATGAGGTTTTCCACCATAAATTGCTGGGGCAAAGGCATTAATATCATAAGGCCGAATGGTTTTATTCTTCCAATCTTCTGATTTAATAATACTGGTTGTAATTTGAGATATCTCTTCTTCTATTTTTATTCCTTTTTGAATAATTTTTTTACCGATATCAGTTAAAATAATTGTACTTGTAATTACGTCTTTTTCTTTAATTACATTTTTTCTAGATAACAAAAGCTTAATTTTTTCTTTATCAAGTTCAATATTTGGTTTTTCTTTTAATTTTTTAAGGATTTTTTCTTCATCAGTTTCAATTGTAACTGCTTTTTTTCCAATATCAGTAATTTCAAAAATTGTGCCTTTATCTTTTTTAATTATGGCCCAATTTTTTTTCTTTAACCAACCAATTGCAACAGGTATATCTGGTTTAGATAAAACATTAGATAGCTCCTTTAAACCTATTTTACCTCTTTTTTCATTTAATAGTTTTAAAGCAATTTTTTCAGGAAAACCCTTTTCTAAAAATTGTCTTCCTTCTTTACCAAGAAAATAAACTGTTTTTATGTGGTCTTCGATTTTTACTAGTTTTTTAGATTGCAACCATGAAGATGCATTCATTACTTCAACTTCTTTGTTGAAATTACCTTTTTTTAGGATTTCTTCGGGTGATGCTTGACCTTTTAGTTTTTGAAGGGTTAAAATTACTTTTTTTTCGTTTTGTGAAAGTTCTTTAATTGTTTTATCTAAATCCATTACGACCAGGAATAAATTAATTATTATTAAAATATCGTTTATATGTATTTAAAAGATAAGTTAAACCTTCTATTGTTGATTAACGATATTCCTAAAGACAGGTATTGTTTTTTATCTAATCCTTAGAAGGTTTATATATCTAAAAGTAATTTGATCTTCTGCAGTTCTATCTTTCTCATCATAAATAATAACTTTCACATTATGTTTTCTTAATGATAGTTTATTTAATCTCCATTGATAGGGCATATCTGTATCTGTAAAAACTAATTTATTATCATAATAAAATTCTACTTTTTCTATTGGTGCGTCACCTGGTTCTACTCCTGCCCTTATAAGAAAATCGTCAATTACTACAGTTCTATCATAATTGAATTTAAAAACGGTTCTATCTTCATAATATAACCTGCCACGTCGAGGAGCAGTAATTTCCATCTGTGGGTAATATACTTTGATATCTGCCATATGCGCCAAAGATGCTACTATTAGTTTTGTAATATCGGTTAAATAACTTATGTTTACCTTATCATAAGTATCTCTTGGAGTATGCCAATGCTGATAATCCTCTGCTGCTGAAAATGCTATTGCTTCATAACCATGTAAAACAAAATCGTAAAAATCACTGGTATAAACTCGTGGTCCCCCAGGTTTAATAATTTTCCTGTATCTAATATTAAAATTAATATCATAATTTCTATTTACAGACTTAATTTCTTCATATATCCATTTTGCATCTACAGTTGAAGACAATTGGATATTATTACCCTGTTTAGCAGTAGTTGCATAACCTAATCCATCTAGATTAAATTCAACAAGAATATCTGGATCATCCTCGTAAATTTCATTTACATATGCCCTGGAGCCGAGTAAACCATTTTCTTCACCTGAAAAGCAAACAAATTTTATTGTTCGATTGAATTCATATTGTGATAATGCGTAAGCAGCAGCCATAACTGCAACTGTACCAGCTCCATCATCTATTGCTCCAGGTGTATCTTTTATTGTATCGTAATGTGCATTAAGAAATAATACTTCATTACTTAATTCACTTTTACCAGGAAGTGTTGCTACAACATTTTTACCTCTGAGAACTTTCCTATAATTAAGAGTCCAAGACTCCCATTCATGATATCTTGTTTCTAATCCCATTTTCTTAAATTGTTTAAATATATAATTTGCTGCTAATTCACAACCAGATGACCCTGTTCTTCTTGGTCCAATTTTTAAGGTTAATTCCTTAAGAAATTCATCAACTAATGATTCATTTACTTTTTCAATGAGCTCAAAAATCGGATCTATATTAGGTTCATTTAACTTATTAACGTCTACTTTTTCTTCAGATGATTCTTGTTTTTTCAAGATTAATGTAAAATTTAGTATTATGCTGATTAATAATAAAAATATGGAAAACAAGGTAAATATTTTTACATAATTTATTTTTAATCCCCCAATAATTTGATATATTATATAATTTTATAAATATATCTATATTTTTACAGGAGCCATAGGTTTAGTAGTTATATCATTATTTATTACACGTATTATTTTTTCCTTAAGTATTACTTTTTTATAGGAAAACAATAATACGTGGTTTCATCGGGCCAGTAGCTTAGCTTGGTTGGAGCACCCGGCTGATAACCGGGAGGTCAAGAGTTCGAATCTCTTCTGGCCCATACTGCACCATTTAATTATTGTATTTGTAATCCTATTTAGTATTTGTTTAGCTAACCGAGAACTTT
>JABAOC010002017.1_pt6 | contig 10920 bp, 14 predicted proteins | sample 7062161 | NCBI WGS metagenome assembly JABAOC01 (sample SAMN14538625, study PRJNA623070) | marine sediment metagenome | biome: marine biome [ENVO:00000428]; feature: marine pelagic biome [ENVO:01000023]; material: deep marine sediment [ENVO:00002113] | place: India: Gulf of Khambhat ...
ACGCCTTTCATTAGCAAAAACGATCTGCAATATCGTATCAAAAAAGCAGAAGGGTTTTTAAAACAAGGCCATAAAGTCAAAATTACCGTTAAATTTGTCGGCCGTCAGATTACTCGAAAACAATATGGATACGAACTCTTAAAAACGGTCAACGAACAATTATCACCCTTATCAACTGTCGAGCTGGAGCCAAAGTTTGTCGGCAAACTATTATCAATGACGCTATCACCAGTCGTATCGAAAAAAGATGAAAAAAAAGAAGGTAAAAAAAACAAAGCTTAAAGTAAGAAAGTCAATCACCAGAAGATTTAAAATTACCCGCAAAGGGAAGGTCATAAGACGCTCAACCCATGTAAGACATTTAAGAAGAAAACGGACCAAAAGCCGTACTAGAAGACTTAAGCAACCCAAAAAACTCACCGGCAGAGTTGCTATTAAGGTCAAGAAAGCTTTAGGGAAAAAATCGTAGTTATCAGTTTTAAGTTGTCAGTTAATTTATGCGCGTCAAAACCGGCACCACCAGAAAAAAAAGACATAAAAAAGTTCTTAAAAGAACCAAGGGGTATAGGATGACCAAAAGTCGCCTCTACAAAGTTGCTCACGAGGCCATGCTTCATGCAGGACAATATGCCTATGCGGGAAGGAGACTTAGGAAACGTGACATGCGTCGCGCCTGGATCCAAAGAATCTCGGGGGCTCTTAAAGAATTTAATCTTTCTTACTCAAAATTCATCGCTCTTCTAAAAAACAAAAAGATTGAATTAAACAGAAAAATCCTTGCCCAGCTTGTCACCGAAGACAAAAAGACCTTCAAGGAAATTGTCAAAAAGGCAAAATCTGCCTCTTGACAAAAATTTTTTTGTTGTTTAGTATCTTCTAACCTGCCAAATTTTTTTTGGCTTATGCGAGAACCAACCAAAACCCGCGAGTTAAAATTCTTTTACTTTTTTAAGCTCGTCTAATGGGGAGGTTGGTTTTGGCTTTATAAATCCCTAATTTTAAAGCTTTTTAACAAAACAAACTCCCCAATAAGGGAGTTTTTTTAATGCTCAAAAAATGTCGCAATTCAGAGAGAGTGGCGCTTTAAGTTTGTTCAAAAACAAGCTATACTATAGCCTATGAAAGATGAGTTAATTGCCTTAAAAAATGAGGCTGCTTCCAACATCCTTGACGCCTCCAAAAAAAAAGAGTTGGAGGGTCTCCGGATAAAATACCTAGGTCGCAAGGGCAGGGTCAACAAACTTTTAAAAAAGCTCAAGCAATTACCAAGCGAGGATCGGCGCGAAATGGGAAGGTTGGCAAACGATGTCAAAAAAGCCATTCAAACCGCCATTGAAGAATCAGTCTCAAGCCTTGAACAAAAAGTCAAATTAGATGCTCAGTGGATCGACATTACCGCACCAGGGGTAAAACCACCCCANNTGCTTCAATTTTTGAAAAAATAGGATTTACCCGTGCTTCCTATCCTGAAATCGAATGGGATTGGTATGCGTTTGAAAAACTAAATATGCCCCAAAACCATCCGGCGCGTGACGAGTGGGAAACCTTTTTTATTGATGCTCCAAAAAGTAAAAAGTACGGCGAAATGGTATTAACACCCCACACTTCCTCTGGCCAAATCAGAGAAATGACCAAAAATAATAAACCCCCTATTCGGATGATTAACATTGCCAAGTGTTATCGTCGCCAAATCGACGTTANNNNTTGAAAAGGATATCAACATCACTCATCTTAAAGGCGTAACTGATTACTTTGTCCAAAACTTTTTTGGTCCCAAAAGAAAAATTAGACTCAGACCATCTCATTTTCAATTTACCGAACCCTCATTTGAAATTGACATCAACTGTCCTTTGTGCCTTGGAAGGGGATGCAAAACCTGCAAATCCGGCTGGCATGAGCTTGCTGGCGCTGGCATGGTCCACCCTCAAGTTTTAAAAAATTGCGGCATTGACCCCCAAAAATACTCAGGTTTTGCCTTTGGTTGGGGAGTCGGTCGAACTTTTGTGATGAAATCTGGTATCAAGATTGATGATATCCGAATTTACTATCAAAACGACATTCGGTTTTTAGAACAGTTCTGAAATATGAACATTTTAGTTCCAGATTCCTGGCTCAGAGAATATATCAAAACCAAAGCAACTCCTGCCCAAATTGCCAAATATCTCTCGTCGTGCAGTCAATCTGTAGAGCGAATAAAAAAAGTCAATGGTGACTCAATCTATGACATTGAAATCACCACTAATCGCCCTGATTGTCTCTCTATCATTGGTATTGCTCACGAACTCTTCGCCGTCCTTCCTCGCTTTGGCATCCCTGCCAAATTAATTACTAAAACCCACCCGGAAGTAGCTTTAAAAAGTAGAAAAAAAGGGCTTCCCTTAAAAGTCGAAATTAAAAATCCCAAGCTTTGTCCTCGGTTTTCCGCCATCGTCCTCGACAACATCACCATCAAACCCTCGCCAAAAATTATCAGAGAAAGACTTAAAAAGGCTGGCGTTAGAGCTATCAACAATATTGTTGATGTCGGTAATTATTTAATGCTTGAAACCGGCCAGCCAATCCACACTTTTGACTATGACAAAATCAGGGGCGCTACGATGATTTTGAGAGAATCGAGGCCGAACGAAAAAATTACCACTCTTGATGGTGTCACTCGCAAGCTTCCTGGAGGAGATATTGTCATCGAAGACGCCGCCAAAAGACTTATCGATCTCTGCGGCATTATGGGCGGACAAAACACAGAAATCAACCCTAACACCAAAAGAGTTCTTCTCTTTGTCCAGGCTTATAATCCCACTAAAATCAGAAAAACCTGCATGGGCTTGGCTCACAGGACCGAGGCCGCTTCGCGTTTTGAAAAGGGGATTGACACCGAAAATATCACTCCCGTTCTCTGGCAGGGAGTAAAGATGCTCCAAAAAAATGCCCAAGCCCGAGTTGCCAGTAATCTTATAGATATCTACCCCAAGTCTTACCGGCCCAAAAAGGTCACTCTTGACCTTGAGTTCGCCGCCAATCGAATTGGAGTCAAAATTCCCATTAAACAAATTAAAAAAATCCTCGCCTCTCTCGGTTTTTCAGTCAAAGCAACTAAAAAATCCTTAACTGCCACTGTCCCCTCGCATCGTGCACAAGACGTATCAATCCCCGAAGATCTTATCGAGGAAATTGCTCGAGTTTTTGGGTTTCACAACCTTCCCAGCAATCTTCCCGAGGGGAAACTGCCACAAAAAGGGAAAGACCCCTATTTTGGCTTGGAATCAAAAGTTAAACACACTCTTAAAAACTGGGGGTTTACCGAAATCTACACCTATTCTATGGTTTCCAAAAAAGATTTAAAACTCGCCCGGCTTAATCCTGAAAAATCATTACCTTTAAAAAATCCCCTAGGCAAACAGTGGGCCCTAATGCGACCAAGTCTCATTCCCTCAATCCTCAACGCCCTTTCTCAAAATCTTACTCACCGTACTAACCTTTTCCTTTTTGAAATCTCCAACATCTATCTCCCTAAAAGCCAAGATTTACCAGAAGAAAAACCCATCCTTGTGCTTGCTCAAACTGGTAGTCGCTACCTCCGTCTTAAAGGAATTCTTGAAGCGCTTTTTGAAGAATTAAGCGTTGACAATGCTCAATTTTCACCCCTCAAACATCAATTCCCTCTCTGGCACCCCGCAAGAACTGCTCAAGTAACCCGAGGCAAAAACTTTCTTGGCGTTATCGGCCAAATTAGACCTCAGATTTTAAAAACCTTTGAAATCAAAGGAAACGTCACCTTGGTCAATCTTGACTTCGGTCTTCTCGTAAAATTAGCCTCCGTCAAAAAAGTCTACCAAGCGCTTCCAAAATACCCTCCAGTAATTGAAGACTTGGCCTTTACCGTCAGGCCCCAAACCTATGTTCAGCCCCTTATAGAAAAAATTAAAAAAACTGATCCTCTCATTAAAAAAGTTGTTCTTTTCGATTCCTACAAAAACACTCGAACGTTTAGAGTCTATTATCAAAGCCCAAAAAGTTCGCTAACTGACAAAAGAGTAAGCGGGGTAAGAAAAAAAGTCATCAAAACTCTCAAAAAACTCAACGCTACATTAAAAACTTAGCCACTAGGAGATGGCTCAGGCGACTCTGTCGGAGAAGGCTCGGGCGTTGACGTTGGCTCAGGTGAAGGAGTAGGAGTAGGGGATTCCCAAGGAACATTTACTCCCACCGAAACCGAGGCATTACCTTCATTACCATCCACATCTCCTGCTTTAACCGAAATCGTATGTCTCCCGTCCGCCAAATCAAGCTGGGTTTCATAAGGCCTTCCGTCGACTCTCAACACTTCCGAACCATCAACATAAAAAGCAACATAATCAACATCAGCCACCGACCTCACCTCAGCTTTAACTGTCACATCGTTGCCAACTTGGGCTTTATCCTCAGGCTCCCTAATCTTTACCACCATCTCCGAAACTGTTCCACAATACTCAGTCGGCGGATGATACCGAGAATCTTCTTGAGAGGCCGTCCAGGCATCAATTGCTTCCTGCCATTTGTTTATTGCCTCACCCAGAGGGTCCTCCTCCTTAAAAACAAAATATTCCTTCTCCTCATAGTCACCCCTGTCGATGTCCGAAGGAGTTGCCAGCTTCCCCTCTGCCCGGCAGATTTTAAGCTTTGTATGAGCCGGGTCATCTCCTTTAGGTTCCGTTCCTTTGATAAAATACTCGCTTCTCGAAGGAAAGCCGTCATGGGCCGCGTATCCTGAGATTGCATCAACCTCAGCCATCACTATTTCCCCAGGAGCAGAATACGCTTCTGCACCATATTGCTTTATTGCTTCGTAAACAATCCTTCTCCAAATTGGCGCTGCCCCAGTCACCCCTGAAGCAACCCGGCTCATTGGAGTGTTGTCGTTATTGCCCACCCAAACACCAACAATAAATTTTTTATTCCACCCAACTGTCCAGTTATCTCTTTTATCATCAGTCGTTCCCGTTTTCACCGGAATCTGATATCCAGAAATGTTAATCAAGCTGTTCTGGCCAAAAGTTATCAACCTTGCTTCATTATCCGAAAGAATATGATTGATCAAAAACGTTAATCCTTCAGAGAGAATTCTTTTGCCTTTAGTAAATTTTTTCTCCTCCATCACTTTCCCTTTATTATCAGAAACCTTCAGTATCGACACCGGCTCAACCTTTAACCCTGTGTTGGCAAAGGAACTGTACGCTGTCACCAGATCTATAAGCCTCACTTCGCCGCCACCCAAAGTCACTGACAAACCAAGTCTTTTGACATTGGCATCTGTTGGCTCAAGAGTTGTTAGCCCCATCTCATAAGCAGTCTTTAACATCTCCTTGACTTTAATTACTGCCAACCACTTCACTGCCGGGACGTTTATTGAGCTCCCCAAGGCATATCTTATTTGCAAAGGCCCATGATGCTTGCCATCATAATTTACCGGCACGTAATCAGGTCTGCCCACTCCTCCCGGAAAAGGAGTTCTAACATCCATTATCAGAGAGGCAGGGGTATAGCCTTTTTTAAAACCAGTTACATAAGTTACTGGCTTTATTGCCGAGCCGGGCTGACGTAAAGAAAGCGTCACGTTTACCTTGCCGTCATAATCAGGCGCATCATAATCTTTTGAACCCACCATTGCCAAAATCTCGCCTGTTTCAGGATCCATTACCAGAGCCGCCCCATTGCCTACTCCCGCTCCCGCAGCTTTCTCAACTTCTTCAGTCACAATCTCTTGGGCTTCTTCCTGAAGGTCCAAATCTAGAGCCGTTATCACTTTAAGTCCTCCCTGCTCAACCATCCTCTCTCCATACCGCTCTACCAGTTTTGACTTCACGTACATCACAAAATGAGGCGCTTTAAACCCAGAACCCTTAGATAGAAACTTAAGCTTTTCCTCTCTGGCTTTTTTCTCCTGATCCCGGGTAATGTATTCATCCTCTCTCATTCTCCGCAAAACCTCTTCCTGACGTGCCTTGGCATACTCTGGATGACTACCAAAAGGAGAATAAGCTGACGGACGCTGAGGCAACCCGGCCAGAAGGGCACACTCAGCCAGACTTAGGTCTGATACCTTTTTGCCAAAATAGACCTCTGAGGCCGCCTCAATTCCCCAAGCTGTCCCCCCATAAGGAGACTCATTAAGGTACATTTGTAAAATCTCATCTTTTGAATACTTGCTCTCAATCTGAATGGCCAAGATAAACTCCTTAAGCTTTCGAGGTAGAGTCCGCTCAGGACTCAGTAAAACATTCTTCACCAGTTGTTGAGTTAGGGTTGAACCTCCCTGAAGACGACGTTTAAAAACAATGTTTATGGTCGCCCTCAACCACCCTCTAGGATCAAAGCCCTTGTGCCTGTAAAAATCCTTATCTTCAATCGCTATCGTTGCTTGACGACAATGCATCGGCACCTGAGTAATCTTTACCGGGGTTCGGCGTTGATCAGCAAAAACATCATATAAAAGCTTCTCATTCCGATCATAGATCTTGGTTGAAAAACCCTCTTTTCTCTTGATCTTATCAGGTTGGGGCAAATCCTTGGCATACCAAGCAAACAAAATAACCATCAGTAAAAACATACTCACCACCCCGACAAAAACTACCATCGCCCCATAAGAAAGAATCTTTGCCCGAGTAAGCCGCCCAGTATAAAACCGGCTCTTTCTAAATGTTGAATAACCTTGAAGTTTTCTGAGCCTTCTTTTCCAAGCCCTTTTCCAATTCATAAAAAAAATTTTAACATCCCTCTTGACAAATCTCAAGCAAGCGAATCAAAANNATATGAAGCTAATCACCGAGAAAGAAAAAGTTGACCAGGTTTTAACAAGGAGGGTAGACACAGTCTATCCTTCAAAAAAAACCTTGGAAAAAGTCTTGCGATCAGGCAAAAAAATAAGACTTTATCAGGGCTTTGATCCCTCAACTCCCAATCTTCATATTGGCCACCTGGTTGGCCTCCTTCAACTTAAAAGCTTTCAAGAGCTAGGCCATGAGGTGATTTTCTTAATCGGCGATTTCACCGGCAGGGTAGGGGATCCCACTGGCAAACTTAAAGCCAGGAGGGTGCTCACCGAAAAGCAAATTAAAAAAAACGCCGAAACTTNNTTGAACTTTTCAGGTAATAATCCGGTTAAACCAATGTTTAACTCTCAATGGTTGTCTAAGCTCTCCTTTGCTGATGTCTTAAAACTCGCCAGCCACCTCACTATCCAACAGCTCATCGAAAGAGACATGTATCAACAAAGGATAAAGAAAGGTCAACCGATTTTTTTAAACGAATTCATGTACCCCCTAATGCAAGCTTACGACTCCATCGCTATGAAAGTTGACATGGAAATTGGGGGCAGCGACCAACTTTTTAACCTCATGATTGGCCGAGCGTTAGGCAAAGCGCTCCTTAAAAAAGAACAATTTGTTTTAACCACCAAGCTTTTAGTCGACTCTAAAGGTGAAAAAGTCGGCAAAACCGAAGGAAACGTCATTAACATCGCCAATTCCCCCGCCCAATTATTTGGCCAAATCATGAGTTTAACTGATGAAGCCATCATCCCCTGCCTTAAACTTGCCACCCAAGCTTCACTGGCAAAAATCAAAGAAGTTGAAACGGGTTTGAAAAAAGGCGACAATCCTATGGTCTGGAAAAAAATCTTAAGCTTTGAGGTTGTAAAAATGCTTCATAATCAAAAAACCGCTCAAAAAGCTCAAGCCGAATTCGAAAAACAGGCTAGGGGAGAACCCACTAAACCCAAGATCCACCTTCTTGAAAAACCAGGCCATGAAAGACTTGTTGGTGTCTTAGTAAAATCAGCACCAATCTCTTGTCCCAGCGTCTCCGAGGCCAAAAGGCTTATAAAGCAGGGAGGAGTTGATGTTGACGGCAAAAAGGTTAAAAACCCTCAATTCACAGTCTCAAGAGGTCAATTATTAAAAATCGGCAAAAGGGATTTCTTGAAAATAGAATAACCTATGAAAATCTTCCGCAAATACAAAAAACTCTGGACAATCATCGTCATCATCGCTTCCTTAGCCCTTATCCTAACCTCTCTCCTCCCTCTTATTATCTATTGGTAGAAATCAAAGTTTGTCAGTAAACAACTTTCTTAATATAATCAGTTTACCTCCTGTAAGTTGCACGCAACGGGTGACACGCGCAGGGGGACCCCCAAGAAAGGGCCCCTTGTGGGTTTTCTTGGGGGAAAGCGCGGGGCAGGACCCGTCGTGACCAGCAAACATATTATCTTAAATTATGAAGCGCCTCACGTTAGATACTCCCATCAAAAACCTTTACATGGTCGGCCCAACCTATGCCCAAAGGCTCAAAAAACTCAAGGTTGAAACCGTAAAAGATCTTTTGTATCACATTCCCTTCCGTTACCAAGACTATTCTTTAATCTCCAAAATTTCTCAAATTCAACCAGGAGAAACTGTAACCATTCAAGCTCAAGTTTTGAGCATGAAAAATCAGTACACTAAATATGGCAAAAAAATTCAGAAAGCCAAAGTTAAGGATGAAACCGGAGAAATTGAAATCATCTGGTTCAACCAGCCTTTTTTGGTCCAAAACATTAAGACTGACTACATTGTTAATTTCTCAGGAAAAGTAAAACAATCAGGCCGAAAAATCCAAATGGTCTCTCCTCAATACGAAGTTATTAGCAAATTCAGTTCAGATCTTGAAAAGTCCACTATCCACACCGGCAGATTGGTTCCCATCTATCCTGAAACATACAAACTCTCTTCAAAATGGCTCCGCTCCCGCATTTCCTCTCTTCTTCCAAAAATTTTGCCTCAAGTAAAAGAGCATCTTCCAAAACACACCAAAAAGACAAACCGCCTTTTGGACCTTAAAGAAGCGCTTTTTAAGGTCCACTTCCCCCAAACACTTGATGGGGCTCAAGAAGCCAAAGAACGTCTTGCTTTTGATGAACTTTTTTTACTTCACCTGGCCAATTTAAAAAGAAAACAAAAATGGGAAAGTAAAAGGGTCAATGAGAAACTCGAGATTAAAAAAATAAACCAAAAGCTCAAGGGGTTCATCAATTCTTTGCCTTTTGAGTTAACCAGTGCCCAAAAAAGAACTATCAAAGAAATCCTCTCCGACCTAGAGAAGGCAAAACCCATGANNTTGCTGCCATCGCCATGTATGCCGTCTATCTCAATGGTTTTCAATCAGCCCTCATGGCTCCCACAGAGATCTTAGCCACTCAGCATTACCAAACACTTTGTCAATTTCTTGAACCCTTTGAGGTAAAGATAAAGCTTCTCACTTCATCCAAAGAAAAAGCCTCAAGAGATACTCTTCTACCCACAGACATTACTATCGGCACCCATGCTCTTATCCATAAAAAGGCCAGTTTTGAACATTTGGGACTTATCGTCGTTGATGAACAACACCGTTTCGGGGTCGAACAAAGGGGAAAACTTGCTCAAAAAGGAAAATCTCCACATATCCTTACTATGACTGCCACCCCCATTCCAAGATCGATTGCCTTAACTTTGTATGGCGACTTAAATCTCTCTCTCATTGACGAGATGCCCAAGGGTAAGGCCAAAACTAAAACCTGGATTGTTCCCCAGAAAAAAAGAGAAAAGGCCTATCAGTGGATTAAAAAACAGATAAAGAATCATAAAATCCAAGCTTTTATTGTCTGTCCTCTGATAGAGGAATCCGAAAAAGAAACCATGAAATCAGTCAAAGCCGCCACTGCCGAATTCAGAAAATTAAAAAAGATCTTCCCCTCATTAAAACTTGGCCTTCTCCATGGCCGTCTTAAAACAAAAGAAAAAGACGATGTCCTGGACACCTTCAGAGAAGGTAAAACACATATCCTAGTGTGCACTCCAGTGGTTGAAGTCGGCATTGACATCAAAAATGCAACTATCATGCTTATCGAAGGGGCTGATCGATTTGGGCTCGCTCAACTTCATCAACTCCGCGGTCGCGTTGGAAGAGGAGAAAAACCATCCTATTGCCTCCTTTTCACCGAATCCCGCTCTTACTCTGTTTTTAAAAGGCTCCAGGCCATGGAACAAGCCTTGTCCGGAACAGAGCTTGCAGAACTTGACCTGAAAATCCGCGGACCAGGAGAGCTTTTCGGCACTGCCCAACACGGCTTCTTTGGACTGCAAATTGCCACCTTTTCTGATTTCGGCCTTATAAAAAAAACCAAGCTCGAAGCCGAATCTCTCTTTAAAAAAGAACCCAATCTGGCAAAACACCTACTGCTAAAAGAAAAAATTCAAGCTCTTCTTGAAAAACCAATCCAACCGAATTAAACCTTGCGCCTTAAACGTAGAAGGTTTAAAATTACAAGACCATGGCCGTACCTAAGCGTAAACACTCAACCCAAAGAAAAGGCAAAAGGAGGGCTTCAATTACCCTCAAAAGAGTCGCTCTCTCAATTTGTCCCCAGTGTAAACAAAAAGTTCTGCCTCACCATGCCTGTTCAAACTGCGGCCAGTATAAAGGTAAACAGGTCATAAAATTTAAGTCTCGGAAGAAAAAAACAAAAAAAAGGTCCAAAAATGAAAACCCGATTCGACCCTCGGCATCTAAGAAGAGAAAAAGCAATTAAGACGCTTTTTGAATACAGTTTTCTAAAACGCAAGCCCAAAAACAAAATTGCCCAAAAAGTTCTTAAAAGTCTTAAAAAAATTGATCAAACCATNNAAAAATAAACAAAATCGACCTGGCAATCTTACGTCTGGCCGTTTATGAACTTAAAATCAAAAAGGGACAACCCCCCAAGGTGATTATCGATGAAGCCATCGAGCTTGCAAAAACCTATGGCGGAAATTCATCCCCGGGCTTTATCAATGGTGCTCTCGGAGCCGTGTTAAAAGATGAAGGTCAGAAATCAAATAATTAAAATCATTTCCGAGCATTTAGGTGTTCCCAGAGACCAAATCGAGGCCG
>JABAOC010022784.1_pt1 | contig 10918 bp, 12 predicted proteins | sample 7062161 | NCBI WGS metagenome assembly JABAOC01 (sample SAMN14538625, study PRJNA623070) | marine sediment metagenome | biome: marine biome [ENVO:00000428]; feature: marine pelagic biome [ENVO:01000023]; material: deep marine sediment [ENVO:00002113] | place: India: Gulf of Khambhat ...
GCCGACTGGATTGTCCAGGCCAGCGCAGACACATTGGAAGCATATCGTTTCCGAATGCGTGCGGCTGAAGTTGGTTACATCACTCGACCACGGCCTTCTCGGAAGGTATATCAAAGAATGGGATGCTGTCCGCGAGCTCGACGAGCAATGCAAGAAAAAGGGCCGCTGGATTTCAGAGATGGCAGTCGACCGCAAGGGCAACGCATACGAGGTCGGAATCAAGCGGGCGCCCTGGGATACTAGTCTAGTTCAGCACGCGAACATCTTACGCGGGCTGATTTCTGACTTAGGATTCAGTCCAAGCGCACGGGCAAAAGTATCAACCGTGGCGGACGAAGAGCCCAAAAAGGCCGAGCTTCTTGCATTTGACGGCGGGAAAAAGTGAAGCCGGGATCATATTGGGCCAGTCGACTAGACAATGCGCCAAAAGTACCGCCGCCATATAAGTTTCGTCGGGACGGCAGCACGCGCCATTTCGACATCAACTGGGGGATATGGGCAAAGGGCAAATTTGCCGTCGAGATAGAGGCTGCCCGCGAGTCGATCCTGGATGTTATTGGCGGCGATTCTTGCCGCGATTCCTTGATAGGAGATCCGCCACATAGAGATCGGCACACCCTTACGTCGCTTCATTTCGCTTTTGTCTTGCACGAAATAGCGCAACGCCTAACCCCGGCAGCAATACTTGAGATAGGCGGTGGGTTTGGCGGTTTTGCCATAGCCGCTATCAAGAAATGGCCGTCAGTCCGGTTTGGGCTTGCAGACTTTCATCCGATGGTGAAGCTACAGCATTGGTATCACAACGCGATTATCGGCACGGGCTGTTCGGACCTTTGGTTGTTTGAGGCCGAATCCATCGAAAAGACTCTTTTCCGCCGAATGGATGCACTTCGTTTTGATGCCATCGTAAACATGACATCTTTCTGCGAAATGGAAGTGTCGGACGTCAATGCATATTTAGAAATGGCGTCCCATCGGTTGATTGAGGGCGGACTATTTGTTTCCGTCAATCACAAGCAATGCGTCAATAATTTCGCCGATTGGGACATCCCAACAGTGCTTCGTTGTGTCAAGGATGAGCCGTTCATACATTTGCCGCACTATCGCGGAGATCTCATGATTTTCGAGCGCCGAAATTAGAATGCAACTTCGCGCCTACCGATACGCCGAGTATAACGGCCGGATCCTGATACTAGGCAACGGTCCGAGCTGGAAGCATTACGACCTGTCACGCATTGACTGTGCAATTATCGGACTGAATCAGGCGTGGCGTATGCGCGAATGTGATTATTACTGCGCCGGCGACCGCGAGCAGTTCGAGATGTATAAGCGGGCGCACGGCGGTGAGATTGAATCATGGGCGCCGTTATTTACGACCGAGACAGGCCCGCCGCACGCCTACCGCATCAAGGGCCATCATGTAAATGGTCGCAAGCGGTTTTCGTTCGACCTGGCTCAAGATGGGGTGTATCTGAATCATACGATTGCGTCCTACGGATTTCAGTTGGCCTGTTACTTGCTCGGCAAGCGCGGGACGATCTATCTACTCGGGATTGATGCGACCGGGCCATCATACGACGGCAAGGAAATCCCGAGACATAAACTCGAAAACCAGCGCGAGACGTTGGCGTATATTCGGGGTGTGCTGGACGGGGCACGGCCCGGAATCAAGGTTTATACGCTTTCCCAAATCACGGCGTCCTTCGTTTTCGACCGTATGCACTTCAACGAGGCGTTTCCGTCGAAATGAAAGAAAACGATTCGGATCTTCAGTTGTTGGAGGACTTACAACGCGCAGTCAACGCGATTTTCGCGGCTGTCGCGAGATGGATAAAAAGAAGAAAAGCTAAGTGCTAAGCCACGCCCGCCCGTCGGTGCTCGCCCCAAAAGGCCCCCACCACAAATATGGCCTCCGTGGAACTACGGAGGCGCATGCCGAAAAAGAAAAAACAAAACCTTGGCGAGCCAAAATATCCAGACGATCCGGTTAGTCAATATGCGAACGATGTTGTCTCGGGCAAGATAGCTTCGGGTAAACTGCACCGACTCGCATGTCAGCGCCATATTGACGACCGCAAGAGATTCAAAGGTAAGACAGCTCCGTATTACTGGGATCTCGAATGGTGCCTCAAGAAGCTCTCTTTCTTTCCGCGGCTCGTACATTGGCGCGGCCAGCTCGCCGGCCAGCCATTCGAGCTCATGGACTGGCAGATGTTCGTTGCGGGAAGTCTTTTCGGGTGGTTCAAGCGGGATGATACGTACAGGTTCGAGACGGCATATGTATCGGTGCCCAAGAAGAGCGGAAAATCGGTATTTGTCGGTGCGCTTGGCCTCCTGCGCGGCTTTTTCGATGGCGAGAACGGATCGGAGGTCTATTCCATTGCCACGACGCGTGATCAGGCGAATCTAGTCTGGAATGAGGCTAACAACCTACGCCGTCGGTCGAGCGATCCCGACGTCAAGCGCTTAAAGGTATTCGAGGGCCGTCGCAATATTCACGATGATAGCACGCGTTCAAAGTTTGAGCCGCTATCTGCCGATAAGGACTCGGGCGACGGGGTGAATCCTTACTGCCTGATTGCCGACGAAGTCCATCGGTACAAAGATCCCGATTTGCTGAACATGTTGCAAGAGTCAATGGCCACGAGGCGGAATCGCCTCACTGTCGAAATTACTACTGCCGGATGGGACCGGAATTCAATTTGCTATGAGCATGACGAATACAGCCAACGCGTACTCGAGAAAACAGTGGAAGACGAATCATGGTTTGCCTTTATTTGTCGGGCGGACGATGAGGATCGGGAACGCTGGGACGATCCAGAAATTTGGGAAAAGGCCAATCCGTCTTGGGGCGTGGCGATCATGGAAGATCGGGTGCGCACGACAGCGCAACAGGCTGCCGAGCTCCCGTCCAAGCTAAATGACTTTTTGCGATATCGGCTAAATATTTGGACAGAGCAGACGGAACGTGCAATCGACATGCCGCGGTGGGTGACATCGGGCGAGGGCTCGCCGACGCTCAGTGCGTTACGGGGGCGGCCGTGCTTCGGCGGGTTGGATCTCGCGACGGTGCGGGACTTGGCGGCGTTTGTTCTGGTGTTTCCGTTCGACGATATCGTTGCATCGCTCGCCTGGTTCTGGTGTCCCGAGGCCGGTGTGCTCAAGCGTTCAAAGGAAGACCGGGCGCCGTATGATCACTGGGTGTCCAAAAATTTGATGAAGGCAACTGCGGGCGACACGATCAGCCATTCCGCGATACTTGTGGACATTCTGAAAATCCTCGAACATTTCGAGATCAGGATGCTCGGGTATGACCCTCACAATTCCGGCGATCTGCCGCACCAATTGTCCGACGTCCTTGGCGAGGATAAAGTCCTTACCTTTTACCAGGGTTTTGGCAACATGGCAGCGCCGTGCAAGGAAATCGAACGCCTATATCTCGAGGGTAGCCTAAAGCATGGTAATAATCCCGCGCTGAATTGGATGGCTAACAATGCCGCATGGCGAATCAATGAGTACGGGGACAAACGGTTCGATAGGGAGAAGGCTTCCGAGAAGATCGACGGCATGGTTGCTTTGGCAATGGCAATCGGCACCTGGTTAAGGTACAAAGACGAGAAGGACGAGGAATCCGTCTATGAACGAGAAGACCGAGGGATCACAATTTTCTGAAGACGAACTCAAGCGGCTTGACTCGAATCAAGTCACGCTCGCACGCGCCCTGGAAGAGGCCAACGCGGCTCGGGAGATCACCATCAAAATCAAAGGTGAGATGATTGAAGAGCTCGAACGCTTCCGGGCAGCAATGCGAAATGAGCTCAGGGCGCGTAAACGAAAAATCGATCTCCATGACGTCTTCTTGTTGCTCGGCCTTGGGGTTTCCGGGACCGGAATTGCGGTTGCTTTTCATTGGGCCTATTCTTTAATTATGGTTGGCTGTGTCTTTATCACACTTTCCCTTGTAACGCTTTTCAGATCGCCCGTCAAGGAGTAGACGCATCGATGGGTATCTTAACTTCCCTTTTGTCACAGAACATTGATAGATCGCCGGCGTCGGACTATTGGTATACGCCCATAGGCGCGATCTCGGATGCGGGCATTCAAATCAGCGAACAGCAAGTGTTGAGAATTTCCGCCGTACTCCAGGGCGTCCGATTCTTGAGCCAGACGATTGCTGGTCTGCCGCGGCATGTTTTCCGCCAGCTTGATGACGGCCGATCTCGACAAAGAGAGGGGAATCATTGGCTCAACAAGATTCTTCGCTTTCAGCCGAATCCGTGGCAAACGTCTTTCCAGTTTGTCGAACAGCTCACAGCTCACGCAATGCTAAAGCGGTTTGGTGTCGCGCATAAGATATACAACGATGAGACTGGCATACTTGAGGCGCTAGTGCCGCTTGAGCCGGGTCGTATGATCAAGTATGAGCAACTGCCAAACGGTAAACTGCGGTATTACTACCGGGAGGAAGACGGGCGGCTCAAGACGTATTTACAGGACGAGCTTTTCGTGGTTTCCGGGTTCGGGATGAACGGTGTATCGGGCCTTCCGCTCATCGAACAGATGCGCGAAACGGCCGGCCTGGCGTTGGCGACCGAAAAATACGGGGCGAAGTTTTTCGCAAATTCCGCTATGCCGCGTGTGGTTCTCACAAGTCCCAAAGCAATTTCACAGGGTGTCCGGGAACGTATGCGGTCGGATTGGGACCGCAGCTACCAAACGGACGGGCAACACGGCACGGCCTTACTTGAGGAAGACACGAAAGTCAATGTGCTGAGCACAAAGAACGATGAGGCACAGTTCATAGAAACCAAAAAGTTTCTAATCGCCGAATTCTCACGGCATTTGGATGTCACGCCGCACCGCCTATCTGATTTAGAAAAGAGTTCATACAACAACGTCGAGCAGATGAGTCTCGAAACGGTGATATACAGTCTGACGCCTTGGGTTAAACGTTGGGAGCAATCGTCATATCGGGATTTGCTGAGCGAAGACGATAAGGATGCCGGCCGGTACGTGGAATTTTCTCTGGATGGTCTTCTGCGCGGCGATACGGAAGCCAGATCCAAGTTTTATCAGAGCGGTGTCCACACGGGCTGGCTGACACGTAACGAGGTCCGCGAGAAGGAAAACCTCAATCCTATCGACGGACTTGACGAGCCGTTGCAGGCAGTCAATCAGATGCCGGTCAGCCAGGTCGATTCGCAGGCGGAAGAACAGGATCAGGGCAACGGCGAACCGTCGGAAGACGAAGATAGGGCGTTGGCGATTGCCGTTTCCGCCGCCGAACGTGTACTCAAGCGGGAAATGCAGGCCGTCGCGAGATGGAAGGAACGGAAAAACGGCAAGGATTCTGAGTGGCAGAGCCAAATCGATGCGTTTTACAAAGAGCACGTCGATTTCGTGGCGAAAGCTATGGCGATGGAAGAGGAGCGGGCGAGAAAGTGGTGTGAGGGGCAACGTAATCTCGTCCTCAAAATGGGGCCAGGGGCAATCAAGGAGAATATGATCTGGTCGCTGGCGATGGAGGCGTTAGAACGATGAAATACGCTCACATTATTCACTTTTTCAATTCCGAGCCGTGGGCCATCTTGCCCGAAAAGCTGCACGCGATTATTTCATTGATCGAATTGAAGGCGGCCGGCCTGACATTGACGCAAGCTGAGGTCGATGCGAGGATTGGGCCGGACCGGGCAGAAGTTATCGCGCCCAATTCGGTAGCTATCCTGCCCATTATGGGCACGATCTCGCACCGGGCCGGGTTGCTCAAGCGTGCGTCTGGCGGCATGAGCGTCGAGACCTTTTGGCAAGATTTCACGGCGGCGCTCAGGAATCCAGACATCCGGGCGATTGTGCTCGACATTGATTCGCCTGGAGGTGCGGCATCGGGCATCGAAGAGCTCGCCGACGAAATCTATTCTGCTCGAGGACAAAAGCGCATCATAGCGTCCGTCAATTCGCTCGCTGCATCGGCGGCTTACTGGTTGGCTTCGTCCGCACATGAGATCGCCGTAACGCCATCTGGCCATGTTGGCAGTATCGGCGTCCTGGGCGTTCACATGGACTTTTCGGAGAAGGCCAAGGCGGAAGGCGTGAACGTAACGGTTGTTAGCGCCGGCAAATATAAGGCGGAAGCGTCCGAATTCACACCCTTGACGCGAGAGGCCAGAGATCACCTACAGGGGCTTGTCAATGACAGATATGAGGCGTTCGTCCGTGCCGTGGCCCGAGGGCGGAATGTTAGTCAGCGGTCCGTTCGTGAAGGATTCGGCGAAGGGCGGCTCGTGCCGGCGCGTGAGGCGCTTTCGTCGGGCATGGTCGATTCCGTCGAGACGATGGACAATGTTCTGGCGCGGACGGCTGGCAGGGCGGCCAAGGCGAGGAAGATCGCAGAGGCGACGTCGTGGGAATTCGGGCTTATCGGCGACGAGGGTGTTTTCGAGCTTGGCAGCGCGGTGATGGGTGCAACGGCCACGGAAATGGCGGCGCAGGAAACGACCGGATTCAAGGCGCAGACGCTGATTGCGCCCAAGAAGAAATGGAATTCGGTGGACGAGGCCCGTACATGGGCAAAGGATCACGGCTACCGGGTGGACAAGGTCGATGAGACGGAAAACGCATGGCGGTTCCGCCAGCGCGATCCGGGCGATTTCCAGACATTGAGGAATATTTGCATCAATCCGGGCCGTGATGTTCCGGCCACGATGGACGCGTGCAAAATGATTATGACCGGCGGACGGTTGAAGGCCGGCGCAAGCGTGATATTCCACGACCCGGAGGCGGAAGGCGTCAATGAGTTCCTTGCTTTCGGTATCGTGCCGGAAGGCGTATCGGATGAGATTGCGGCCGAAGGTACGGAATGGACAGAACCGACGCTTGCTGACTTTACGGCGAAGGAATGGCCCGAGCTCACCGAGGACGAGCGGCGTAAGATTGCCATGCATGCAACCTGGTCAAAGGCAATGCCACCAGAGAATTTCGAAGATATACGGTTTTTCTGCCACCGTCCGAGCGATGGCGCTATCGTTCCGAATGGCGTAAGGGCCGCGCTCATATCGCTTGATGACGCCGACGATATTGGGGAAAGCAGATCCCGAATCGAAGCACGGCTTCGGTATCACATGGTCGCCATCGAAAAGCGCAACGAGGGCGCAAAGGGAGATCCTGAGCTCGATCCCGAACAGGTGGAACTTGAGCTCATCGAACTAGGTTAATTGACAATAGGGGAACCTGTTGTAATCTAGCATTGAGAGGCCAACAGTCCGTAGTCCGATGACTCGCGGTGAGGTCTTTTGAGAAAAAGCCGACAGTCCGTGTTCCGATGAACCGCGGTGAGGCTTTCAAGCGCGACCCGGTAATTCAGCCGGGAGTATTCGTTTGGGAGTTTCACTGGTGGAGAGAATACGGAAACTCAAAGGCGAACGCACAAAACTTCTTACCAAGGCCAAGGATCTGGCCGCAAAAGCATCCAAGGAAGATCGACCGCTTACGGCAGAAGAGCGGGCCGAGATCAACGAGCTCAAGGTGTCCATCAAGGACATCGATGAGCAGATCGAAGCCCTTGAGGCTGTTGTCGAACTGGAGCGGACTGCACCGGCTCGGACGGTCGAAATTCTCGAGGATGACCCCACGACGGCGCAGACGTCCGGCGTCAGCGTCCACGACAATTCCGAAGACGATCCGTTTCGAGGGTTCAATGGTGACCCGAAAGCGGGCGGACTCGGACAATTCCTGCACGCGGTAATCCAGGCGGGGCGACAGGGAACCACAATGCCCATGATCGACGGGCGGCAGGAAACCCGCCTCGTTCCGCTCAGGGCCGCCGCCGGTAGCGATGAACAGCATGGAGAAAGCCAGCAATATGGCGGGTTTACCGTTCCTATTGGCTTCAGCGCCCGGTTGTTGATGCTGGAAATGGAAAACGATCCGACGGCCGGAACGACAGCCGTTCCGATGGCCGTTCCAGCAATCCAAATTCCAGCTCGTGTTGACAAGAATCATTCCTCGAGTGTGGCTGGCGGAATTACGGTTGCCTGGCGTCCGCAAACAACGTCCATTAGTTCGAGCCGCATGACGCTTGAGCAAATCGAACTAAGAGCCTTCACGCTTGGCGGCGTGGCGTATGTCGCAAACGAGCTATTGAGCGATTCGGCGATTTCTTTCGCCGCACTGCTTGAGGCTGGTTTTCGTGATGCCGTTGCCGATGCTGTCATTCGTGCGCGAATCAGCGGAACCGGAGCGGGAGAACCACTCGGGATTTTGAATTCTCCGGCGCTGATTACTCTTTCCACAACCGGACAAACAACGGGCACACTGACATCGGGAAACATTCTCGGAATGCGGAAGCGTTGTTGGCGATACTCGACGGCCGTCTGGCTGGCGAATCATGACACCTATGAGGCCTTGGCTGGCGTCCATGTTGCCGGTACGAATTCAGATTCGTTTCTGTTCCAGCCGGCACGCGGGATCGACGTTCCCGACACATTGTTGGGGCGGCCGATCATCTTTACCGAATACGCACAGTCGATTAACACGGTCGGTGATGTGATGCTTGTGAACTGGAGCGAATATCTTGTGGGCAACTTGCAGGGTATCCAGGTAGCCGAGTCGATGCACGTCCGATTCCTAAATAATGAAAACGCTTTTCGGGTGACCATGAGGCAGGCCGGAGCGCCCTGGTGGCGTTCAGCGCTAACACCAGTCAACAGTTCGGATACGCTCGGTCCGTTTATTGCCTTGGCAACCAGGACCACATAAGGGCGAGGGGAAAGGAGGAAAACAATGGCAAGTGGAGTTACCACCGATTACCTGAGCTCGACACTGAAGGTGATGAGCTTTGACTTCGACCCGGACGAGACCGCTGCAACCGACGTTTCTTGGCAGGATATGAGGGACTTTGGGGCGGTTCTCATGCAACTGTTCCGAAGTGTCGGTACGGGCAGCGTCTCGAGCTTTACGATTCTGGCGAATGCGCAATCTGACGGAAGCGGCACGGACGCGGAAGTCAAGGCGCATGCAATCGGGAGCGCTCCTGACGCGGTTGGCGACTATATCAACCTTGAGGCGCTTCAATCCGAGTTACCGCCACTAGGAACGGATCTGCGGTATGTATCCGGGGCCATCTCACTGGATACGGCGACGGATGAATGCGTTGTTGTCTACGTGTTTGGATTGCCAAGGTTCGCGTATGGCAGTCTGACATCGGACAGCATAGCCTAATCATCCACTCTCCTGAGTGGGGGTGCATATGGGGGGTCACAAGCGGTGGCCCCCCTGCGGGAGGGTGGAATGGCGTATGCCGATGCACTGTTAAGCCTGGCAGAAGCTCAGCGAGCAATCAACCAGGCTGGCGCAAGCAATGTGCGCGTTGATGACGTTAATGACGCGCTATGGGCGGCGTCCGAGGAAATCAACAACTATCTCGGCCGCACCATCATCGAGGGCTCATGGATTGAGTACCATCGCGTAAGTCGCACTGAGCCGACGACGCTGCGCGTTCTGCACTGGCCGATTGCGTCCGTTTCGGAAATTGCCGAGGACTCGGATCGCACCTATGGTTCGTCGAGCCTACTGACCGCCGATACCGATTACCAGATTATCCACGAGGAATATGACACGAAGATTGTGCGCATATCGGGAAGTGTGCCCACAACCTGGGAATCTGGTTTTGAAGCCATACGGATCACATTTACGGGCGGGTGGACGATTGCAAATGTGCCGTACACGATACGGGCCGTTTGTAGCGAATACCTAGCGCGGCTTTACCACGCTCGAGCGAATCAAGAACACGCCTTCGAGACGATAGATAACGCAATGGGCACGGTCAAACACTTCGGGCCTGTCATGTTGACAAGGCCAATGCTCGTGAAATTGTCAAATTTTGCGGATCACGGAGCCACGACCTGTACGCGGTGGACGACGAGCTGATGGCCAAGAAGTACACGCTCGATCAATATAGCGGCCGTATTGAAATGCTGGTCAAGGGGCTGGGCAAGGTGGTTAAGCCGCCATTCCGAAAAAATCTGAAGCTCATGCAGCGGGCGCTCATGGGCGAATATTGGAAAGTCCCGTTTGCGGCCCGTATCTGGAAATGGCGTCAGCGGAAGTGGAATCTCAAGGGGGGGCCGTCCGTCAAGCTCGGGAGCACTCGCCGCCGTAGTTATGCCAGATGGTCAAGCAGCGAAAAGGCATGGCAGGGTCGAATTATTGTTAGTGGAATGGCCGCCAAGATGGAAACAGGCGGCGGACGTCTGCGTCGGCATGTCATTTTTGGACGGGCGGAACGAGAAGGTCGGCGCATACCGCATAAGCCCGCTTACGAACGGGTGGTCACGAATAAGTTGTGGGACAAGAACGTCAATGACATCAGAAAGTCTTACTGGGATTTTATCGAACGGACGATTTAGATGCCAGAGTCACAAGCCAGGCAAATTATCGACCAAATCAAGACAGAACTCGAGGCGATATCCGGCGACAGTGGGACGACATACTGGTACACGCCGGACAAGGTCGTCCGCGTCGATTCGTTCGACATGCGGCAGAATTTCCGAGACGGCTATGGGGATTACATCTACCTGATCCGTAATACGCCTGACGAGGACGATAACCCGAGCATGGCGGCGTACGACGAAGAAGGGAACGACCTGGATATCTGGATTTTGATGATGGCCCGGAACACGCTCGGCGATCCCGATCCGTTTACGGCGACCACATTACGAGGCGACATTCGGGAGCGAATGATTCAAGACGTCAGAAAAGCACTTGAAACGGATAACACTCGAGGCGGCCTGGCCATCGACACGAGCCAATATCACATTATGCGCGACTTTGAGGACGAGCCGAGCGAATGGATCGTCGCCGAGATCAGTTGTCTCGTTACATATACGCATACCGCAGGAGATCCGTAATGGACGAAGAAACC
>JABAOC010028836.1_pt2 | contig 10918 bp, 13 predicted proteins | sample 7062161 | NCBI WGS metagenome assembly JABAOC01 (sample SAMN14538625, study PRJNA623070) | marine sediment metagenome | biome: marine biome [ENVO:00000428]; feature: marine pelagic biome [ENVO:01000023]; material: deep marine sediment [ENVO:00002113] | place: India: Gulf of Khambhat ...
ATTCGGAGTGCGGAATGCGGAATGAAAAGCAAAAAAAAATGCAGCAATTGAAGTCGGGAAACTTTGAACTGATTTTTTACTCTTCGGTATACTTTATACGAGAGGGAAATACAAACCATTTGACCGTCAGGGAGGAGGGAGATGAAGAAGAAGTACGATCTTTCCACACGATGTGTCCACACCGGGGAGGTGAGGGATGCACAGGGCTCACCCCACACGCCCATCTACAACACCACAACCTTCGGCTTCAGGTCCACGGCGGATCTTCTCGACGTGGTGGAGGGAAGGCGTGAGGGCAACCTGTACACCCGGTATGGCCTGAACCCCACGATAAAGAGCGTGGAGGCCAAGCTGGCAACGCTTGAAAATGCAGAGGCAGCACAGGTATTCGCCTCGGGCATGGCCGCTGAGGCAGCGCTCTTTTTCACTCACGGCAGGAAGGGGATCGTCTGTATCGGGAACGCCTACGGGGGGACGCTCGAGCTTCTCGCCGATCAGCTTCCTCTGGTGGGGATCCCCACGTTTCTGCTCCTGGGTGATGAGGTGGAAAAGCTGGGAGAGGTGCTGAAGGAGGGCCCGGGCCTGGTATTTTTGGAGACCCCCACGAACCCGAACATGGAGATCTTCGACATCAGGGGGATCTGCACGCTCTCACACTCCTGCGGCGCTCTCGTTGCCGTAGACAACACCTTCGCAACACCCGTTAACCAGCAGGTATTAGACCTTGGTGCCGATATTGCCGTCCACAGCGCCACCAAGTACCTGGGGGGGCACAGCGACCTCACGGGCGGGGCCCTCATGGGGCCGAAAGAGCTGATCGATCCCGTCGCCCCGTGGCGCAAGAACCTGGGGCAGATGATGGCACCGGAGATCGCGGCCCTGCTCTCCAGGAGCCTTCGGACCCTTCCCCTCCGTGTGGAGCGGCAGAATCAGACTGCGAAGGCCGTGGCGGAAGCGATGAGGGACCACCCGAAGGTAGCCAGGGCGCTCTACCCGGGTCTCCACGATTTTCCTCAGCACGATCTGGCAAAATCACAGATGTCGGGGTTCGGGGGAATGCTGACCCTGGAGATCGACGGTACCGGGGAGGAGACGACGAGGTTTGTGGACGGCCTCGAGCTTTTTACCATCGCCGCCAGTCTCGGGGGGCCGGAGAGCCTCGCTACCCAGCCCATGACCACCACCCACCACGGACTCACACCGGAAGAGCGGCAGAAAAGGGGGATAACCGATTCCATGGTCCGCTTCTCCATCGGGATGGAGGCGCCTGAAGATCTCATCGATGATCTGAGATATGCCCTCGATGGTATATAGGGCACACGGATAGTGGTCAATTATGCCCGGGCCTGGACTCATTATTTCTTGATTATTCAGCGGCGGGGGCTACAGGTACTCCTCGGGGATCAAGATCGTTATTTTCCGCATATCAAGGAGTCCGAGGAACTTCAACGTCTTCATTTTCAACACGTCCCATTTCGTACAGAGGGTGAACTCCATGCCGTTATTATCGAGGTATTCTTGATACTTATGGGGGTTCAGCTGCATCACCCGCAGTTTTTCGAGGGGGATCTTCGTCCGGAACCGGAACGCCTTCACGATACCGATCATGGGAATGGTCAGCCCCCAGTAGTATTCCTTCTCATCCGTGGTTATGGTCTCGTCTCCTCGCTCTTTCGAAATTGGCGAACCGCCCTATTGCCTCTTTATAGTCTTTCGGCAAAAAATCTTTGTCATTTAATGGAGGATGCTTCAAAAGGTGTTCCCGTTACAAATTAATCAGCGATAAAACCATCATTGTTAGTCCAGCGTCCAGAGACATCGGGAAAGCAGAAGGAGGGTTACGGTACGGAAATGATGGAAGCAAGAAAGCCGTGGTTTCCATCCTCGTCCACGTAGTCCCCCACGATATTGCCCCTGTTATTGATCCCCCGAACGGCGATGTAGGCGCCGCCGGGGATATCGATTGGGGAGAAGTCGTCCCCTTCAGCCCAAAAACCGCGGTCGATCCCGGCAACGTCGGAGTAACCGACCGGCTGGCCGAGATTGTTGATGCCGAAGGCCCGGGTGAAATCGGCCCCGGGTACATGGAGCGTAGTGAAGGTGGCTCCGTCATAAAGATATCCGTGGATACCCGTATCATCCTGGTAGGTTCCCACGACCGTGCCGTCATCGTTTATTCCGCTGGCCTTGGTCCATATTGCACCGGACACATCCAGGGTGGTGTGCAAGGCTCCGTCGGAGATGAAACCGTGGGTGCCGTTTTTGTCTGTATATTCTCCCACGATCTTTCCGCTGTTGTTAATCCCATCGGCTGTGGTGAGCGCGGCGCCGGGAATATCAAAGGTAGTGTAGGTGGTCCCGTCATACAGGAAGCCGTGGGTGCCGCTCCCATTCCGGTAGGATCCGACGATCTCCCCCCTGTTGTTTATCCCCCGGGCCGATGTTTCAACAGCCCCGGGGACGTCGAGAGGGGTGTGAGAGATCCCGTCATACAAAAATCCGTGGGTGCCGGTTTCGTCCCCGTAGGTTCCCACGATCGTTCCGTCATCGTTTATCCCGCTGGCCTTGGTCCAGATTGCTCCGGGCACATCGATGGGTGTGACCGGGTATTCGGAAGAATGTGCGGGAGGAACCCACGGCAGCAGGATCACTGCGATGATTATGGCCGCTACAAAGAGAGAGGTTGTTTTGCTCATCGAGGTTTGCCTCCCAAATACCAAAAACCTCGCCGGAGCGGGTTGAAGGGTGTCAAACGGTACCCCGTACCGCTGTAATACATCTTATCCGATTTCCCTCTATCGGATACGCATAACCGATAATTGCTATTATTATATCCCGGATTTTCAAATCCGATAAATTCTTTCCGATACGTTTTTCCCATCGCGTGTTAAAAAAAACATCCGAATATCCGGAAAATCAAAAGCTCAGAAGTTGAGAAGGTAAGAAGATGAGAAGTTGAGAGGATAGGAAATGAAGAATGGAAAAGAAAGCTGGAAGCATTAAAACGTACGTTCATTGAATTATGTTTGTCGGACAAGCAACACTGATTATATGTTTTAGGTTTTTCTGAACTTCTTAACTTCTGAACCTCTGCTGTTCTGGTTTTATGACTCGGGACCCGGAACTACCATGTTTCATGTAAAAAACATGGTTCGGGTTTTTGATTTTCAGAAGAACTCCGCCCCTTCTACTTCTGCGCGGATGAACTCGAAGTAGCGGTCATTTCCAAACTCCCACCCCGCGCGGATTTCGGCGGGAATCGTGATCCCGCCGAATGTCTTCTCTTTTTCCACCGTGACCCCGAAGGGCACGGGGCCGGTGAGGCCTCCCTCGTCTCCCCGGTATCGGGGAATCACTCCAGAGAGGATCCCCCCGTCTTCCCCGAGCGTGAAGGTGATGGAGGAGGATACAGAGCCGGCGGAAAGGGTTACCTTTCCGCGCCTCTCGTCGACCCCTTCCCAGACGGCGCCGCGGGAGGGAAGCAGGGTGGAAGGAAGCCAGATCGACTCGATCAGGGCCCGCCCCGCGGCGGACCGGGAAACCGTTTCGCCGGAACCGTTCACGATGGGAATAAGCCCCAGCAGGAAGAACCGTACCCGTCCCTCTCCCTCGAAGTAGTAATCGGCGCCGGAAAGCGTCAGGGGGCCGGCCACCTTCAGCGTGGCCTTCCAGACGAAGCCCGCCGGGCCGCAAAGGATCTGCCGGGCCTGAAAGGGGACCCATTCGGCCTTCTCGCTTGCCCGGAAGGTGCCGGACATGGTGAGTACCACTCCCACCGGAAGGGGAGTCCCCGGCTGCAGAGCATGGAGAAAGTACGAACTCGCCACAGCGGGGAGGCCCTCCACCATCTGGGGGTAGAAGATCTCTTCAGCATCCCGTTTTTTCGCGAGGGCGCCCCAGATGCGATCCACCGCCGCATCGTACCTCTTTCTCATCGCCAGAAGGAAGAAGGCGACCAGTGACGCAGGGATAATGATCAGGGCCAATATTGTGGCGAGTAATTTCATAGGCGGTTTCCAACCGGAATAGATCTGGAACGGGAATCATCCTATCAGCGAGAACCGGGATAAATCAAGGGCAGATTCCTCCTGTCCACGAGCCACTGTGCAGGGGCAGAAAAGGTGGCGGCCGCACTCAAAAAAGTGCGGCCGCCGCGAGGCAACGATTGAAGCAAAGGCCAATCAGGACTGTTGTTTCGGCGAGCGAAGGATGAACACGAGAATGATCCCGATGATGCAGAAGAGGGCGAGAGAAAAGTACACCTTGTTGTACCCAATGGCGATATCCCCCGCGTCCTTCGCGGCCTGCACGATTCCGGCGAAATACTTCGGTACGGTGAAGCCGCATACACCCCAGGCGGTAAAGACGATCCCGTAGTTTGCCCCCACGTTTTTCGTCCCGTAGAAGTCGGCGGTGAATGAGGGCATCATCGCCAGGTAACCCCCGTAGGAGAAGCCAACCAGGCAGAGGCCGGCCAGGGCCTGCCAGAAGTTCACGGGGTTACGAAGGAGAAAGAGGCAGGAGAAAATATAGACGGCGAACATACAGATGGTGGTTGCCTTCCTGCCGATCCTGTCAGACGTGGTTCCCCAGGCGAGACGGCCGATACCGTTGAAGAAGCTCATGATACCCAGTGCCGCACCACCGCTCATCACTGCCGCCACCTTGGCCAGCTCCTTGACGAAGGGAGCGGCCTGACCGATGGCTGTGATACCGACGCTGGTTCCGAAAAAGTAGATAAGCCAGATCACGTAAAACTGCCAGGTCTTGACCATCTCCATGGTGGTGAAATCTTCCTTGAGGACGGGAGCACCCTCTTTGGGTTTGGGAGGCTCCCAGCCCTCGGGTTTCCACCCAGCGGGAGGAACTGCGTACACAAAGGCTGCCCCGATGACGCAGATGTAGAATGTAACGGACATGATTAAGAAGGTTCGAAAGAGGTTGGACGATAGGAGTGCCGCGTCCATTCCGTCCTGGAAGGAAATCAACCGCTCGATGAGCGGAGCGAAAATGAGGGAACCGGCGCCGAAGCCCATGACAGCCAGACCCACGATCATACCCCTTTTATCTGGGAACCACTTGATGCAAGTGGCTATGGGTGTTACGTAGGCGAAACCCACGCCCAGGCCGCCGATGATCCCGTAGGCGAAGTTGAGNNATAGAGAAAAGCCGACAGGAGACATCCCGTTCCAAGGAGCACACCGCCGACGGACCCGACCAGCTTCGGCCCTTTCTTGTCCTGCCAGAAGCCGGCAAATATCATAGCGATAGTGAAAAAGAGAAGGGAGTAGCGGTAGGGCGAAATCGATACTGTTTTATCCCATGTGTTCAGATATTCGAGGGCCGGGCGGAAAACCGACCAGGAATATAGAACACCCAGGCATAGCTGCATTACAAGCGCTGCGAAGACGAACTTCCAGCGGTTTACTGTTACTTTCATAATTTGACCTCCTCATTGAAGGACAAATAAGCCACGTTCACGTCGTAAAAAGCAAAATAGTTCCACAATACGAAAATGCGATCAGTTTTCGTTACTTTCTCTCTCACCTCCCGCATATTGCAATATAAATTATTTAATTGCAATATGATGAATTATTTCTTCACACAATTTCCCCTTGTTCCGGTTCTCACGGTCTCGGTTTTCGGGGAAAATATCTCTGATTACAATTGTAAATGAGGGTCGAAAATAAATGCAATAGATTTTTTTAGAGGTGATACGATGTGCGGCTGTGAACGATGATATTTACCGCAGGCGGGATGGGGATGGTGCAGCAAGTGAACGGGCAGCGACGGGAAACGGTGAACTTTGCATTGGTGTTGACTCACTTGCTGAAACAGGTTTTTCAGATCGCCAGGTGTCTCTCTATAACCTCCCGGGGGAGTTCGTCCTTTGCTCCCGAGGCTTTTATCTGGCCGTTGTCCATGATGTAGATACGGTCGGCCACGGCGAGAACGAAGGGGATGTTCTGGTCGGCGATCAGCATGGAGAGGTGCTCCTGTTTGAGCCTGACTACGATCTGGGCGATCTCCTTGACGATTGCCGGTGCGAGACCCTCGGAGGGCTCATCGATGAGCAGCATCTTCGGGTTGGAAAGAAGCCCCCGGGAAATTCCCACGAGCCTGCGCTCGCCGCCGGATAGCTGCCCCCCCCTGCGGCCCAGGAGCTCTTTAATCTGGGGAAAGGTTGTGTAGACGTAGTCCAGGGTGAAGTGTCCCGCAGAGACAGAGAGGCGGAAGTTTTCCTCCACGGTGAGGTTCGGAAATACCCCCCCCGTATCGGGCACGTAGGCGAGCCCCATCCTCGATATCTTGTAGGGCTTCACAGCCCTGATGTCCACGCCGTCAAACAGCAGGCGGTCCGCATCTTTTTCCACGACCCCGACGATCGAGCGCAGCGTCGTGGTCTTCCCCACGCCGTTTCGCCCGATGAGCGCCACCACCTCGCCCCGTCTCACCTCCAGGGAGAGGAGACGCCGAAGGTGATCTGGCTTTTCCCGTAGTGGGCACCAAGGTTTTCAACGTTCAAGATGATCTCGCTCATTCGAGCCCGCCAAGATAAATTTCCACCACTTCCTCGTTGTTCTTTATCTCTTCAGGAAGCCCCTCCGCGATGAGCTGCCCCCGGTGCATGACCAGGATCCTGTCGGCCACCGTGAACACTGCGTCCATGTTGTGCTCGATCAGGACCACCGCCAGCCCCCGCTCCTTCAGGTCGAATATGATATCGATGATCCTGCCCCGGTCTCCCGGGTTTACGCCTGCCATGGGCTCGTCCAGAAAGATGATCTCCGGGTTCAGAGCCAGGCACATGGCCACTTCGAGCAGCTTCTGGTCGCCGTGGGACATGCTCGACGCCGGGTTTTCCGCTTCTCCCTCGAGGTTGAACAGCCGGAGGAGCCTCTCCGTCTCTTCCGTAAGAGAAACGCCGCGCACACGGGAGAGGAGGGGAATCCGGACGTTTTCTCTCACCTTCAGGCCCTGGAAGATGTTCGTGATCTGGAAGGTCCTCCCGATCCCGCGGGCCACCTTCTCGTTCGGAGCAAGCGCCGTCACGTTCATCCCGGACAGGAGAACCTTCCCCCTGTCGGGCCGAAACACCCCGGTGCAGAGGTTCACGAAGGTCGTCTTTCCCGCGCCGTTGGGGCCGATAATCGCCGTGATGACACCCTTTGAAAAGGATGTGGTCACGTCGTTTACGGCGACGAGCCCGTCGAAGCTCTTGCGAACCCCTTCCGTGGCGAAAAACATCATGCTGCTCCTTTCGCTCTCTTCCCGAAACGGGAGAGGACCCTTTCGCTTACGATGCCCACCACGCCTCCCCGGAAAAAGAGCACGATTCCCAGAATGACGGCTCCCAGGAAAACCTGCCAGTACATGGTGTACTTGGTGATGATGTCCTCGGCCAGAACGTAAACGACCGTGCCGACGACGGGCCCCACGAAGCTCTGGGGGCCGCCGATCAGCGTGGCGATCACCGGGACAGCCGAAAAGGACCAGTGGGCTACGGAGGGCGTGGCCGTGCCGTCCAGCAATGTCCAGAGGATTCCCGCTACCCCCGTGAAAAATGCCGAGATTACCATGGCCATGATCCGGAGCTTCATGACCGAGTGGCCCGAGAAGGTCACCCGAACGTCGTTTTCCCGCAACCCCGTGAGCAGCAGCCCGAAATCGGACCGCACGATCCGGTACATCACGGCTGAGCAGAGAAACACCACCCCGAAGGAGACGAAGTAGAAGGATTTCACGCTCATGCCCCTGCCGATACCGGCGAGCCCGTCCTCGCCGCCCGTTAAGTGACGCGACTTCAGCAGGATCCCCCAAAAGAGCATGGAGAGGGCAAGGGTGATCATGGCGAAGTGGATCTCCCGGTGGCGGAGGGAGAGGAACCCTGTGGCCAGAGCAAAGAGGACCGGGACGATGAGAGCCAGGGCGATCCCCACCCATGCGGGCACGTTGAAGATCACGAGGGGGATGGCCAGCGCGTATGCGCTCCCCGAGAAGAAGAGGGCGTGGCCGAAGCTGAGGAGCCCGCAGTAACCGAACAGGAGGTTGAATGCGATGGCGTAGAGGGAGAGTATCCCGATTTTCACCGTCAGGTAGGTTCCGTAGCTGGTCCCGATGAAGGGAAAGGCCGCAACGACGGCGAAAAGGACCAGAAAGAAAGTCGCGCTCTTTTTCACTTCATGCTTCTCCATAGATCCCCTCGGGTTTGTAGACGAGAATTGCGGCGAGAATCAGGTAGGGGATGGCCATCGTCAGGTTGGGGAAATAGAGCGCCCCCAGCGATTCTGCCACCCCTATAATGAGGGAGGCCACGAAGGCCCCCTTGATGTTTCCCAGGCCTCCCATGACGGTGACGATGAAGGAGTAGATGATGATGTGCTCTCCCATCCCCGGCGATGCCGCGCCGATCGGAAGGGCCAGCGCGCCGCCGAGCCCGGCGAGAAACGAGCCCACGAAAAAGGAGGATGCGTAGAGAACGTCGGGGTTGATGCCGTTCGCCATGGCGAGATCGATGTCCGATATCATGGCCCGTATCATGACCCCCCACTTCGTCCTGTTTATGGCCAGGTAGAGCAGGCCGCCGATAAGGATGCCGATCAGGATCAGGTAGATGGAGTAGAGGGGAAATCTCCTTCCTAATAGTTTGAAGGTACCCGTTCCCAGCGATGGGATGACCCGCGGGGCCGTCCCCCAGAAAAAACGGACCGCGTCCTCGAAGACGAGCACGAGGCCGAAGGTGAGCACCAGCTGAAAGGGGACCGGCAGCAGGTAGGAGAAGCGTATCAGCCCCCGCTCGCACAGAATCCCCACGAGCCCGACCAAGAGCGAGGCAATGAGCAGCGAGCCGATGAAGCTCCCCGTTGCGCCAACCAGGGCGAGGGTGAGGTAGGCGCCGAGCATGTAGAACGACCCGTGGGCGAAATTGAGAACCCTGGTCACGCCGAAGGTGAAGGTGAGCCCGACGGAGACGATCCAGTAGAGCATCGCCGTTGAGATACCGACGAGCACTTGGAATATGAGCGATTCGATTCTCATGAGCGCCTAACCGGCCCTTTCGAAGGATGAGGGGCTGCCGGGAATTCCCGGCAGCCCCTCATTGTAATCGTTCGGTCAGACTTTCACAAAGGGTGGATAGCCCGTGTAGGGTGGTACATCGTCGAAGGGCGGCTTCCGGAAGTACAGGTCCGCGGGAGCACTGATCATGTTGGTGAGCACGGGGATCGGGAAGTTGGGGTCCCGCTTCACCTGCCCGAAGGGCACATCGTAGACGGCCTGGTGGTCCTCCTTCCGTATCCGCACCGTCCCGAGAGGACAGTAGATGGTCAGGTCCTCCAGAAAGTCGATGTGCGTATTGATGTCGAGGGTTCCCGTGGCCTCCACGAGCTTCTTGATCAGGTACATGGCCGTGTAGGACGTGGCCCCGCTGTACGCCGGTAAGTGCTTCCACTTATCGAAGTGGGCTTTGACGAAGTGGCTGTTTATCGGAGTTGGCGGGTAGGACCAGATATACCTTCCCGATATCCATGCTCCCTCGGGATACTCCTTCGCCAGGGCCTCCATCACGTCGATGGAGGAGCCCATCGGGTTGACGAAGGCGTAACCGCCCTTGTACTTCACGGCGTCGAAGAGACCCATTTCGATGGCCTGGCGGACGAAGGTGATAAGCGACGGCCCCCACTGCACCGAGTGGATCCCCTCGGGCTTCTTATCCAGAATCGAGGAGATGAAGGGCTTGAAGTCGGTGGTTCCCGACTTGGCCCACGCCTCTCCCACAAACTCCACGTCGGGACGTAACTTTTTCAGCGACTTCTTGAAGAGGTCCCAGGAATCGTAACCGTAGGCGTAGTCAGGGTGGATGCAGGCCCACCGCTTGGCCGGCATGTGGGTCGCCACTATGGCCGCCATGATCCCATCCTGGTAAACGTTTGCGGCGAGACGGAAGACGTTCCGGTTTCCTTCCTTGTAGACCTTTTCCTCCGTGAGCTTGTGTGTTGCAGCGTGGGTGACGAAAAGGAGCCGTTTCAGCTCCGGCATGACGTCGGAGATTCCCAGGACCACACCGCTCGAGTCGATGCCGATCAGAAAATCGACTCCCTCCGACTCGACGAGCCTCCTCGCCTGCTTGATCGCCTCGTCCGCTTTTCCTTTTGAGTCGCCGTAAATCACCTCCACGTCGGCTCCCATTATCCCGCCGGCCTTTTTGATCTCCTCCTCGGCGAGTTTCGAACCCCTCTGCTGAAGCTCACCGTAGGTCCCGTATGCGCCGGAAAAGATGGCGATGTGGCCGATCTTGATCTTGTCCTTGATCTTGGACATTTTCTGCGCCGTTTTTTCCGCGGCCATGGCTTCTCCCGCCCCGAGCGCACCGCACACGAGAACGCCTGCGCCTGCACCCATCGTCTTTAAAAACTCTCTCCTGCTCTGATTTTTCATGCGGCATGACCTCCTTTCGAGTTAAGGGGGGTAACGCAAACAAGCAATATAGTGGATATTATTTAAATTACTACAATCGCCTCCATCATGAAAGATATTTGTGGATTAGTTTACGCTATTTATTTCTCATTCCTAATTTCTAACTGCTAACTGCTCATTTCCTATTGCTCGTGAATGAACGGATGATTTTCCAGCTGAAGGGTTGCTAGGAGCGAATGGTGGGCGGGGTTTTTCAGCAAAGGGTGGCGGGTATCCCATCGAGGCCCTTGATCAACCGTTCCATGACATCTTCCGTGACATCGTCGTCGAGCCAGGAGGTCAGCTTCATGGACCGGTATACCTGCAGGGTCTTTGGGACATAGTTCATCCTATCGATGAGGACGCTGTCCACGTGGGGGGCTATCTTCTTCGCCAGGCGCTCGGGATTCATCGGGAGAATCGGCCCGATGAACGCGTAGGTGCTCACCCCGGCTGCGTATAG
>JABAOC010010641.1_pt5 | contig 10917 bp, 10 predicted proteins | sample 7062161 | NCBI WGS metagenome assembly JABAOC01 (sample SAMN14538625, study PRJNA623070) | marine sediment metagenome | biome: marine biome [ENVO:00000428]; feature: marine pelagic biome [ENVO:01000023]; material: deep marine sediment [ENVO:00002113] | place: India: Gulf of Khambhat ...
TATATTGAAAGCGGACAATACTCAGCAAATAAGAGAGTCTTCTCAAGGCGAAGGGATGCTGTTCCCTTGCCTAATGAGAATCCTTCCTGAGAGGAAGATGGTACTGGTGAACACTTATGAATAACAACTCAAAGTGGGAGGTCCCATGACTATGAAGACTAATCAGAAAGTGATAGTGATCATAGTCCTATGCTCGATGCTGGCACTTTTTCTCGTCTTGGCTACTCGTGCAGCCGCAGCCACCGCAAGACGAGCCTCAGCATTGGAAAGGGACGCTCAACCAATTAGCCGCCCCAAGCAGGGGTTACCCAACCCCCAACAGAGGGTTCACCGGGTGCCCGACGTGCAGATGTGTTTGACCAACTGGGGATTCGTGGGAAGCAGGATGAGGGATCTGGATGAATCCTTGGGCGGTTGCTTCAATCCCAATCCTGGAGAGGAACTTCCGGCTCCATCCTTGGAATATCCTCCGGGCTCTGGAATAGAACACCTCTTTCAGGGGGGAATATGGATTGGTGCGGTGGTCAACGACAATCCGTACACTTCGGTCGGCTGCGACGGCTGGACCTGGGTCCACGAATTATGGCCGGAGTCGGAGTATGAAGGTGTGATATATGAAAGAAGCACTAGACAAACGGTCTCCTGTTATTCGCCTGGTGCCATATCCGAGCAGGACGCGATAGCGGTTTACACTGATTCGTCAAGAGACATACCGTTGTCTCCTGTTCAGCGCGATCCCTGGGATAACCGAAAGCATTTTCCACTTTTCGTGCGGGTGGCACAGACTGGCTATTCCTGGGAATTAGAAGGCCTGGATAAATTCATAATCGTCGAGTACATCATCAAGAACATCGGTGTGAAGGAGGTCCAGGATATGTACATGGGACTGTACGTCGACGCGGACGTGATGCACATTGACGAGAACTCATTTGGCCCCTATGGTGCCCAGGATGACATGACCGGCTTCTTGAGGAGCTATCAGGTTGCTCCGGGAGATGTGCGAGAAGTGAACATCGCCTGGGCTGCAGACAATGATGGGCATGGCAGGGCAGGGGAGGTGACCTGGACTCAGTATAGCCCGCGATCCGTGATGGGGGTGAAGGTGCTGTCCACACCAAACCCTAATCTCCAGGTTTCCTACAATTGGTGGATTTCGAATATGGCAGGGTATCCTTACGACTGGGGCCCTTGGATAGCATCCAACCAGAATGTATGGGAGAGCATGAATCCATATGGATCCGGCAACGTCTTCCCCGCTGGAGTCTTAGGCACGCCGGGCGGCGATGTTTCCAAGTATTTCATCATGTCCAATGGCGAGTTCGATTATGATCAAGCTTACGCATGCGTGTGGCCTGATAACCATCCGGGGGAAGGATGGCTTCCGTCCAGCCCGCAGTGCTACGACTTGGCGAATGGCTTTGATGTCCGATTTCTTCTGTCTTTCGGCCCCTTCGACGAGTTGAATCCAGGAGATAGCCTCATTCTCGGTGTGGCCTACGTCATAGGAGAGAACTTTCACCTGGACCCGCTCAATCATCCCAACCCGACCGATCCCGACGCCTATTACGCTAATCTGTATTTCGGCGACCTGGTCCGGAATGCACTGAAGGCAGAGAGTTTGTACCATGAGGTTGTGTTCAACCATCCACCCGAGGCCTTTTCTTTGATCTGGCCTCCAAACAAAGATTTCGCCCCGCGCCGAGTCCGTTTTGCCTGGGAGGCCGCGGCGGATCCTGATGCCGGCGATTGGGTGAAGTACGATTTGTATGTGAGCACCTCGCCTCACTTCCCTGCTGGTTCGACCTGGATCCACTGGAATCTGTCCGCAACGCAGTACACCAGACTGTTGGACTACGGAACCTACTACTGGAAGGTAAAAGCCAAGGACAGACGGGGAGCGGAGACATGGTCGGACCAGACTCGGAGCGTAATAGTGACAGGGATTCCTCATTCCTCTCTAGGGGACCTCAACAGGGACGGAGTCATCGACATCGGGGATGTGGTCTTGTCGGTCAACTACCTTTACAGATCAAGCGGTGCTCCTGAACCCTTGGAGGTCGGAGACTGCAATTGTGACGGTATGGTGAACATCGGCGACGTCGTGTTTCTGCTGAACTATCTCTTCAAGAGCGGCCCCTCGCCGTCCTGCCCGTAGTGGGTGAGCTTCGATAACAAAGGATGAGGCCGAATCTCTGCGCCGGAGATTCGGCTTTTCTTATGGGGTCTAGGCAGCGGGAGTTTTTAGGCCAAGATACTCATTTTTTCCTTGACTTGGTTTGGAGATTGTGGTAAATTGGTAGAACTCAGGGGGCGAGTGAAGCTGGGGAGAAGGTATCGGCGACTGGCCTGGAAGATTTATGACGTCTGAACTCATATCTAGCTTGCCCAGCAAATTTGCCTTTAAGGAAACGGTTGACTCGGTCACTGGTCAGAAAACTAATTGCAGTTGAGCCTTCAAAGGGCAATCATCTTTGAAGGTTTTTCTTTTTATTCAGGTAAGCACGTGAATGTGAAGCAGCGGAAGATACCGGAGACGAGATCAAACCTCTGGTTTTTTGTATTTGCCCTTCTGGCTATCAGTTTCCTCACACCGCTTTGCGCTGCAGCACAAGAGGCTTCTGCCACTGAGGCCGACACACAGGAGGCGATAAGCCCTCCGCCCGCTCCTCCTGCCAACGTAACTGCAGACGACAATCCTGACGACAAAGGCGGCATCATCAACATAACCTGGGAGAAATCTGCTGACGATGGGGCTGGCGCGAACAACGTGACCGAGTATGAAATTCTCAGATCTACGGAGAGGGGCGGGGTTTACGAACACATCGGAGGAACCGCGGCCGGCGCAACCTTCTTCTCGGACAGCGATGTCAGGAACAAGGTTAACTACTTCTACAAAGTAAGAGCGCTCTCGCCGTTCGGGGCCTCCGAATCTGTGCCTTCCAACGCTGCTTTTTCCAGGGTACAGTGGTTCGACTTCTCCAGGCTCACCCTGTTCATTCTGGTGGTGATAATCGGCTTTGCCATCTTCTACTTCATAAGCAGGGCCAAGGGAGGCAAGGAGCTTTACATAAGGAAAATAGCCGGCCTGGAAGCCGTGGATGATGCGGTGGGACGTGCCACCGAGATGGGACGAGTGATCTACTACATACCCGGCATCATGGACATGGACAGTATGCAGACCATCGCCGGCATCACCATCCTGGGAAGGGTGGCCAAGCTGGTGGCAGAATACGATGCCAAGCTGGAGGTGCCTGTCTCCAGGTCGCTGGTCATGGTGACCTGCAGGGAGACGGTGAAGGAAGCGTACATGAACGCGGGCAGGCCGGATGCTTACAGAGACGACCAGGTTTATTATCTGACCGATGATCAGTTTGGTTATGCCGCAGCTTTAGACGGGCTTTTCTTGAGAAATAAACCGGCGGCGGTATTCCTTCAGGGCCAGTTCTACGCAGAATCACTTATCCTGGCTGAAACCGCCAACTCGGTGGGGGCGATCCAGATCGCCGGCACCGCAATGCCAACTCAGCTTCCATTCTTCGTGGCTGCCTGTGACTATACACTGATCGGGGAAGAGCTTTTTGCCGCCTCGGCGTATCTCTCCAAGGATCCCAAGCTGCTGGGAAGTCTCAAAGGGCAGGATGTGGGTAAGTTCATCTTCCTCCTCCTGATTCTGGTTGGCGTGGTGCTGCTCACCCTAAATATGGCCTTGGGATGGAGCCTTCCTGATCTGGGGGCCATTCTCTAGCGAGGAGCGAAGGAGTCGAAACATGCGAAGAGAAGTTCCCCTGGTCTTGACAGCGATGGTTGGGCTCACCATGATCATCTCCCACTTCATTCCTCCCTTCAACATACTGAAAGATCTGTTCGAGGACTGGTTCTTCATCATAGCCGCGTTTGCCATCTACCTTGGAGTTTTGAACCTGCTGAGGGTGAACGCAGACAAGGTTTACAAGAAGCAGAGCGACTGGCCGTTTGGCGTGGTGGTGATTCTGGGATTCCTGCTGGTGACCGTCCCCGGATTGTTTTTCTCCGGCGGAAGAGAGGAATTTCTCAACCCGGGCACCGCTTTCTATTACCTTTACATCCACGTTTACTATCCGCTATCCGCCACCATGTTTGCCCTCCTGGCATTTTTCGTGGCCTCGGCTTCCTACCGGGCTTTTCGGGCTCGAAACGTGGAGGCCACCATGCTTCTGGTGGCGGCATTCATCCTGATGCTGGGACGCGTTCTGATATCGGACTGGATCAGCGGCTGGCTTCCCGTAGGGTACCAGTTAGGAGATCTGGCAGATTGGGTCATGGACTTCCCACAGACCGCCGGGCAGAAGGCCATAATGATCGGCATAGCCCTTGGAGTGGTGTCTTCAGCGCTCAGGGTGATTTTGGGCCTGGAGAGAACTTATATGGGAGGGGACTAGACCGAGATGAATGAACAGGCCAAGCAGCAAGAGAAAAGCTTCTGGGAAAAGCTGGTAAGCATCGACCGAAGGGTCATATTCGTGCTTATCGCGGTAGCCGTCGCCTTTCCACTGTTTTTCCCCATAACCCCCCGCATGCAGGTGACCCCGGTAGTGCAAGGCGTGTACGACGCCATCGAGAGTCTGCCTGCCGGCTCCAAGATTCTGGTCTCGTTTGACTACGATCCCGGGTCCATGCCCGAACTTCAACCCATGGCAGAGGCATTCTTCAAGCATGTCTTCAGAAGGGATCTGAAGATAATAATAATGGGGCTCTGGCCCCAAGGACCACTCCAGGCGAACATCGCCTTAGAAGCGGTCTTTGCCGAACCGGACATCAGCGCCAAGAATCTGCAGTACGGCACAGACTACGTGAATCTAGGCTTCACCGCCGGTAATGAGGTTGTCATCGATCGCATGGGTCACAGCTTCGAGGAAGCTTATCCTCAGGATGGTCGCGGTACTCCGCTTGCCGAGATCCCTTTGATGAGGGGCGTCAGGAACTATGATAACGTCGATTTGATATTCAACCTGTCCGCCGGCTATCCGGGAACCCAGGAGTGGGTGCAGTACGCGGTGGACGTGTTTCACGTAAGGCTGGTGGCAGGCAACACCGCGGTGCAGGCTCCGGCGATGTACCCGTATATTCAGACCGGACAGCTGCTCGGGATCCTGGGTGGTATGAAAGGCGGAGCCGAATACGAGACCGTCATAGACAGAAAAGCAAGGGCGGTAAGATACATGTTCTCTCAGACCATGGCCCACGCGGTAATCTGCGTGTTCATCATAATAGGCAATCTGGCCTTCTTCTCGCTTAAGAAAAAGAAGGGGCCGGAGTCGGAGGTGGGAGCATGAGCGGCGAAGCTGTGGGAGTGTGGATTGGCGCGCTGTTGACTTTGGGAATCTTCAGCTTTTTGTACAAGGACAATCCCTTTTACAAATTCTCTGAGGCGCTGTTCGTCGGTGTTTCCGCCGGATACTGGTTCGTGGTGACCTTCTGGCAGTACTTCATGCCCAAGCTGGTAGACAACCTGGTGCTGGCTTATACGGTGCTCGCCACTCAGGGAAAAATAGACTACCACTGGGTGTATGTCATAGGTGGGGGACTGGGGATTTTGATGTTGCTCAGGCTTCTGCCTAATGTCGGGTGGCTCTCCCGATGGTCTTTGGCTTTCGTGGTGGGAACCACCGCCGGTCTTCAGTTCACCCGTTTCCTGCAGAGCAACGGCATCATCCAGGTGCAGGGAACTATCCTGCCGCTTTTTGTCTCCGAGGATGCCCATACCACCATCGGTAACATCGTGATAGTGGTAGGCACATTCTGCGGTCTGATATACTTCTTCTTCTCTAAGGAACATAAAGGCGCGTTTGGTGGGGCAGCTCGTGTGGGTATCTTGTTTCTTATGGTTACCTTCGGAGCGCTGTTCGGGTACACGGTGATGAGCCGTATGTCGCTTTTGATCGGGAGGATGTTCTATCTTTTTCATGACTGGCTCGGTCTGATCGGATGAGTCTGTCATAAGATGGTCAACGGATTTAGAGGATGAAACGGATGCAGACCAGCGGGTCCGTTGAATCCGGTTCATCCGCTGAAAGCTTCTGCGAGGAGTGAAAATGAAAAGGAAGCGATTCTTCGGTGCAGCTCTTTTATCGATCCTGTTTGTGGTGGTCCCTCTTCTTCTGTTTTCTCCCGACGGGTGTCTGGCTCAGGAGGAGGCAGGGGAGACTGAGGCACTTGAGGAAACAGCACCCGTACTACCGGCGCCGCCTACCGATGTCCAGGCATATGACACACCAAACGATAACGGGCATTCCATAACCGTCACCTGGACCCTTTCAGCCGATGACGGGGCGGGTCGGAACAACGTGGTATCTTACGAGATCCTCAGGTCCGATTCGCCGGACGGCGAGTTCGAAGTACAGGGTTTGGCTCCTGCCGGTGAGAACACTTACGAGAATAAGGGGGCCAAGGAAAAGGCCGACGCCAACTATCTTCCCTCCAACAAGGACTTCTACTACAAGGTGAGAGCCAGAGGCGACGGTTTCTACTCCGAATCAGAGGTGTCGGCACCTGCTCATGCTTTCGGACAGTGGTATCACACGGGCAAAACCGTGGTGGTGCTCGCCGTGATAATCTTCTCCGCTTTCGCCTTGTACTTCATCACCCTGGCCAGAAAGGGAAAGAAGCTTTATATCCGGCCCCTGGCAGGAATCGAGGCGGTGGATGAGGCCATAGGAAGAGCCACGGAGATGGGCAAGCCGATCCTATACATTATGGGGTTGGGCAGCGCGGACATGATAGCCACCATAGCTTCCTTCACCATTCTGAGCCGGGTGGCCAAGAAGGTAGCGGAGTATCAGACTCCGATTCTGATCCCCTGCAATGATCCGATCAACATGGCGGTGGCGCAGGAGACGGTCAGGGCAGCGTATCTGGAGGCGGGAAGACCGGATCAGTACAAGGAAGAGAATATCTTTTATTTAACCTCAATGCAATTTGCCTATGTGGCTGGTGTAAACGGAATAATGCTAAGAGAAAGGCCCGCCACCAACTTCTACCTGGGAAAGTTCTATGCCGAGTCTCTGCTTTTAGCCGAGACAGGTTCCCTGGCCGGCTCCATTCAAATCTCAGGCACGGACGAGATCGCCCAGATTCCCTTCTTCGTTGCCGCCACGGATTACACCCTGATCGGGGAAGAGCTTTATGCCGCCTCGGCCTATCTGGGACGGGAACCGGTCCTTTTGGGGACGCTGAAAGGCCAAGACTGGGGCAAGGCGGTGGTGATGATCGCCTTAATCCTCGGGGCTTTGGCCGCCACCTTCAATTTCCAGTTTTTCGTGAACCTGTTCCGAATACAGTTGTAGTCAGGAGAAAAACATGCGCAGATCGTTGCCAATCGGTGTGGTCGCCGGAGTCGGCTTCTTCATGCTGATTCAATACTTTATCCCCCGGGAGGAGTTCGAGTGGCTGTACGAGTGGGCCTTGGATTGGACCATGGTTATCGGCTGTTTTGCCATGTGCCTGGGGTTGTACAGCTTGACCAACGTGATGGTGGCCAAGGTGAAAAGGAAGGCAGAAGGGTGGGGATACAGCCTGGTGGCTTTGGCGGGGCTCTTCTTCATGGTGTTCGTCGGAGTGGTTCCGCATTATCAGGATAGTCTCAGATACGGAACCATCTTCATGGACCTGTTCGAGTACGTTTACATTCCCATCCAGGCCGCCATGTTCTCACTTCTGGCCTTCTATATCGCCTCTGCCGCCTACCGGGCCTTCCGAGTTAGGACGGTTTTCGCCACCATTCTGCTGGTCTCGGCGATAATCATCATGCTGAGGTTGGTGCCTTTAGGTCCCATATCTGCAGTGAACCAGTGGTTGGTGAATTTCATATTGACCGTACCCAACATGGCGGCCAAACGGGCCTTCTGGCTGGGAGTGGGTCTGGGTGCCACCGCCACGGCCCTGAAGATTATGCTGGGCATCGAGCGTGGTTACATGGGCAGAGATTGAGGAGGAAAAATGACTCTCTATGACAGGATAATGAACTTAGACAGGCGCTGGGTGTATTTGGCCGTGGGACTGGTGGTAACTATAACCGCCATCTGGTCTTTTCCGGTTCCCCTCTACGTTACCCCGGAGGTCAGAAGTGTTTACGACTTCGTGGAAAGTCTTACTCCGGGAGAGATTCTGATGGTCGGAGTGGATTACGACCCTGCGGCCCTGGCTGAGCTCCACCCCATGTCTTACGCCATAACCAGGCAGTGCTTCGCCAAGGACGTGAAGATGGTGTTCTGCTGTCTGCATCAGAACGGCCCCGGCATGGTCGAGCAGGTAATAGCCCAGGTGGCGGAGGAATACGACAAGGTAAACGGGGTAGACTACGTGTATCTAGGATATAAGCCCTACCCAGGGATTACTATTCTGGCGTTGGGACAGAACTTCAGGATTCCATTCCCAGAGGATTATTACGGCACCCCGCTGGATTCTCTACCCCTGATGCGGAAGATCACCAACTTCGACAACGTGAAGGCCATAATCAATATCTCTGCAGGAAGTGGAACCGAGTATTGGATCAACTACGCTAACGGTCGCTACAATGCCAAACTCGCCATAGGGGTGACCGGAGTTATGACCGCCGACTACTATCCATTTCTCCAGTCCGGTCAGATCTTCGGGCTGATCGGCGGCATGAAGGGGGCAGCAGAGTATGAGTACCTGGCTGAGAAGGGAGGATATATCTCAAGGGCTAAGGATCAGCTTACGGCCTCCAAGGCCATGCCCATTCAGACCACCACACATATCGTGATAATACTGTTCATAGTCCTGGGTAACGTCGGATATTTTATTTCAAAAATCAAGAAATAGGGAAGATCATGGGACCAGCAGAGCTAATATGGAACGGTGTCGCTGCCTTTCTTGTTCTGAGTATTTACTCTTTCTTGTACAAGGATANNGCTTTTCTTGTCTTGAGTATCTACTCTTTTTTGTATAAGGATAATCCTTTCTATAAGTTCGCCGAGCACCTGGTGGTGGGTGTGTCGGCCGGTTATTTCGCCATGATTCTGTATTACAACGCCTTTCTGCCCAAGCTCATCAACCCGCTGAGGGCAGGACAGTACTGGTATATAATTCCCGGGATACTGGGGTGTTTGATGTGGGCTCGTTTCTCGAAGAAGTGGCAATGGCTTTCCCGGCCCACTCTGGGTTTTGTGATCGGAAGCGGAGCCGGCGTGGCCATCCCATTATATCTACAGAATTACGTGATCAGGCAGCTGCACGCTACCATGCTTCCGGTGAGCTTCGGTAGTTGGAGTGAGATAACCAACATATTGATAATCATCATGGTATTCTCCGCCCTAGCCTATTTCTTCTTCTCCAAGCAACACACAGGGGCATTCGGCGGAGTGGCCAGATTCGGCATCTGGACCCTGATGGTGGGCTTCGGAGCGGGATTCGGCATGACGGTAATGGGGAGAGTCGCGCTCTTGGCCGAAAGAGTGGTCTTTCTGCGCGACTACTTCGCCGAATTGTGGAGCGCCGTATTCTGAGGTCTGCCGCCTCGCGACCCTTTACCAGACATTGTATTAACCATACACATGAGTCACAGAGAAACCCCGCCCTGTAATGAAACTCTCACTCGCCGCCGCCAGCTTTAGACCCTCCGGACTGTTGAAACTTGTATTTCTCTCTCTTGCTCTGGTTCTGGTTAGCACACCACTCTGCTTTGCCCAAGAGGATTTTTCACAAAGCTGGTTCAATCCCAACCGGGTGAACATGCTTCTCTTCCTGGTTTTCTTCTTCGCCGTGATAATCTACTTCATTTCCAGAGCGAAAAAAGGCAAGAGCCTTTTCATCCGCAGGATCGCCGGGCTGGACGCCATCGAGGAGGCGGTGGGGCGGGCAACTGAGATGGGTCGGCCCGTGCTATTCGTGCCGGGCATCGAGGACGTGAACCAGATACAGACTGTGGCGGCCATGATAATCCTGGGTAATGTGGCCAAGATGGTGGCGGACTACGACATCCCCTTCTTCGTACCCATCTGTCGGCCCTTTGTGGTTCCGGTGGCAGAGGAAAGGGTCAAGGAGGGATATGCCGCGGCGGGCAGGCCAGATGCCTACAACCGGGACAACGTTCGCTACATCTCAGACGAACAGTTTGCCTACGCGGCCGGCGTACAGGGGATAATGCTCCGGGATAAGCCCATGGCCAATCTGATGTTCGGCTCCTTTTTCGCCGAATCCCTGATGCTGGCCGAGACCGGCTTTTTAACCGGGGCCATCCAGGTGGCGGGCACGGCGAACATTCACCAGCTGCCCTTCTTCGTGGTGGCCTGCGACTACACCATAATCGGTGAGGAGCTCTTCGCCACCAGCGCCTATCTTTCCAAGGAACCGAAACTCCTGGGGAGCCTGAAGGGATCAGATCTGGCCAAGGCGGTCATCATGGTAATACTGGGCGCAGGCGCCATCCTGGTGTCTTTGGGGGTGATTGAGTTCAAGGAGTTGTTTCTCATTCAGTGAAGTTGCATCACAGGTCAATCCTTGTCAGCGGGTTAGACTGATATGCGGCGAGAGATTCCCATAGCCATCTGCTTCATATTCGGCATCTCCTTCATCTTAGAGTACTTCATCCCCCACGAGAACGTGCTCTCCATCTTCGAGACCATTCGCCAGTGGGCCATAATCGTCATTGCCTTTGCCTACGTGCTGGGGATTGCCAATCTGGTGAGAATCAATTCTCACGTCATACAGAGAAAAGGGAGAGACTGGCCCTATAAGATCATCCTGGTGGTGAGTCTGTTTTTCATGATCACGGTGGGAATTATCTTTGATATCTTGGGAATCCGTCTTGGTGGAATCGGCGAGGGAACCATCTTCGGATGGGTTTACTACCATGCCCAGTATCCTTTGCAGTCCACCATGTTTTCCCTGTTGGCATTCTTCATCGCCTCCGCAGCATTT
>JABAOC010022230.1_pt4 | contig 10915 bp, 11 predicted proteins | sample 7062161 | NCBI WGS metagenome assembly JABAOC01 (sample SAMN14538625, study PRJNA623070) | marine sediment metagenome | biome: marine biome [ENVO:00000428]; feature: marine pelagic biome [ENVO:01000023]; material: deep marine sediment [ENVO:00002113] | place: India: Gulf of Khambhat ...
TAACCGCGGCCTTCGACGAGATAGACTCCCTGGAGCCCAGCATGGTCGAAATAGAGGTTCAGGGGAAGAGCAAGGAGCTCTATCCCATGTTTGCCCTTGTGGCCCTGTGTCTCATGTTTATGGTAACGCTGTTGCGCAATACCCTCTTTATCGAGCTCTGTTAGGAGATGTGCTATGGGTGTGGTCGCATATATACGTTCAATTCGGGTCTATTTGCTCATAATCGGAGGCCTCTGCCTTTTTTCCGGAATCTACCAGAAGTACTGGTATTGCGACTTGATTGGAGAGGCGGTGAAGGCCATCGAGGAGAATCGATTAGACCAACGATACCTCGAAAGAGCGAGGGNNGCTCATTTCGTACGATATGGGGGTAAGGGCCTACAGGTCGAACAACCTCAAGAAGGCAACTGAGCATTTCTATGATGTCATAGACAAAGGCGATGATTCTTTCTTAAAGAAACGAGCCTATTATAATCTCGGCAACATCCTGGTTCAGCTGGAACTGCCGAAGAAGGCAGTTGCGATGTACCGGGAATCCCTTCGGCTCGATCCCACCGATTGGGAAAGCAAGTATAACCTTGAACGGCTCTATGCCTTCTATCCCATACTCTCGCCTGATGAAGGGGGTCAGGCCTCTCTTGAGCCGGAGCCAGGGGACGAGAAAGGGGATAGGGGTCAGATGGGCCACTACGGTGCGGACCGGCCAGACATTTAGGAGGGCCATGTCTCTTGAATTTCTGAATCCTCAGGCATTGTGGGTCATGCTTGCTCTCCCCCTTGTCTTGGGAGTCATTGTGTGGGGGCTGCGGCGGAGGAAGGCCATCCTGAGCGAATTTGGAGCATTGGATTTGCTTGCACAGTTTTCCCGGCTCCCTTTCAGTCGGAGAGTCCTCTACCAGAAGGTGTCGATAGTCCTCTGCTTTGCCCTGCTGATTGTGGCCACTGCACGGCCACTGCTTTGTGGGAATTCCGATCAGATCAAGAAGGGGACGCTCGACGCGGTGGCTGTTTTGGACGTATCCAAGAGCATGGCGGCTGAGGATGCTGGCCCAGGGGTTTCTCGACTGGACCGATCAAAGGATGTTCTGCTCGGATGCTTTCCAGATTTAGCCGGCAATAGGCTTGGCATGGTGACGTTTGCCGGGAGCAGTTTTCCCCAGGCCGAACTCACCGATGATTTTCAAGCCCTCACGTTTGTCCTGAGACATTGGGTGGGGGTGGATTCGGCCCCTTTTCAGGGATCCAACCTCGGAGAGGGCTTGTCCGAGGCGGTCCGATGCTTTGAAAAGAGCGACAAGCAAAAGATCATCCTTCTTTTTTCCGATGGCGGTCATGTGCGTCAAGAAAATCTCGAGGGAATTCTCACCGACATCGCAGCTCGGGGCATCAAGGTCATCTCAGTCGGCGTTGGAAGCCATAGGGTTTCGAGAATTCCCGTATATGAGGAAGGTGAGTTCAAAGAGTGGTTCAAAATCGAGGGCAAAGAGGCTGTCACCCAATTGAATGAGGGGATCTTACGGGAAATCTCCCAAGCGACGGGCGGAAAATATATCCACCTCAGTTCGGGCAATGAGCTCCACGGAGTTTTCAGGGATTCCGCAGTGATGGGTAAGAGCGTTCTCTCGGGGGGAAAAGAGATATTCCAAATACCCCTCGCCCTCTCCATCCTCCTCCTCTTTGCCGGGATCTATTTCGAGCGGAGGAGTGCATAACCCAATGAAAATGCGAGAGAACTGGGGAAGAGAAATGCGGAAAACGCGTCTTCCTAGGAAAGGGCGACCGAGGGGAAAGGACTAAACGAAACACACCCGCCGAACGTTTCTCTGCTTTACCCCGAAATAACCTACCGATAACCTCTGACTGTTCTGACTTGCCTGTGAAATATGGGATAAATTGGGCTGAGGCGGATTTCAATGCTTTGGTTAGCAAGGGTCGCACACTGGTGCGGTGTGCGTTACATGCGGAAGAAACTGCCTCTTGCCTTGGCCGGGACGAAGTAGAACGCAACTCCTAGGATACGAACTCATTCAAAATCACGAATTAGAGCCGGCAGTTTGTGAGGGGAAGGAATGAACATTTCGACCTCGTTCCCAAGAAAGGTAGACAGAGGAAATTGATTTAATTTTTTGATCTGCTAGTATCTGTCTCATTTGGTAAGGGCTGTTCAACTGAACTGTTTTAGAAGGAGAGTAGATATGATAGTTCAACAGTTTTTCGTAAAGGGGCTTGCTCACAGCTCTTACGTCGTCGGTGGTACGGAAACTTGCGCGGTAGTCGATCCCCGACGTGACGTACAAATTTACTTGGATGCAGTCAAGCCCTTAGGTATGAGGATTACCCACATTCTCGAGACCCACCTACATGCTGACTTTATTTCCGGTCATCTTGACCTCGCGGAGAAGACAGGGGCTAAGATTTACGGACCCAAATCGGCTCAATGTAAGTTCAACCATGTTGGAGTTGGCGAAGGTGACACATTCGAGATCGAGGATATAGTGCTGAGTGTGTTGGAAACACCGGGACATACCCCTGAGCATATTTCCTATGTCGTGAGGGACAGAGCAAGAGGAAACGACCCGGTAGCCGTTTTCTGCGGTGACACGCTTTTTGTGGGGGATGTGGGACGGCCTGACCTCTTCCCGGGCAAGGCCAGGGAATTAGCGTCGAGCCTGTACGACAGCCTGCACGAGAAACTGCTGAAGCTGCCCGATTTCTGTGAGGTATATCCTGCTCATGGGGCCGGGTCTCTTTGCGGTAGAGCCATGGGAGCGAAGAGGACGAGCACCATCGGTTATGAAAAGAAATATAACGGTGCCCTGCAGATCAAGAACCGGGGGGAGTTTATAGAATCTCTGACTACGAACATGCCCGGAGCTCCGGACCATTTCAGCCGATGCAGCGCTATTAATGGAAAAGGCCCAACCCTGGTGCGGAACCTTCCCGTTCTGGAAGAATTGACCCCCGGAGGTTTCAATAGGATGGCAAAGAGCGGTGACAACTTGGTGCTCGATGTACGCAGTTATGACTCATTCGGCGGCCAGCACATTCCAGGGTCTTATCACATTGACTTCGGCGGAAACTTCGCCACATTTGCTGGATGGGTTCTACCGCCCGATGCGCGCATTCTGCTAGTAACAGGCGACGGTGTACAACCTGAAGAAGCTGTCATCTGGCTGAGACGTGTAGGTCTTGATCAAGTCGTGGGGTATCTCAGCGGTGGCATGTTTGAATGGGCAAAGGCTGGACTTCCTACCGGCCACATTGGACAGTTGTCAGTAGAGGAACTCCATAAGATGAGCACCGGTGGTAGCAAAATGGCCGTCGTTGATGTACGAGCGCGCCGTGAATATGAAGGTTTTCATATACAGGGTTCCCTCAATATTCCGGCGCCCGATCTAAGGACGCGATACGAGGAACTCGATCCCGATGTTGCAACCGTGCTTATATGTAGCACCGGGCATCGATCGAGCCTGAGTGCCAGCATCCTGAAGCAACACGAGTTCAAGGACGTATTCAACGTGGCTGGGGGAATGACAGGCTATAGCGCCGCAGGGTATGGCCCTGAGTGTCCCATGTGTGTGGCACCTCACGGGCCACATTTTCTGGGGAAAAAGATCGAGCAATAGATGGACGCTGAGGCAATATAATTGGTTCTGGTTTATGCAGGTTTCCCCGATCCTCCGACAAAGGAAGGAGGAAATATTTCCTATCCATCGAAGAAGAGGAAGAAATATGGACTGGCTCAGTATGGGGCGATGGTCTCCATATGGTGCAGGTATTGAAATTGGACTTCTCAGGTGGGGTGCATTTCCGCTCTGTACAAAGTCAAGGGGTATGGTGAATCCCAAACCAGTCTGCTATTCGTGGTTTTATCTACTCTGAAACCACATGCAATCAATCCGGGGTATTCAATGCGGAGTTGGCAGTCTTGAAGACGGGGTTGCTAGAGGTTCGGTTCACTCAGATGAATTCTTGAGGCCGGGCTCGACTTTGATGATCCTAGATGAGAATCGCACATAGATAAAGGTCGGGGGATACGTGCTGAAACGCCTCATTCAACTTTCATATCTTCCACATTCGCAGCACAGACTTTTCCTTATCCTTGGGAGGGTGCACGCATTGCTAATCTCAAAATAGGGGGGCTCAAAGGGCAACCCTCTTACCGAAAGAAGATGTGAATGTTCCCTGATTCAATCTTCCGGCGAATGAGGAGTTGAATCTTTGTACGAATCAAGGCCCTCGTATGGGGGATAAGGAGGAGGAATCCCACGGCGTCCGTGAAGAACCCCGGGGTCAATAGTACGATGCCCCCTACCAGTACCAATGCTCCATTGATCAGTTCTCCCGTTGGCATATGACCCTGGGAAAGATCCCTCTGAATATTCCTGATAATGGTGAAACCCTGTTGGCGCATCATAGAGGCGCCGAGTATCCCGGTTACGACGATGATAAAGATGGTATTGAGCGCTCCTATTCGGCTCCCGATCTCGATAAGAAGCAGAATCTCGATCAGGGGAACGACGATGAATATGAGAATGAGGCGCATATTGAATCAGTGCCCCTTTTGGGAAAGGCTTCCTGAGATAAACAGGCCCCTGAGCCCTTCCCCAAGTTAGATCTTCAAATTACAAGAACTCACTCAGTTTATAGAGCAGAGAGATTGCTACCACCACGAAAAATGCCGCCATGGCGATGAAGGGTAAGAATACAGCCAAGACCGCCCTTCCGGTACCGATGCCATGGCTCTCCTTCAGACCGATGATTTCGATGGCCAAGGCATATATGGGGATGACCAAACCCCCGACGAAGGGGATTAAGGCAAAGATTTGGGTTGACCATGAATAGGCGATAACCCGGAACGTTGCCTCGAAACCCCTTCGGTTTCCCCCGACGACCATTAAGCAGAGGTGAATAATAGCACTCCCGAGATAGAGGGTGATTAAAACGATAAACGGGAGCCCGATGGTTATTCCCACCAAATGGGTCGTAGTGATTTCCGGAGATTGCCCGATCCGAAGCAAAAATACCCGTTGCCATGCCAGGCCTAAAACTCCTCCCAATACCCCTAAGATGAGGCCAAAGATCAAGGGACTCTTAAATCCCCCTCTCGTAGGCATTCGACGATAGAATTGGGTGGGAGAAAGGAGGACCTCCTTCAAGGTGGTCAGAAAGGCCTCCAAGAATCCCAGTTCTTCCAAGTCCTCCCAGGGACAATATTTCTCTTCTTCACCGGTGCGATATAGCATCTTCCCATCTTCCGTTGTTATATCATTGGAACGAGAATATTCCCTTACCCGGACCATCGCCCCGATGGAATGGAAAGCCTCGACATACCGTTCGCTCTCTTTTTCCGTCACACCCCTTTTGATCACAATGGGTGCACGTTGGACCAATCGTATTGCCCTTTCCCGGGAAAGGTTGAATCGAGCCTGGAGTCCTTGAATCACCCTTTCCCTCTCCTCAGCCGTATGGATAACGGGGCCCATGAAAAGGATCTCATACCCCTTTTCGTTAGCACTTTCCATCACTATGCTCTCCAGGAAAAGAATGCCTCTCTTATCGTACCTTTGAGCCTGTTTTAACGGAGGATTGGACACCAACTTTCCTGAAATTCCGTCTCCGGAGTGTCGGTAACTTTCTTGAGGCCTGTCCCATCGCCTTTGATGATATAAATATCCCAGCCCGATTCCCCTTGTGATAAAAATGAAATCCAATCCCCTTTCGGAGACCATTGAAGATTGGCAGCAGGAAAGTCGATGACGGGGGAAACCTTTTTCCCCGTCACTTCCATGCGATAGATGGTATTTGGCATTGGCTTTTCCCTGCCTGTCAGCAAAACCAACTCATTGCCCAAGGGGGACCAGTGATATTCTCGAATTCCCTCCTTGATCGAGTAGAAGGTCCTGTAACGCTCACCTCCGTTGGCTTCTACGAGGTAGAGGACGAGCCTTTGCATTCCATCGGGATCTTCATCCCACCTTCGGTATGCGATCATGGATCCATCAGGAGACCATTGGAGGTCTTCAAATCGACCAGAGGGGGCTATTTCGATTTCCTTCCCATCCTCGATATCTACCTTCATCAGGCCTCGTGGAGATATGATAAGAATCGTTTTTCCATCAGGGGACCATATGGGATTTTCCCCCGGGTATGCTATTTCTCTCAATTCCCCCCCGTCTGCGTTGACGACAAAGATGTGATACTGAGATTCAAAGAGCACTTGATTGCCTTCAGGGGACCACGAATAGTCCTTGATATACGGAGAGCCCTCGAAGAGGAGGACGGGTTCCCCACCTTCTGTCTTGACAGACCATAGTCTCTCACCATCCAAGAATAAGAGCCGTTGCCCATCCGGGGACCAAAGGGGAGATATTCCAGAGGCCACCTTTTCCATTTGCCCTCCTTCTGCCGGGGTGATGAAAATCTCCCTCGAATCGAGGGTGTAGAAAGCGATCATGGATCCATCGGGTGACCAACGGGGAGAGAAATAGGCCCCGGGGCGTTGAGTTATGTTCCGCTCAACTCCACTTCCCAAATAGAGAACGAAGAGGTCTCCCCTGGGCATTCCCTCATCTCGCTCATATTCCCTGAAGAATAGAAATTTTCCCCCATCAATTGGAATCCGTGGCCTCAGGTAAAAGGCTTTGATGTTTTCACCTTCCTCGAGGTTAAAGACCACCCGTTGGGTCACAAAACCGGGAGCGGTAATGGTAAAAACGTTCCTTCCCGGAATTAATTCCTTGACGAAAAACTGACCCTCAGGGTCTGTGTTGATGGTTCCAAAGGTCCCCTGTATCTCCGCCCCCGGAATGGGAACCTCCTCCATTCCCCTCACCAAAACTTTTCCCCTTAAAGAGGGGGGGGCAGGGATCATTTCCGCCTCGAATTGCTCCATTTCAAGCAGGTCGAATTCGGCAATGGCCAACCACGTGCCAAGGCCGAGTTTTCCCGAGGTATGGGTTCCATCGTCTGGGAGGATATATTCCATCTTCAAGTTCCCATCCACGTAGCCCTTAATCTCTCTCCCCCTGATGATGATGGAAATTTCATACCACGTCCGGTTTTCTACCAAATGAGGAATCCCGGTTTCGGGAATAATTTTTCCGTAATCCCATCGGTTCTGTCCGATCCCCGAAGGAATGCCTTCCTGACTATTCAGGCTCCACCAGAGGCTCCAATCCTCATCTCGATACCGGAAAAAGACCAGTAATCCGCCGGTTCCTTCCATGATTCGAGCCCTCATTCTCAACCGGTAGTCGGCCCACTCATTCCTGCCGAAGAGCAGTATTGTGGGGGAAGCTTCCTTATCTCGCTGTCGGAAAACCCTTTCTCCCAATCGTTCCCAATCGCCTGATACTTTCTCCATCATCCCGCTGAAGGAGGAAAACTCCAGCCTCCATTGGCGCTCTTCCCCATTAACAACCTCCCCTGCTGTTGCCATGGAGATCGCTGCCGTTAGCAGGATCCTCAGCCAAACCACATTACTGATCAACTTCATGGATCGTTTATTCCCCTCAAACAAGCATTTTCACACCTTGGGTGGGCCTTTTGACCAATCTTAGCCTGTTCCCCTCATCGAATTCGTAGCAGTAGGGGAAGTCCTTATCATCTGCTGCCATCAGGTCGGTCCACTCCTTTATCTCAAAGAGTGCCTCAATGCCACTTTGGCTATTGAGCTCTTCAACCTTGGATTCGATCCTCGAAAGATACCCCCCTTTTCGTAACCTTCGAACCAATATCTTCTCAAAGGCCTCATGGGGGATCTCATAAGGCCTCTCGCCATCTCCATTACTCCCGGAGATATCCCGGGAGACTTCCGTCAGGTCGACCACGCTGTTTCTCAGATCGATAGAAAAGGGGGAGAATCCAAAAAGGTAAAATTCCGTGAGCAAGAACTCTCGGCGGGCCATTTCCATCAACTCAATGAGGGAGGAACACCTCTTTTCCGAGACTACCAGTGACTCCCGTAGGCAGGGATAGTGCCCAAATTTCTCCTCATCCAATTTCCCCTTCTGTCCTGGGAAGAGGAAGAAAGCCTCCGGGAAGAGCGCACAGGTGATGGGCCTTGCTCCATATATGCCACAGTACTTCCCAGTCAAAAAGGAACAGGGCTTTTTCAGTTCGAGGACAAATCGCCGAATCCATGGGTTTTCTTCCATGGGAGAGGTCCCGATCTTATAATGAACCCGAAGGAGATGGGAGGCCTTTTTCCCCATTAAGAGGGAAGCTGCCACTAAATCAACGATACTAACGCTGACATGGAGCCTTTCGTCCTTGCAGCCAAATCGGTTGCATTGATCAGGACACGAGAACTCGGAATCTCGGCTGAAAAGTCGAGCGCGATTTTCGATGTAGTCCTTTAGCCTCAAATCCCCCCCTTTACCGCGGCCTCAACTTTTGAGACAATGACTTAGTCGTTTTATACCAAAAAGAGGGAAAAGAATAAAGGGATATGATCAGGATTTTTACCCCCTCGGATATGGATCGGATTTTAGAAATAGAAGCTAAGGCTTTTCCCAAATCTCCTTATAGCCGGCGTATTTTCATGAGCCTCTACCGATCCAATCCCACCACGTTCTTGGTTTTTGAGGAAGAAGAGATCCTGGGTTACCTCATCCACACCCTTGAAGGTCATATCATTTCCATCGCCGTCGAACCTCGCTATAGGAGAAAGGGGATAGGAACCCAACTGGTCAGGGAGGTCTTCAGGAATTCAACGGGGGAATTCATATGGGTGGAGGTTAGGGAGACCAACGCCGGTGCTCAGGTCTTCTATGAAAAATTGGGGTTCCGAAAAAAAGGGGTCGTCCCAAATTACTACTGGACCGAGGACGCGTATATCATGGTGAGACAATGCTAAAGGGAAGAGCTTCGATGGGGCCCGGGGGGAATCTGCCAGCAAGGTGGGTTTACTTCAAAAGGAGGGCCCATTTGTCGAAGAGGCCGTTGTAACGGAGGATGTATTCCCCTCCATCCTCGGCCAATACCTTGTAGTAGTCGAGTTTCATGGATTTCCTTGAAATTCCACTCTCGTACCACCGATCCCTTATCTCCAGAATCTGATACCTCTTCCCCTTCCTTATGAAGGCCCGCGGCGCTTCATTAGCCCTGTATCCGCTGTAACACTCTACGTGAACGAGCTCAAGCCGTTTCATGAGATGGACAAATCCCGGACGTCTCGGGGCTCGGTCATTGGGGATTCGAAGCAGGCCTATAATATTGCATGGCCTCGGGAAGCCACTGGTTTATCTGTTCAATCCGCCTTTCATCGGCGGGATGGGTGGAGAGGAATTCAGGAGGAGATTTTTTCCCTTTCGCCGCGGCCATCCTCTTCCAAAACTCCACCGCCTTTGATGGGGCATATCCCGCCTTCGCCATCAAGATCAGGCCAACCCGGTCGGCCTCCGATTCTTGATTTCTACTGAAGGGGAGAATAACACCAACGGTTGTAGCGGCCCCATAACCGATATTGAGCGCGCTGATGGTTTGGGGATTCTGATCCTTCAGGGCTATATTCATGGCCACTTGACCCATTTGGGCCAACAGTATCGTAGTCATCCGTTCGCCCCCATGCCTTACCAAGGCGTGGGCAACCTCGTGCCCCATGACCGCCGCCAAACCGCTTTCATCCTTGGTATACGGAAGAATCCCCGAATAAACAGCAACTTTTCCCCCCGGTAGCGCAAAGGCATTGATCATCTTGTCATCCTGTATGACGTTGAATTCCCATTCGTACTCCGGCTTATTGGCCGCCAAAGCGATCCGGTTTCCCACCTTGCTTACCATACCCACCGCCTGTTTGTCCTGGCTCAGCTTCGACTTACCCAGGATTTCCCGGTAGGACTGTAATCCGAGGGCGATCTCCGTTGATTCGGGGACGAGGATGAACTGGGACCGGCCCGTTACGGGCGCAGTGGCGCACCCAAGCCAGTGAACGAGAAGGAGGAGTGGAAGGAGATAAACAAATACCCTACCCCGACATCGAACCATTCTCAGTTCTCCATGAATATGATTTTGTTAAATCCTTCTAATCTTTATACTACTGCAAGACAACTCGTATTATCAATAGGCATTGAGCAGTTCCAGGGCTATTTTCGCCCATTCACTGGTGGAGTCAAAGGTCAGGTAAGAAGTGAAATATCTCTTGGCCTCTTCGAGCCGGCCCAGTTTATGGAAGCAGACCGCTACGTTGAAACGGGCATCTGCAAAGGTTGTTTCACTCTTGATGGACTTGAGATAGAATACGATGGCAGTTTCGACCTCCCCCTGCTCGTCCATGAGGTTGGCGAGATTATAATTTCCCTCGACGTGGTCTGGATCCACCATGAGCGCTTCGAGATACCAATGGCGCGCTTTCTCCGTATCCCCCATCTCATAATAGGTGTTGCCGAGGTTCACCATGGCGTCTGTATTCTCGGGTTCACGATCCAGAAGGTGTCTGTACTCCGCGATGGCCATTTTTGGATAGGTATGCCCGCCGTATTCTGAGGCCTTCACGACGCTCTGTTTCCTTCGACCGATAGAGACCACAGCCTTTGGTTTCTTTACGGAGAAGTCCATATGGAGTTGTCCCCGAGGGTCGAAGGTCTGGCCACGCTTGCAAACGAGAAGTTTCTCTCCTTCGATGGTGAACTTGAGTTCGGTTAGTGGCCTTTCCGATTCCGGCAGTATGCGCTTAAGTTGACCCAGATAATTTTTTATTCGTCTCGGGGTGATGCCCTTATCCATGAGGTCTCTCATGACCTTAAAGCAGACGAGTTCCCTAAACCCAAAAACAGGCTCTTCTTTTTCCATGTATGCATGGGGGACAAGTCCGCTTCGGTGCCAGGATTTGATTTGGCTTTCGCTAAATCCAAAAAGCTTGGATATGTCCTTGGCTCGATACCCCCTTTCCATTATCCTATCCCCATAAGTA
>JABAOC010013879.1_pt4 | contig 10912 bp, 5 predicted proteins | sample 7062161 | NCBI WGS metagenome assembly JABAOC01 (sample SAMN14538625, study PRJNA623070) | marine sediment metagenome | biome: marine biome [ENVO:00000428]; feature: marine pelagic biome [ENVO:01000023]; material: deep marine sediment [ENVO:00002113] | place: India: Gulf of Khambhat ...
ACGAAAAAATGTTCCTCGATACGGTAATCGATCTCCGGGAGGCCCCTTCCCAGATTCGCGCCGTTTACCTCCTCTCCCCAACGGAATTGGTACGCGAAATCCAGGCTGAACCGCTCTTTCACGGTCCAGCCGAGGCCCAGGCTAAAGCCGTAGACCGGCATCGCCTCATCCAGTGCCGGACGCGGCTCACAGAATATACCACCTCGATACGCAAGCACCGGCCGGCCGGCGCTATCGAGAAAAGCCAGGCGCTCGCCTCCCAGCCGAAAGGCCAGTGTGTCGGCAATGTCGCCCTCACCTCCACCAATCGGTGAACTCCGTTCGCCGGTGTGGAGGTTCTTCTGCTCAAACTCCGACCAGTCCTTCCACTCCACATCAAATGCCACACTGAGCGAGTCCGAAATCCGATAGTTGACGCCCGCTCCAAAGGAAAGGGGGAAGTCCATTTCCAGACGGGCAGCGTCCCAAAACGGTTTGATAGGCGCCGGCCGACGCTCTTCCAGTTCCCGCTGTACCTCGGCGGTGAACGGGGTGTGGCAGACGAAGCCAAGGGTCAATAGACTCTCTTCCTTTTCATGCATGTCCCAGAGGACTCCGAAGGTGAAGTTGTATCCGCGAAAATGATCGAACGTTTCTGTTCTGGTAAGGCCCCAGATAGAGTTGCGCCAGACGCTCGTCTTCTCCTGCCACGCAAAGTCATTAGCAAGGAGACTTTGACTATACCAGTTGAAGCCGGCGCCGATCGTGATCTGCGGATAAGAAGGCACCGACAACCCACACGCCAGGGAGTATGCAGAGACAGCCCCCTCAGACGCAGCTTTGACTCCAATTCTATCCAGGCCTTCTTGTACCTCATAGTCAAGGTCAAGTCCGAAGTCGTAGACCTGATGGTAGTTGACCGACAGAACGGCATCGGTGTTCCCAACCCTGATGGGTCGCGCATAGCTCATGAAGTTGATTTGCCACCCACTCCAACTGCCCGGACCGACCGTGGAATCGGCGTCTTCCGACGAGTAGTGGTTCCTGGCAGTCTTCCACACACCTACGAATGAGGCTTCCGGCTCCTCCAGGTTGATCAGGCCGGCAGGGTTCCACGAAGCCGCTGTTGCATCGTCCGCCACGGCGATAAACGCCGATTGTCCCAACGCCCTCGCGCCGGAGCCCACCGGCTCCGGCGCCACCACAATATCTGGTTCGCTGGGCTGTGCGGTGAGACGTTGCGGGAGACTCACCATCATGACGAATATCAGCGTGAGCGTTCTCATGTCGGATATTGGCGTCATTCGCGTGGCGTGCTGATTTCCTCGCATCACGTCTCTGCCTCCAGTCTGTTCCTATTGCTTTCGCTCTCTTCCGACACAATAGTCCCTTAAGGCATCGGACGCAACTCCCGACCAAGCCGACAGGCGAAGGACCACCACGAACCAACGAACTCGACAGCCAAAGCACTGCAACAGAGCCTCAATCATATGGCTGCAACGTCCATCGCCCTGACACCCCCAACCCACGACCGCTTCCGTACGCTATCTCCTGCTCTATCCAACTGCATTATAGGGGCGGCACTCTCCAAACAACAAGCCAAATTTCAGGATCTTCACGCGTTTCGCGGCTATGGATAGCATTTGTGGCGGCGAAAATCCCCAAGGAGACTACGCAGGGTCTTGACAAGACACGCTCAGGTGTAGTAGAAACAATGCAGAATATACAGGAACACGGGAAGAGATCGCCATAGTTGCTATCTTGTAAGAGGTATGCTCGGATGGGCTCTGGGGAGATGGAGGCTATGATGCGATGCGTTCAGCCGACTATAGCGTGAACCGGACAACAGGGTGTATGTTTGCATGGCGACTCGGAACCATCTCGTTCATTTCCAGGCGGGGCGGGTTGTGTCAAGACGGGCGGTGAATGGACAGGTCCTGTTATTATCCTGGCAGGTTGTAACGGATCGATGCCCATGAGTCGTGGCAACAGCGCGCCGGCGGACAGAGCCGCGGCGTGCGGCGGCTGGATGAACTCCTACGTACCATGCTTTGCGCGTGGGGACCTGAGAGCGCTTTGGCGCGTGGCGAAGGCACGGCAACAGGAATTCTGGCCAGAAGGAGGACAGCAATGGGTAACAGAGCAGTGTGGCTCATTTGCGCGGTTCTGCTGACCCTGGCGTTCCCCGTTCAGGCGGGGCGCGACATCACCGTGCCGGGGGATATCATTCAGGGCGTCCCGAATGACGGCATAAGTACGGACGGCTCGACGAATGGCTGGCCCAGCAACGAATCGCCACGTCAGGCCATTGACGACCAGGTGGTCACGAAATATCTGCACTTTAGAGGAGAAGTAGAGCCTACAGGCCTTCGCATAACGCCGGCGGCCGGCCTGACCGTAGTGACAGGGTTGAGTTTCACGACCGCCAATGACGCTGAGTCGCGCGATCCGGTCAAGTATGAGCTGTCCGGCTCCAATGAGAGCATCGATGGACCGTATACCTTGATCGCCGCCGGCGATGTCGAGGATCTTGCCGGTGCAGCGGCTTGGCCGAGGCTAACGAAGGGCACGACGCCGATCCGGTTCGCCAATACCGCCGCGTACAGGCACTATCAGTTGTTGTTCCCGGCCGTCCGCAATGCAGCCATCGCCAACAGCATGCAGATCGCTGAGATCGAGTTGCTGACGGACGTGTACGTGGCGACCAGCCCGATTCCGGCTAATGGCGCGATCGGCGTCACGGTGCCGCTTGTGCAGTGGACGGCCGGCGACGCCGCCTGTTTCCATCATGTTTACTTCGGCACCAACCCGAATCCCGGTGCGGCGGAGTTCATGGGCAAGCAGCCGTCCGTCATAAGTTCGTTCCTCTATCTGATGCCACTCCAGCCGGGCATCACTTACTATTGGCGCATCGACGAAGTAGACGCGACCGGGAGAATTGCGACCGGCGATGTCTGGAGTTTCACGGCCCAGCCCATGACTGCCTACGCACCTAAGCCGCCCAACGGTGCCGTGAGTCTATTCCCCGGTCCGGTCCTGAGCTGGTCGCCGGGCATGGCCGCGGCACAACACCAAGTCTTCTTCGGCAGCAGGCTGGCCGGCGTCATGAACGGCACGGCTGCCGCGGACAGCGGGAAGACAACGGAAACGAAGTTCACGCCCGGTGCGCTCCGTGCTTCCACGACGTACTATTGGCGCGTCGACGAGATCCAGGGCGACGGCACCACAAGCCAGGGCCACGTCTGGAGTTTCACCACGGCCGACGGCGTTGAAAACAAGATCGTACGCCAGTGGTGGATGGACATCCGTGGCACGGCCGTCAGCGATTTGACGGGAAGCCCGAACTTCCCGAATGATCCGTCCGGTAGCGAACTGCTCGATGTGTTCGAGGCACCGGTCGACTGGGCAGACAACTACGGCACCCTTATGTACGGCTGGCTCAAGCCGCCAGAGACAGGCGATTATAGGTTCTGGGTTGCCGGCGACGACACACAAGAATTATGGCTCAGCACGGATGAGGACCCGGCCCACAGCGAGCTTATCGCACGGGTCTCCGCTTGGACACCCTTCCGAGAGTGGGCCTGGGAAACCGGACAGAAGTCCGCTGTGATCAAGCTGCAGGCCGGCCGGAAGTACTTCATCAAGGCCCTGGGCAAAGAAGGTGGCGGTGGTGATAGCACGGCCGTGGCTTGGCAGCCTCCACACGGTCCCCAGGCGGCAATTCCCGGTAAATATGTCGATACGTTTCCGTTCCCGCCAGACCAGGTGTTTTCGCCCGAACCGATAAACCGTTCTGCTAATGTAGGAATATCACCGACGCTGGCATGGGCGGTCGACGAAAAGACCAAGTGGGACTACGACGTGTATTTTGGAGAGAGCGCAGGAGCCGTAGCCGCGGCCAACACCGGCACCCTCGGGATTTATCAGGGACGACAGCGCGAGATGGCCTACGATCCCGGCATACTGGACTGGAACAAGACTTATTATTGGCGGGTCGACATGGTGAACGATGCCGATCCCAGCAGCCCGTATAAGGGCAATATCTGGAGTTTCACCGCGGCGGATTCCATTCTGATCGAGGATTTTGAGAGCTACCACAACGACTCGCCGAACACGGTATCGGACGTGTGGAGAGCCTCCCCCGGTGCAACCGTCGGCTACGCTGCGGCCCCGTTTGCCGAGCAGGTGTTTGTGCACCGCGGCAAGCAGTCGATGCCGCTGGCGTACGATCTCACCCAGATGGACAGGGTGGAGGCCTGGCGTACCTGGCAGAGCACTTCGGATTGGACAGTCGCGGGGGTCAATACCTTGAGCTTGTGGTTCCGAGGCAATCCCGGCAACTACCCAGCCCGACTGTACATTGTGATCGTAGATGCTGAGAAACAGGAGTCTGTCGTCTATCACCCGGACCCTCATGTTACGGCAGAGGCAAGTTGGCAGAAGTGGGCAATCCCGCTTGGCAGCTTCCCCAAAGTTGACCTCAAGCGAGTCGAGAGCCTGCGGATCGGGGTGAGCAACCCAGACACGCAGGCGGATCTCGGTACCACGGCGGCAGGTGTCAGCGCGGCCTCTGACAATGACGCCACAGGGGTCGTCGACATCGATACCATTACACTCGAAGTGTTCGGATACCTGGACGGGACTTTGCGAGATATCGTGACCGGCAGCCCGATAGCTGGTGCGACACTGACCGTGGCGTGGGACGAGGACAACGCCTCAATCTCATACCCCCCCACGGAGGAGGATGGCTTATATTCGATATGCCTGGGTCCGGGGACGTACAAGATCACAATTACACAAGATCAATACCTCGAGGCCAAGCTCGCCTTCGAGCCCATGGGGTACGTGACCTACAGGGACGTCCTGCTGACGCCAAAGTCTTGCCCGCCGTTGAAAGACCCCATGTATCGCTTCGTGTCACCCAAGGGCTCGTGGCATTTCACCATGGAAGAACCAACAAGAGACAGACTCCTCTATGATGAGGAGGATATCAAAGACTCTGACAAGTGGACGTACACCGGTATCGGTTTCTGCAACTCTCCCTGTAATGGCCCACCGAGCGGGCAGCGTAAGCCGGTGTACGTGGTGTGGTGCAAGAAGGGGGAATACATGAATCCGACCGAGCCCTCATACCCCATCTATACCGCCAACGGGGCAGACGTGAATGACCTTCTTCAAGACCCAACGTATTATGAACAGAGAGATGGAGATATTGCGTTCCCTGCCTATGACAATCCGGANNCTGTACCGCGAAACCGAGCCGGGGTTACTACTACACTATAAGCACGGATGCGCCCGCTGAAGAGTGGGTGTTGGACAAGGACGTCGCTTGGCGTGCATTTGACTGCCTTGGGTCCTGCAAATGACCCAGGTCCCATAAGCACCGACGTGGTGTGATTCTACTGTGCGCAAAAGAGCGCTGATTCGTCCTGCGCCAATGACTGATCGAAATCCGGGCGGCTTTCTGCCGCCGAAGGGACGGCCCACCGGACAGGATCCTGACTCGATACGTGGTAATCTGAAACACTCGTACGCCGGAACAGGCCTCCCTGGCCCCCGCCGTCACGGGCGAGCCGCGAGAGTCTCGCTAACGGTGTCATGCTAGACGCTATTGTCGCCAGCGTAAGTGGTCTCCATTTGGGTGCGCCTCGCGGCCCCCCTTCTGACGTTCTTCTCCGCTCGGCGGCGTGTCGTCATTAAACAAACACTTTGGCGACGTCCACGACGGCCTTGAAGATCTCGGCGAAATCCCCGGCTTCGTTGACCTTGGCGACCAGGTTCTCACTGGCTTGGACGGCCTGCTCGACGGAAAAAGTGTTGCGCTTGGGCCTTCCCAGGTGGGCGAACAGTGCCTCCAGGCTGTGATCATCAAGGGTACGTTTGATCCCCTTGAGCCCGACGTTGGCGTTGTCGAGCGCGAATCCCATATTCCGGATCAGCAGCGCCTGTGTCCCGATCACCCGGGCCACATCCTCGAGCGCTTCCAACAGGGCGTCTTTATCGGCTCCACCGAATTCCTGGATCAGCCCTCTCAGTTTGTCAACTGTCTCCCCTGTAAGCATGGCCACGTTCTCCTTAACCCTATTTGTTACTCAGACCGTCGATGATCCTCAGTGCATCGTTGGCCTTTCCCAGATATTCTCCAAGCCGAGTTGCGCACCTCGCTCCCTGTTTCTTCTCCACCAGCTTGATGACGCGCTGCTGCAACTGCTCGTCGCGGAGGGCGCTGGCCAATGTCGATGCCCGTGGCTCCGCGTCCGCATATGCCAGCACGCCGTTGGCGTGGGCCGCAGCCACCTGCCCTTGTTCCAGAACGACTGAAACGAACTCCGCCACTCCCTGCTGGTATGCCTGCATAAGCTCGCTTCTCAGTCGCACCCAAAGGTACTGGTCCAGCAGTTTGTCCCTCTTATCCATCCACCCGTATGCTATGTCCGGGCTGGGGGACTCACCCACCTTACGGGTGATTTGTCTCAGCGTGCGGGCGTCCATGATGACCCGCGACGGACTGAATCCAGGTGTCTCGAAAACGACGTCGGCCACCAGGGGGTATTTTTCTGCCACGGCGATCATCACGGTCTCGCCACCACCAAGGCCCCGGGCGAGCTGCGCTTCGTCCATCTGTTTGTTCAGTTCCCTGTAGATCTCACTATCGGGATTGGCCAGTTCCTGATCATTCGCGTCTTGAGCTCCCATCCACAATCCCCAAAGTTCCGTGAGCGCACGGGAAACTTCGAAACGAGCCACTTCTACCTCGAGGTGGCAATGCAGATTCACTTCGTGCGTGACGGCGTTGGCCAAGGCGGCCACGTTGGTATTGTAGTTGCTTATGTTTTCGCTGTTCTGGACCGCTACCGGTCGAAGCGTTGCCGGGCTAAGACAACCTCCCGCCGCCAAAATGAGCGCGGCCGCGACGATGCACCCCCATCGTGGGTGCTCGTGTGCCCCTGCCCTCTCAATCCTAGCCATGATCTTACGAACGTTCATATCTCACCTCCAACCATCTCTTCCCCACCGCTGCCTCCGAGACCCTCTTTGATTGCCTGATTCCCGACATGGCCCTCCTCGACACAAGAAACTGGCGCAAACCCTGTCTCAAGTCCACTGGACCCCTTTGAGATCTTCCCCGTCTTACTCTGTGGAATGATTATAATTGTTCCCCAGGCGGCGGCAAGACTTTTCTGGGATTCTCTCGCGGACGGGGGCACGTCCTGATCGGAGGCAGATTGTGCGCCCGACCAGGGCCTTGGCAACCAGATGCCAACGGACAAGACTCCTTGCCAAGAGTTTCCCACCATTTCCGGTCCGAAGACCTTGTCGGAGAGCCCGTTTCCTGCACCACAGGCGCACCCGAATCGACCAAAGTACCCTTTCGGCTACGTGTTCAGCCACTTCAGCAAGGCGTTCATCGCGAACCCGGCCATAGGTGTTGGCGGTCAATTCCGGTGTGCTGTGCCGGGCAAGTCCTTGTGCTTCCAGATGAGAGGCTCCCGCTTCAAACGCCGGCGTAACGAAGCTCGTCCTCAAAGCATGGAAGGCAATCTCGCCCGCTGTCGTGTGCTTGGGTATCCCGGCAATTCTCAAGTATCGGTCAAGCACGCCTGGGGCATAGCGTTTCTGCGCACCGGAGTACCGGCCGCCCGTACCCATCGCCACACACCAAGCAGCCCGGGAGCAGGCGACCCTCGGCGCTCTTCCTGCACCTCAGCGGGGAAGAACAACGGCGTCGCTGTCTGAAGACCCCGCACGAGGCTGAACGCTCAGCAAGTCGGCTTCTGAAGGCGGGCTTCAATCTCTCTGGAAGTCCGGGTCACGGACAGCCCGCCGAGTGCCGTGCAGCGTAGTTCCCGGGGCAGGCTGCGTCCGACCCGATCCATGGTTTCGATCACTTCGTCGAGGGGGATCACCGGATCATAGCCCGCCAGGGCCATATTGGCACAGGCCAGCGCATTGGCGGCAGCCATGATATTCTTGCCCAGACACGGCACTTCCACCCGGTTGGCAACCGGGTCGCAAATCATGCCCAGGGAATTCTGCAATGCCATTGAAGCCGCCGCTACGGCCGCGCGGACTCCGGCCCCAGCCAGGGAAATGAGGGCGGCGGCCGTCATGCCGGAGGCCACGCCACACTCCGCCTGGCAGCCGCCCACCTCGGCGGCGAAGGTCGTCCGGAAGGCGACGAGAATGCCGATCAGGCCGGCGGCGAGCATCGCCTTGGCGGTCTCCTCGTCCCCTACACCAAGGGCATCGGCCGCAGCGAGGCAAGTCCCCGGCAGGGCCGCACAAGCGCCCGCCGTCGGCGCCGCCACGATCACACCCATCGCGCTCTTGACTTCCATCAGGGCCGTGACGTCACGTATGATCGAGTTGAGCAAGCCCGCTTCAAGAAGTCCGCCCGCCTGCAGACGAGCCTGGAATTGACCGCACTGAGGACCCAGGATCCGATCACGGTATGTCGTTCCCTGGAGACCTTGCTGGAGAGAGGCCCGTACGATCTGCACGATCTGAATCATACGTCGGAGGACTTCATCCCGTGAAAGGTTCCCCCGCCGGCTCTCGTACTGCACCGCCAGTTCCCAGGGCGGCAGGTTCCGACCACGGTCGTAGCACAGCATCTGCTCACACGTGGAGAAGGGCACGGACATCCCTCGTCGCGACAAAACGGGCAGGACCGGTCTAAGCCGCCGGACCTGGCGGATCTTCCCGCCGGCGCAAAGCCGGCCGATTTCGCTGTCCTCCAAGGCCCGCTGGGCCTTGACTTGCAGCAGCACCGCGTCCCCGTACTCGTGGAGCAGGACATCGTCGGCATTGATCTTCTCGGCGAGCCGGTCCCCCTCCTCCCCCGGCCGACCGGCCATCCAGACCAAGGTTTCCCAGTAATCGCCGAAAAGGGAGACGGGGGTTCCGTCAATCGCCACGACTTCGATCATGCCGCCGCCGGTCGAGATGCCCGTCAACACATGCCGGCGCTGCGCATTGCGCAGCTCGATGCGGTAGGTGTTCGGATGCTCGAAGCCAAAATCGCCAATCTCGATTTCTACCTTGACGCCGCCGGCGCGAATCGTCCGCGCTGCCTCCGGGAGGCGCTCATCCGTGGCCTCCCAGCCCAACAGGCCCGCAAACAACCCCATATCAGAGCCCTGGCTCTCATGCGTGGTAGCCAGCGACCCGTGCCGGTCGAATTGGACGAGCACCTCCTCCAAGTTTCCCTCCAGGAGGTCTCGTGCCAGTCGGCCGAGGCGCAAGGCCGCCGCACAGTGCGAACTGGATGGCCCCCGCATGACCGGGCCGATCACGTCGTTGAAGATGCTTGGATCCATGTGTGTCCGATCAGTGTGAGCACGCAGGTGCCGCCGGCGCCGTGTGACACTGCCAGCCAGCCGGAGAACGGATTTCGTGTCCGCCGAGGGGGCAACACATCACCGCCAACAGACGCCGGCACACCGCAAGGTGAAACACAATTCCCGTCATTCCGACCTCACCAACACACGGTTTCGGAGCCGGACCCGCCTGGGCCTTACGGCGTCAGCACCGTTCCGATTCCCAGCCGTCGCGCGTTTTCAAGGGCGCGGGCGGCGGCAAACAGGTCTTGTACCGCCAGGCCGACCGACTTGAAGAGCGTCACCTCATCCCTGCTCCGCCTTCCCGCCGCGCGGCCGGCGACCAACTCTCCCAGTTCGGTACATACGTGCTGGGCCGTGATTCGTCCCTCTCGTAGCGGCATCAGCAGGTCCCCCGCCTCGTCCAGGGCCGCGGCGCGATGATCCACGAACACGCGGGCGCGGCACACGGTATCCGGGGGAACCTCCGCGGTCCGGGGCTGCCACGCACCCACGGCATTGATGTGAACGCCCGCGGCCAAATCCCGATCGTCAAACACCGGCGCGGTGGACGTGGTGGCGGTGCACACGACTTGCGCCCCCGCGAGCGCCTCAGCCGCGGTCGAGACCGCCAAGACGGAAAGGCCAAGACGCCCGGCCATGTCCGCCGCGAAGGCCTCGGCGGCGGCCCGGCGGCAATCGAAGACCCGCGCCTGCTTGATCTCCCGCGCCGCACACACCGCCTCCAGTTGCGCGCGGGCCTGTACCCCGGCGCCGAAGATCGCGGCCGTCTCTGCCCTCGGTTGCGCCAGCCATCGCGTGGCCACGCCGGAGGCGGCGCCGGTGCGCAGGGCGGTGATCGCGTTGCCATCCATGATGGCCAACAATCGACCGTGAACCGCGTCCGCCAGCAGTACGATGGCTTGGATCAGGGGCAGCCCAACACGCCCGTTGTCGGCGAACTGCGTGAGCAGCTTCAGGCTCATGTGGTGCATCCCGGCGGCATAGCACGGCATGATGAGCATCAATCCATTTGCCTCCGGGACTTCCATGCTGGACCGTGCCGGCATGGTTACTCGGCCTTCCGAGAGGTCGACGAACGCCTGCTGCATGGCCGCGATGGCTTCGGTCATGGGAAGCGCCCGGCGTACGTCCGCCTCGGACAAGTAAAGCAGTGAGGATTCGTTCCCGGCCATCAATCTATGCCACTTCGCTTTCCGTTGCAGCCCCTGTCACGAGAGACTTGCAGTTGACAACTCTACACGGCACTCTTTCCTATGATATGTCATTTTGATATGGTACTCAACGACACTGGTACGGAACTCTGATTTCTTTTGCCTGCGGTGACCATAGCCATGAAGACGACATCACTACGAATCGCGACGTGCGTCCTGTTCCTCGCCACCGCCGCCCGGGCCACCGGAGATCCCAACGGCACCTTGCCCGGGCCGCCGCCGGACGCCTCTGACGATCTGACTCTGGAGAAAATCTTCACTTCCAAGGAGTTTGCGGCCGGAACGGTCCGCGCCGTTCGCTGGCTGCCCGACGGGTCCGGCTTCACGGTGTTGGAGGACGCCGAGGCCCCGGCGGGAGGGCATTCCTCTGCAAGTATG
>JABAOC010011630.1_pt1 | contig 10911 bp, 13 predicted proteins | sample 7062161 | NCBI WGS metagenome assembly JABAOC01 (sample SAMN14538625, study PRJNA623070) | marine sediment metagenome | biome: marine biome [ENVO:00000428]; feature: marine pelagic biome [ENVO:01000023]; material: deep marine sediment [ENVO:00002113] | place: India: Gulf of Khambhat ...
CCAACTTATCCATCCTAAACCTTTAAATTCTCCATAATCGATAATATCAAGAACACTTGAGAAAGTGCTGAGTAAAACTAAGTTTGAACAGGAGTATTTTGAAGCCAAGTAAGCAGAAGGAGCTCCACCTAAACTCTCACCCATAATCACTATATAATAAGGATCTACTTGTTTTGCTAAATAATGGTAAACCATTTCTGCATCAGATAAAATATTCTTGGTAGTTGCTGATCCTTTACTTTTTCCAAATCCTCGATAGTCGTAAACCAGAATATTTGCTTGGTGATCTTTACAAGCCNNCATGAGAGAACAAGACGGTTTTGGCGTTTAATTTGCCCTTGCAGAATTTCTTGAAATACCAGCAGTGAATTAAACCTTTAGGACAATGTTTATACCCATCAGGTGATACTTCTGGATAAACTCTCTTTCCATATTCATCTAACCAAATTTCTTCACATTCATAATCTTTTGGCGGATGCCAAACTACTAGACTAGATGGTTTAAAAATGATTTTCTCCCCATGAGTACTGGCCAACCACCAGGCAATCAACAACAATAAAATAATGGTCAGGATAATCCAGACCCAAAGTTGCGACATCTTTTAACTAAGGAATTTATGAATATTTATGAAAAATTGATCCTTTGATATTATAATTAAGACAATTAACCAATAATGATAACTCTTAACAAACAAGACTTGGAAAAATTAGTCAAAGAACTAAAGAATCATAGGGGATATGGAACTTCCATGATCACTTTAATTATTCCTTCTGGAGAACAACTGAGGAGGTATACTTGACTTTTAAGTGATGAACTCAAAGCGTCATCTAATATTAAGAAGAAACAAAATAGATTATCAGTTCAATCGGCTATAGCTTCGGCCCAATTGATAATCAAAAAAATAACAAAAATACCAACCAATGGATTAGTGATTTTTAGTGGAGAAGGCAGAAAAAAGAAAATAACAAAATCTTTTATACCTTATAAGCCGATAAGGAATTCAGAATATTTGTGTGATTCTAGATTTCATACTGAAATTATCGAAGATTTGATCGAAGAAAAACAAATATATGGTTATATCATTATTGATGGTGCCGGATTTTTATTTTGTCATCTAGACGGTGATATACGAAAAATTATCCACAGCGAAAAACACTCTGTTAATAGAAAACATAGGAAAGGTGGACAATCAGCTCAGAGATTTGGTAGAATTACAGATGAGAAAAAGATAGCATATATTCGTAAGATAGCTAAGACTGCAAATGAAAAATTTATCACAAACAACAAAGTTAATGTTTCCGGTATTATTGTGGGAGGTCCTGGAGAGTTAAAACGTATTTTCAGGAAATCGCCACTTTTGGATAAATATATATATATAAGATGATAATGGCTGAAATAGATACCAACTCAGGTGGAAATAATGGTCTGAAACAAGCTATAGGTAAATCCAAAGCCATATTAAAGATTAATACAGTTGGACAAGAGCGTAAAGATATGAAGGATTTAATGACATTTTTTCATGAATCAACAGAGAAAATCGTATATGGGAACGAAATGGTGGAAAAAAGCCTTCGATTTAAGTGCAATAAGAAAACTATATCTTTGGAAAAATCATCCAAAGTACCAGAAATATAGAGATAAAGCCATGAGTCTAAAATTGGATCTAGTAGTTATTCCTGGAATTTGTGATAAATCACAAATTTTGATAAAAAACTTTCAAGGAATATTAGCCTTTTTGTGGTGGGATATCTCTCTATCAACTGAACATGAATCTGAAAATGAAGAAGGTGATGAAAGCGATAATGAAGAAAATAATCCAGAAGAAAATTTTGATTCAGAAGAAGACTTTATGTAAATAATAAGAATATAAAAATTACATTTGTGAACGAAAGTTCCTAAATGTTTTTATTCATGTTTAGGGTCAGCAATGGTTTAGTTTGCAACATTTCTATCTGAAAGTTGTTCCGAGAATCTTACTTTTGGTCGTCATATAAAGCCTGATGTAGTAAATATATGTCTCTAGCATTGGTTTTTTGTCATTTTCCAAATTCCATTCTACATACATTCTTGCAACCGCTCTTGGTACTCCAAAATCGAATCCGTTCTTGAATAACCACTCAACTCGACTCTCCCAGCCTCCTAATTCTTCGTCACCTTCCATAAAGCGATAGATCATTACAGTATTTTCCGCCCAGCTAAAATGAGGAGTTTTCCATTTCATAATGTTAGGATATTTTCCAAGTATTTCATCAGCTTTTCGAAATTTTAGTTGACGAATAGCATTTTCAAGGTCATTCACTAACTCCAAAGATTGGGTATATAAATCATCAATGGTTACCCCCTCTTTTGAAGCGATCTCTTGGTTTAAGGGATCATTAATAAATTCATCGAAATACTTTTTCGCCATCTTTAACTCCTCTTCATCTCGATAAAACTTATATTTATTAGCAAATTTCATATAGGCTATTTTCCATCTCGGTTCTGCCGGTTCTATTGGTCTCGTTGGCTCCGTCGATAGTCTGATTGTCGGAATAGTTGGTTGAGTTGCAATAGATGGAGCCTGAAATGACAAAGTTGGAATTGGAGATAGAGGTGTTAAAGTTGGAAGTTGAGCCGTTGGAATAGCTGGAGTCTGGAGTGTTAAAGTTGGAAGTGTGAGTTGAAGGGGCTGCCCGACAGATGTAGATGTGGGGCTGACACTTGAAGGAAGTAACTGCAATTTCGGTAACTTTAGATCCATTGTATGTTTTTTATAAGTATTTTTTTCTACGTAGCTTCTGTGGCCAGTTTCAATAACAGTTTGCAACATTCTTTATCTGAAATTCTGCCATTTGGAGTTATCTCCAGGTTGTGTTCCCAGTCAATAGCTATTTGAGAAAGGCCTGTTTGTTTGAAACTTTCCTTGTAGACTTTGTCCAATTGTTTGAAATAGTCAATGGTATATCCATCTATTTCGGCTTGATTCCCTCTTTTCTTTAATCTTTCAAAGGCAACTTCTGGCGAAACTTTCAAAAATACCGTCAATAATGGTTCAGGCATTTCTGGAGATTCTTTTTCGATCATTTTAACATAAACTTTCCATTGACTTTTACTGATGTTACCGTTGAGTTTCTGCATTTTTGCAAAGGTGAAATCGCCGGGCAAACTTCGATCAACAATAGATATGCCACCATTTTCGGCAAATTTTTTGGCTTCTTTGTAAATTTGGATTCGTTTAATCAACATCACTGTTTGGAACCAAAAAGCATTCTTCTTTTGATCCTCGAGAAACATTCCTAACAAATCATCATTGACATACTCGGCAAAGTATTTTGCCTTGAAACCGTTGTGATTTAAGAAATAGGCTAAACTTTTACCCAATGTGCTTTTCCCAGCACTGATAATTCCTTCAAGACAAATGATCTGACATCTAAAGATATTCAACTTTTTAATTTCCAATGGAATTTTCTTGAAAACTGTAATTGTTGCTTTTGATTGACTACTTTTAGTACCGTTCATCTTATTTGTCCAGGAATGACGAGATTTGAAGGATAAATCTAAAATTGATAGGGATCAATTTCGTATCTGGGATTGATTTCTCAAAAGTAACAACTTCTGTGTCTCTACCACGACACATCGTGAAAAATGGAAAAAAATAGTCAAAATAAAAAGAAAATTATAACTTGTGAATTATGTCATAAAAAAATTCAAGAAACCAGCATCAAAACACATTTAATATGGAAACATGATATCAATGTCATTTGGTTTCCATGTAAGTCATGTGATAAAAAATGTAAGAGTCGTGGGGTATTAAAAAAACATCTAAGCGATGTTCATAATATCGGTGTTGTTCTTCACCTATGTGACATAGATGGATGTCATTTCTCTTCAAAAAGTAGGGATGGCATAAGAAAACACAAACAAGATGTTCACCTAATAAATGTGACGTGGTATTCATGTAATATTAAAGGTTGCGATTACCGTTGCAAATCTAAATCTAAGATTAAAAGACATAAAATAAATGTTCACAGAATAGGAGTAAGGTGGTACAAATGTCATATCTGTAAAGAAAAATATAGATATAAATCGTCGTTGAAACGACATGTAAGAAGAAAACATTTAAAAAGAAACCTGGCTAATGATGATATAGAGCCCCCAGTTAAAAAACAGAGAAAAACTGTCAATTTGTGGAAAAAATAAATATAACTGCATTGGCAGATATATGTTATTTATGTGCATCGTGCACCAGAGATCATTGTGTCTTTCCCGCTTTTAAACAACAGGAAGTTATCTTTGTAGTATCCGGAAATAGAAGTCTTTATTTTATTTTTATAGCGAGCCATCATACCGTTAGGAGCTTGAGTTGAATTTAGTGCATACATCAAGCTAAAGTCTTCTAATGGGACGTCATTGGTCTCTAATAAAACTTGACCGATTGAGATCCCATCTTTGCTAATCGGAGGTATTGGAAGGTTCTCAGCTTCTAAGGCACCAAAAAATTTGATTTCGGATGCCGTATGATATTCAATATTTTCATTGACATTAGTTCCATCTACGGCATACCATTGAGATGATTTTATCCCTGTTTGTGACAATTTCTTCACTGGGGTAGCACCTGGAAATGTTTTGATAAATAATCCTTCAGTTGTTGTGATTAAAAAGTGGTCACTCTTGTTTATGGAGAGACTTCTTGGAGTTCCTTCAAGATTATTTATCGGGAATCGATCAAAGAATTGTACCATTAATGATCCATCAAAACTAGAAGTATATTTTACGAGGAATTCACTACCGATTGACCATAAATTTCCCTTTGAATCTACATCTATATCAATTAATTGATCACCAGTGAAAACCGAATTCCATGGTGAACCAAATTTTCTCCAAATGGCCTGGAAATTTAGTGCATAGAGAAAAGTTTGGTTGGTATCTTGATTTTTAGCTTCAACCACTTTAGTTGTTAAGACCGGTAAAGGAGTGAAGCCCGACAGTTTCCAATTGACCGAGTCTTCTAATTCAAAAACTTTATATTGGAATGGCTCTGATTCACATTTTGCTCCACTGACACATGTATCATTATTAACACAGATAGAATTCTTTTCAGCTAAACAAATGTCGTTATCTCTATCACATTGATAGCCTTCAGCACAAGTCTTAGTCTCTGAACAGTCGCTAAATGGGGTTGGAAGAGAACAGATATTATTGGTATTGCATATTCCAGGTAATATACAGAATGAGGTTTTGCTACAACTTTCTCCTAACTCCTGTGTTCTCTTAACGCATCTAAATGATTGATCAAAGGTTTGAACACAAACAAATCCTGGATCACATAATGGATCCGCTATATTTCCATCTTGAACACAAAGAGCTCCTTGTTGACCAGTCATAATTCCATCTTTTTGACAAAATCCTTTTGAACAAGTAAGTCCTTGAGTACATTGTCCAGGCTCGCAAGCTTCGCCCTCATCCTTAAGAGGTTGGCATATATCAGTAGTACAAACATTACTTACACAATCGGAATCTTGACTACAGGTTCCACCAACATCTGTTTTACATTTACCATTTACTCCAACGACTAAACCTTCTTCACACGGTGGATCTTGATTTAGTCCTCCTACTGGACCTTGTCTACAGACTCCTTCAGCTGACGTAGTAGCCTGAGTATTTGCAATACCCTTGGAACATGACGTAGCTTGGGAAACACAGTCTGATATTTTAGAACAGGGTTCTCCTATATTTCTTTTACAAATACCGGCTTGACATGTTAAATCCTCGGAACATTGAATTACCGAATTACAAGGATCATTAAAGCCAGCTTTTCTAGTTGGATCTGGTTCTGTGTCAGATTTGGTTGCCCTGGGCCAAAAGAACCAAATTAATGCGGCAACTATAATCACCAATAAAAACCCAAATCCTAACCACAACCACGCATTGCTCCCATGATGATGATCATGGTGAAAATGATCTAAATGATCATAATGATGCCCATGCTGGTGTACCATTTTTATTGACAAGAATTTTTCTTCAATCTTTCTAAGGTTACGTCATTCTGGTAGTATGCCTGACTTGTTACAGACACAGAAAATTGGAAGTCTGAATCCCGAATGGAAGCAAATAAATCTTTCCATCTCCAAGATCTCGTACAACTCAACGTCTCCACCATCAAAAATTTTACCCAGTTCATTAGTAAAAAATTTCAAGTAAATAAGTCTTGAAACAGAGTATATTATTTTATTTAGATATTGCCTGCTCCATCTATTTATTTTTAGTAAAGATTGATTTTTATTCACAATGGTAGTACAAAAAGTAGTCATCACGTCTAAAAAATTAGTTGGAGTTAGAAACTTGGTGTTAGAATGATGGAAAGTATCTGATGGTGTACTACGTAAACTGGAAAATATAGGTAAATTAATAAAGAAGTAGCCACTGGATCTTTTACTCGGATTGTGATTCATTAATTTCAAAATCAATTCATTAATTTTAGTATTTTTTGAGAGATGCCATTCTTCTGGTAATTCTATTTTCTTAAATTTTAATCTCCCTTTTATTTTACCAGCTTTAGATTCTTTTCTCAAATATTTCATTATTTTATTTATTTTTCTTTTTCCATTAATATTATCCACTTTAGAGAACCAGTTATTTATTGCTGCTAATTGTTTATAGATAACCTGTTCTCTATCTCCATCTTGTATGGTAAATGGATATTTTTTGTATTTTAATTTGAAAAGTGTAACACCCAAACTCCAAAAATCATTTGAGGATGTCACTTTATTTTCCATAATAAGCTCCGGAGATTCAAAATATATAGTTCCAAAATGTTCTTCTGTTTTACAATTTTGAAATTTAGTTAATCCAAAATCTGCCAATTTCACCACATCTCCAATTTTTAAGATATTATGAGGCTTCACATCGTTATGGACTAAACCCATACTATGTATAAACATCAAAGCCTTAATAATTTGATACACCAAATTAATTAAACAATCGTCATCACAAATATCTGTTTTATCTAAACTGTTATCCGCTAATGGAAACAATATTTGAACTTCTTTCGAATTGACAGCATAATCAACTACATTGATTAGATTAGGATGTTGTAGAACTGATCCGATGACAACTTCACTGAGACATGGAATTCCATAAGTTTTAGTTGGAATAATTTTAAGGGCATATTTTGTTTTTGGATCATCGACATCAGAAACTTCGAAGATTTTGCCAAAACCTCCGCATCCAATCTCTCCTTCTACTAAGACATTCCTATTCTTAAGAGAAAAAATTTTTTGCTGACAAGTTTTGTTTAAAATTTGTGATTGGATGAATCCGGTTTCCGGAGCTTTGGGAAGTTTTAAACTCAACATTTTTTGTGTGAATTTAAACTTTTTATTGGAATCAATCTTCGAACAGACTCTTCACAAGTCATTGAGGACAAAATTGATCACCAGATCTTGTTTCTCAAAAATCTTAAGTTTAGATTAACTTCTTCATTTATATGCAAATCTTTGTCAAAACACTCGTCGGTAAATCTATCAGTATTAAAGTAGAAAGCGATAATACTATAGAAGACCTTAAGAAGAAAATCCAAAATCAAACCAAGATGTCTTCGAATAGACAACGTTTAATTTTTGGTGGTAAACAACTTGAAAATTATAGAACTATATCTAGTTACAGAATTAAAAATGGTTTCACTGTTCACCTAGTTTTCAGAATAAGTGGAGGTGGAAAATAGTTATATCACATTACAATGTTAATCATTATAATGTCTTATAAATCATCAGTTAAATTTGTAAAATTATTTCGTCATGGAAAAATGGAGAGCGCAACGGAAATCGAAGAAGTTCGATCTGACCAATTTGTTAAAATGAGTAAAAATTCATTCTTATAGTTAAACTATAAGAATGTTATGCTATATGTTGAAGAAAATCATTATCTCATTTCTTCTAAGTTGGCCATAGTATAATTTTGTTTGATGCCTCTCCATACACTTCCCTGGGGTGGTCCCCAACGTTGAGATAACTGGTAAACAAAAGTTTGTCGAGTTGGACATTTACCACTTGGATAACTAGATTTATGCCAATCGGAGAATTCTTTATAAACTTGAATCACGGTCATACAAGCATCTGGATCAATCTCCTCCTTTCCAGTATCTTTGTTCAATTTCATTGCTTTCTTGATTCTCTCTTTAGTGAAGATCAAATAAATATCATTATCAGCCCAGTATTGTTTAGTTGCTTTTGTTACAGTCTCTGGCGAATTAAGACCTTCGGATTTATATTTGGCCCAGTACTGAACCAAAATCCACATGAAAGCGGAAGCCATAGAAGGGATTTTCCTATCGAAGTGAGCATCTACAGGAAATTTTCTTTGTTTAAATTGTTCAGCTTCTGTAAGAGGAGCTTTATCCACCCATTCAGAATTGAACGGAAAAATTCTCAATCTCTTTTTGGTCGCTTTATCGGCACCTTGAATTAGAGGAATTTGATTACACAAAACTACCATAGTAAAAGTAGCTTCCATGTCTCCACCGTTGCTGTGTAACAAACGAGCAAAAAAGGTATCACCACCAGTAAGTTCCTTCAAAATGCCATTTTTAAAGCCAGTATCATCTCCTGGTTCTTGAAGCCATGCTATTTTAGCGTAAACTAATCGGGCTAATTCTGGAGAAGGTTTAGAACTATCACCACGTTTGTTAATCAACAGTGAAACTGGAATATTAGCTGAATATGGTCCAAATCCGGCTTCATACAACTTTTTGTACATGGATTTTGAGTTATCACCAGCTCCGGTTTTAATAGGAAAAAGTTTTTCATTGTTACCAGATTGAAGACATGAAGCACCAAATTTTAAATTGTAGTCAATAAGTGCTTGACTACAAAACATTTGTCTCATCCAATACATCACCTGTCTAACTTTCTTGTGTCCCCAATGATAAGAAGAATTCCAATGGGTTGTACTTGCTATGGTTAAATAGTCTTCTGGCTTTCCAGGTCTGACAAATGCTTCCCTAGATCCACATTCAATCACAACATTTGACAGGGCTAGTAAATCCTTATTTGAGTTGGCTACCTTTTCAAATGGAACACCTGTGAAATCTTTCTGAAAATCAAAAAATTCCATTAATTCCTTAACAACATTGGTTTTAAAAGATTGAGTTTTTAAGGATCTGATCAACTTGCTAAGTTCTCCAATTAAAACTTCTAATCGATCAGAATTTTCTTCAGATTCAATTTGACTAGATATTCTGGTCCTGAAGTTTTGAAAGATCTTTAAGAAGCCTTTGCTTATTCTTGATTTTAAATGAGTTGCGTTGTTATCAATCACCCAACTCTGATCATAAAAGGTATACCAGGTCTTTTGGGCTGGGTTGACACAAAGAAAGTCCAAGAAATATATTCTGTAAAATGCCTCAGCAACATCCGTGTGGGTTCTTTTGGCAGCATTAACTAGAGCTGATTTGTAATAACTTTTATGCCATTCTTTGTAAGATTCGAAGTTATCTTTTCTAGCATACCAAGCTATAGTTTTGAAAGTAAGATAATTTTTAGATTTAAAACTTGGCCATAAGTATTCCGTTTGTTCAAGTCTGGTATCTTCTAATTCTGTCGTTGTCTTCGTATCAAATGTGTACTTTTTCCACAAAATCAATCCATATTTAGAACCTTTGAAGGTATTATAAAGAGCTTTTCCGATATCAATCCAAAAATTCTCTTTTTCCAATTTTTTCTTATCAAGCAATCTAAGTAAGGTTTCACATGAAAGTTGTTCTTCATTCAAATCAATATTACCCTTGCTTGAATTCAGCTCAAGAATAGGGGGTGGAGTGCTAGCAGGAGTTATGATTTTAGTGATTTTTGAATGATAGCTTAACGAGAAAAGGAGAGGTAACCAATGACTCTCTTCTCCTTTGCCGAATTTATTGGTAAAGATTTTCTGATTTGCCTGATTGTTATGAAAATGACTGTGATATCCAGGAGTGAAAAAATCTTTAAGTTCTATCTCTTCAAAAGATAGACTTTCTAATTGTTCGTCGGTAATATAACCATGCGTGCCAATATGTTCTTCAATTGGTTGGCCTACTTTTTCAATACTTTTGTAGAGAGGCCAAGCTTTCTCAGCTATGTTAACATCTAGAATCTTGTTCCAAGCATTTTCTGGTTGACATTGTAAAAGTTTCAAGATGTTTTGCTGTTTAGCCTTTTCAATGACATTCTTATGAATGATCTTGATGAAAGACTTTTTAACTACACAGTAGGGAAAAATTAATCGAAAATATGTATAAATATGATCTCCAACGTTATAATCATCAACTGGCTGAAGAATGCAACATTTAAGTTCTACTTGATGTTTTGTGACGACACACAACTCATCAATAACATCTTGATAACATTGAACCAACTTATATAAAAATCCTTCTGTACAAGTATCACCTTTGAAAGTTTTCTTATACTTTAATACGACCTTGGAAATAATTGGAATATTTTCCCCAGGTATTTCTCCAAGACAAAGGGTTGGGTTAGTCTCTGAATTAACCAATTTACAGTACTCATTCCAAAAAACCCCATATGACCCGTTGGTAAATGCCCAATTGGACTTTGGTTGAAAATAACTGTGGTGGGTGTGTTGAGACCCGTTAGGGTCCGAAACTCGGTCTAACAAGTTACAGAGAGCCTTGTCCATTTTCCATGTCAAATAAAAGATTAGCTAGGATCAATTCCGGTCAAACCAATTGTCATTTGGGTGTTAATTCACTCAAATGATATTACCTACCTATAATCAAAGGAAAAAATCCTACACAGTCTCTAAATAGCTTTTGGCGTACTTGATCTTGTAAACAAGATCTGCGAGCTCAAAAAGTTATGCTGTTTCCAGATAACTTTTTGCGTACTTGATCTTGTAAACAAGATCTGCGAGCTCAAAAAGTTATGCTGTTTCCAGATA